>Ga0307995_1000123_pt1 | contig 54048 bp, 49 predicted proteins | sample EllFjometagen262_FD_203132 | JGI IMG/M metagenome (GOLD analysis project Ga0307995, IMG submission 203132) | Marine microbial communities from Ellis Fjord, Antarctic Ocean - #262 | ecosystem: Environmental > Aquatic > Marine > Unclassified | place: Southern Ocean | collected 2014-11-02 | reverse complement strand
GCGGCGACGAGTTTGTGATCATCGCCGAAGGCGCCGATCAAGATTCAGGCACTCAACTGACAGAGAAAATTCTGTCAGGCGATTGAAGAATAATTTATTCCCGACCGACCTCTAACAATTTCTTTAGAGGCATCGATTTCGAAAGACACTGATACGCCAGAGAGCTGGTTGTCCCGCGCAGATGAGCAATTGTACAAAGCGAAATCGTCGAAACGAAACCAAGTTTACTTCGGCGGTGAAATCGTACCAGTAAGTGGTTAGATCAAGATCACGCCGAATTAACAGTTACCCTCGCGGATCGGTGGTGCGCCCGAAGTAAGATGCGCCTTTGGCATTGAAGAAACCAAAGTCTTTCGCTGGATAAGGGTTATTGCGGCCAATTAGATGCGCAAACCGAGGCGGGTTTCGAACTACAACTTCATCGCTAATAACACTATTTAGATCTTCCTGCGGTCTTACATACATCCGATTAAAGTAGACTGTCATCCCGACTCGTTCGCCTGGCATTGTTCTGGCTCCCGCGCTGTGCCAAAGGTTTCCATTGAATACCGCCACGGAGCCTTTCTTTGCTTCCATGGGTATTGCCTGTTTGATTGCACCGGGAGACGGATTATTCTGCCGTTTATGCGAACCAGGAATCACCAAGGTAGCGCCGGATTCAAGTGAAAAGTCATCCATTACCCACATCATGTTACTCGCCACTGACGCTGCAGGAATCGGCTCTGGTACCATTGGGGAATCCGTGTGCATCCCCTGAGGCGGATCTCCCTCACACCTAACATGACCATGGTTACTGCTAATCTGGCAACTCTCCCCCATCAGATAAGTGATTAGCGCCAAAGGCTTTTCAGCCATTACAGCTTCTTCAAATATCCTGCCGCGGGCCAATAGCCAAGCAACAAGGTAACTACTACCTTTCGGGCCGGATAATGGAATACGCTTACCTGCGGCGCGATCTTCTTCGCCGAGTCTTAATATGGTTTCCCGTAACTCATCAAAGAACGCGAGGGGCTTAACATTTTCTAAGATCGTGTAACCATAAAGCTCAAGTTCCAAGACATTGCGCTCTAGACCAAGCCGAATGATCTCATCGCGCATCCGGTCTAAGCGCTTGTGCGACTCAATCATTGTTGGATGTCGCTGATCTGTGTCACCTAATTGTTTTTGGCTTGCCATAACCCGAACCTTTAAATTGATTATCGATCAATGAGATAGATCGCTTTCTCGTCACAACCGCTCACCGTGCTAATTTAACGCTGTTGCACAAAATGCGCTAGTCTCGCGATCCGTCAGTACATCTGACCTAACCAAATGCCCTGCAGTCTGTCAATGTCATACGCCTAGAACTGCTCTATTTTTAGTCGGCGCGTTGCTATGTCTTCCCAACCAATCGCCTTCACAGTATCAAATTATGCCAGGACCCCCCATTCACTAATATGTAACGTCGGTTTCTTCGGCCCCGCATTTGAGAGTGGGCTAAGGGGCTGGCAGTCTGAGATTATGCGGGTGCGTTCGCTGCGACACCTGCCCGCAATGGGTTTAAGTGGTGTGACTGCTGGGAGAGACTAGTTACTATTAGAGGATGCTGAGGTGTGCCGCGAATCTAGCTCACTATTTTTTCTACCGCACTCGCTTTGTGCTCAGGTGCTAGGTGGGCATATCGCTCTGTCATTTGAATAGTTGAATGTCCCACGAGCTCTTTGACATCGAAATCAAACAAGCCTAATTCGTTCAATACAGTGGATGCAACAGAGCGAAAACCATGTCCCGTCATCCGTCCTTTGTAACCAATACGGTCAATGACTCGAAGGATAAAGGAAATTGAAATGACTCGGAGTGTTAAGACCACCAACTAAGTTTGTCCAACCTACTAACCAGTCAGCTAAGAACAGCTGATTGGACGCCCTTATAGAACGGCAAAGCGGATTATCTAATGTAACAAAGGATGTAACAAAGGCGTGTCTGAAAATCCATTAAAGGTATATTAATCAATGGCTTAAAATCTAAATACAATTCCCGCCGCCTCCACCAAATAGTTAGATGTTGGTTTAACTAATGTCTAAAACAAAGGGCTGCGGTACTTTCATTCATTGAAAGTACCGTAGCCCTTCTCATTTCAATCCCAAGAAAACTTCAAACGGGAAAATCTATATCTACAAGACATGCCGGACGAACGCGGCGGCAGTTTACCTATTAATCTTGGCCATGAAGTAAGCCGTCCGCGTACGCTCTTTTTGAATCAGTCGCGCAAGGTCACAGGCAGCTCCGTGATGCCGTGTACAAAGCTTGAGTGCAGCAATTTCGGATCACCGGTCACTTCTACTTTTGAGAAACGCGCCTGGATTTCTTCCCACATTACGCGCAACTGCATCTCTGCCAGGCGATTACCTACGCAGCGATGCACACCATAACCAAAAGCGGTATGCGTGCGGGGATGGGTTCGGTCGATGATGAACTGATCTGCGTCTTTTATGTAATCTTCATCGCGGTTGCCCGAGATATACCACATAGCCAATCTGTCACCCTTCTTGATCTGCTTGCCACCCAAGGTGGTGTCTTCCACAGCTGTGCGTGCCATATGGGCCAAAGGCGTTTGCCAACGGATGATTTCGGATACCATTTTCGGGATCAAGCTAGGGTTCTGCAACAGCTTCTCATATTCACGCGGATTCTGATTCAACGCCAACACACCGCCTGAAATAGAATTACGTGTCGTGTCGTTACCACCGACAATCAACAGGATAATATTTCCGAGTAATTCTTGAGGCGACATGTTGTTGGTAGAGGGGTCATGGGCCAGCATAGAGATTAGGTCGAACTTGGGTGGCTCTTTCTTACGCTGCTCATATAATTCGGTGAAGTAAGCTAGACATTCAAACAGCACCTGAAAACCTTCTTCTGGCGTGTCGAACAGTTCTGGGTCACCCAGCGACTGTACCGTGTCTGACCAATAGACCAGCTTCAGACGATCTTCCTGTGGAACATCAAACAGTGTCGCCAGCATCTGTCCAGTAAGCTCTACCGACACATGTTTTACCCAGTTGAATTCTTCATTGCGGGGCAAACCATCAAGAATCACGCCGATGCGTTCACGAATCAGAGGCTCTAGGTCAGCAAGGTTTCGTGGTACAAACATGGGCGTAACCACTTTGCGCTGAGCATCATGTTTGGGCGGGTCCATGGCGATAAACATCGGTAACGCAAAATCGTCATCATCTTCCCGGACTATGCCGCCCAGTGTAATGCCGCCCAAGCGTGCTTGTGACGAAAAAACATCGTGTCTCTTGTCAACTTCCATAATGTCTTCGTATCGGGTGACAGACCAATAAGGCCCGACGGTGCTTTCTTTGTGGAAATGCACAGGGTCTTCTTTACGCAATCGAGCAAAGTGCTCCCACATAGTGTCGCTGGAAAACAACGCAGGGTTTGACGGGTCAAGGGCGTCGAGCGGGATTTTGTTGACGTCAAAATGCGGGTCAATGGCGAAGGCTGCGGCCATCTCGCTGTTTGGGATGTCGATTTCGCCATTTCTCTGCCGAGCCATTAAGGCCTCACGTATGTCGTTGTTCTGCTCGAGGTACTGTGCGCTCATGATTTCTCCGGTACGTTTAACTGTCTTATTGATCAGTTACGTCGCTGTATATTGGTTGCTATTTAACAGCCATTTATTCGTTGATTGACGCTTATCCTAAAAGCCTGACTCGCCGAGTTCAAGTGGCTATTGCACTTAGTAACATTGGCCTTTCCGTTAATGGTTGTCTGAGTACTAGAGGTTTAAACACCGCGAGGGAGTATGCTCGTGTGCGAGAAAGCAGATTTTGCGATGAGAATCCGGATGCAGCCCAAATGAAATACGGGACGAATTTCGGCACAGCTATCAACTCGCTATGGCTTACTAGAAATCTCTGTAATAACTCACAATCAACACTCATTGTTTGCGCCAAGTTTGACGTTAACAGTTAAAAGCGTAGGTAATCGACTATTGGCTTAGTAAGTCAGAGCCTAATGATGGATGTCCGGAAATTTCTTTAGACACCTCCGTTGGAATCAATGAGATGGGCTCTGGGATAGGTCATATAAAACGGCCAAATTTTTCGTTGTTCAAAGAGCCTTGGATTTCTAGAGTGCCCAACGCAACCCAATATGCCCCGTGTAACAACAAAACGGGGCAATATTTGCGGGCATTAGTTCCTGTCTACCATGTCCTTCTCCAGCCTGCGCCAGGTCAGCAGAAAGAACAGAGAACTGGCAGCATATAACAGCGCCATGATGACCATTGCCGACTGTAAACTCTGGGCGTAGACCTCACCACAGACATTCTGCAGATTTTCGCTTAAGGCTCCGACAGCGCGCGGATGGCACTGGTTTCGCGTCAACTCCTCTGCTGCAACACCGAGCTCAGCGGCACCGCTGACAAAGAAAATGTCAGAAGTAAAACCAATGAACAAAGGACCAAAGCCGTAGCCAATTAAATTGGCGATAAATAGCAGCACCGCCGTTGCCATGGCACGCACACGCATACTGACGACACCCTGGCCGATGGTGTACTGAGCGGCGATATAGCCGTACTTCACGAATCCGCCAATGATTAAGCCGATGGCGGCAAAAAGTAGATTCTCCGTCGTGAAGGCAAACACATAAAATGGGATCGACAAGGCCAAGCCCACGCCCGGCAACCAAGCGATAGCACCCGGATGTTTTTTGTAAAGTCTGGTTGCAAGCCACCCTGTCGCAAACGTGCCGATGGCAGCTGACAACGACACGGGCGTGTTGATCCAAATGGCCGCTTCACCGGTTGTGATTTCGTGCGTGCGAACCAGGAAGATGGACTGAAACGAGGAGATTCCATAACCGCAAAACGCAGCGACTGTGGCGCCAGCCGTCATTAGCCAAAAGGCGGGCTTCGTCGTCAGTTCGCGGATCGCCTCGCGCAATGAGACCGGTTCATTTGATTGCGTTCCTTTTGGGTCAGTAAAACCCCGTGGCGGCTCTTTCACCGTCAATTTAAAAATCACAGCAATCAACAGGCCCGGCAGGCCAACGACAACAAATGCAGTTCGCCAATCGAATACGTCTGTCACCCAACCACCGATCAGATTGGCGAACATACCGCCGAGCGTTACACCCATGGCGTAGACGCCAAGCGCCTGGGATCTGTCACGCGGTGCATAATAGTCTGCGATCAACGAGTTGGCCGGCGGTGTACAACCGGCCTCGCCAATACCAACACCGACGCGACACATCAACAAAACCCAGAATGCACCAATTGTGATCGAGCCAATGGTAATTTCTGTTGCGAGCCCGCATAGCATCGTCATGAGAGACCATAGCGCAACGCAGACGGTCATAATCCACACACGGTTAGCCGCATCGGCATAGCGCGCAAGAGGAATGCCCACTATTGTGTAGAGAAGGGCAAAACCGAAACCCGTAAGAAGACCGAATTCGGTATCAGAAAGACCAAGCTCCGGCACAAGCTCCGGGCCAACCACGGCGAGCAGGCCGCGGTCGACAAAGTTCATAATATAGATAAGCGTTAGCGACGAAAGCACATAGGTTCGGTAACGTTTAGTGCCAAACCCTGTGTTTTGATCGGGCGCGTCGCTTGCTTCGGGTGCGATTGCTGCTGTCATAAATGGATCTCTTCAAAAAAGCGTCAGCTGTTATCGATGGCGTCCACTGAAAATGTTTCAGTTCGCGTTGTCTGGCGTATATGGGGAAAGAATATACAAGCATCTCCCACTGCCAGCAACGTTGTAATAAATGGTAATAAATGGGGTCAGCGTAAAAATTGCAATTAGCTTTTACTCGGCCGCGATTCTTGCTTCTGATATGCCCGCGGTGTTCCCGTTATTGACTCGATCTGATCGCGGAATTCAGTATTACCTAGGACGAATACATTCTGGATAGCACGCCTGATATCGTCAACCGTTCATGCCCAAGAACTCTCTTATGAGTTGCGATAGTCAGAGAGATCACCCATTCTTCAGATCCATGACTGCGGCCTATGAAGCTCTATAAAAGCACATTGAGTCAGAGTCGCTGATGAACAGGCTAACGAGAACATTCAAATGAAGACGCCATTAAGGATAACCAAGACATGCCAAATCATCGCGCTTATGTTGTCGCTCTTTTCAAATAGCGCTTTTGCGGATCTGGCAACAACTGGCTACAAGAAAGCAGACCCAAGTCGGTTGGCATACCTGGTGGCTGTGCATGCGGACTGCACTTTTACCCATGAGAAAATCGCCTCGATGGCGGAAACAGCGATTACTCGCCGCGGCATTACACCACTTGGGCGTCCAGCTTGGATAACAAAGCCGCTGTTTTTACAGGTCAATGTAAACTGTGTTGGTCTGCCTACTCAGGCAAACCAAATCTATACGGTGGAATCGCGCATGGGGGATGCTTCGGGTATCAATATCGTCTTTTTGACGTCGGCCTTTTTTTATGGCGCCGGTAGGCAAAGTGACATTTTTGAAACGGTGAGTGAGGCCATCGAACGTCAACTCGATGCCTACCTTAAGGCGAATGTTACGCTGCCAATTGACTAGCCCGACGCGTTCACTTAGTCATGGCTTGGTTTTCTAAATGCCGCTTAGCACGAGTTGTGCATCCGGCACATCCACAGGTTGGTACCGCAGCACTCGCCCGCCTTTGGCTAGTGTTTCGAGTCCTAGCCAGCGTCCGTCCTGGGCATACCAGAGGCTTATCGGGTTTTCATCAACAACGATTTCATAACGGGTTGCTTCGATCTCGATGTTTTTATAGGTATAAATTTCCTGTCCAAGCTGGGAAACCTTAACCGGTTTCAGCTCTCCGGTTTGTGAATTCAACAGCTGTGTTTTGCCCAGAAAGTCCCTGTCCCAATAAGCGAACGTACTGACACACCCGTCGAGTAACGTTGCGCTTTCGTTTGTCTGCATACTAAAGGTGCCTTTATCGCGTCGGCCTTCGACTGAAGATGACTTGCCGTTAACCACGGTGGATGCATCGATTTCAGATAGACAACCATTTTGCCAGATTTCAGTATTTTCGTGCTGGTAAGAAAACGCGGTGACGAACAATATTTTTACGTCAAAATTGGCCTGTGAACGAATGGTCTGAGTATCGGCGTCGTCACTGACAACATAGCTGTGTTCGCCAATATGTTTGTCGTCCAGATAGACTTTAAACTGCCATTGTTTCTCGGTGTCAGCAGAAACGGAGGTCGACGTCATTATTGCCAAGAACATCGCGCCAAAAAAAACAGCCAGCTTGCCAGCCGGTGTCACCGTTCTTTCGTTTTGCCTTGCCTTTAATTTTGTCATCACGCTCTCCGTAAACACGTACTAATTACGCGGATGATCAAAAACCGGATCTATTTGGCAAAAGCGTGATCGCGTATTGGCGCATTAACTACACATTCATGTCGCTCGATTTTTGGATTTTCGTTGACCACCAGATCAACAGCAACAACAACACCTGCACGACCAAGCGAATGAGATAGGCAGATTGTGGCGCTTGCGGGAATAGCTCCGGATTCATGAACATGTGGATATTGGCCGGTGTCACAGCGAGGGTTAACGCAATTAGCCCCCAACCAGCCAGAGGGCGAGACTTTGGCCAAAGTACCAATAACGCCAACACAATTTCAAAGATGCCTGAAATGTAGACCGCCCAAACGGGGAAAGGCACCCAGGGTGGCACGATTGCGACGAAAAACTCAGCATTCGTAAAGTGTCCTACACCGCCCACAAAAAACCACAGAAACACGATACCTAGACCGAACCTTTTGAACGTTGTCACCGACAAGAAATGATTCATTTTTTTACCGAAGGGTTGAATTTACTGGACGCAATTAAGAAGGCCAAGTTAACATCGAAGAACGAGCAAGTACCAGTTATGCAAAAAATCTCTCCACACCCCGCGATGTTAGATGACAAAAAAATGTTATTCTGCCTGCTCGCTTTAACATCTTTTGAATTAACCAAGCCCCATGCCTAATTTTCCACTCACCATTATTGCCGGCGCTACCGCGCGCGAACGTTTGGCCAGCGAAGGCTGGCGGCCGGCACTGTTTACAGCGATGGTTGGCGCGTCCGGTGGCGCAAAGTTGTTGGGCTTAGGCTATCTGGACAGATATCTTTTTGGCGAGTATTTAAATCGTTCAGCGCATCCGATGGAGCTTTACGGCTCGTCCATAGGCAGTTGGCGACACGCAGCACTTGCCTCGATTAGTCCCGGCCAGGCGATCGCGACATTGCAGGACCGTTACATGAAACAGCAGTGGGCGGAAGATGATCGCCGTTCGCCTTCTCAGGTTGTTGACGGTTTATGTGAATGGGTACTAGACAGCTTTTTGACTCCGGATGACATTAATCACATCGCAACCAATCCGCGTTTTAGAACGCATATTGTCACGGCGTTGGGCCTCGGACTCAACAGTCATCAAAAAAAATCAATGCTTGCACTTGGCATGGCTAAGGCCGCCACTCTGAACATGATCAACCGGCAGTTGCTTGCACGCAGTTTTCAGCGTGTTGTGTTCAGTACAGGCGTTAGCGAGTCGTTTGTGTTCAAGGATTTCGATACCGAGCATATTGACGTCAACCCAGACAACCTGCGGTCGGCTTTGTTAGCGAGTGGGTCTATTCCATTTTTGATGTCAGGCCAACGGGATATTGTTGGCGCACCTGATGGTCATTATTGGGATGGTGGCATCATTGATTACCATTTTGATTTTGCTAATTGCGCTGGCGACGGCTTGGTTTTGTATCCGCATTTTTCAGATCAAGTGGTGACGGGCTGGTTCGACAAAGCCCTAAGCTGGCGGCGCAACAGCCAACGTAATAGCAATGGCCGTCCGGCGCTTGATAACGTGGTGATCGTCGCGCCCTCGCAGGCCTACATTGCGGCGCTGCCCTATGGAAAGATTCCGGATCGAAGCGACTTTCAAAAAATGTCTCAGGCAACGCGACTGACTTACTGGCGCGAATGCGTTTCTACAAAAAAAACATTGGCGGATGCATTTATCGAGGTGATTGAATCGCCAGATCCACTGCGTTTTGTTGCAGCTCAGTGACAGCTGATTCGGAACCTAGGTGGCGAATGCGCGATACCTGCGCGGCTTGCTGCTACGTTCACTTGAGTTCAGTTCAGTAAAATTTTCGACTTTCTCACAAGTATCCAAACTGGTTAGTGCGGTCCTACGTACAAGGTTCATAAGCTTTTAAAAAGAACGCTATGACCTATACCAAATTAGAAGAATCGAGAATCATTGAGATGGCCTGGGAAGACAGAACCCCGTTTGAGGCTATCGAGTCCCAATTCGGTTTGAACGAGTCTGCCGTTATCGCTGTCATGCGCACACAACTGCAACAGGGTAGCTTCAAGCGCTGGCGCAAACGCGTCACTGGCCGTCAAACGAAACATGCTGCAATGAGAAGTCCCGATGTCAGTCGAGGACACTGTCCGACGCAATAGAAAGTCAAATCCTCAAAGAATACCAAAACAAAACGCTAGCCTTTCATCTGCCTTTCGTTTTTTTTCCTCAACTTCGCCACAAAAGTTACTTCCTGTCTTAACACCTACACACGTCTTGCCAGCTTCACAGCGATTTCAGATCCCGCACCAACCAGCTCGCACCATCGCGCAGCCAAGCTGCCCGCTGGTTCACCGGCAAGGTTCGTCGCCTCATCTTTATGTTCAATCTCATCTTGCATAAAGGCGACTAGTTTTTTCTTAATATCTGGGTATTGGTTCAGCTCGGCGTGCACAATCTGCTGTTGGTAATGCGCCTGCACAAACGTCTCAACCGCCGCAACGGTCAGATACACCGACCGCTCGCCGAAGCAGGCTGGTAAAAACCCAGTTAAAAAACCCGCTACCCGCCAGATCGGCAGCAACACGCTTCGTGCTTGTTTGGGCAGCAGTGCGTTCATCTCGGCAAGATGCTGTTGCTCCGTGGCGAGATGCTGCAGACAAAATTGTCGCAATGCTGGATCAGGCCGCGTCGCCAACACACCGCGATAAATCCAAACGGCACCCGTTTCACCCGCTTGGTCAGAGCGTAATTCTGCCTCAAGCCAAGTTGATAGCGCTATTGCTGCAACGGCCATTAGTTTTTGCTCGCCACCATCATGTAGTTAGCCCGCATATTGCCGGTGAGAAACAAATGTCGCTGCAGCGGGTTCATGCCAACCCCCGTTTGTGACTGCACAGACAAGCCGCCCTGCTGCAAACTCAGCTGCGCTTCTTTAGGTGTGACATAACGTTGCCAAGCATGCGTGCCACGGGGCAGCCAACCTAGAATATATTCAGCGCCAACAATGGTTGTCAGCCAGGAAAACCAAGTGCGATTGATCGTTGCCAAAAACATCAGACCGCCGGCGGCGGTAAGCTCGCAGGTTCGCGCCATAAATAACGGCAAATTGTTGACGTGCTCAATCACTTCCATGTTCAGCACCACGTCAAAGTCATCAATATCTTCTAGTGCTTCAACGGCGCCGCAACGATAATCAATGACGAGGCCTTCGGCTTGCGCATGCTGATGAGCGATGCCAATGTTTTTGGCGGCGACATCAACACCCGTGACCGTCGCGCCCTGTTTTGCCATCTGTTCGGCAAGCAAACCTGCGCCACAGCCGATGTCGAGGATGCGAAGCCCTTTGAGGCTATCCGTCTTAAAATGTTGCTGGATTTTTTGAGTAACGAACGGCGCACGTAAGGCATTGAGTCGATGCAGCGGCCACATGGCACCCTGCGGATCCCACCATTGGTGTGCGAGTCGGTCAAACTTTGCCGTTTCACGCTGGTCTTCGGTTGTAATTGGTTGAATACTCATGACCTTTGTACGCAGCAATATTCGCGCTAGATGAATCAGGCGCTCAATACCACTGATCAATGGCACCGATCAATATCAGCGAGTTAAGGACTCAGCAATAATCTAGCCGTAGCTTATGCTCAACCTAACTATACGACGCCCTTGCCTTTATATCCGACGCCCTACCGCCAAGGAAAAAAATGAACAACGCGAAAAGCGCAAGACACGAGGCGATTATATTAGCCCCAGAATAACTAAAACTATCATGCCCAAAGCCCAGTATAAAAATGCCCGATGCAACAGCGGTGACGTCGATCGCATTAAAAAGCGCACAACTGATAAAAGAAACATTCGCCTTGCGAACGTATGCGATTGTGAAATACTCGGTGCACTCATGGAGTCCGTTATGCGATCACCAAAATCTCTCATTAAATTTACCACCAGCCTGCTGGTGATTGCTCTGAGCGCATCAGCTCAGGCGGCATCCTGTTCAAAGTCTGCCGCGGCAGAGAAGCAGTTACTGTGGGGCGATCTACATGCGCACACAGCTAACTCTCTTGACGCGTGGGCATTTGGCGCTATCGCAACACCGAAAGACGCGTATGCATTTGCAAAGGGGCAATCGCTGCGATTAAGCAATGGCGATATGAAAACCATCGATCGACCGCTCGACTTTGCGGCAGTAACAGACCACGCAGAGACTTGGGATCAAATGTATCGCTGCACTGACCCAGAGTATGTTGACCACCCTTACTGCAACGGTATGCGTGATCTACATGAAAAGAAAGATGCGCGCCAGATCTTCACAAAGTATCTATTGCCTGCGGTCACAACAGAGACACCAACACCTGCCGGCGTCTGTATCGGCGACGAAAAGCGTTGCACTCAGGCAAGAGTCAATCAATGGCGTCGAACCCAAATTGCAGCAAACCAAGCGAATGAACCGTGTGAATTCACTGCACTGATTGGTTACGAGTGGACCGGCTCACCGGGCGGTCGGCATTGGCACCGTAATGTTATCTTCAGCGGCGACAAGGTACCTGATCAAGCCTATGATTTTACGCGCTTTCCCAAGGTTCAACAGCTTTGGCAGAAACTCAGTGACAACTGCGATGAAGAACAAGGTTGCCGTGTGCTGACAATCCCCCACAATATCAATTGGGCTGATGGCGGCAGGACTTTTGCCGTAGAGGATGAAACTGAAGCCGAATGGGCAGTCCGAAACCGTTTTGAACGCCTTGCTGAAATCTATCAAGAGAAAGGATCAAGTGAATGTTTGCCGCAAAACAAAGAAGACTTAGATGGAGACTGCAGTTTTGATTTAGTACAGGAGAACGCGGCAAAAACGATGATCAGTGGCCCAGAAAAATCAACACCGAAAGAGGCTTGGACAAGAGCGCGGTCTTCATACTATCGCTCGCTGCTTGGTCGAGGTCTGGCCGCTTATCAGTTGGGACGTTCCCGCGGTAACCCGCTTATGTTAGGTGCAATAGGCTCAACGGACACACACTTTGGCACGCCTGGGCGAGTTGCGGAGGAAAGCTATACAAGAGGCATCGCAGGGCTTTTAATGACTGACGAACAGCAGCTCGGCAGGACTTCGTTCAATCCCGGCGGCCTCGTTGCCGTTTGGGCAGATGAGAACACTCGCAAGGGTGTGTTTGATGCGCTACATCGACGCGAGGCATACGCAACAAGTGGCCCACGTATTAGTCTGCGCTTTGGTGTGGGCGAATCTAATTATTGCGAGCAGCCCAACCCATCATTGCACGTAACCATGGGCGGAAGCCTCGATAAAAGTGCTAACGGTCATGCTCAGTCGCCTTGGTTTGCCATACAAGCCATGAAAGATGCAACCAAGCTTGAACACATCCAAATTATCAAAGGCGAATATCGCGACGAGCAGATACAAGAAACTGTCGTTGAGGTGGCGAGATACGACAAGGGTCGCAGCAACGCTTGTCTAACTTGGCAGGATGAAGACTTCGATCCAGCCGTTCCGGCCTACTGGTATGCCAGAGTCTTAGAAGTGCCAACGCCTCGTTGGAGCAAACTCCTATGTGAGAAAGCTGAGCTATGCGCGCAGTTTCCAGATGCCGATAAGTTGGCTGCCGAGCGCGCATGGTCCTCGCCTATTTGGCATCTACCTGAATAACGATTTCTCGGTGCGCACTATGAAGCGTGCGAAGAAACACGACTGCCACCAGAGGTCGGGCGCGAAAATACGAATATCGACACCGCGAAAAGGGCGAGACTCGAGGCCGTTAAGTAAGACGCAGAATAACTAAAACCATCATGTACAAAGCCCAATACAAAAGGGCCCGATGCAACGCCGATGACGCTGATCGCATTCGATAGAGCAAATATGCGTGGATAATCTTTGTTGCCGAAAACCTCCGCCAGCCACAGCGGATGCAGCATCAACAAATTGCCTAGCGCAGCACCAAAGCAACCTGCACCGAGCAACAATAGTGCTGGGCTTTCGGCAATACCAATGATGCCCAAACCCAATCCCTGCAATAGGGCACAGCCAATCGTAAAACCGCGTATCGGCAAATACATAACGATCCAGCCACCAAGCAGGCGACCGGAAATTGAAGAGAGCGTTAAGGCTTGAATCGCCAAAGCCGCCGTGCCGAGGCCAAATGTTGTTTCGGCGCGATTGAATAGATGCGATATGCCACCAACCTGCGCGCCCATGCAGAAGACAAACGCGATGCTGACCATCCAAAAAAAACGACTTTGCAATGCATCTTTGTAGGCCCAACCCGCCAGGGTCTGCTGTGCATGCAGTGAATCGGAGGCCATCGTCGGCGGATTACGAATGATCAACAACACGATAGGCAGGGTGAAAAAGAAGAACGCCGCGCCGAACCATTGCATAGATTGCGCGTAACCGTATTGATCGATTACCCACGCTGATAACGGTGTAATGACAATGCCGCCAAAAGAAAGACCTGTCGATGCAACAGACAAAGCAATCGAGCGATTGGCGCCCGGGAACCAGCGGGTGATTAAGGTGGTTGAGACGACAATGGAAACAGCACAATTACCTAAACCGAACAGCGCAAACCAGAAGTAGATTTCACCCAACGACTCAACTTGACTGGCCATGGCAAGGGATGCGCCACCGACAAACGCGCCGCCAATCATTAACACACGGATCGACACCACATTGATCAGTCGAGCTATGGCGATACCACCGACCCCACCGATCAAGAAAAAGAGCGTGATGGCAAAGGAAACCGCCGAGACAGGAAAGCCGGTATCGCGGACCAGAACGTTTAGGTAAACCGACAGATTGTAAAACCCAAACCCGGAGGAAACGGTGAGAACACCAAACATGCCTATGACGATCCACCAGCCGTAATACATTTAAATGCTTATCTATAATTGCGAGGCCGCATCTAGACACAGATTCTTATTGGTAGCAATGTTGTATGCGCCGTGTATCAATTTTGTGGGTAAGCTTGCTAGTATCTATAAAAGACAAAGATCAAAATGAAAACATCACATATCAATCGGAGCACCTATGTCCCGCATCAAATTAAAGGAAGATCACGAACTCTCGCAAGCCACGCTACAAACCGTCAAAGCCATTGAAGCTGGCGGCGGCGACACGTCAACCCTGCGCGGCCTGGCGAACCGGCAAGACATGTTCGATGCCTACTTCAAGTTCTACATGCCAGCGCGAGAAGGCACCACCATTAGCGCCCAACTGATTGAATTGGTGCGGCTGCGTATTGCCCGCCACAACGACTGCTTTACTTGACTAAACGCAAGGCTCCTGCAGGTAGCAGGACACGACCTAACAGAAGATAAAATCCTTCAACTCGATTTGGACAAACCCCTTTCCAATTTTTCAGATGAGGAGCAACTCGCGCTTGAATATGCCGATCTGCTCGCGGCTGACCATCACAATATGGACGATGCTTTCTTTGATCGATTAAAAACACACTATTCAGACGAACAAGTGCTAGAGCTTGGCATGATGATTGGCCAGTTTATTGGCTTTGGTCGGTTGCTGGCGGTGCTGGATTTAGAATCGAAGTTCTGCCCCATCGAGCCCTAACGAAAAGCTGGTCGCGCCGCAGCAATGCGGCCGGCAGGCGATTTACGGGCCTAGGACTCACGTCCTTATGAGCCCTATTGAGCCCCTCTTATAAAATCTCTTTTTAGACCTCACATTAGACCTCGCATCAGATCTCGCAGGACAACCAGCACAACGGCTATCCGATCAGACATGGTTCGTTGTAGTATTGCCCTTCAAATTATCAGAGTGTAAAACACATGCTTAAGCTCCACGGTTTCACCGGCAGTAATTATTTCAATATGGTCAAAATGGCCCTCATCGAAAAGGGTATTGAGTTCGAATTTGTGAATACCATGCCAAGTCAGAAAGATGAGTTTCTGGTTAAAAGCCCTATGGGCAAAGTGCCTTGCCTCGAAACCGAACAGGGTTTTATCAGTGAAACTGATGTGATCTTTGATTACCTTGAAGAACTAGGCCAAGGACCATCTCTAATGCCAACCGATGCATACGAACGTGCGAAGGTACGGGAGTTAATCAAAGAGCTTGAACTGTATATCGAACTACCTGCTAGAACATGTTTCGCAGAAGCGTTTTTTGGCGGCACTGTTAGCGAAGAGGTTAAAGAAAAAGCCCGCGCCAACATTTTGAAAGGTGTTGATTGTATTCAGCGTAATGCTAGCTTCTCACCTTACATTGCCGGTGATAGCTTTACCTATGCTGACATTATGTTTATGTACACCGCGCCTTTGGCTGGTGCAGCGAGCAAGAAAGTGCTCGATCTAAACCTGACGGAAGCCTTCCCAGAAGCAAAACCACTGTCAACGTTGATTGCAGAAAGAGATTCAGCCAAGCAAATTGCAGCTGATCAAAAGGGTTAGTCAAACGAATTGTTTAGACTAGGAAGCAGACTCTTGCTGGCGCGTATCCGGGCAAACATTGGCTTGATACACACCCACTAAGAGTCTTGCCTTTTTCTACCTCTGGCGACGCGCTAGTCGCTATCCTTCAAGATTCTTACATGACCATCAAGATGCACATCACGTTGTGGATAAGCAACGACGATGCCGGCCTTTTCAAACCCGTCCTCTAATGCAAAGCGGATGTCAGACCGTATCTGCCGACCGTTACGTTCGCCTGAGCTGTGCTTGCAGGCTCTTAAAAATTGTCGCTTTGGCAGCGGTTTTAACAGGCTATTAGGCGCGTAATACTCTCGACATAGCCTACGAGCTCATCACCCAGGTCAGCGTCTTCTTCCGCCGGGGGTTGGTAGCTGTGAGCCGCGCTGGCGAGCATATCGATCAGTTCACCCATGAGTTCATCAGTCTCGGTAACTTGATGGGCTATTTGTGCCAGGCAGTATTCCAATTTGTTCATCTCGTTCTCCTTAACCTACAGTTTAATTATTTGCCGTTTGATGTTGGTTTGTTTGTGTGATGTTCAGTAGTATAGTCGTCATAAGATACATGTCTATTCTGTATACATGTACATGTCGTGTAATCAAGCAGGTCGACCATTCGAGTGAGTCGACCAGCAGGAGCAACAACAATGAAGATCATTGACGGTAAAAAAGCGTGGCAGACTCGCTGGGATTTACTACTACGCTATAGAACAATTGAGATCATTGCCCTGTGGGAAGGCAGGCTGACGACCAATCATTTGTGTGACACTTTTGGTATCGGCCGGCAACAGGCCTCGAAAGACATCAACACCTATAATTATGACTGCGCTCCCGGCAACCTGGAATACGACAAGACGCTAAAAGGGTACAAACCCTCAAAGGCATTCAAGCCGGTCTATACCTCGGGCAATGCCGATGAGTATTTGCATTTACTCAATCGCAATGACGACCTCAGCCAGACGTTTAGCGCCCTACCCCTGAGTACCGCCAATACAGAAGTTATCAATGCGCCGGCGCGCAAACTAGCACCGGCACTGATACGCAATATCGTACAAGCCGCTCGGCAATGTCGCCGCATTGATGTTGACTACGTGTCGCTGGTTAATCCCGACCACGAGGGGCGCGTTATCGTGCCACACACATTGGTGTTTACGGGCTTGCGTTGGCATGTCCGCGGCTGGTGTGAGAAGAACAGTGAATACCGCGATTTCGTTCTGAGTCGCTTCCGAGGTATACCGGAATTAATGGACCTATCTGGCCACACGGTTGCCGAAGATATGGATTGGCATACGGATGTTGAGGTTCGCTTAGTGCCGAACCCCGAGTTAAACAAAGCGCAACGCCAAGTCGTAGCTGAAGACTATGGCATGCTCGATAACAAGCTGGCGATAACCACCCGTGGTCCTTTAGTTCAATATCTGCTGCAGGAGTTGCGGGTTGAACCCAACGCCCGGGATATGTCTGCCCGATCTCAACCCATTGTTGTGTCTAACCGCAAGGAAATTTCGCGCTGGTTGTTTGCGTAATCGCCCTTTTGATCAGAACTGAATAAGTCCGTTCGTTAAAAAACCTGAATCATGCAATCAGCATCAAAATAGTTCACTATCCGCCAATATAAAGAAGTGTAAAGTCATTTAAGGAATCTCAACCCATGAGCTCAAATTCAGCCACCAAAGAAGACTTCGGCTATCGCACAACCGCCGCGCAAGCGGTTGCCGGCATTGATCTGACCGGAAAGCATGCCATTGTTACTGGCGGTTATTCTGGAATAGGTCTAGAGACTGTTAAAGCGCTGGCAGCTGCTGGTGCATCCGTTACCCTCGCCTGTCGTGACTACGAGCGGGCGCTTGAAACGGCATCCGCGATCAACACTGAAATCGGCAGTGAGCGCGTTGATGCGCTGGCCTTATCGCTCGATTCCCAAGCGGCAGTGAAACAAGCCGCAACAACGTATTTATCGCGCCACGACACGCTGGATATTTTGATCAACAACGCGGCTGTCATGGCCTGTCCTTATGGTAAAACCCAGGAGGGCTTTGAGCTTCAGTTTGGCACCAATCACCTTGGCCATTTCACCTTCTTTAAGGGTTTGCTGCCGGCGCTACTGAACGCAGACTATGCCCGCGTCGTTTGCTTAAGCTCAACGGGGCATTTCTTAAGCCCTGTTGTGTTTGACGATATCGGCTTTGAGCATCGTGATTACGAGCCTTGGTCTTCCTACGGTCAGGCAAAAACAGCCAACGCGCTAATGGCATTGGGCATCCAACAGCGTTATGCGGCACAGGGTATTGAGGCCTTTGCGGTCCACCCTGGTGGCATTATGACAACACTGCAAAGGCACATGACAAAAGAAGATATCCAATCCAGAGGCTGGGTTGACGAGCAGGGCAACGTCAATGAGCTCTTTAAGACGACGCAGCAAGGTGCATCCACTTCAACTTGGGCGGCAACCAGCGAATACCTGCAAGGCAAAGGTGGCCAGTACCTTGAGGACTGCAGCGAAGCAGTTGTGCATAACACATTACCGGCGTCCAGAAACGGTGTCATGTCCTACGCCGTGAGCGGCGACAATGCGAATACGCTTTGGGACTTGAGCGAGGCGTTAGTCGGTTAATCTAAAACAAGCTTGAGCGAGGAACAGCTATGACGGTAAAAATAGGTATCAACGGCTTTGGTCGTATCGGAAGGCTGGTGCTTCGCGCCGGCTTTGATCAGACCGGGTTTGAATTTATACAAATCAATGACCCCGCGGCAGATGCAGCAACCGCGGCGCATCTGGTTAATTTCGATTCGATTCATGGTCGTTGGCAGCATGAGGCGACCGCGCAAACTGATTCTGAAACGCACCCGCAAGACAATATAAAGGTTGCAGGGAAATCCATTCAATGGTGTCAGAACAAGACAATCGCTGAAACTGACTGGTCCAATTGCGACATTGTGATCGAAGCATCGGGAGTGATGAAGACCCAAGCACTCTTAAAACAGTACCTAGAGCAGGGCGTTCAAAGCGTCATTGTCACGGCGCCCGTTAAAGAAGACGGCGTACTGAATGTGGTCATGGGTGTGAATGATGATCTGTATGACCATGAACTATTCCCCATCGTCACAGCCGCTTCCTGCACGACAAACTGCATGGCACCGGTAGTAAAGGTGATTCATGAAAAGCTCGGTATCAAGCACGGTTCGATGACCACTATCCATGACATTACCAATACGCAAAATGTGCTGGATGCGCCGCACAAAGATCTGCGTCGCGCCCGGGCGAGCAGCATGAGCTTAATACCAACAACAACGGGGTCCGCAACAGCGATCACTCACATATTTCCCGAACTTCAAGGCAAACTAAACGGTCATGCGGTACGCGTACCCTTAGCGAACGCATCATTGACAGATTGTGTTTTCGAAGTTGAAACACCGACTACCGTTGCAACAGTTAACGACTTTCTAAAGTCGGCAGCGCAAGGCGAACTGAGCGGTATTTTGGGCTACGAAGAACGGCCACTGGTATCCATCGACTACCGCACCGACCCTCGATCCGGCATTATTGACGCACTATCAACCATGGTCATTAACGACACGCAGGTGAAACTCTATATCTGGTACGACAACGAGTGGGGTTATGTAAACCGCTGTGTTGAATTAACTCAATTGGTCCAACGCTCGCTTGCAGCTCAAACCAACGGCCGACAGCCGACTGCTTGATGAGCAATACGCCCGCCATTGAGTCAGTGAAGGTACGTCAATACCTGACCATCACAGGTAACTACTGGGCCTTCACACTCACCGACGGCGCGCTGCGTATGTTGGTAATCCTGCATTTCCATGCACTCGGTTATAGCCCGCTGTCGATTGCCATGCTGTTCCTTTTTTATGAAGTCTTTGGTGTCATCACCAACCTCGTAGGCGGCTGGCTTGGTGCACGTATCGGGCTTGCCCGTATCATGAACATCGGCTTGCTGCTGCAAATAATCGCCCTTGCCATGTTGTTAGTACCGGTCGCAATGCTAACCGTACCCTGGGTAATGTTTGCCCAAGCGTTGTCGGGGATTGCCAAAGATTTTAATAAGATGAGCGCCAAAGCCTCCGTTAAGAATCTTGTGCCTAGCGGTGAGGGCAACGAAGAGCGCCGGCTATTCAAATGGGTAGCACGACTCACCGGGTCGAAAAATGCGATGAAGGGTTTCGGCTTTTTCCTTGGCGGCCTGCTCTTAACGCTGTGTGGATTTCAAATAGCGATCCTTGGTATGGCACTCGCCCTGACGCTTGTTTGGCTATCAAGCTTGATACTGTTGCCCGCCAATTTGGGCCAGTCAAACAACAAGCCAAAATTTACCGATATTTTTTCAAAGAGTCGCTCGATTAACCTGCTCTCTGCGGCAAGACTATTTTTATTCGGCGCACGCGATGTCTGGTTCGTGGTCGCCTTGCCGGTTTTTCTCGCCATGGAACTTGGCTGGAGTCATTGGCAAGTAGGCAGCTTCCTGGCTGCTTGGATCATCGGTTATGGCATCGTGCAAAGTCTTGCACCGAGCCTTTATAAACAGCGGACGCCGGATGGAAACAGCGCGCTGGGTTGGGCCTTGCTGTTAGCGCTTATCCCCACGCTCATCGCCTTGGCGCTCTTGCAGACGACGCATATTCAAATTAGCTTGGTTGTCGGTCTGTTGATCTTCGGCGTCATCTTCGCCATCAACTCGTCCATCCACAGCTACCTTATCGTTAGCTACGCTGACGCGGATGACGTTTCTATGGATGTAGGCTTTTACTATATGGCCAACGCCATGGGACGATTAATTGGAACGGTACTGTCTGGCTGGGTGTTTCAAACGTGGGGGTTAGCCGCCTGCCTAATAATCTCAACGCTATTTCTGTTAACCGCAGCTTTGCTTTCTAGGGGCTTGCCGGCGCTCGTTCGTCGCTAGCAAACACACTTTATCAGCCAATCGATAAGCTCGAACCGCACGAAAAACTGCGTATTATTTTGTTTAAATTTTTTGAATAAAGATGGCATACTCCCTACCACCTATTTGTATGCCTTTTTCAAAAAGCAGGTGAAACTCAACATCGGAGTCGAATCATGTCACAGATAACCAAACCAGATAATCGATGCTATCCCGAAAAAGTCGATAACGAATGGCTATCGCAGGTGCTGGCTTATTCGGGTCACAACGGTGTCGTAAGAAGTTTTACGAAGAAGAACATTGGCACAGGCCAGGTAGGCCAGAATGTAAGATTTGAATTGGACTATGCCTCCGGCAATGGTCCGTCATCTTTAGTTGGCAAGTTCGCCTCCGATGACCCGGTCAGTCGGCAAACAGGCATTGCCGTCAATGATTATCTTAAAGAGGTATTGTACTACCAGCAGATCGAACCCACCGTCGATATACGCACACCCAAAATTTATTTCTCTGCCATTAACCTAGATCAAGCCGATGAGTTTGTTTTGATGATGGAGGATCTAACACCCGGGGTACAGGGTGATCAACTTGCCGGCTGTAATGCTGACCAAGCGGCGCTGGCGATCACTGAACTTGCTGGACTTGCTGGCCCAAGATGGTGTGACCCAACATTAAAAGACATTGAATGGTTGGCGCCAACCATGCCTGCCGATAATCCACGAGCACTGTGGGACATGGTTTTCCCAGGTTTTCTTGAGCGGTACGGCGACAAACTTAAACCTGAGCACGCACGTCTGGTGACCGACTTAGGCGAAAAGTTTCATCTCTATAATGGCAACACGCCTGACAAATTTACGCTGGTGCATATTGATTACCGGCTCGACAATATGATGTTTGGCGGGCCCTACCCCATTACGGTTGTTGACTGGTCGCCATCCATAGGCACCGGCGGCGCTGATGCGGCCTACTTTATGGGCACGGGCATGGATGCGGCACCGAGGGCGGCCTGTGAAGTCGATGTGCTGAAACAATACCATCAACGCTTAAAGAGCTATGGGGTCGACAACTACACCTTTGATGAATGCTGGAACGACTATCGCTTGAGCAGTTTTGCAGGCTTGGTCATGGCCGTCATCGCATCAATGATTGTTAATCAAACGGAACGTGGCGATGAAATGTTTATGACCATGTTACGCCGTAGTGCTGACATGGCTCTACACTTGGACGGGCTTGATCTACTTAAGTAGATAAAAATCCGATGGCTGCTGACACAAATGGTGGCACCAAAGCATCAATTACGTGCGTGTAGATTTTATTTGCCGGTGAACGTCGGCTTGCGCTTTTCAACAAATGCGTTCATGCCTTCTTGGCCATCTAGCGTTCTTGAAGCATCAGATATCGCCCGAGACTCGAGTTCCATTTGGGTCTCAAGCCCATTATCGAAAGACTGATTTAGAAGCGCTTTCACTTTCCCGAAAGAAAGTGTTGGACCAGACGCAATAGTAGCCGCGAGTTTGGCAACCACGTCATCTAAATCATCTGCAGCGACAGCTTGATTGAGAATGCCCCACTGTACCGCTTCGGCTGATGATAAGACGCGGTTAGTCAACATTAACTCTCGAGCTCGTCGATCACCAATTCGCCTGGGTAGAAAATAGGTCGAACTACCATCTGGAGAAAGACCCGCATTGGTATATGCCATAACGAATTTCGCACTATCGACCGACACAGCCAAATCACATGCCGCAACCAAGCTCAAACCAGCACCAGCGGCTGTACCGTTTACTTTGGCGATCACCGGCGCATTCATGCGTGTAAAACGTGAGATGGCCAAATGCAAATCACCGGTCATCTCTGATAATAAGTGTGGCGCATTATCACCGGCACTAACAAACTCGCCCAGATCACCGCCCGCAGAGAACATCTTGCCAGCGCCGGTAACAATTACAGCTCTGAGCTCAGGATTGCGATCACATTCAATCGAAACAAGGTTCAATTCTCTAGCCATGGCCGGGTTCAACGCGTTGGCAGAATCTGGTCTGTTCAAGGTAATTGTTGCGATGCTATCGCTAAATTCATATATCAGTGTTGCGTAGTCCATTATATTTTTGTACCTATTATAAAATTCTAACGCTATTAATTTGCGCTTAAGCTCGTCAATCCGACGCTGCGTTTGACACCTATTGCGATATTGCTAGTCGACTTGAACGCGATCATTGCCGACCGGCAAGGTGAACCACATACCATCGTCGGTCAGCACAACATTGTCGGGCAAATCATTTTTGTAGATCTTTTCCATAACGATGTTCGTTGGTGCTGGCACCATATGATAAAAACCTGTCATTTGAACGTCACTTGCACCAATCATTTCAATCAACTTCTCGGTTGATGCATGGTAGTCCTGCACATCCTTGAGAATTTTTGCGCCTCGAGTGCGGCCCGCTTCTGTCGCCCCTGCAATCATCCTATCTAAAATCGGCAGTGAGAGTGCATCAGTCAGCAGTAAATCGATACCCTTGACCTGCTCTGCCAAGGTTGTTGTGACGTTTGTGTCACCCGTGACAACAACCACTCTGTCTTTGTATTCAATCTTGTAGCTGACGGCAGGTGAAATTGGCGAGTGGTCAGCACTAAAGGAAGTGATCTTTAGTGAGCCAATCGTTAACGCCTCATCGGCGTCGAGTCGCACAGGTTGAAGGACGGCCAGTTTCTCTGGCATGAACGCTTTACCATGGTGTTCAGTTCGATACTGCACATCCAATTCATAGGTGTCATTGATACCCGAGATAACTTTTTTGATGCCTTTAGGGCCATAGACTTTCATCGGCTCTGGGCGACCGCCAACCCAGGAAATCAGATTTACTTCATATAATTCTGCAATATGGTCTGAATGAAAGTGCGTCACCAGCACGCCGTCGAGCCTGTTCAGCGGCATGTTTGCAGACTGAAGGTTGCGCGTTGAACCCGCGCCAGAGTCAATAACAAAAAAGTGCTCAGGTGTGATGATGGCAATACAGCCCTGTGCACGACCCGCCGCGGGCAATGGTGAAGAACTGCCGCAGACTAAGACTCGAAGACTATCATCACCATGTTCGTAGTCTTGCGCCATCGCTAGCTTGACGCCTCTATCCAACAAAAATATTTGGCCTGACTCATTATTGAGCACGACGGCAATAATACCTAAACTAATTGCTAGGATGATTAATACTGCTCGAACCACGTTAATACTCCATCTAATTTTCGCCAGGCTAACCACAAAGGCGGGCTTAGCCTTTGTGATGATAGCCCTTTGGTTTAGGTTTAGTCCTTTTTACCCAACAAAAATGCACAGGTGCAAATCCATGCCGTTAATACCAGCTCAACAATAATAATATCGGTTGCCATATCGGCACCATTGAAGAGCGCAGCCACGGTTCTAAATACCGCCGCACCACCTAGATACAAAGCCGCGGCATAAAGCAGTTTACTATCGCTCTTAAAAGCGCCTAAAAAGATTAGCACCGCCGTGCCAATAAAGAAGGATGTGAAATCACCCAACTGAGTTGACAACCCAATGCCTGTCAACAGTTCCATACCGAGACTCTGTGCGGTCTCTAGTGGCGTTGCGATAAAGCCAATGCCATTGATCAACATCGGAATGCCCGGGACCGCAGCTGCCACTCTGATTACATTTTTATTCATGGGGTAACGCTCCTGTTTGTTATTCTTATTAAGAAGATGAAACCAACGGCTCACAGCCGGTACCATTTAACAGCGCTTGCACAAATCCTTGATCGGCTTCACTCAGTTCATTGAACATGGCACGAATCCATTGCAGACATTTTCCCTGATAGGGGAAAGTAGGCTGAACCCATTGACGACCATCAATTGTCGTTTCCATCTGATCCTCACCTTTCATCATTGCTTGTGCATTTGCAAGCAAAGCGGGTACATAGGTGCGACCCACTTCAGTCAACAAGTCACCGAGCACGTCGCCGAGTTCGTCTCGGCGAATAAATCCGTCGGCATCAGCAGGGTTACCGGATAGATCGTCAACAACATCCGTCCATGCATAAACACGGGGCGCTTTATCAAGACAGATTTTGGCTGGGGTTGGGTCGAACTTGGCGAGTTGCGTTAGCTGCGCATAAATAGCGAAGTCAGCGGAGCTTGGTCGATTGCCAAACATAAAGGTTTGTTTTTCTATGATTTTATCAAAAATTTCTAGAAAGCGGACGTAACTGTCCTCGATGACAGGCGCTGTGATGTCGTTGGAACCAACGACATAAAGCCGAGTGATCTGACGTTCGGCAACGTAGGCCTGCATCTTATCCAGCTGTTGCGAAGATTCGTTAAGCCCGCGCCAGCGCGGTAATATTTTGCCAGCCTTCTGGATGTCCGCATCGTAATACCAACGATAGTGAAACATGGCTTTTGTTAGCCATTCGTCACCGTAGTCTTCAAGTAAATAATTTATGAAAGTAAGGACCGGATCGGCTGGGATAGTTTCTCGACCGGAAAAGTCCTGTTCGAATCGACGAATTAGCGGCGTGGAATCGACCACAGCCTCAAGCTTGCCGTCACCATTCGGTAAATAGAACGTCGGTAGTAAGCCGACCTTCGCCTCTGGTAAATTTTCAGCGGTGCTTTGATCACCGATTAGAAGCTTATAGGGAATACGCCGATACCGAAGCAAAGCCAACATCTTTCGTGTGTAAGGAGAGCCAGGTGCGCCTTTGAACTGCAGGGGTACAGGTAATGTCATAGGGATTACTCCAACTTAATATTCTTTCATTTCAACCGCCTTGCTTTTGGCTAGGCGATATGCAATTTGCACCTATAATAATGAGTACCATTAATTAAAGCAATCTGTAGAATCGTCGCAAATCATCACGAGTACTCAGCTTGAAATCAGATTTTGTTATTGTCGGTGCAGGTTCCGCAGGCTGCGTTCTAGCCAATAGACTCTCAGAGTCAGCATCCGTGACTTTGATTGAGGCAGGACCTAGGGATCACAGTTGGGATTTTCGGATTCACATGCCTGCCGCCCTGTCCCATATTCTGTCCTCGGACACTTACAATTGGTTCTACGACTCGGAACCTGAACCCCATTTGAACAATCGTAAAATTTACTGTCCTCGAGGCCGTGTGTTGGGGGGATCATCATCAATTAACGGCATGATCTATGTACGCGGACATCGGGAAGATTTCAATCAATGGGCACAACGGCCCGGATTGGAGGATTGGGATTATGAACACTGCTTACCCTACTTTAAAAAAGCAGAGAACTACGTTGGCGGCGAATCAACCTGGCGTGGCGTGGATGGACCGATGCAGGTGAATCAGGGCAAACTAAATAACCCACTATTCCATGCCTGGCTCAAGGCGGGCGCTGAAATGGGTCATGCGGTCAGAGACGACTTTAATAGCGAGCATCAAGAAGGCTTTGGTGTCTTTGATCAAACCATCAACAAAGGAAAACGGTTTAGCACCGCCCGCGGCTATTTGCATCCCGTAAAACAACGCAAGAATCTCACTATCATCCCCAAGGCAACGGTGCACAAGATTCGTTTTGGCCGCGACAGCCAAGGTAACCAGACCCGCGCGGAAGCGATCGAGGCTACGATAAACGGCAGGCAACAAACTATACAGGCAGGTACAAAAATCATTCTCTGCAGCGGCGCCATTAATACGCCCCAACTTATGATGCTGTCGGGGGTTGGCGATAGCGCTGAACTGGAACGCCACGGTATCGATGTACAGCAGCATCTACCCGGCGTCGGCAAGAACCTACAGGATCATCTGGAAACCTACGTTCAATTCAGCTGCAAAAAACCAGTTTCTATTTTCCCGGCACTGAAGTGGTACAACCAACCGGCAATTGGTATGCAGTGGTATCTAAGGCAAACCGGTGCAGGCGCCACCAATCATTTTGAAACCGGCGCTTTCCTGCGCAGTCGACCTGAACTGAAGCAACCGGATTTGCAGTATCACTTTTTACCCATCGCCATGAACTACGATGGTTCCGATAAACATAACGGACACGGTTTTCAGTTCCATGTAGGGCCGATGAAACCTACCAGTCGAGGCGAAGTGACACTGAACAGCGCGAACCCCGGTGACGCACCGAAGATTAATTTCAATTACAACGCCACCCAAGAAGATCAAGATACTATTCGACGTGGTGTTGAGATCGCAAGGGAGATCGCGAAACAGGACGCGTTTGCCGAATATGTCGATGCGGAACTCAACCCTGGCAGCATCGACATCGATACCTTTGTTCGCAATAACAGTCACAGCGCCTACCATCCCAGCTGCTCTTGCCGGATGGGGACGGACGACATGGCTGTTGTTGACGGTCGAGCCAATGTTCACGGCATCGAAAAACTGAGTATTGTCGACGCTTCGATCATGCCGGACATCACCAACGGCAACCTAAATGCACCTGTGATCATGATGGCTGAAAAGCTAGCGGATGTGCTTTTAGGCAATGAGGCCTTAGCAGCCGGAACATCAACACCGTAATGGAATGACACGCATTTATGAAAACGCTACCGACACGCAATGTTGCCCGTGCCATCTTGATCAACGACAAGCATCAGTGCTTCTTGTTTAAACTCAAATTACCCTGGATATCAGGTGCAGTATGGATGGCAGCCGGCGGTGGTATGGAAGCCGGCGAGAGTCCTCAAAAAGCGCTAATACGCGAACTCTATGAAGAAACGGGTTTGACGAATGTTGACGTCGGCAACCTACTTTGGGAATGCCGTTTTAGTTTTCAGTACAATAACGAGATTCGGCCCATTTATGAACGCTACTACCTCGTGAAGACGCAGGATTTTGAACCTAGCTTTGAAGGTATGGCCCAATATGAAATCGATTCGCTAGTCGAGTTCCGTTGGTGGTCTCTTACCGAGCTGCAGACAACCACCGATTATTTCTCACCAAAACAGTTACCAACACTCCTTTCGCAGATACTCGAAGCGACTTTTAGCGACAGGGATCTGATCATTACCGATCCGCTACCGACAAACTATGCGCCCTGCTAACGGCTAAGCAAGCCACCACCGGCATCAACAAAATTAGCCAAGCGGCTGCAAAGTCACAGGCACCTCTCGGAACATCATCCTTATAGGCAGATCAGGCCGCAGATCCAGTCATGACGAAATGTTCGAAGACTCATCATGATGTCATACTAATGTTTGAAGCAGACTGACAGTCAAGCAATCGTTCAGGCGCAGAGAGCTGCCTAGATCTCAGAAAAGATCCAGATCAACGTGCAGTCGGTATAAATTGAATTCTACGTAGAATTCATTGATGAACGCACAAATGACAGTTAAGCAGGGCGTCCTTCTGGTTAATCTCGGCATGCCCGATGATACTAGCGTTCGTGCAATACGACGTTATCTGACAGATTTCCTGATAGACCGCAGGGTCGTCAATATCTCACCTGCGTTGTGGTTGCCGATCTTGTACAGTTTCATCTTACCGTTTAGACCAAAGCGTTTGGTGGCAAATTACGCTGCTATTGAAATAGACGGTAAAATGCCCGTACACATTTACAATAAAGCGCTTGCACAAAACACGGAAGCGAACCTACAGCAGGCAGGTCATTCAATCAGGGTCATATCAGCCATGACCTACGGTAATCCCTCAATCCAAGCCGGGCTTGAAACACTGCAGTCCGAGCAGATTGAGGAGGTGCTAATCATCCCCTTGTTTCCTCAGTACTGCGCTGTAAACACGGCGGCATCATTCGATAAATTGGCCGCTGCCTTGGTAAAGAAAAAAAACCTGCCGAAAATCAAAATCATCAACCAATACTTTGCTGAACCGGACTATATCGCTGCGCTAGCAACCTCCATCGAAAATGCGGCTACTGGCGCCCAAACGCATGCGAGCGTCAACTGCAGCGAATATCTGACGGATGACACAAAACTACTGTTCTGCTTCAATGGTATACGCAAACGGCAAGTTGATGGTGGCGACCCCTACCCTCGCCAATGCGTGCAGACAGCGGAGGCTATAGCGGCAAAACTAAAGCTGAGTCCCTACCAATGGTTACTCACCTATCAGCCTCGCATTGGTGCAGAGGAATGGCTTCAACCCTTTACGAGCGATACGTTGAAGAATCTACCCGCCCAAGGCGTAAAAAAACTACTGGTGATTTGTCCCGGATTTGCTGCGGACTGCCTAGAAACGTTGGAAGAGATCGATATTGAAAACAAAGCAGTTTTTATGCAGGCCGGTGGCGTGAGTTACAACTACATACCCTGCCTTAATGATCAGCAAAGCCACGTCAAGCTGATGAAAACCCTCATCATGGCCAATCTATAATGCGCTTACAGCGGCATTGCGTTGGCGTTGACGGCTCGAACTGATGGCGAGTTTTGAAAGACGCATGAGATTGCATGATCGATTAATCAGCCAATTGTGCCACTTTCATAAATAGGTTTTGGAACTGCCGACTGGCGCGAATTGCTACGCAGCTGGCAGCAAAGCTTTTCACAACCTATGACGCTATGCGACGACAGGCTCAACATAGTTATAGCCGGCAACTCGATCGCCGCCTAGTTCTATTGCGGATAGTAAAGCTTGCTCGGCATGGCCAATCAAGTCTCCTGGCTGCTCCGTACCGTGATACGAGGTAATGCCACCAGATGCAGTGATCTTCAGGTCATCCTTGTCATTAACCTGAATCTGGCTGATAAGCTGACTAACGCGACTGATAATAACCAGCGCATCTTCCTCAGAGCACCCGGATAAAACCAAACCAAATTTATCCGTGTCCAACCTCGCGATAACATCAACTTCTCGAAGCGCCGCTTTGACGATACGAGAGAATAGTTGCAACACCTCATTACCACGCGCTAAACCCTGCCGATCAACAATCTCAGAAAACTGATCCAATTGAGTCACAGCGACAGTGAAGCTATAAGCCCCACGTTCACTCATGGCGACATGTTGCATAAGTAAATCTTCGAAATGACGTTTGTTCGAGCAGCCGGTGAGTTCATCGAGGGTTGTGATCTGAGCGAGTCGCGTTTTCACTTCTGCTAACGCGTCTTTACTCGCCTTGAGCTGCGAATTCACTTCGCTTACTTCAGCGGCAAATTTCTTCGTTGAAAGGTTGATAAGCAGCACCGGGATCAGAGCAAGAATAACAACAGCAAACCCAGTGAAGGCCATCTGACGTACATCTATGTCGCCGAGTAAAGCTAAAAGCCCACCATAGACAATGGCAGCGCCGCCAATAACAACTACATTCATTTGAGATTTTTGCATAATCAATCCAATAGGCCGCTGAAAACAAGCAACAAACAACGACGCGAGGCACAGATGATAATCCAAACAAGCCGCAAAGCATAACCTGTTAATTTCGCCAGACCCGTATATTCAGCTTATTATTGAATCAGCCGCATCACTTTCGGTCTCTTCTCTAAAGATACAGTGCCGAATGTTAATCAATGCTCGCCCCAACGCCTCAGGGTCGATTGATATGAATGACGATTGGCTACTCGTAATTGGTGATCCAATCATCGTCAAGCATTTTGAAGAAATGATCGAGCATACGTAATGTCAGCCCCCAGACCACTTGATCGCCAACCCCATAGCCCGGGAAGGATTGCCCCGACACGGCTGGAAATTGCAGCTGGGTGACATTCTCACCGCTAAACATGTCGGTCAACGAGCCCCACAGCACGTCGGCCACCTCATAGTTCGGCGAAAAACTGGGTTCAAGGTTATGCAGTTGGTAAACGAAGGGGGAAACAACGATATTGAAATCCCTACCCCTCGGGTTCGCCTCTACATCGTGAATCTTGCCAAGAAAATGTGCCTCTGCGCGCAGATCCAAGCCAATCTCCTCCATGGTTTCCCGTTCGGCCGTATCACGCAAAGAAAGATCGTGGTCTTCATAATGCCCACCAGGAAACGCCATTTGCCCAGACCAAGGGTCGCCTTCTTTTGTCGACCGCAAAATAAATAATGCTTCCGTATGGCTCGGCAATGGGCGCAGGATAGCCGCGACCGCTGCGTGTCGTGTGTTCTTCTTTGGTTGGAACGTACGTTCATCGTCGTGCAACGAACGCTTGATGTTATCGATACTTAACGGCATTTTGCCCCACCTGCTTGGTCGCAGGGATTTGTTGTGAAAGTGAGTTTATGTAGGACATACTATGTCGACTGAAAATGATTCTCAAATTCAATATTCGGCGATAAGCTCAATAAAGACATACCGATCGTTGGGTTAGCCATTTAGATCGGATACGTACATGTCGAAATCACGCAAAAAAACACCCGCTACAAACAACCTGAACAGATTTTTACTCATCATCGCCCTGTCGACTACTTTTGGTCTGAGCGGTTGCGCCGTCAACCCTGTGACAGGCAAAAACGAGCTTTCGTGGATATCGACTGATGATGAGATCAACATCGGTCGTCAGCAATATCTGCCGTCGCAACAGTCTCAGGGCGGCCAGTTCCTCGCTGACCCCGCTTTGAACGACTATATTAATGAAGTAGGCAAACGAGTCGCCAATGCAGGTGACCGTGACTTACCTTATGAATTTGTTGTTCTCAATAATTCAGTGCCGAATGCCTGGGCGTTACCCGGTGGCAAAATTGCTATCAATCGTGGTTTGTTACTCGAACTTAAAGACGAGGCGGAACTCGCGGCGGTCCTTGGCCATGAAGCTGTCCATGCTGCCGCCAAGCACGGCGCCAACTCACTTCAGCGTAGCCAGATTATGCAGGGTCTTGTCGTTGCCACGTCAATCGGCGCTTCAACCACAGACTATGGAAACTACATTGTCGGCGGAGCCCAGGTCGGGGCTCAAATGATAGGGCAAAAATATGGACGCGATGCAGAACTTGAAGCTGACTACTATGGTATCAAATACATGAGTCTGGCCGGCTACGAACCCGCCGCCGCGATTGGATTACAACAGACATTCGTCAGGCTCTCAGAGGGACAGGCATCGAGCTGGATTGATGGTTTGTTCGCAAGCCACCCGCCATCACAGTCTCGGGTTGAGGCAAATCGTACAACAATCGCCGAGCTCAACTTACCGAGCGGTGAACGCTATGCAGACCGCTATCAACAAAAAATTCGCTTCATTTACGACAACCGCCATGCGTACAAGAAAGCCGATGTCGCCTCCTCCACCGAGGATTTGACGCAAGCGCATGCTTTAGTAAAGGCAGCAATAAAGTCCGTGCCGACAGAGGCAAAGTTTTCGGGACTTCAGGGCAACATCTATTTCCAACAGAAAAAATTCGACCAAGCAAAGACATCATTTAATCAAGCCTTAGCTCTGGACGATAGTTATTACGAATACTATCTAGGGCGCGGCTTAACATACCAACAACTTGGTAATGCTGAAGCCGCCAGGCAGGATTTGATTCGCAGTCACCAATTGCTACCAACCGCGGTATCCAGTAACGCGCTGGGGCGACTCGCGCTTACACGGGGTGATCGAAGAGAGGCTAAACAGTATTTTCAAATGGCGATGGGCAGCAACAGCCCAACAGGCGAGTCAGCATCAAACAATTTCATGCTGTTAGATATCCCGGACAACCCAAGTCTGTACATCGGCGTCAGCGCCACAACCTCTGAAGATCAACAACTCATCGCTCTACTCAGCAACAAGACTAATATCAATATGACTGACATTCAGATACAAGTCTCTGCTCAAATCGATGGCCAAGCATTACAGCGCGACTTTAGACTTAAGTCGTTGAACGCTAAAGCGTCTCTGTCATTAACGACAGGGTGGAAGGCGGCCACCTCCATCACAAATGTTTCAATCCAGATACTCGATGCCAATGTGTCTCAGTAGACTTGAGTAGAGAAGCCGGCTAACAATAAGCCGGCCTCACAATGTCTTAACATTATCCTCAGGGTTTCGATCGATGAGTTTGTTCAGCGGATCGATGCCTACGGAGAGTGGCTTTTCTGCCACGCGGATTTTAAATGTCATCGTCGACTGATCAACTCGATGCTTCTCGAGATAGATCAACTGCGGGGTTTCATGCAGTCCCTGCTTCTCACCAAACACGCCAATGTCAATCCAGCTTTCACCCAGGCTGACTTCTGTTTCTTGCCCGTTATCGTCTGCTTCGAACTTAAGCGCCTGCACGTCAATGCTGACCTCATACTCAGCCGCCGCAATCGCCTCAACGTTAGCCTCAGTAACACTCAGATCAAAAATCACAATTTTCTCAAACAGATCAGTGATCATAGACTGATGTTCAGGTTGCGCTTTTTCTCGCAGTAGTTTGATTAGATCCTTAGAGGTTGGATACGGCGCGCCTTTGAATGCGTAATTACCAATGAACTCCGCTAGCGCTTCATTAACTTTCTCTTCACCGATATAGTCCTGCAATGCGTACATCACGACACTACCTTTTCGATAGTGTATATAGGGTTGGTTTTCGACCAAGTATAGTGGCTGCTCGCCAATAATTTCACCGCCTCGACCGCGAAGATAGTTATCCAGTTCGAACTCAAGAAATCGTTTCATCTGCTCTTTGCCATACTCTTTTTCCATTACCATCAAAGCAGAGTACTGCGACAGAGTTTCAACAATCATGCTCGAGCCTTGAACATCAGCGCCAAGAACTTGATGAGCCCACCATTGATGCGCCAACTCATGCGCCGTGACATAGAACACATAATCGATTTTCTTTGGATCTGTCAGATCGGCAGTAAAACCTATCGATTCAGAAAACGGAATCGTATTAGGGAATGATTGGGCAAATCGGCCCTGAAACCGAGGAAACTCCATAATTCTGAATTGACGGTATTGGTACGGTGAAAAATTTTTCGTGAAATATTCTAAGGACTTTTTAGTTGATCGCACCATCGTATCAATGTTGTAGTCATGTCGATAATATATCTCAATCGCGACGTCTTGCCAGTTATCTTTCAGCACTTGGTAATCAGCCGATACAAAGGAATAGTAATTCCATATCGGCGCGTCCGTCTTATAGTGAAAGTAAGCTCTATCATCCTTGACCCACTGCTTCTCGATGTAACCTGGCGCAATGGCTGTTTGATCAGCACTCGTCGAGACTATGGTTTCAAATTGAATTCTTGACCCACCCAAGCCACTTCTACTCCAAGCAGACTCATCATCAATCTTCGACATCCGCTGTATCGGCTCTAGGCCCTGCTGGCGGCGGTGATTGTTATCCTGCAACTCACCACCTGATTGATAGCCAACAAGCGGGAAGAAATCCTGATTGTTAACAAACGTGCCATTTCTGGCTAGCTTGACGCTATGCCCATTATTCGTAAACCCAGGGGTCAACCAATCGACGGCGAAATCCATGCGGACCGTTTGGCCTGGCTGAACGGGCTTATCGAAACTATAGATTCGATAGTAATGTTCTTCGTCGTTAACCGTTAACTGTGCACCAGCCAGTTCAATAGACGCCACCGTCGGACCCGGCGAGAACGAAAGATGCAACGCCGATATTGGCCCAGCCTGATTATTGATCAGGTCATAATAACCGACGAGCCTTAGCTCCTGCTCATTCGGGTAAATATCTACCTCAGCAAAAACGTTAGATACCTCCAAAGCAGGCATGTGTTCATACTGTTTATAACGCTTCTCATATTCCGCACTCAACGCTTCATAATCATCAAGCGTTAGGTACTGATTAAGAATATTCGCATTGTAGTAAAGGAAGCCACCAACCCCGGCCCAGGATAAGGCAAAGGTTGCGATCAGACATTTTACGAAGGCGGTGTTCCTTTGCTTAGCTACACGCAGGCGTTGTCGCCAGTTAATTTCTGCGCCCCTGGGCCATAATAAATGTGCGGCAATAAGTAACAAGCAACCAAAAAGACCTGCGTAGAGTGTTTGCCAGATATAGGGGACGAGATTTTGACTATAGCCGGTGAATTCAGAATAGACGGGTGTTACTTGACCGATACGATACAGACGATGTTCAAAACCCAGCGCAGGCATCATCATCAGGTTTGTCACAACGAGGACGATCGTGAGAAACATAGTAATGTATTTACTTCTCGTCACGACATAGAAAAATACGGCCATTACGATCATCAGGTAGTAAGGAATCTGAAAGAAAAACAACAGACCTTTGGCGTAAAGCAATAGCTCAATATCCGTAAACCCCTTATAGAGCTGCACGCCAATCGAGGCTATTGTTGCCGCCAACATCATACAAAAAACAATGAGCAACAGCGTCGTTATCTTAGCTGCAATCATGATCCAATTTGGGAATGGCATTGAATCAATAATGTCATTCACCTTCACTGACCGTTCTCTCACCAGTATTTCAGCGGTGTAGTAAATCAGCACAAACAATAAGGCGAGCGAAAAAGAAGCATTAATAACCCCAACAAGGTTATATGTAGAGGCATACAGAGATGTACCAAACGCATTCTCTAAACTACCAAGCGCACCAAAAGTCACCTGCATCAAGCCAAACAGCAGAATGACAATAAACGGAACGCTCTTGACGACACTCAAGGTTTCCAGCTTCGTCTGCGACAAACATTGCAACAGTTGGGTTTTAATCCCATAGGATGGATTAGCAATGGATACGCTATAGTCTTTCTGAGCGAACGTTGTCGCGGAATCGATTCCTTTATTAGCAACATGGCCGGCTTTCTTCGTCTTAAAGCTGAAAAATTTCTTCGTGCCTTTATCGAGCGAAAAAGGAAACAAGGGGTAGGCACTCACCAACGCCAACACAGCAACGCTCATCCAGATAATCCGGTTCAATATGACGGTGCCGTCAATTTTTGGCAGTTGTTCATTCTTTTCGAACACCGTCCAATAACGCGTCGCCTCCTCCAGCGACGTAATACCAAAAGGATCGAGAAAGCTTACGAGCGCAACAGTGTCTTTTTCACTATAACTATCGAGCAAAATACTCAGCATCAATAGACCAACAGCGACGACGTAAGTTGTCATGACACTTCTCGTCACAGTACTGACAAAAAAGAAAAGGCTCGCCATAATGAATACGTTGGGCAAACCGATGACTAAAGTGCTATATAAATACGGCTCAAATCTGAAAGATCCAACTCGTTCAGCATCCAGCCAAGGCATTAACTCACCAACCATAATACCCAAGACACCACTAACATAGATGACGATGGTGATCAGTAAAGAGCCGAGGTATCGTCCGTAAACATAATCGAATTTCTTTATGGGCCGAGACAGAAATAGTTCCGCCGTACCTAGCTCGAAATCTCTTATTACCGCGTTTGAACAAAACGCAATCGCTGCGAACATCGAAAACGCACTGATCATCGACACCACCATCATGATGGTATAGGGAGAATTGATATTGACGTTGGCTACACCATCGCCGATCTGAACGTTAGGGCTTGTCGTCGCAAGAAAAAAGAGTATAAAAAACGTGCCCGACAAAACGTATAACAAGTACTGTTTGCGGTGATAGTTCAGTTCGAATTTCAGGATGTCGAGAAACATGAAAAATCCTTTTTATGTCGCGTCGAAATTGATTTACGCTTCAAAAAAGCCTAAGCGAATCAAGCAAAAGTTATATTGAGACAGAAATCCCGTGACCCAATAGGGTTGCGAAATAGACATCCTCAAGGTCAACACTCACTTCCGTGAAACCCTCTGGTTTGTCGTCGGCCAAGACATGAATAATGGTTTCACCCTCTGCCAAGTGCGACAAGATAACGCGATAGTTGTCCCGATAATCTTGCATTTCATTGCGGTGGATTTTTTTGCTCCAAACGCCGCCCCGAATGCTATCGATCACGTCTCTAGGTTTACCGCTTAACAGAATTTCACCGGCACCTAATATGGCCATGCTTGAACAAAGGTCGCTGACATCATCAACAATATGGGTTGAGAGTATGACAACGATATTTTCTCCGATCTCTGCCAATAGATTATGGAATCGATTTCGTTCAGACGGATCCAAGCCCGCCGTCGGCTCATCGACAATAATCAGTTTAGGATTACCAATTAACGCCTGCGCAATTCCAAAACGTTGCTTCATACCGCCCGAAAAAGTATCTATGGCAGAATTTCGGACGTCGTAAAGATTGGTTTGGTGCAGCAATGCTTCCGCAATCTCTTTGCGCTCGCCTTTGCCCGTTATACCCTTTAAGACAATAAAATGATCCAACATGGCGGCGGGGCTAATTTTTGGATATACCCCAAAGTCCTGCGGAAGGTAGCCCAGAACCCGCCGCAAACTTTCCTTATCTTCCAGAATATTAATGTCATCGAGTTGCGCCGTACCTTGATCCGGCTCCTGAAGGGTGGCAAGTATTCTCATTAAGCTCGATTTGCCCGCACCGTTGGGCCCTAGCAAGCCGAACATGCCCTTATCAACTTCGAGGCTAACACGATTCAGAGCTCGCACCCCATTATCGTAAGTCTTTGATAATTCACGAATTGTTAACATTATTCCCTCTATTCATTCGTTCTGGATACACTCAGCATCGATTAGACGTAAAACGACTTTGTATAAATGCCAAGGCCGCTCAGCCCTTACTCACTGAACACCATCCGTTTTAGTGAACTACTGTTGTATCTATGTATATCACATAGCTAAAATAGCACATAGTTGAAATATCTTAACTGCCCCCTGCGTCGATCGGAGTATTTACAACGACAGAAGGACGCAGGCAGCCAAAAACTTCAACCACCTCGCCTGTTTGACGTGAAATTCACGCATTTAGTTACATTTGGAAGCGCATATCTGATTGATCAGAGAATACCTAGACGCTCAAATTGCTCCTTAGGTGCCTGCATCTCGGTTAAGGCCACCCGCAATAATTCAATCATATTGTCCTCCAACTTCTCGCCAACCCGATTTTCAGTTTCCGTCGGGTCAAGATCGAGCCGATACAGATGATGGTTATCAATTTTGGGGTTCATTGACCAAAAAGGTAATAGATCCCCTTGTTGGAAGGGCTGCCTGATAACTGGAATGTCTGAACCGGGCATGTAATCCAGATAAGCGCGTTTGTCGGGGTTGGGCAGACGCACCGACGGCATTGTCGGTATCGGCATCGTAGACCAGCGATTTGACCACATCGATAGGGGAAAACCTGACCCAACCGGCGCACGAGCATACTTATTGGTGCCGTCTTGTATCTGCACCCACTGCCCATAAATACCGCCAATTGCCCATTGCCTTATCTCAGTTTTCTCACCGTAAACCAGCGGCAAGAGGGATTTACCATGGGTGATATATTCAACATCAACACCGAACAGATCCGCCAATGTGGCATGAATATCAACATTGGTTGTCAGTGCATCAACCTCTTTTGCCTCGATACCAGGACTGGCGACCATCAAAGGCGTGTGTCCCATGGTTTCGTATTGCGGCACGCGCGGCTTGCCCCAAATATCTTTTTCACCAAGATAATGACCATGATCTGTACAGACGATGAAGAGGGTGTCATCCCAAAGATTGGAGTTATCCATCTCGTCGAGAATCTTGCCGAACCAATGATCAATCATACTGAGCTTTGAACCATAGTTGGCGCGAATGTGTTGGCCCTCTCTTTCTGAAAGCTTGCCATTCTTGACGCCATCTACCGCATAGGGAGGCCAGATCATTAGCTCATCCTGCCAATCGGGATCGTACTTATTTGCCCAGGGTGCTGGTGTATCGAAGGGTTCATGGGGATCAAACTCGTCAACGAACAACATGAAGCTGTCTAACTCTTTACCGTGTTGTGCCAACCATTCGGCTGTTGCCTTCATGGTTTTAGGACCGGGAAAATCAAGTTCATCTTTGAACCAGGTACGATTCAAATCGTAATGACGTTTGCCACCCTGTGCTGGCAAAGCAGGCGTTCCAAGCCAAGAAGTGTCAGCCCGAGTCTTCCAAGGATCACCTTCATGTCCTCGCGTGTATTCCCAAGAGTAAAAGTCCGTGTGGTAATTTTCGCCGCCGACTTCAAACAAGTGCGGGTGATCAGAAAATAGATGTGTCGGGATACCCATTTTGCGAAGGTAATGGGTGATAGGCCGTTCCCAGAGTTCAATCGAGCCCCATGGCCGCCAAAGGAAATCCATTGCACCTACTAAAATGTCGTGGCGAGCAGGCATACATGGAAGTGAGCCCGTGTAATGATTATTAAACTTTACGGATCTAGCGGCGAATCGATCGAGGTTAGGCGTCAAAAATTCTTCACCACCATAACATCCCAACATATGTCGGTTGAGGCTATCGAGAAGTACAACTACGGCTTTTTTCGGTTTCACAATTATTCCCGTTATGTTTGCAACACAATAACCCAGCCCAACAACGATGCAAATCGGCGATAGAAAGAAAGTCTAATCGACGTCGATCCTTTTACGCTTTATGACTGTGACGGACTATAAACATTGGGATGCTTGCTGGGTTCGCATCTAAAAGCGATGAGCACCTTATCGATAAAAATTGCGTGAGCCAAGCAGGCTAGGACGACCACCTATAAGGCTTGCGCACTTGGTGATAGGTTACGGTCTGGCGAAGTCGTTTTAGTATCTTTTTCAACAGCCATTCACAGTCCCTGTGGCCTCTGTGTAAGATAGTCTCCTTTTAATACAGACTGTGAGAATGCGTTGGCATTAGGGTCAAAAACAACAACTGACAAAAAACGCCCAACACTAATTTGGGATATACCAACCAGAGTCTTTCATTGGCTTCTGGTGCTGGCCGTAAGCATCTGCCTTTATACGGGTTTCTTCGGGGATTTCGAGGCGATCGATTATCATATGCTTTCAGGCTATGGCGTGCTGACATTACTTCTCTTTAGGTTCGCTTGGGGCTTAACATCAAAGGGCAATGCACGTTTCTCAACGTTCACGCCACAACCAAGCAGCGTATTAGCCTACATTAAAGGCATACACACCCCAGCGCATAACAGCCACAACCCACTCGGTGCTCTCAGCGTTTTTGCAATGCTGATACTGCTGCTGTTACAAGCGGGGACGGGTTTATTCGCTAACGATGATATTTTTACTGAAGGGCCGTTAAGCCATTTAGTCAGCTACGAAACGAGCCTACAGTTAACCTCAATTCACAGCATCAATCGCTGGCTGCTGGTGGGACTTTTGGCGACGCACATCGTCGCGATCTTATTTTACGACCTGTTCAAAAAACAAAGACTGTCTATTGCAATGATTTCAGGCAGTCGCGTCGCGGCAGAGAAAACAGCAGAAGAAAAATCGATGCAGCCGATTTCTAACGAGCAGATAACGAACGAAAACAAAGCGAGCGTCAATATTGTCATTGAAGTGACCAACATCGAGGCAAGTATCACTGGTGAATCGAATGCATCGACACCCCCTCAACAGCAACTCTTACTCGCCTCGATTTTGTTTGCAGTTAGTGGATTACTGGTCTACGGGCTCGTTACCTATATTTGATGTACACCTGTGTAAACTATTCTTTCTTATAGTCGTCGTGACAACCCTTACAACTTCCACCGAGCTGCTTTACCGCACCGCCGATGTTCGCCATATCGCCGGCATTGGCAACCACAGCAAAATTATCAGCAGCTGCAACAAACTTATCCATCGCCATCTTAAAATCTTCGGGCTCTTGCCAAATATTAGCTTTGGCATTTGTCTTGCCGGTATCAGTACCTTCAGGGAAAACGTGCGGGGCAACCTGCGCAATGCTGGCCATACCATTGGCATGCAATTTAAGATCTTCCATATGTACACCACCACGGAGAATCGTACCGATGCTGCCCATGTGACCGCCAACAACTTTCATGACCGCCTTTCGATACTTTATTTCTGACTCTGCATCCGCCAGGGTTAGTTGACTGACCATCAACGCCAAACCAACAACACAAACCTTACCTATCATACGATACATACTTCCTACTCCTCGCCCGCCATAACTTGGGCTCGATAATTAATTTACGTCCCTGTGAGCAATACGACGCAATAGCCGGCGCTTTGTTGCGCATCGAATGTTACTCCGAGTAATCGTTATATCATTCATGGGGCCAACAAAGAAAGACCATCGCCGAGGCGTGAACGATCTGAAGGCATTTTTCGGCCGCCGCACGTGACACCCTTATCCTTCCTATTCACGGTACCCAAGCAATCATACCCAAACACCTGATGATGACTCGCGAGTATTCACACTCGGCAATTGACCTTTCTTGTATGCCTCAGTATTGTGGCCACTCCTTAGAAATGACACCTCACCGACATGCCTGCCAAGAAGAGCTTCCCCTTTGAAGAATCCCTCGCCCGCCTAGAATCACTGGTCGAGAAAATGGAATCCGGCGACCTTTCTCTAGAGGATTCGCTAAAAACATTTGAAGAAGGCATCAAACTGACGCGCGAATGCCAACAGGCCCTCAAGACCGCCGAACAAAAGGTCAATTTGTTAATCGAACAAAACGGCGCGGTTGATAGCCAGCCCTTTATCGAAACTAATAATGAATGAAATTTTTCAGCCCTATCGTGATCGCGTTGATGAAAATCTAAAACGGTTTTTAAACCTCAAGGAGATCCCCGCACCACTTCGGGAAGCAATGATCTACGGTGTTTTCAACGGCGGAAAGCGTATTCGACCTCTGCTGGTTTATATGGCGCTCGATGCTTTCGATGGCAATATCGCCCATGCTGATGCAACCGCCAGTGCAATAGAGATGATTCACGCCTATTCCCTCATTCATGATGATCTACCTGCCATGGACGATGATGACTTGCGGCGCGGCAACCCCACTGTCCATATAAAATATGATGAAGCAACCGCGATCCTTGCCGGTGACGCGCTGCAGGCCCGTGCAATAGAATTAATTGCCGACGATGAGTCAATCAGCGCAGAGACTCGCATCGCATTAATCAAATTGATCACTCATGCGATCGGTCCTGCCGGCATGGTGGCTGGACAGTCAATTGATCTGGCTGCTGAGAACAAAACAATTTCAGAATCAGAATTAGTTAACATGCACCGTCGCAAAACGGGCGACCTTATTTCCGCCAGCGTTATGTCTGGCGCACTCATTGCCGGTGTCGATGACGAAATGACTCAGTGTTTCAGTCGGTTTGGTTACGCCTTGGGCCTAGCTTTCCAGGTCAGAGATGACATTTTGGACGAAACAGGCGACACAAATGTCATGGGCAAGGCTAAGGGGTCGGATCAATCCAACAATAAGGCGACGTTCACATCCAGCCATGGACTTGACTATGCCACAGCTCAGCTCGATTCACTTCGCCAACAAGCTATCGACGCATTGAGCCCCTTGGGTAGCAACGCACAACCTCTGATCATGCTGGCTAATTTCGTTGCGACCCGAGACCATTGATCAAACTTAACTTGTTCAATACAACGATTATAGTTTCCTGATGGCAGCTCCCAAAGGTCATACTTTACAGCGCAATTTGGTGTAGAATTCCGCTCCTATGTCTACACGCAGCTTCGACGAAATTCCGCGCACCCGACCGGACACCCCACTACTTGATAAGATCCAGGCTTCCTCGGATATTCGAGGACTTAACCCTGAGCAGCTAGATCAACTCACGGATGAACTGCGACACTTCCTGATCTACACCGTTGGTCAAACCGGCGGTCATTTTGGCGCCGGCTTAGGGGTTGTTGAATTGACGGTTGCGCTTCACTATGTGTTCGATACACCTTTAGATCACTTGGTTTGGGATGTCGGACATCAAACCTATCCGCACAAAATTTTAACCGGCCGTCAAGAATCAATGCACTTGCTGCGACGTCCTGATGGTATTGCGCCGTTTCCAGTCAGAGTCGAGAGTGAATACGACACTTTTGGCGTCGGCCATTCCTCTACGTCAATCAGCGCTGCACTTGGCATGGCCATCGCATCTCGCATGCAACAAAAAGATCGCCGCACTGTAGCGGTCATTGGCGATGGTGCGATGACGGCTGGACTCGCCTTCGAAGCACTGAACCATGTTGCTGACACGGAGGCGAATTTGCTCGTGATACTGAACGACAATGCCATGTCGATTTCGCAAAATGTCGGCGGTCTGTCGAGATACTTCGCACGGATATTAAGCTCACGTCTTTATCTTTCGATGCGGGAAGGCAGCAAAAAACTCTTAAGTAGAATACCTCGCGCGTGGGAGTTCGCACGTCGAACAGAAGAACATATGAAAGGCATGGTTGTACCCGGCACGTTGTTTGATGAACTAGGCTTTAACTACATGGGACCGATTGATGGTCACGATTTACATTCTCTAATACACACCCTGGAGAATATCCGCGATTTAAAGGGCCCGCAATTTCTCCATGTCATTACCCAGAAGGGGCGCGGTTATACGCCGGCTGAAAACTCTACCGATGGTACCCACTCGCTCTCAAAACTTGAATCATCTGTCGATTCAGCTCCCAATCCGGAAACTACAGCGCAGAAACCTCTCGGTGAAAATCGAAAGATACCGACGTTTTCAAATGTCTTTGGGCAATGGTTGTGTGATGTCGCCAAGGGTGACGAACGATTAGTTGGCATAACGCCAGCGATGAAAGAAGGATCCGATTTAGTCGCCTTTGCGCAGGAATATCCTGATCGTTACTATGACGTTGCGATCGCAGAGCAACACGCCGTGACCCTCGCAGCAGGCTTAGCCTGCGAAGGTGTCAAACCCGTCGTCGCTATCTATTCAACTTTTCTGCAAAGAGCCTACGACCAGCTGATTCACGATGTTGCTATTCAGAATCTCGATGTCACATTTGCAATTGATCGCGCCGGCTTACTCGAAGACGGACCGACACATTCTGGCGCCTTTGATCTTTCGTTCCTACGATGCATACCTAACATGATTGTAATGGCGCCGTCAGACGAAAATGAAGCGCGATTGATGCTGCACACCGGCTACTGCCACGAAGGTCCGGCGGCGATCCGATATCCAAGAGGAAAAGGTACAGGGGTTGACGTTGATACTGAATTAGCAGTGCTCGAAATCGGTCGCGCCAAATCTGTCCGACAAGGTAGCACTGTTGCGATACTCTGCTTCGGTTCTCTATTGGCAAACGCGAAGATTGTTGCAGAGGAACTCAATGCAAGCCTAATTGATATGCGCTTCGTCAAACCGATCGATAAAACAGCCATCGAACTTGCCGCAGCACAGCACCAACTCATCGTTACTATTGAAGAAAATACCTTGTCCGGTGGCGCGGGCTCAGCCGTCAATGAATTCATCGTCAACGCCAACATAGATACAAAGATAATGAATCTAGGTATCCCTGATGAGTTCATTCATCAGGACAAGCCAATAAATATGTTGTCTGCCTGCGGCTTAGATGTGAAGGGTATTCGAGCGTCGATTGAGGCTAGGCTTGCGTCAATGTCTCTGCAGACAACCGAGGACTCCCCGCAAACCGTGATCAATCCTCACTAACGGCCATCGACGCAGTTCGCTTCACATAACCGCATCATTCAACGGCCCACGCGCGCGAGCGCAAAACCTGCTACTGAGATTACTCTTCAGCTTTACCGCTCAGAAGATGGCCCAGCTTATTAACTTTCGTTGCCAGATATTTCGCATTATGGTCATTGTGGCCCGTTTCCAAAGGCACTCGATCGATTACTTCAATACCTAGTTTACTGAGCGCTGTTACCTTAACGGGGTTATTGGTCATCAACATAATCTGCTTAATACCAAAGTGTCCAAACATGTTTTTGACGATTGTGTAATCGCGAAGGTCTGCATCGAAGCCGAGACGCTCGTTTGCCTCAACCGTATCCGCGCCTTGATCTTGCAGTTCATACGCCCTGACTTTATTAATTAGGCCAATACCACGCCCTTCTTGCCGTAGATAAAGAATCATGCCGCGACCTTCTTCGGAGATTCGCTGCAAAGCGCCCTGCAATTGGGCGCCACAGTCGCAGCGCATACTAAAGAGCGCATCGCCGGTTAAACACTCGGAGTGGACACGGCAAAGCACCGGATCACCGGTTGTTACATCACCTAACGTGATCGCAATGTGCTCTTGACCTGTTTCTGAATCTTCAAAACCATGCAGCATAAACTCCCCGAAAGGTGTCGGTAGCTTCGATGATGCGACATAAATAGCTGTCACTGTGAACTCCTACATTGCGAGGGCGGATTCTATCAGGACTTTGCAGCTTCTAGCCACAGGCCTTTGTCCGGAATCACGTTACATAAGGTATGTCTAACTTCGTCATTGCCTTCAAACAGCTCGCAGAGACGCTAGTATTTGCCGGTCAATTGCAACACACCGCGATTTTCACTAATCTCGACATTCCTTAAAAACGACATACCGAGAAGTATATCTTTGGGGAAATCCCCTGTAAGTACCGCAGCTTTGACATTGTTGACCTTAATGCCACCGACTTGAACTGTACTCAGAATCACTTCGCGGGATTCCACTAGGCCGCTTGCGGTTGTCGCCTGTAGCAGTCGGCTAGAAGAGTAATCAAGCCCCAATGAGTCAGCCATGGGGGTATTTAGGGCGATGATATTGGCGCCCGTATCTACAAGAAATGACACTGAACGACCATTGATGCTGCCGCGGGTTTTGTATTGGCCAGTTTTGTTGAGCAACACTGAGACTGTCTGGCTAACCGGTGTTTTGAATTCCGCACCAATGCGACTACTCAGATTCAGCCGATGCTCTTGATCGCCGATGAGAACGACAGCTTGTTTGCTGTCAGCACTGACTAAAAAGACGCCGAGGTCAGATGTTTCACCGACCCGCAAGAGTACGTCCTTACCGTCAATTTTCAGCATGGCCGAATTCTTGAAAAGACCCAATACATCGATATCGATGGCGAGGCTAACAACCGAATATGCGCTAAGGATAGCCATTACCGATAAGCGGCAAAGCAGCTTTTGCGATCCTTTAGCGAACCGACCAAAGAAGTATGCAGTAAGCCTACCAAACGTGCTGATGCCGTCGAGGCCATCGGTTTTTCTGCTAGCAGACAGCATCATGTCAGCCAACTCTGTGAATATGCCAACAATTGAATGAGACAAAAACTAATAAGGCCTGCGACGACATCATCTACCATAATCCCAACGCCTCCTTTGACGTGCTTATCAATCCATCCTATGGGCCAAGGCTTTACAATGTCAAAAAATCTGAACAACATAAAACCAATAATGATCCAGTGAATACCGCTAGGAAGCATGAAGAGCGTTATCCACAAACCCACAAACTCATCCCAAACAATACTCGCAGGATCTTTGACCCGCATGTCATCAGCGACTATTTGGCATAACCAGCAACCAAAAATGGCAGCCGCGATAACGAACACTGCATAGCCCAGGTCGCCGAACTGAACGAGCAACAAATACACAGGAATCGCTGCAAGCGTACCAAAGGTGCCCGGTGCTTTTGGCGCCAAACCGCTGCCAAATCCAAGCGCCAGAAAATACCAGGGGTTAGTGAATGTCTTGATGGTTTTGGATTTCATTTAAAGTGAGTGTAACCCCTTAAACCGGCATCTGTCGCATAATCGGTCATGGCAATGCCCTCGGCATCATGAACTATCAAGTCAGCCCCAGCAGTAACATGCCCTACCCTCGTAAGCACTAGGTCATCATTGAGGTTGGCAATTTTCTTACGCAACGACTTGGGCGCCGTAAAGCATAATTCGTAGTCATCACCACCCGAAGCGGCGGCGGCCAGTGCCGCATCGTGACCAAGCAGGTTCGTCAGAGAGCTGGATACGGGTAGCTTTTCTAGCTCTATACAAGCGCCGACGGAACTTGATTTCAAAATATGTGATAGGTCAGCCAAAAATCCATCAGACACGTCAATGCACGCTGACGCTAAACCCGTTAAAGATTGTCCCAAGCTAATTCTCGCCGTCGGTGATTGATAACGATTTAACAAAGGTGACCTGAAGCCCGCTGTGTCTTCGATGTTCTCCAAAACCATTTTGAGACCACCAGCAGCATCGCCCAAACAACCACTGACATAAATATCATCATCAACGTGCGCGCCAGATCGTAACAACGCCTCACCAGCGGAGACTCGACCCATAATCGTAACAGTGATTGATAGAGGACCCTTAGCAAGATTACCTCCGACCAAGGGCATCTGATTATCCTGGCTCACTGCAGCAAGGGTCGATGAGAATTCTGACAGCCAAGAATCGTTTACTTCGGGTATCGTCAATGCGACCGTATAGCTGTGCGGCGTTGCACCCATCGCAGCCAGATCGCTGAGATTAGCCCCCATTGCTCTAGCCGCTGCAACAGTGCCACTTGCCTGCATAGGGAAGTGTACGCCTTCGATTAATGTATCAGTCGACACACAGAATTCTTCACCAGGCGGTAGCTTCAACACCGCGCAATCATCGCCTGAATCGACACTCACCAAATCGTTGGTGAACTTATTGTCGCGTTGGAAATAACGGCGAATTACTTCGAACTCGTCCATTGCATTTTTCTCATCGGGTTTATCTAACGACGCGCATACTCAGCTTCGCGGTGAATCTTCGCAAGACTGTCCAAGACGGTATTAACCAACTTATGACTTTCAGAGGCGCCGAATTGTTTCACCAATTCTACGCCTTCGTTTATCACGACCCGGTATGGAACATCGACACGATGCATAAGCTCGAACGCACCAATTTTAAGTGCGGCTGTTTCGACGGGGTCCAGCTCTTCAAACTTTCTGTCCAGTTGAGGCGTCACCTGCGCAATTAGCTCTGACCTATTCTTCGCGATACCTATAAGAACATCATGCAAATACTCGGTATCTACACGCTTCATGTCATGGTCCTGGCGAAACTGGGTCTCGACTTCAGCAGCCGTCGTGCCTGTCATATGCATTTGATAGAGTGCTTGCAGCACAAACCGCCTGGCTTTGCTACGCGCAGCAGGAGAGTTCTTTATGTTGACAACTTTTTTGTTAGCGGCCATCAGTTTAGCTTGCGCATCAAGCTAACCATTTCCAAAGCTGACATTGCCGCATCGGCGCCTTTGTTACCTGCCTTAGTGCCGGAACGTTCAATCGCCTGCTCGATGGTATCTGTCGTTAACACACCAAACGCGATAGGCAGGTTCTCTTCAAGGGAGATCCGCGCTATGCCACTGGCACATTCACCCGCAACAAAATCAAAGTGAGGCGTTCCACCTCTAATCACAGCACCTAAGGTAATAATCGCATCACATGACTTGGACTGTGCAACCCGCTTAGTCGCCAGAGGCATTTCGAACGCGCCGGGAACGCGAACAACACTAATATCATCCTCACTAACGCCATGGCGCTTGAGGGTATCTATTGCTCCTTCAAGCAAGCTTTCAACGACGAAGCCATTGAATCGTGCAACCACGATTGTGAACTTCGCCGTTGCTGCTGAAAAATCACCTTCTACTATTTTGATCATAATCTTTCCCACCAATTCCTAATTTTTATCATGTGCTACTTTGACTGACATGTGTACATCTTGAACGCTCTTTCTCGAAGCGTCATCCCATCCGTAATCGTAAATTATCGCACCCAGCTCAACGCTTACGGCAAAGTGTCATGCGAACATCTGCACCGACCTGACGCTGATCTGTAAATTCGAGATCAAAGCTCTGACTCATGCTTTCGATGTTTAGGTCAACCAGCGATCGTCCGCTCGCGCCCAATAATTTTGGTGCAATGTAAATAATAACCTCATCCACTAGCTCCGCTTCAATCAAGCTCGCAGACAAGCTCGCACCGCATTCAAACAGCACTTCATTACAGTCATCTTCTGCCAACTTCGTCAAAAGACTTTTTAAGTTAACCCGCGCCTTACCATCTTCCGGCAACGACAATAGGTTGTATGCATTGTACTCGGCGCGACGCTTTTCACTAACACCTTCAGAGCAAGCAAGTACGGTAAATGGATTAGCAAGAAGCTGCGAATGCTTCGGTGTTCTTAAGTTTGAATCGACGATCACAATTCTTCTTTCAATCTCACTTGCCAGTTTTGCGTCGTCGACATCGAGTTCCGACGCTCGAACAGACATTTGCGGGTCATCGTCAATCACCGTTTGCACACCGGTGACGATAGCAGAGCTTCTCGCCCTCAATCTTTGCACATCCTTACGTGCTTCCGGGCCGGTTATCCATTTACTTTCACCGTTAGCGAGGGCCGTCTTACCATCCATGGACATGGCCAGTTTTAAACGCGTGTAGGGCATACCTGATTCAAACTTTCGAATATGGCCTGGATTGAGTTTACGATTTGATTGTTCCAGCATGCCATTCACAACTTCAATGCCAGCCTGCTTGAGAATCTCAAAACCCTTACCGCGATTCTTAGGGTGCGGATCCTCCATGCCACAAACAACCCTACTCACACCTGCTGCCACCAACGCCTCAGCGCAGGAACCTGTTCTGCCGGTATAGCTACAAGGTTCTAAAGTGCAATAGGCGGTGGCACCTTTAACATCAGTTTTTGCCGCCGCCAGTGCATTGGCTTCGGCGTGGCCCGTGCCTGTCAATCGGTGATAACCGCGCGAAATAATCTTTCCGTCTTTTACTAAAATGCATCCCACACGAGGGTTTGGGTGCGCAGTATATAAACCACGCTCTGCTTCTCGTATGGCTAATGCCATAAAATGGAAGTCGATTTGCGTCACTGGGCTCTGTTTATGATTGCTCATCGGTAGGCTCGCCTGGTGCTTTAATATCTTTCGAAGGATTGTCCCTCAATCGATCGATCTCCTCACGAAACTCATCGACATCCTGGAAACTACGATAAACGGACGCAAACCGCACATAGGCGACATCGTCCATCTTGCGAATTTCGTCCATAACAATTTCGCCAACAACCAGCGTTTTAACTTCACGTTCACCTGTCGCTCGAAGTTTATGTATGATGCGATTCAACAATGACTCAATGTTTTCCAAACTCACCGGCCGTTTCTCGAATGCTCGCAGAACACCATTTCTTAGCTTTTCTTCATCAAATGGCTGTCTGACACCGTTGGACTTAATCACCCTCGGCAAAACCAATTCTGCAGACTCAAAGGTTGTAAATCGCTCACCACACTCTTGGCATTCACGTCGCCGACGCACTTGATCACCTTCAGCGACGAGTCTCGAGTCGATTACCTTGGTCTCACTGTCACTACAGAATGGACAATGCACGCATTACACCTCTTAATTTTGCGCGTATTCTACTCTAATCGTTGGCCTAATACATGGCGCGCGATAAGCGTCGATCTCAGGCTTTTGGGTTAGAAACAGACACCTAAGGCCGGCACTTGTTTATCAACTTATCGGACTTGTCCTAACGATCTCAGTCCAATCGCGTTCAAAAACATCAGACACGTTCTTTTCGGCGAAGCTTTGATAGACTGTCCGTTTTCGTCGGAGAACATCCATGGCTCAGTACGTTTACACCATGTCCCAGGTCGGCAAGGTTGTGCCCCCCTCTCGCACCATATTGAAAGATATTTCTCTGTCATTTTTCCCCGGCGCGAAAATTGGTGTTCTGGGATTGAATGGTGCAGGTAAATCTACGTTGCTGCGCATTATGGCGGGCGTTGATACAGATTATCTCGGTGAAGCCCGGCCGCAACCCGATTTGAAGGTCGGCTATTTACCGCAAGAGCCAGAGCTTGACCCCAATAAAGATGTTCGAGGCAATGTTGAAGACGGCGTGCGTGAGATCAAAGATCTACTTGATGAGTTCAATGCGATTAGTGACCGGTTTGCCGAACCCATGTCGGATGATGAGATGGCGGAACTATTGGAAAAGCAGGGTGAATTACAAATCAAAATTGATGCCGTCGATGCTTGGGACCTAGAGCGGAAGATGGAAATCGCAGCCGACGCACTCAGGTTGCCACCCTATGACGCCGATGTGACCAAGCTGTCAGGTGGTGAAAAGCGGCGCGTCGCTCTTTGCAGACTACTGATGTCGAACCCCGACATGTTGTTACTTGATGAACCAACCAACCACCTCGACGCAGAAAGCGTTGCCTGGCTCGAAAGGTTCTTGAAGGATTTTGCCGGTACCGTCGTCGCCATTACACACGATCGCTATTTTCTCGACAATGCGGCTGGCTGGATACTGGAACTCGACCGAGGCTACGGCATTCCGTATGAGGGTAATTATTCCGATTGGCTCGAGGCGAAGGAAAAACGCCTAGCGATCGAAGACAAGCGCGAGGTAACTCGACAACGTTCCATCAAAACGGAACTTGAATGGGTACGGACTCAACCTAAGGCCAGGCAAGCGAAAAATAAAGCCCGCTTGGCACGCTTCGATGAACTCAATTCGCAACAGTTTCAAGAAAGAAACGAAACCCTAGAACTCTACATCCCGCCAGGTCCCAGACTCGGCGACCTGGTCCTAGAGGTAGACCACGTCAATAAGGGTTTCGGCAATGATCTGCTTTTAGAGGATTTAAGTTTCACTGTTCCAAAAGGTGCGATCGTTGGCATTATCGGCGGTAATGGCGCAGGTAAATCCACATTGTTCCGTATGATATGTGGCGATGAGCAACCGGACTCGGGCGAGATTCGGCTCGGTGAAACCGTGGTACTCGGCTATGTCGACCAAAGCCGAGATGATCTTTCGGATGATAAAAATGTTTGGCAAGAGATATCTGAAGGGAACGATATTCTTCATATTGGCCGATACGAAACCTCTTCCCGAGGCTACGTAAGCCGGTTCAACTTCAAAGGCTCGGATCAACAAAAACTGGTTAAAGATCTCTCCGGTGGCGAACGTAATCGCGTGCATCTAGCGAAACTGCTGAAGAAAGGCGCGAACTTCTTATTGCTTGATGAGCCAACAAATGATTTGGATGTTGAAACCTTACGCGCCCTCGAAGATGCCATAGAAGCTTTTCCAGGCACTATCATGGTGATATCCCACGATCGGTGGTTCCTCGATAGGGTTGCTACTCACATCCTTGCGTTCGAAGGGGATAGTAAAGCGGTCTGGTTCGATGGTAATTATTCAGAATACGAAGCTGATCATCAAAAAAGGACCGGCGACAAAGGTGCAACACCAACACGGGTCCGCTACAAAAAACTCGCTTGATTACGACCCTATAGCGCTGAAGCTCAGAGTCCGGCTGCGCTTACTCGATTGCAGTTAAAGCTTCAGATAGCCTCGAGACGCCGATCACCTGCATACCAGGGATCGGCTTCTTGGGTAGATTTTGTTTTGGCACCACGGCTCTTTTAAAACCATGTTTGGCTGCTTCTCGAATCCGTTCCTGGCCGTTAGGCACCGGCCGAATTTCCCCCGACAAGCCAACCTCGCCAAAACAAATCATGTCCAGAGGTAGTGCTTTATTGCGGAAACTCGAAACGACCGCAAGCAACATCGCCAAGTCTGAACTTGTTTCCGCGACGCGAATACCGCCGACGGCATTAACAAAGACATCCTGATCACCCACCTGCAAACCGCCATGGCGGTGTAATACCGCCAGCAGCATGGCTAATCGATTCTGCTCAAAACCAACTGCAACACGCCGAGGGTTACCCAAAGCGCTGCCATCAACTAAAGCCTGCGCCTCGACTAATAACGGCCGCGTGCCTTCCCAAACAACCATCACGATAGATCCTGGCGTTGGCTCTTCATCACGGGATAAAAATATAGCGGAAGGGTTCGATACTTCGATCAAACCTTTCTCTGTCATCGCAAAAATACCGAGCTCGTTCACAGCGCCAAAACGATTCTTACTGCTGCGCAGTGTTCGATACCGAGAGTCATCGCCTTCCAGCATCACAAAACAATCGATCATGTGCTCGAGAACTCGGGGTCCAGCGAGGTTACCTTCTTTCGTGACATGACCAACAAGGAGCAACACGGTGTCGGTCTTCTTTGCGTGTTGAATCAAGGCCGACGCGCTTTCACGCACCTGCGTAACACCGCCTGGGGCTGAATCGACATCATCAAGATGCATGACTTGAATAGAGTCAATCACAATCAGTTTGGGTTTTAGGTCATCCCAAACAGCCAAAATGTCTTCGACACTGGTTTGCGACATAACTTTCAAATCATCCATGGGTAGATTCAATCGTCTTGCCCGCATCGCAATTTGTGCAAGACTTTCCTCACCGGTGATATATAAGGCGGACTGCTTGCTCGCCAATAAGCACATTATTTGAATCAACAAGGTGCTTTTACCTGCACCCGGGTTTCCAGAAATAAGCACCGCAGAGCCAGGCACCAAACCACCGCCTAAGACCCGATCAAATTCCTCAATGCCTGTTTTTAAACGGGGCGCATCTTCAATGGAAACTTCAGACAATGACTTGGTCGACTCTAACTGACCCGCATAACCTTTACGGCGCGATTTCGTTGCGGTTGAATCGACACTCAAACTCGATAGCGTATTCCACGCCTTACAGTCATTACACTGACCTTGCCACTTGGCGAACTCAGACCCACAGTCGCCGCACACATATACCGTCTTACTCTTCGCCATTAGTTTTGATAAATCCTTTTAACTCGCCCGGTTAGTCCGGTCATTAGAGTATAAGCAATGGTGCCCGCGTGTTCGGCGATTTCATCGATCGGTAAATCGTTTCCCCAAAACTGGATGTGATGGCCGGGCTCTACCTGGTCATCAGCCGCGAGTAAAACGTACAGCAAATCCATAGAAACTCGTCCAACCAAACTTCGCCGTTGGCCATTGACCAGCACAGGCGTTCCTTGTGGCATCTCTCGGGGGTATCCATCACCGTAGCCCAAGCCAACAACAGCAACCCGACAGTCAACTTCTGCGCGCCAGATACTGCCGTAGCCAATCTCTTCTCCCGCGCGTATTTGACGGGTGCTGATAACCGGCGCCGACAAGGTCATGCCGGGTAAAAGTTGTTGCCCATCTTTCATTAGGCTGCCTGATGGTCCACCGGCTGATCCGCTGCTGCCATACAGCATGATGCCTGGTCGTATCCATTGCAGATGACTCAACTGTAGCTGCATTGTAGCTGCCGAATTGGCAAGTGCCTGCTCCGTGTTTTCTGCAAAATTGAGCAACATGGAATTAAAGTGATTTAGTTGTATCTCATTGAGCGGATGTAACTGATTGTCTGCATTCGCCATATGGCTCATGACACCAACAATATTGAGTTGATTAAGCTTACTTACAGACTGCGACAATTGCTTTTCATCTAAGCCTAATCGATGCATCCCCGAATCCAGTTTAATCCAAACAGGCATGCTCGTAAAAGAAGCACGCTGTTGCTGATTGCCTTCAAGATCGACTAATAGCTCAAGCTGTTCAACGCAATGCACCACAGGCACGAGGTCATGTTGCAGACAAAGATTGTATTCCAGCAAGCCAAGAAACCCCTCGAGAATGACAATCGGCTTATTACAACCGGCCTGCCTTAACGTTATAGCTTCGTGGACTCGCGCCACTGCAAGGTTGTCAGCTTCTTCTAAGATGTTTGCAATCGGCTGTGCACCATGGCCGTATCCATCTGCTTTTATAACCGCCATGACTTTACTTTGTGGCGCGAGAGACTGGGCAATTCGAAAATTGTGAAGAATATGGTG
>Ga0307995_1000121_pt1 | contig 54422 bp, 52 predicted proteins | sample EllFjometagen262_FD_203132 | JGI IMG/M metagenome (GOLD analysis project Ga0307995, IMG submission 203132) | Marine microbial communities from Ellis Fjord, Antarctic Ocean - #262 | ecosystem: Environmental > Aquatic > Marine > Unclassified | place: Southern Ocean | collected 2014-11-02 | reverse complement strand
GTGAACTTGCTTGGCCAAAATGTGAATGCCTATCAAGGCGAAGCCCAAGACGGCGACACGGTAGATTTAGCAGAGCTTATTGCTTTAGTAGCCAATGTAGATGGCATTGATCGTATTCGCTTCACCACCAGCCACCCTGTTGAGTTTACTGATAGCCTTATTGAAGCCTTTGGCCAAATACCAGAGCTAGTCAGCCATTTACACCTGCCTGTGCAATCAGGCTCTGACAAGATATTAATGGCCATGAAACGCGGCCACACGGCGCTAGAATACAAGTCTAAAATGCGTCGTATTCGCAAGCTGCGCCCAGACATTAGCTTTTCATCAGATTTCATTATTGGTTTTCCTGGCGAATCTGATGCAGATTTTCAGGCCACTATGGATTTAATCGCCGACATTGGTTTTGACTTATCCTATAGCTTTATCTACAGCAAGCGCCCAGGCACACCTGCCACAGATCTTCCAGACAACACTGATGACGCTACCAAAAAGCAGCGTTTAACCTTGTTGCAGCGCCGCATTGACAGCCAATCTTTTGATATCAGTAAAGCCATGGTAGGCACTTATCAGCGTGTATTGGTGAATGGTTATTCAAAGAAAGACCCCGGTAAATTAACGGGCCGTTCAGAAAACAACCGCTCGGTAAACTTTGCCAGTAACAATGCTGACCTTATTGGTAAGTTTGCCCAAATACATATTTTGGAAGCGTTTCCTCACTCATTAAGGGGCGTGCTTGTAGCGTCTGAATTAGACGGACTTGCGCCAGTTGGCCCAATCGTGCTGCAATAGCACTCTATGACAAAGTCTACTAATAGCTCTTCATCCCCGTCTTCTGAGCACACAGGCTCTATTTTTAGCCTGTTGCCAGATAACACTAGACACCTTGCTAGCTTGCAAGGTCAGCTGGATGCAAACCTACGCCTTATTGAACAGCGGCTGCATGTAAGCATTAGTAACCGCGGCAATCGTTTTCACTTAGCAGGCACTGCAAAGGCCTGCATTGCTAGTGAAAATGTATTACAGCAGCTCTATCGTGAAGCCCAAAATACCAGTGAAGTTACCCCAGAAATGGTTCATCTTGCCTTAGTGGAAGCCCTACATACCATGACAGAAACCAATACCGCCCTCTTGGCGCCTAAAGCTAACCAACCCCAAGACACTGGGCTTAGCATTCGCACCAAACGCGTCACTATTAAGCCTCGTGGTGAAACTCAGCAAAGCTACATTAAGTCTATTGATGAGTTTGACATTAATTTTGGCATTGGCCCTGCAGGCACAGGCAAAACATACCTTGCTGTTGCCTGTGCAGTGCAAGCACTAGAGCGTGAAGATGTGCGTCGTATTTTATTAGTGCGCCCGGCGGTAGAAGCGGGTGAAAAGCTTGGTTTTTTGCCTGGTGATTTAGCACAAAAAATAGACCCATACTTGCGCCCTCTTTATGATGCCCTTTATGAAATGCTTGGGGAAGAAACAGTAGCTCGTATGATAGAGAAACATATCATAGAAATTGCCCCTTTAGCTTATATGCGTGGCAGAACGCTTAACAACAGTTTTGTTATTTTAGATGAAAGCCAAAACACCACCCGTGAGCAAATGAAAATGTTTCTTACGCGCATTGGTTTTGGCTCTACTGCGGTTATCACGGGTGACGTCACACAAATAGACCTACCCAAAGGCACCCCGTCTGGCCTTAAACATGCCATTGAAGTGCTTGATGGTATAGACAACATTGGTTTCACCCACTTTTTGTCTAGCGACATTGTGCGCCACCCCCTAGTGCAGCGCATTGTTGATGCCTATGACGCTTTTGAAAACAAAACATCATGATTATAGACTTACAAATTGCAAGCCAAAGTAAGCATTTACCCACCCTTGAGCATCTAGAGCAGTGGGCTCAGCTTGCAATACAATCATCAGACGCTGAAGCTGAAATCACTATTCGCATAGTAGATGACGCCGAAAGCCACGAGCTTAACCTGCAATATCGCGGTAAAGATAAGCCCACTAATGTGTTGTCTTTTGCCTTTGAACAACCCGAATTTGATGACCCAGAGTTAGCCGCACAAATGGCTGCTGAGCTAGGTGATATAAACTATTTGGGCGACCTAGTAATTAATGCAGCGTTGTTAGCCCAAGAAGCCACCGAACAAGACAAGCCGGTAGAAGATCACTGGGCGCATCTAGTTATTCACGGCACCTTGCATTTACAAGGTTTCGACCATATACAAGAGGCACAAGCTCAAGCGATGGAAACTCTAGAGGCAAGGCTTTTGTCCTCACTCAACATACCAAACCCTTATGTTGCTAAACAAAGCACTTAAGCGTATAAACTGGTTTTATTAACTTTTAGGAATACACACTCCTTATGAACGACGACGCGTCGACCAACGGTCAGGACAAACGCTCCTGGCTGGATAAACTTTCTTTTTTTCTAAGCGACAGACCTAGCACCAAAGAAGATCTGTTAGAGCGTATCCGTCAGGCAGAAGAAGATCAAATTTTAGATCGTGAGGTGCTTGATACCATTGAAGGCGCCTTACAGATGTCAAACATGCAAGTGCGTGACATTATGGTGCCACGCCCTCAAATGGCAGTTGTAAAGGCAGACCAAACCACTCAAGAGTTTATGCACACCATCACCGAAACGTCACACTCACGTTTTCCGGTTATTGGTGAGTCTCCAGATGAAGTGTTGGGCATTTTATTAGCCAAAGATTTATTACCTCTTGCGTTTGCTAAGCAAATGGATAATTTTGACCTAAGCGCTATGTTGCGCAAGCCTATTTTTGTGCCAGAAAGTAAGCGTCTTTCTATTTTGCTTAACGAATTTCGCACCAATCGCTACCACATGGCTATCGTTTTAGATGAATACGGCGGCGTAGCCGGCCTTGTTACTATCGAAGATGTTTTAGAGCAAATTGTGGGTGAAATTGAAGACGAAACAGACGCCGAAGAAGATGACGATGGCAACATCAGGCCTTTTGCCGACAATGGCTTTTTAGTTAAAGCCCTCACTACCATTGAAGATTTTAACGAACACTTTGGCACTTATTACGACGAAACAGAGTTTGATACCATCGGTGGCATTGTCACTCAGCAGTTTGGCCATTTACCTGCTAAAGATGAAAAAATTCAAATTGGTGAGCTAATCTTCCAAATTTTGGCTGCTGACAACCGTAGAATTCGTCTCATGCAAGTTAACCCTGTTAGCGTTGATGCTAATGAGCCTGCACCCCAAAGCTAATCTAGCCACCAGCATCTTTGCTGGTGCTATAGCACCATTAGCTCTTGCACCAAGTGGCCTATGGCCTTTGGCATTGCTAAGTGTAGCGCTATTTTGGTATAGCCTAAATCAAAGCCAATCCAACAAACACGCCACCCTTGTAGGCTTTGCCTATGGCCTAGGTTATTTTGGCGTTGGGGTGAGCTGGGTGTTTGTAAGCATGGTAGACCATGGCAGCACACACTGGCTACTAGCTACTGTGCTTACTAGTTTTTTCTGTGGTGGTTTGGCATTACTTTATGCCCTTTTTGCGGGTGTGTTTTTTCGTATCAAACCTCATCACCAATACCCTAGCTTGTTATTTATGGGCCTTTGGCTAAGCCTAGATTTATTGCGTGGCTGGATACTCACAGGGTTTCCTTGGTTATATTTAGGCTATGCTGGGCTTGACACTTTTGTAGCCGGATATGCACCTATACTTGGAGTACACGGCGTTACACTGCTGTTGCTATTAAGTAGTTTATTAGTGTTTGGCATGCAGGCTAAGCCACTTGTTCGTTTTGTTTTGCTCACCAGTGTATGGCTTTTTGGTTATGGTTTAAGCACCATTTCTTGGACTCAACCAAGCCAAGACAAACCTATTACAGTCACCTTACTTCAAGCCAATGTGAAGCTTGAAGAAAAATGGCTGCCAGAAAATCTAACCCCCACATTAGCTTATTACCTTTCACAGTCTTACCAGCATTTAGACAGTGATTTGATCATTTGGCCAGAAACAGCCATCGCTACCTATTGGGACTATATTGCTCCTGTGCTCCAACCCCTTGCCCAGCTAGCCAAACAAAAGAATACACAAATTATCAGTGGCACGGTGATCCGAGATACTGCCCAAACACAAGCACACTATTATAATTCACTCATCGCCTTTGGTGCCGAAGATGGGCAGTATTATAAACAGCGTTTGGTACCCTTTGGTGAGTATGTGCCATTAGAGTCTTGGTTGAGAGGCACTATAGAGTTTTTTGACTTACCGATGTCTGCATTTAAATTGCCCCAAAAAGAGCAAGGTCTGCTCACGCAAAGCATACCCATTGCAGGTAATATTTGTTACGAGATCGCCTACCCACAGTTGATAGCTGCGCAAGCAGCCGATGCACAGATTATTGTAACCGTAAGTAACGACACTTGGTTTGAACACTCTTTAGCACCATGGCAACATTTACAAATGGCGCAGATGAGAGCTTTAGAAAATGGCAAACCCGTTGCAAGAGCCACCAATAGTGGCGTATCTGCACTAGTAGATGCTAGCGGAGTGATTGCTCACATTGCCCCATTATATGAGCAAGCCCAGGTGACTGGTCAGGTCGTATTGATGGAAGGTAGCACGCCTTATAATGCAGGCCTCAATTGGCCTGTATTATTTATCAGCATGGGTTTAATCTTATGCGGTTTAAGGCGCCACCTTATAGGCGTTTTCCCAATCAGGCTCAAAACCTAAAATCACATGGGGTTGGGGCTGTTTGTGATTGAAATGGAAGTTATGAATTTGGGTGAATTTTGCTCTAATATCATCTGGCTCTAGCTGAACCACTTTGGCAGGCACCAAATAGCCATCACCACGCGCTCGAAACACCATTCTACACTCACCAGCATCCAGCAATTTTTGGGCATGGGGGGCATCTATGGGGCAAAGTGCGGTCATTGTGGATTGAAAGCTATCCGCTTTTTGATAATAGTCTGCAGAGAGCTGTTTCACTACCCATTCAAAGCGTTCAATAGGATCAACCGTTTTTATAGCGTTGTGCTTATATTGTGCTACCAGATGATCTAGCTCTCGCTTTAATATCAAAATAGTTAGCTCAACACCTATATCACCTTCGGCGCCATAGCACACTAAAGGTTTTGCTTCATCTAATGGAAACCCTGCTGCTTGGCGTGCAGCAAATAATCGGCTTAAACACTGCCAGTGCATGAAGTCATGTTCTAATGTTTTGTCGCTTGCAATCACGGTTGTGTCCTCTTGGTGTGCACTAGGATGAATCTTATTTTGATTCATTATGCAGCAAGCTGGAGCGTAAACAAAGCAAACAAACGCCACATTGATGGACACCTGCGACACAGGATAACGGCAAGACTCAAATCAGCTTAATTACATCCTATTATATAGATAGCTAATAGCTTCATGAGCTTTGTATCGTTTTTGCCATTCGTTGTGCTAATTTAAGCCTTTGCACTTTACCAGAAGGGCCTTTGGGCAAATCACTTAAGAAGTGTATTTGCTTTGGTGTTTTTACCTTCCCCAAGTGGCTTTGACAAAATTGGATAAGCTCTAACTCTGTGATGTCTTTACCTTGGCCTAGCACCACACAGGCTTCTACTTCTTGCCCGTAGTGCAGGTCATCAATGCCAATGGCTGCTGCTTCCATGACTGCAGGATGCGTGTAAAGCACGTCATCTATTTCACGCGGAGCTATGTTTTCCCCACCCTTAATGATTAGCTCCTTGATGCGCCCAGTAATAAAACAAAAATCATCTTCATCCATAATGGCCAAATCACCTGTGTGAAGCCAGCCTTGGTCATCTATGGTTTCTTGAGTAGCTATGGGGTTTTTATAATAACAGCGCATCACACAAGCGCCTTTTACTAGTAGCTCCCCTTCCACACCTTTGGATACTTCTTGCCCAGCAGGATCTACCACTTTCACTTGGGTGCCATAGGCCAGCCCTGGAGAGCCATATTTATTAGCTTCAGGAGGTAATGGATTAGAGAGTATTTGTGCCGAGGTTTCCGTAAGGCCCATGGTCTCAACAATAGGCACACCAAATCTTTTCTCAAAGCCCGCATGGAGCGCCGGAGGCAGTGCGGCAGACGCAGAACGACCAAAACGTACTTTGGTGGTAGCTTGTGCCACACGTTGAGCTTCACCGTTTGGTGCTTGATGCATCAAATAAGAGATAATTGTAGGCACCACACTAAACCAGCTACACTGATTTTTAATCACCCAATCCCAAAAACGTGAGGCACTAAAACTGTGTGGCATCACTATGCTACTACCACTTACTAAAGAGGCCATCACAGACACACACTGAGCATTAATATGGCATAAAGGCAGCACACAAAGGCCCCTATCAGTACTTTTTAGCCCATGGGCTACGGCTGTATTCATGCCGCCAGCCAGCAAGTTTTTATGGGTAAGTATCACCCCTTTAGGGCGGCCTGTAGTGCCTGATGTATACATCAACAAACCATCGTTTTGAGGCGTGATTTCTGCCCAGCTTGTTGTGCTTTGAGTTGCTTTTATCCAGTTAGGGCTATGATCTTCATCAGCTTCAATAAGCCTAATTTTTTTGGGCAAATTGTCTTCTAAAGCGAGTATCACAGCTTTGGACGCTAGGGATACAAACACTACTTTGGTGTCTGAATGTTGTAACACATAAGCTATCTGGTCTGGCCCTGCTGCAGGGTTTAGCGGAGAAATGATAAGGCCGGTATACAAGGCGCTTAAAAACAACATTAAGGCTGTTTTACCGTTGCCCATCATGAACGAAATAGTATCGCCTTGCACTAGCCCTAACGCATTAAATTGCGCAGCATATTCTAGTATTTCTTGCTCCAAGTCCTGATACGTTAATGCGCTTTGTGTCTCTGGAAATAGTGCATAAATATTATTGGGCTGTAAGCGAGCATGTTGTTGTATCAGGGCTTTAACTGTATCTACAGGCGGGATGTAGTTTTGTAAGCTCATGACAGATACCTGAGATGGTAATCAGCAAACATATCATCAACCGATACTTCTCTGGGTGCAATAGTGGTTACTATTTGAGTCACGTTCATAAAGTGTCGGTAGTGCACATTTTGATCTGTCACATTGCCTCCCCAAGTGCCACAGCCCATGGACAAAGAAAAAGGCAGGCCGTTATCGAAGCTGCCGCCAGTAGCAAAACAGTGGGCTTGGTTTACGATCACTCGACATACGGGCATTTTCAGCCCTAGCATTTCTGCTCGCTCAACCGATTCACTGTGCAGGCTTAAAGAATGGCCTTTACCTTGGTAGTTTAAAATTTCGCTAGTAATGTGTTGTGCATCTTCAAAGTGTTTAGCACGATATACAGCAAGCACAAGTGCCATTTTTTCACCAGAAAAAGGAAACTCAGCTCCTGCTCCTGTTTCTTCCACCATGAGAAAATCAGCATCACACGCTGCTTGGCGAGTGATGCCTGCTAGCTCACACATCACACTTACAGGCTTAGCAAGCATGGCTGCATTTAAATGACCGTTGTGCCATAGCGCTGCTTTTAAAGCTGCCGTTTCTTTGGCGTTTAGCAAACATGCATTTACTAAATGCAGTGCCTCTAACATGTCTTTGTAAACTTCTTCAACGATAATCACACTGTTCTCTGAAGAGCAGCTTGTGGCGTTATCAAATGTTTTAGATGCCTTTATTTTATTTGCAGCAGATGAAAGATCGGCAGTTTCATCAACTAAGCTTGTAACGTTACCAGCCCCCACGCCAAACGCTGGAGTACCGCATGTGTAAGCTGCCCTAACGTTATTTTGAGATCCAGTAACCACTACAAGATCTACTTGTTTGAGCAATTCCATGCTCAAATCTTTACTAACTGGAGTCGGTAAGGCTTGCACTAAGTGACGTGGGGCACCTATGCGATCCAACTCAAGATAAATGAGTTCAATCAACCGGTTACAACTTGGCTGACCTTTGGGTGAAGGCGATAAAATAATCGCGTTGCGGCATTTAAGCGCATTCAATATCATGTTCATCGGTGTGGCAACGGGGTTGGTGGAAGGTACTATAGCCCCTACAATTCCCACTGGCCTAGCAATTTCTACAATGCCCATTTGGGTGTCACGTTTAATGACACCTACTGTTTTGGCACCCTTCATGTCTCGTAACAAACCCAAGGTTTTACGGTGATTTTTAGTAATTTTGTCTGATACCTTACCCAAGCCTGTTTCGGCTACGGCAAGTTGAGATAGTTTTTGGTTGTTTTCTGGGTTAACCAATGCCCAAGCAGCGGCTGTCACTAGTTCATCCACTGCAGCTTGATCATAAGCTTCAAGCGTTTTTTGAGCTTGATTAGCTTGCTGTATTAACTGAGCTACTTGACTATGAGCGTCCATCTGTGACATTTAAATCTCCATGTCAAAGTATTATTTACGATAGGGTTGAGTTGGAAAAAGAGTACAACTGAAAAGACCCGGTCTATGCAGTTGCACTCATTACTTAACGAAGATTATAGATCTGCTAATAGTCCGTCTAAGTACACTTGACGCTCAGCCCACATATTTTGCACTTGAGCACGGGTCATAATGCGCATAGGTGAACCACCTGCTTTCATTTTACCAGCCACTTTTGCGTCTTGGAACATTGCATGCACTCGTTCTGCAAGGAAATCTATCACTTCAGGTGGTGTGCCCGTGCGAGCCATAATGCCTCTGAAGTTTACACTCGAGTCATCAATATCAATGCCTTGCTCTTTAAACGTAGGCACGTTTGGCAAAAAAGTCTCTTCGCGCTGATTATCAGCTACCGCAAGAATTTTAATACGATCACCTTGACGAAAAGCATCACTAAGGTTGTTAAAACCAGCCATTACTTGACTACCTAACACCATCTTCATTGCAGGCACACCGCCACCAGCAGGAATGTACTGAGTGCTAATGTTGGCTGCTTTGTCTAGCTGCAATCCAGCAATGTGATGTCCTACATACAAACCTGCACCACTGACTGTAAGCTTGCCTGGGTTGGCTTTTGCCCACGCCACAAGCTCTGTAGCTGAGTTAAATGGGCTATCTGCTGGCACAATAAGCACAGCTGGGTCTGCACCCCAGTTGGCGATGGGCTCTAGATTGTTAATATTGTAGGAGGTGTCAAACTTAAGTGATTGCGCAATAAAGTGTGGCACGTTATATGCTGCAAGCTGATGTCCATCTTGACTGGCACTACTGGCATACCAGTTCCAGCCTTTTTGGCCACCTGCTCCTGGCTTGTTAAAAATAACCATTGGCATATTAAGATATTTTTCATTGCCCGCCATCATCGTAGCAATACGGGCTTGGAAGTCTGTTGCACCACCTGGGCCATAAGCAACAGCTACCTGAATGGGAGCATTAGGGAAATCAGCAGCTAATACTGTAGCGCTGGGCGCCAACAATACGGTGGTGACTGCAGCTATAAGAATAGATGATTTTATTTTTTTTAGTATCATGGTAGTTACCTTTTATTATTAGCCAACTCATGTGATGTGAGTAGCGTTTTTATGCATTATATGGACCATCCAAATAGTGCGAATCGTTTAGAAAAAACCTGGTGTTATAACTCTTAGAGAAAGGCTAAAGAGCACATAAATGGCGGTCATAAACCCTAGGGAAACCAACACTATCCGGGTGGTTTTTTGTCGATTTATATCCGTTGTATAAAATAAAACAATAGCTGAAAAAGCAATCCAAGACGCTAAGTAAAAGCCTGAAGTTTGCATGATCAACAAGTAACCCACAATCACTGCGATGCCCATGCCAAGGTCTGACCACTCCACTAGGCCTGGGCCTGATTTTTGGCGTGCCCACATGCGCAGTGCATCAATTAACAATATAGCGGCAAACGCAAACATCAACACCGCCAGTAAAAATGGGAAGTCGTAGGCTTGGCTGCCATCAGCAGACATCACCATGCCCCACACCACCAACGAAGCTATAAATGCACCAATGGCAGCCACTCGTGTGCCTGGGGCTGAGCGCTTCATACCTGGAGCCACCTGCCTGCGTTGCTTTATTTCTACCCAAACGCTGTAGCCAATGGAGACTACACATGCAAATATAAGCACTAGGTTTACCGAACCTGTCAAAAAGTAAGGTAGTGCGCCATCTCCCACATCAGCAATCATTTTGCCCATGGAAAAATTATCTTCTGCGATAGGGCCTAATATAATGCCCAGCACTATAGGTGCTGCACTAAAGCCATATTTGTTGAGGACATACATCAAGCTACCAAGCACTAACATCAGCACTACATCAGAATAACTATTTTGAATACTATAGGTGCCAAACACAGCAAGCACAGTCACTGCTGCCGCCATATATTGAGACGGAACACGCATCACCCAGTAACTACTACTGCGGCTCAAAGCTAAGCCAATAATAAGCATAAATACTTGCGCTACTAGTAATGACCCAATAAAAGTCCAAGTCACTTGTGCATGCACCGTAAATAAATCAGGGCCTGGAAACAAACCATTAATCAGCAGGCCACCTAATAATACCGCTGCTGTTGGACTACCTGGAATACCTAGGGTTAGCAAAGGTACCAATGAGGGGCCAACCATTGCATTATTAGCCGACTCTGCCGCAATAACGCCATCGGGTTCACCGTGGCCAAACTTGCTAGCATCTGGACTAAACTTTCTAACTTGGTCATAGGCAACCAAGCCTGCTATCTGCCCACCAGCACCAGGAATAATACCCACGATCACTCCAGAAAGAGTGCCAATAGTTAAGGCTTTATAGCGGCTTAAATTGTATCGAATAGATGATAATAACGAGGTTTTTTCAGTGGCAAATAAACCTCCACTAGATTTTTGCCTACTGGTCACCAAAAGTTGATAGATTTGAGGCACAGCAAATAGACCAATCAAGGCCACAACAATATGCACCCCTCCAGTAAGGTGGTCGGTAAATACAAAACGTGATTCTCCAAATATTGGGCTGATGCCTATGGTTGAGATCCATAATCCTAACACCCCAGAGAACAGCCCTTTTACCACTGACTTGGAGCCTAAAGTGCCTATGACTGTGACACCCACAATGGCCATCCAAAACATTTCTGAAGGTCCAAATCGAAGTGCTAACTTAGCCAAGGGGGGCGTAAAGAATATCAACACCAACACACCAATAATGCCGCCAACAAAAGAACTAATAAAACAAAAATGGAGCGCTTGGGTTGCTTTACCTTTTTTAGCCATGGGGTGGCCATCTAATACCGTAGCAATATTTGCTGGGGCTCCGGGAATATTAACTAAAATGCCACTGATCGCTCCACCTGCAACGGTTGCAGTATATACAGCGCCCAAAAGCACTAAGCCTGTAGCCGCATCCATTTGAAAGGTAAATGGAATCAGTAGTGCAACAGCCATTGTGGGGCTTAAGCCTGGCAAGGCCCCTAGAATCAACCCCCCAGCTGTGGCTAGAATCAATACTGTAAGGTTACTGACGCTGAATATAGCCCCAATATAATCAAATATTTCCACGGATTCTTCCTCTGGGAGAGCCTAAAACTCACCACCATAGTTGTAATTATTATTAATTTTTCAGAATTAACGTTTCAAAGTAATGTATAGATAATATAACTCATATACATGAGTCAAGCTTTTATGATAATATTTTTTTGTCCAATGTCAGAATCTGTTAAGATTCGAGCTGTTAATTTAAAGGTTAATTTTATATAAACATCAGAGATTCAAATACTTAATGACTCAATGGCCCATCAAAAAAACTCCAGGGAAACTTTTATATAAAGTAGTGGAAAATTTTCTCCAAGAACAAATTACCGCAGGTGAATTAGCACCTGGTGATTTAATCCCCTCTGAGCCACAATTAGCAGAATATCTTTCAGTCAGCACTGGCACTGTTAAAAAAGCTCTTGAAAACCTGGTTCATCAAAAATTACTCTACCGTCATCAAGGTAAAGGCACCTATGTGTCTCGCATCGATTTTAATAACAGCTTATTTCGTTTCTTCTCTTACGGCACACATTCTGGAAACCCTGTACGAATTCGTAAGCAAACCCCTGTGAGAGAGCTTGCTATCGGCAGCGAAAAGATTTGCCAAAGGCTTCATGTGCCCACAGGTACTGAGATGGTTTACATAAAAAGAGTAGGCTTTCGTGATGACAAAGCCGTATTGATAGAGCAGTGTTGGTGGGTAGCAGATCTAGTGCGTGGTTTGGAAAAAGAGGAAGTGCACATACCAGATTTGTTATACGCTGTGGTTGTAGACCAGTTTGATTTGCCTATTGTTCGCTCAGAAGAATCCCTTACGGCAGAAATAGCAGACCAAACCACAGCGGCTAGCTTGGCCATAGCGGTAGGTGAACCACTGGTGGTATTGCACCGGTTAACCTATAGTAAAAATAACCTCCCTGTTGAGTTTAGAATTACTAGAGGCAGGGCGGATAGCTTTAGTTACCGCACCGAAATTCGTTAGTCCAAACACTACTAAGCTGGAATTAGAGCATGCCAAATAATTCAAGTAGAAACCTTCACTGGCAACAATTTATTCACCTTGCCTGTGCTCGGTTTGCTGCAAGTAATACTGCTATTGGCATTGAGGTTGCACCCTTGTTGCTGCCTTTTTCAAAGACGCACCCTACTTGGAATGACATCTCTAACACTTTGCCATTAGCGGCCAGCATAAATGCCATAAATGATGACGAGTTTCGAAAAGCTATGGCGCAAATTGGGGCTTATTTGACATGGGTAGAACGCGGTGTATTTAGTAACAGCGAAGACGTAAACCGCGCCTACATAGAGCTAGTAGGCCCAGAGGGTGTGAAGTTTAGTGACCAATTTCGTTTTGGCATTTACTGGCAACAAGCCCATACCTTTTATCCAAAGCATCGCCATGATGCGTTGGAGCTGTACCACATTATAAGTGGTACAGCGCTTTAGCAAAGAGGTGACCAAGATTTTAAGCCCCAAACACCTGGGGCAAGCTTTGAACATTTAGACCGCATAGACCATGCCCTGAAAACCAAAGACGAAGATCTTTTAGCAATATGGGCATGGCGCGGTGATTTAAGTTTTGATAATTACACTATGGATGCTTAAACACCTAATCGAGCACCACTAAAGGCATCAAACAATACGGCTTTACTGGTATCCACTTGCACCGTAATCTTGCCAGTATCCTGCGCATCTACTCCTGCTTCTGGGCTTAGCCTAGCCTGAATTTCGGTGCTATTCCACTGTCCAAAAGCAATAGTATCTGGGCCCATAGGCTCAGTCACTTCAATTTGCATAGGTATAGAATGCACTAACGCGCCTTCAACATGGGGCTTTGGCTCAGTAATCATTTCTGGGCGAATCCCTAGAATCACTGTGTCTACACCCGCATTTTTAAGGCGATCACCATGTGGCACTTGCAGCTCAAACTTCTCACCTTGGCTTTCAATCACTAACTTGTCATCCAATACCACACATTCAATGAAGTTCATTGGCGGTGAGCCCATAAAGTCTGCTACAAAGCGACTGGCTGGGTTATTGTAGATCTCATAGGGTGTGCCAAACTGCTGTACTTGGCCATCTTTCATTACCGCAATACGGTCAGCCAAAGTCATCGCCTCTACTTGATCATGGGTTACATAAACAATGGTTGTACCCAAGCGTTTATGTAGCTTTTTGATCTCGGTGCGCATCTCTACTCGCAACTTAGCGTCCAAATTAGACAAAGGCTCGTCAAACAAAAACACCCGAGGGTTGCGCGCTAAAGCCCGCCCCATAGCCACACGTTGACGCTGACCACCTGAAAGTTGGCTAGGTTTACGATCTAATAAATGCTCTATTTGTAATAGCTGGGACACATCAGCAACCGTTTTTTCTATTTCAGCTTTAGGTACCTTGCGCATCTCTAAACCAAAACTAATATTGCGCGACACGCTCATAGTGGGATAAAGCGCATAAGACTGAAACACCATCGCAATGTCTCGCTCCTTAGGGCTTAAATCGGTGATATTATCACCATCAATTAAAATATCTCCACTGGTTACTTCTTCTAACCCAGCAATACTATTCATTAAGGTAGATTTACCACAGCCAGAGGGGCCTACTAGGATGAGAAACTCACCATCTTTAATGTCTAAATCTATGCCCTTTAGCACTTCTGTATCGCCAAAAGACTTGGTAAGTTGTTGTATTTGTATGGAACCCATATCGGTTTCTTTCCTTTGTAAAATCTTCTTATTAGCCTTTGACGGCGCCCGCAGTTAAACCACGTACAAAATATTTACCAGCCACTATATAAACGACTAAGGTAGGTAAGGCGGCAATGACCGCAGCAGCCATGTCGACGTTATATTCTTTACCGCCCATGGTGGTATTCACTAGGTTATTCAGTGCCACTGTAATCGGCTGAGTGCCTGGCCCGGAATAAACCACTCCAAAGAGGAAATCATTCCAAATTTGAGTGAATTGCCAAATCACACTTACTACTATTATTGGAGTAGAAAGAGGCAAAAATACATGCCTAAAAATAGCAAAAAAGCCTGCGCCATCTAGCCTTGCAGCACGCACTAATTCATTGGGGATGCCCACATAGTAATTACGGAAAAATAAGGTGGTGAATGCTATGCCATAAATCACATGCACTAACACTAAACCGGTTACCGTATTGGCCAAACCAAGCCAAGCTAAGAGCTTTGCCATAGGCAGCAGAATTACTTGAAAAGGAATAAAACAACCAAACAATAAAGCACCAAAGAGGAAATTACTGCCTTTAAAACGCCATTGAGATAGCACATAGCCATTCAATGCACCCACTGCTGTAGAGATAAGCAAAGCAGGTATAACAATGCGCATGCTATTCCAAAAATAGGGTGCCAAGCCATAACAGTCGCCACCAGTGCAGGCACTGCTCCATGCTTTAACCCATGCGCTGCCATTTAGAGCATTTGGCAAAGCTAAGATGTTACCGTTACGGATTTCTTCAATGCCTTTAAAGGAGGTTGTTAGCATAACGTATAAAGGCCCTAAATAGGCCAATGCAAACACCAACAACAAAGTAATAAAAAAGGCTTTGTATAGCTTTTTAGAAAGAGTTAACGAGCTCATGACTTTTTACCTCGCAACTCAGAGTATAGATACGGCACTATAATGGCCATTACACCTGATAGCATCACCATGGCACTTGCGGCGCCTAAGCCCATTTGGGCACGGCTAAATGCATGGGTATACATGAAGGTGGCTGGTAAATCTGATGCATAGCCTGGGCCACCTCCTGTGAGGGACTGCACCAAGTCAAAACTTTTGATAGCAATGTGGCTTAAGATCACCACGGCGCCAAAAAATACAGGGCGCATGACAGGCAAAATAACATGCCAGTAGGTGCGAAATACCGAGGCCCCGTCCATTTGGGCGGCTTTAATCAAGCTATCATCCACTCCGCGAAGCCCTGACAAAAACATCGCCATAACAAATCCACTAGATTGCCAAACTGCAGCAATAACAATAGTATAAATGGCCATATCTGGATCGACTAGCCAGCGAAATTCAAAGTCTGTAAAGCCTAAGTCGCGGACCATTTTTTCTATACCCAAACCTGGGTTAAGAATCCACTTCCATGCCGTACCTGTGACTATAAAAGACACTGCCATGGGGTAAAGATAGATGGTGCGTAAAGCCCCATCATTACGAATATTACGGTCTAATAAAATGGCCAGCATAAGGCCTAAAAATAATGCAATCACAATAAAAAGCACAGTAAACACTAGCAGGTTGTCTAAGGCTACATGCCACCGTGGGTTAGCGAATAAACGCTCGTACTGCTGCCAGCCGACAAAATCCCATTGGGGTAGCATGCGGCTTTTGGTGAAAGACAGTGCTGCAGTCCAGCCTATAAAGCCATACATACAGACCAAAGTAACAATGGCAGTAGGTGCCAAAATTAGTTTGGGTAATTGTTTTTCGAGATAATCGAACATAAGTTAGCTCTAGGTTAGCTCAATGAAATTTTTAGAAATATGTCATTGCCAAACTTAAGCCCAGTCATCATTGCAACGATTGGGCCCAGCCTATAATTGCCGATGAAGCTGGCAATGACAAAGCAAGTTGTGCTTACTTAGCAGCAGCAACCGCTGCTACAAGTGCAGCTACACCAGCTTCTGCAGAGTCATCTGAGTTAAAGAACTGAGTTGCAGAGTCATAGATTGCCCCTGAAACCGCTTCTGAAACAGCCATGCCGTGAGCAAAACTTGGCACTAAACTACCTGATGCAGAACTAGCAACAAATGCATCCATAGAGTCATGAGCACAAGAGTCAAACTCGGTACGCGCCATGCCTAAACGTGCTGGAATTGAACCTTTGTTAAGGTTAAATACACGTTGGAAATCGGTACTTAAGATTTCTTTGGCCATCACTTTTTGAGCCTGGGTATTGTCAGCATCGCTTTGGTTAAAGAAAGCAAATGAGTCTACGTTAAAGGTATAAGCGCCAGAAGTGCCAGGAGCTGCTACACACACATAGTCTGTGCCAGGGTTCATGCCTGCAACCTTAAATTCGCCCTTAGCCCAGTCACCCATGATTTGCATTCCTGCTTCACCATTGATTACCATAGAGGTGGCTAAGTTCCAATCACGTCCTGGAGAGTTGATATCAACAAACTGACGCAATTGACCAAAGGTTTCAAAGACTTCTTTGGTCGTTGCACTGTTTAGTGCATCCATATCTGCTTGTACAAAAGCTTTGTTGTAGTAGTCAGCACCACCAACACCTAGAACAACCGCTTCAAATACAGTAGCATCCTGCCAAGCTTGTCCACCGTGAGCTAGGGCAATGTAGCCTGCGTCTTTTAGTTTTTGAGCTTGTACCATGAAATCATCCCAAGTTGTTGGGATAGTAGCGCCTGCTTTACGGAATACTTCTGGGTTAGCCCACAACCAGTTAACACGATGTACGTTTACTGGTGCAGCTACATATTTGCCTTCATACTTCATCACGTTTGATACGACTTCTGGTAAAATCTCATCCCAGTTGTTCGCTTGAGCAACGTCATCGATGCTAGTCAAAAAGCCTAGCTCGCCCCAGTCTTGAATAGATGGGCCTTTGATTTGTGCAGCTGTAGGTGGGTTGCCAGAAATAGCACGAGATTTAAGCACTGTCGCGGCGCTTTCACCTGCACCACCAGCTACTGCAAAATCAACCCAATCTACGCCAGAAGCCGCTAACTGATCCTTTAAAAATGCCACACTGGCAGCTTCACCGCCACTGGTCCAATAATGTAATACTTCTACTTCGCCTGCTTGTACGCTAGGTGCCGCAGCCATCATAGTGGCTAAAGCCAAACCTGTTAACTTTGTGTTCATGTGAATTCCTCATTAGTCTTATTATCCGGCAGTCACACTCCGGTAGCAGGAGTTTATATAGGTCACCGTGACACAACGTAGGGAAGTGTGACAAAAGGTTACGAATAGAAATAAACTTCAACCATTAGACCACCACCCCTTCGGTCTTTAAGCTCTAACTCCCCTCCGTGAAGGTTGGCTATGCTGCGCGCAATGCCCAACCCAAGACCAACGTGGTCACCACTGGGTTTTTGATTAATACGATAATAAGGTTCAAATACTCTAGCTTTATCAGCATCACTTAAACCAGGACCTGGGTCCATGATGGAAATTAAAATGCCCTGTGGGTTGGCTTTAGCTACTATTTTCACAGCTTTACCATAGGCCAGTGCATTATCAACAAGGTTACTAAATAGGCGTTGCAAGGCCATGCTGCGTCCATCGATCACTAACCCAGGCTGAATGTCTAACTCTATAGGTAGCCCATATATTTGGTTGTTTGCTGCTAAATCCAAAAGCAATTGGCTTAGATCAATGCGTTTTGCGTTTTCATGAATGGCATCGTCTTTCATCATCTGCAAACTGCCTTTAACCATGGTTTCTAGGTTTTCTAAATCACCAATTAAAGCCTGCTTTTGATCCGTATCAGAGATCATTTCAGCCCTAAGCCTTGCTCTAGTAAGTGGGGTTTTAAGGTCATGGGAAATAGCAGCAAAGAGCCGCTCTCTGTCACCTGTAAACTTTTGAATGCGGCCAACCATAGTGTTAAACGCACGAATCGTAGCCACCATTTCACTGGAGCCTTGCTCACGCATATGGCGAGGCTTGCGACCCTTGCCTATGGCCTCTGCTTGCCTAGCTAATAGACGCAAAGGCCTCACTACCCAGCGCACCAGCAGCAAAGTAAGCAACAACACGGTTAAAGATACTAAGCTAATGCTTAACATACGCTCACTTGTAAGCCAAGTTACTCCGGTGAGCATGTGGCCTTCAGGAATCACTGCAGCTAAGTAAATCCATTCATTGGCTACGGGTAATTGCACCACGGCAACGGGACTATCATCACCTGGTTCTATGAGGGCAAAGCGCTTCCATTTGGGCGACAAGTCCACCATTAAATTAGAGCCAGATAGTATCTTTAGATCATCAAAATCAACAAATTGAATATCCAGCCCGTTTGCTTCGCCCATTTGATTAACAATACTGGTGCTAAGTTGTTGCCTAACCAATTGGGAAAAATCTGTTTGAGGGATATTGCGCAAGCTAATATGCTGCTTATTAACTGAGACAAAAAAACGGGTGCCTCCCATATCACGCAGCTGATCTAATACAATGTGGCGATATTGGTCTGGCAACTTCTTAAAAAACTGTACCGTTTGGCCAATACGAGAACCCATAGTTTGGGACACGTCCACTAAACGATTTCTTTCATTGGCTTTAAGTTGTGATACCCACAACCAAGTACCAAAAACCTGAGCCATCAAAATGCCAACAAAGAGCACCATGGTGACACGTGCCATTATAGAATTGGGGAGTACCCTTAACCATATCCCTTTTAATAAACTCACACTAATACCAGCACATAGCCCTTGCCTCGCACATTTTGAATGCTGTCACCTGCCACTTGATTAAGCTTGTTGCGCAAACGGCTAATAGTGGTGTCTATAGAGCGGTCAAAGGGTTGGGCATTACGCCCATGTAATACTTGGCAAATGGCATCTCGACTGAGCACTTCCCCTTGGTGTTGATATAAAAGGTTAAGCAGATCAAATTCAGCGCCAGTGAGTGGCAGATTAGTGCCTGCATAGCTGACACTGCGCGTTAGAGTATCTATGTTTAAGGTAGGCGTATTTTCTGAATTGGCCACAGGTTGCTGAACCTTGACGCGGCGCAGCAAAGCTTTTACCCGAGCTAACAATTCTCGAGGGTTAAACGGCTTGCCCATATAATCATCAGCACCTAGTTCTAAACCCAAAATACGATCCAGGTCATCACTGGCTGCTGTGAGCATAATTACTGGTAAGCTTGAGGTTTGTCTTAAGTTGCGACACACATCTAACCCATCCATACCCGGCAGGCCTATATCTAAAACAGCTAGATCAAACTGGGACATCTGGGCTTTTAAGAAACTTTCACCATCAGCAAAAGCAATCACATCAAACCCTTGTTGGCTCAAGTATTGGCTTAGAAGCTGACGGATTTCTAAATCATCGTCGATCAGTGCGAGAGTTTGCATAGTAAGAAGTGGTCACTAAAATTTATAAAAAGCGTAAAGCTAAAAACACTAGCGTAGTTATTATCATGATAAAGCCCTTAATAGGCAAATTTTTGCTAAGGATACTGGACTTTAGACAATTAAAAACACTACTTTATTAGCCATCACCACCACAGCATATGACTGGACATGATTAACACACGGCTTTATAAAACCATTTAAGCGGCCGTAAAAAAGGCTTTTATAGACTCAGAAATTTTCTGTACAGCCTTATCATCCACTTGCTTATGTAAAACAATCCGGCAATGTTTTCCGACAGCTGTGATGGCAATACCTCGCTTAGCTAGATAATCAGCCAGGGCTGGCATCTTTGGAGATTGTATAAAAAGCATATTCGTTTGCACTAACGTTCGATCTAAATACAGCTCTTTTATGCCTTCAAGAGCCGTGGCCAATATTTGTGCACGCACATGGTCTTGCGCTAAGCGAGCGATATTGTGAGTTAAGGCGTATCGGCCTGCAGCTGCAATCACGCCAGCTTGTCGCATGCCTCCACCTAGCATTTTACGTAACCTTCGCGCCCTTTGAATGGTATCTTTAGGGCCAACTAATACCGAACCTAAAGGCGCACCTAAGCCTTTAGATAAACACAAAGACACCGTATCGATAGATTCTACTAATCGAGCTGGTGGCAAGTTTTGCGCTACCGCAGCGTTAAGTAGTCTGGCACCATCCATGTGAGTGGATAGCCCGTGGGATTTAGCGCAATCTACTAAAGCATCAATATGGCTTTGCTCTTGAATGCATCCTCCCACAGTATTTTCTAGGCATAGTAGCCGTGATATGGGGCAATGAAAATCATTGGGCTTCACCGACGCATTGAGCTGATCAAGATTAAAATAGCCAAACTTATCTGTACTTATGGAATGTATTGCCACACTGCCAAGCACCGCCACCCCTGCAGCTTCATCACAACTAATGTGATAGCGATCACCCACTATAACCTCTTCACCTCTTTGGCAGTGCGCCAGCACACAGGCTAAATTACTCATGGTGCCACTGGGTAAAAATAAACCTTCTTGTTTACCTAATAGCTGGGCTGCCTCATGTTCTAGGGCATTTACATTAGGATCATCCCCATACACATCATCACCCACTTGGGCACTGGCCATCACTTCTCGCATAGCTTCGCTTGGTCGTGTCACAGTGTCACTGCGAAGATCAATCGTTATTGGGACAATGGCAGTATGTTGTGCGTCTGCTAATGGGTAATGAGATGCCATGAGTTAACCTTGTTTATTAATGTGTTATGTCGCGTACTACCTATTTCGATAGGCTCTAATCAATCGGCTCAAGTAGTGGCTCACTGCCACAAAGCTCTTCTTTGCGTTTGGCTACATATGCTTCAAGTTCTTCTTTTTTAGCGATGTCTATTTTGGGTGGTTCAAACTCGGCTAAAATTTTCTGCCAAATTTCAGTGGCCCTCATGGTAGCATCTTTGGACCCTGCTTCAACCCAGCTTTCATGGTTTTTCCAGCCACTCAAAAACGGCTGGTAAAAGGCACTTTTATAACGCTCCATAGTGTGGCTGCAACCAAAGAAATGGCCTCCAGGCCCTACCTCTTCCATAGCCTCCATGCCTATTTCAATGCGATCTATTTTTAGAGGCTGCATCATCACTGCCATGTGCTGCAGCATTTCACAGTCCATCACAATTTTTTCAAAAGAGGCGACCAAACCACCTTCTAACCAACCTGCTGCATGATAAATTAAATTACCGTGGCCCATCACCGAGCCCCACAAAGCCATTTGGGTTTCGTATACCGCTTGCCCATCAACTGCATTAGACGCATTGCAGGCACTGGTGCGGTAGGGCAAGTTATATCGTCTGGCCATTTGTCCACTGGCCATATTGGCTAAACAGTTCTCTGGCGTACCAAAAGCAGGGGCTCCTGAGCGCATATCAACGTTTGAGGTAAAACCGCCATACACTACTGGCGCGCCAGCGTTGGTCAGTTGCACTAAGGCAATACCCAACAAAGCTTCAGCATTTTGTTGGGCCAGTGCGCCTGCCATAGTGGTTGGGGTCATGGCGCCCATCAGTGTAAAGGGTGTCACTGTTACTGCTTGGCCCATTTTTGCCATTTGCATGGCGCCATAGGCCATACTGTCATCCAACTTACGAGGTGAGTTTATATTGATATTGGTCATTGTGGCTGGTTTTTGCGCCAGTTCATGCAATGTCATACCGTTAGCAATCGCATTCATTGTGACAGCATCTTTAACACGCCCAGCACCAATGCCTTGGGCAAAAAACACTTTATCTGCAAGAGTTAGGTTAGCAAAGGTGGTATCTAAATGTCTGGTATTAGGCGGCAAATCTGTGGGGGCCACGGCCTGATTACCAAAAAAATCAATAACATTAAAATATTGGCCAAAACGAATCATGTGCTCATAGTCTGTGAAATTTCCCAGACGACGCCCATTGATGCAGTCGTGCACATTTGGTGGGCCAGAAGTTAAGCCAAAGTGAATTATATTAGAGCCAATATCCAAAGCATTATTAGGGTTACGGGGCGTAAGGGTAAACTGTGAAGGGGCTTTGCTGATGCACTCCATCACCAAAGCTCTGTCCATGCGCACAATGCCTTGGGCATCTACATCTGCACCTGCTTGCTTAAATAAATCAAGCGCCGCTTGGCCCATCACTTCAATACCTAGCTGCTCAAGTATATCCATAGAGGCATCATGGATTAGCTCAACTTGCTCTGGCTCAAGCGCAGCCATTGGCGCAAAGCGGTTACGTTTCACTTGCCTTTCAAGCTGATGGATAGCAAACGATTTAATAGGTGCTTGCTTTACTTTGTGGCGGCGACCTTCTGTACGGCTCATTATTTTCACCTAGAGGTTAATGTATAGCCTCTTACTTCTGTTTTTATAGTGGATTAACACTATCAACCATATCATTTAAATGGCTCAATCAAAGAAAAATAGGCAACACATCCATGTTTTAGTACATATATTGCTCTATTACTATTTTTTAGGATCCAAAAAGGCTTACTATGCACCTTACAATATTGGGATAAATAAATGACCTTGATACAAGATTTATAGTAGTGACTTAAGTTCTTTTAATTATTTAACATACGGATTCACCATGCTAAAGCTCATCACCAACGCTAACCTTTTTTCACCTGAAGCCATGGGCATTTGTCACTTGCTTATCGCTGGACAGGCCATTGTTTACATCGGTTCACACTTACCTGTATTAGATAAGGCCCTGCAGGTAGAAGTGACCGATTTAAAAGGGGCTTCATTGGTGCCCGGATTCATAGATGGACATGCCCATATAACCGGTGGTGGCGGTGAAACAGGCCCAGCTAGCCGTGTGCCTCCTGTATTTTTATCGCAGTTTACAGCCTTTGGTGTGACAAGTGTGGTGGGTGTATTAGGTACAGACGACCTCACCCGCAACACCCAGAGCCTAGTGACTCAAGCCTATGGTTTACGTGAAGAAGGTATGTCTGCTTGGTGTCATACTGGGGGCTATCACTTGCCTTTGACTACCCTTACAGACAGTGCTCGTGGAGACATCGTGTTTATTGACCCAGTGATTGGTGTGGGAGAATTAGCCATTAGTGATCATCGTTCAAGCCAGCCTACCTTGAGTGAGTTTTTGCGCGTAGCAAGTGAAGCTCATGTAGCTGGTTTAATGACGGGCAAAGCCGGTATTTTACATATTCATATGGGCGATGGTAAACGAGGCCTAGAGCTTGTGCGTGAAGCGCTGGACACTTGTGAAATTCCAGCTAGAGTATTTAACCCAACCCACATTAACCGTAACAAAACCCTATTTGATGAAGCACTACCTTTGTCTCTTGAAGGGGTAAGGCTAGATGTAACTGCCTTCCCTGAGGGTCACAGCGCACCGGGCTGGTCTGCGGCTGAAGCATTTTTACGTTATCGAAATGGGGGTTATCCTGCTGATAAGCTAACCATTAGCTCTGATGGTGGCGGGTGTCTGCCTCACTTTAATGCCGAAGGAGAGCCTGAAAGCATGGGCATAGGCTGCGCATCCACCTTGGTGAAAACCTTAGCTGAAGTGCTAAATAACCATGTGCCTATGGAGGAGGCCCTTTTGCCCTTTACCTCTAACGTGGCCGACCTATTAAAACTGTCTCAAAAAGGCAGGCTAGTGCAAGGCAAAGACGCCGACATGGTGGTTTTAGATCAGCAACACCATATTACTGATGTAATGGCGCGTGGTCGCTGGCATAAGCGCAGTGGAGAAATGCAAATTTTGGGCACTTACGAAACACCATAACAGGCACCATAGGCAGTTAACTTTTGCTATTTATCTGGTACCTCAGGCACAAGTTGCTGAGCCTGAGGCACGTCATTTTGTTGCCAATAACCAATTAAAATACCCACCTCACCTGCTTTACCTAGCTGACGATCAACCATGCTTTGGTTAACGCTCACACGGTTTTTTAGTCCAGCAGACCAATCCAACATTTGTTCACCAAGTTGCCCACGCACAGCTTTATACCCACCATCTTGACCTAGATCTACAAACTCTTGTGGATCTTCTTGTAAGTCATATAGCATGGGTTTAAAACCCAAACAGTGGATATATTTGTAACGCCCGTCAAATAACATGGTCATGCGGGCATTATCACTGGTACGGCCCAATTTTTCGGTAAAGTCCATTACGCCATAGTCACATTCTGACACCACGCAATTTCGCTCAATCATAGGTAGATTATGAAGCACTGGCACCAACGACTGCCCTTCCAACCAATTCCACTGGGGCTGACCACCAGCCCAATCTACGAAGGTGGGCACTAGATCAATGGCACACACTAATTGATCACATTGAGTGCCTCGACTTGAGTTGGCGGCAACACTAGGGTCCATCATAAGCAGTGGTACACGAGCTACAGCATCATGAAATAAATCTTTTTCAGCTAACCAATGATCACCAAAATAGTCGCCATGATCAGACGTCAATACGATCATGGTATTTTTATCTTGACCTTGCAGCTTCAAAGCTTCAAATAAGCGCCCTAAATTGTCATCAATTTCTTTCACCAACCCATAATATGTGGGCAAGGCATGATTGCGATACTCATCTTTGGCATAGGTTTGGCTTTGGGGCAAATCCATAAAAGCTTTATAAATAGGATGAGGGTTTTGCTTTTGAGCTTCGCACTTTATCGCTTTTGGCAAATCAACACCGCGATACATCTGGTGATAAGGTGCAGGCGCCGCAAGGGGCCAGTGAGGTTTAATATAAGATAAATGTAAACACCAATTTTGATGCCCCAAATGCTCAATCATTTCGACGGCTCGATCGGTCGTGTATGCAGTTTCAGAATGAGTTTTATCTACCCGGGCAGGTAAGTGTCCATATTTTAAAAACATGCCGTTGCGCAACACACCTTCTTCATCCTTCATGGCGCTAGCCCAAGTGACCCAAGGATTTTTTGCCTCATATCCATGCTTTCGTAGATAATCATAATAAGCCGGTGTGCCTGCACCATAACCACCAGCCACACCTATAGTATGCAGGCCATCATCATGTTCACCTTGGCTAAACCCAGCGTTACTCAAAAATCGTCCTAGCTCTGATTGTGGCTCAAGGCCCAGGCGTTTCATACCTGCAAGATCTGGCTTCATATGGGTTTTACCCATCAAATAAGTGTTCATACCACAGGTTGCAAGATGATCAGCTAAAGTTAACTCATCCACTCTGTTAGGCCAACCATTCCAAGTGGCCCCATGAGAACGCACATGTCGGCCTGTGTAGTAAGATGCCCTAGAATTACCACAGCTGGTGCCTTGAACATAACACCTATTAAACTGCACGCCTTGTTGGGCCAATCGGTCTATGTGGGGAGTGTGCACCACTTCATTTCCATAACAGGACAACGCATCAGCACGTAGCTGATCTAACATAATGAAGAGAATATTTTTTTGCGTCATTACCTTTCCTTTATTTATGCACTATCAAAGCCAGCCAAAATCCGCCTTTATTCTGGAGGCAATGGTTTTGGCTTGCCGTTGGCGTCCACTGCAACAAAGGTAAACATCCCTTGTGTTACTTTATTGACCGTATCACTGTGGCGACGCCTAACCCAAGCCTCTACAAGCACAGTAATAGAGGTATTACCGCGCTTTGCAAGTTTGCAATAACAACTGACATCGTCACCAACATACACAGGTTTGTGAAAGGTCATAGCATCGACCGCCACCGTCACTACGCGCCCTTTAGCTGCATGGGCTGCAAACACACCACTGGAGATATCCATTTGAGACATAATCCAGCCACCAAAAATATCACCATCTGGATTAGCGTCAGCGGGCATCGCTACAGTGCGCAAAGAGGGGTTACCTGCTGGCATGCCTACTAATAGTGGTTCATTTTCTTCGTCTGGTGTGGTCACGATAATACATCCCTTTTCTAATATTTTTTCAATTTCACTAATGATAACACTCAGGTGTTCTTTGCCTACAGATCCTAGCTTCTTAATCCACCCTAGTTACTATAGAATATAAATGACAGATCACATATTTTAAACCTATTATTACAACATAAAGCCTTTATCGTAAATCATTTTCAAATCAGCTATATCACAAGCTTAGGATAGTCTCTTATGGTGTCTCCACTTCGTATTACCCATTGTTTATTTATACTTTTTATCGGATTTTTTACATCTCATTCAGCTTTGGCACAGTGTGCCCCTTGGTTAAAGCATGAGCTTAAACAACTTCATTCAGGCCAACCTTTAGATTTGTGTGCAGTCACAGCAGGTAAACCACTTTTGTTGGTCAATACGGCTAGTCATTGTGGCTTTACTGGACAGTTTGAAGGTTTAGAAGAGTTACACCAAGAATATAAAGACCAAGGGTTAGTCATTATTGGATTTCCAAGTAACGCCTTTAATCAAGCGGCTTTAAACGAAGAAGAAGCCGCTAAAGTGTGCTTTTATAATTTTGGTGTTACTTTTTTGATGAGCCAAACTATTGAGGTGACTGGAGAAAATGCGCATCCTTTATTCAAGCACATTAATGAACAACAAGGGCCACCTAGCTGGAATTTTAACAAGTACCTAGTAGACAAAAATGGCAATGTAGTAGACCGATACAGACAGTGGATTACTCCCACTTCATGGCTACTTAAAAATGCTATTGATGATCTCCTATGAGCAAAAACAAGGGCGGTTTTATACCACCAAAAGAAGGCCTTTGTTATTGTACATCAGGGGTAAGCTTTGATTTATGCTGTAAGCCTATAGTTAGCAAAGACTCTCAAGCTAAAACAGCGCAGGCACTTATGCGTTCACGTTACACAGCCTTTTGCTTGCACAACGAAGATTATCTGTTAAACACCTGGCACCTTGATACACGCCCAAAAAGCCTAGATTTTGAAGCGAAGCAACAATGGCTTGGCCTTAAAATTGTAACCACTCAATATGGCAAGCCTGGAGAGCTTCAAGGCATGGTAGAGTTTGTGGCTCGCTACAAAATTGATGGTAAGGCTTACCGCTTGCACGAAAGGAGTGAATTTGTCTTTGAGCATGGCCTTTGGTATTACACCCAAGGCACTCTTGTTTGACGATGGTTACTGTAGTTTAATTAAACGCTATCTTTAGAAAAATAGGTGCTTATCAATATTCACTGCGGCGATAAGCACTCATCTCTTTTTTGAAAATTATATTCCACATGGAATCATAAATTCATTAAAAAACTCTCCCAATTCATCGTGAGCAGTTAATGGCAAAATATTGGCAATGTGTTGATCTGGCCGAACTACAACTATACATCCTTTAGAGCGATCTATACTCCTTAGATCAAATACATCGTTACCTTCTTCAGCATAAAAAACTTTTTCGTAATCTCTAAGCCCAAATACTCCTTTTGCAGGCCATAGGTAATCGGGCAAGTCATCCATTGATAGATCTTGTTGTTGAAATACGCCATAAACATCAAACACTGAATCTATGTCTGCGTTTTCAGCAGTATAGTTTCGTATAGGAGAAGTCTGTGCGTTTGCTAAAAATTGTACAAGCTTGTATACGTCTGACGAAGTTTCCGCAGGACTTTGTTTATTACCAAAAATGAAAAGGCGCCAGCGTCCATCTGCTTTATTTAGATGGCCTAAATGTTGTCGTGTGCCATCGGCTACTCGAATAGCTTCGGCGGAGTGAAACCGTTGTCCTATATGCAACCCACTTGCCAACGTCTGATTTTGTGCACCTGTACATATATATGAAGGATTATATTCAATAGCTGTACCCGCAACAAAACCGTTCTGCCTGGCCATAAATTTTTCGATATCAACAGTATTTGTTTTAGCTTGAGTGTTTTCTTTATCTTTTGTGGGCTTAGTAGCCACTAACTTTGATAATTGTCTGTCTGCTTCAATGAGCTGTAACGCAACTTTGCGTCGCTCAGTAGCATATGTTTGTAATAGTTTTGGCTGACACTTTCCTTGTAAAACAGACGCCACTTTCCAACCAAGGTTGAAAGTATCTGGCAACGAAGTGTTTAATCCCCAGCCGCCTTTAGGGCTGTGTGTGTGACAAGCATCGCCAGCAACAAATGCACGAGGAATAAGGCCATCAGGATTATCTAATGGTGTATCATCAAACTTCTGAGCGACTCGTTGTCCAACCTCATAGATTGACCACCATGCAACTTCCTTAACATCTAATTTGTAAGGGTGCATGATTTGCCGTGCTTTTGCTATCACATCTTCTGCTGTAAGGTTGAGGTCTGAGGCTCGCTGATCTTCTCCTAATAGATCAAGCTCTACGTAAAATCTAACTAAGTAGCCGCCTTCTCGCGGAATAGTCATCACGGCGCCATGTTCTTTTGATTGAATAAAGCTCTTAACTCTAATATCAGGAAAGTCCGTTACTAGTAAAAGATCCATCACTCCCCAAGCCTTACTTGCCGAGTCGCCTTCTAAAGGGATCGACATACTTCTTCGAACCATGCTCCTTCCACCATCACAACCTACAACAAAGCGAGCTTTTACCGTATCAATGTTAGAAGATTGCGCATCGCTTCTCTCAAATTTTGCAGTAATGGGGTGTGCGTTTAGATCTTGAGTGAGCTCAGAATCAATATCTAATTCAAGTAGCCTACGACTGTAATGAGGAACTAGATTAGTTACTGAGTTCTTCATGCCTTCCAGTAATAACTCATGAAGTCGAGCTTGATTAACGATGCCGTGTGCAAACTCAGAGAGGCCAACTCTCGCATCTGGAATTTTATGGGTTCTCTTTATGTTCTCTGTATTCTCTTGATTAGGCTCCCAGAACGCAGTTTGACTTAGCTTGTATGATTCCTTAACAATCATTTCACTGCTGTTAAATCCTTCCATAATCTCAATTGTTCGACACGATATCCCATCTGCTCGTCCAAATTTCAAAGGACCATCTTCTAGGTCTACAATGCATGTTGAAATGTCAGTGAACTCAGCTAGCTGTCTTGCCATCGTTAATCCAGCAGGACCACAACCGACAATCAACACATCAACTTCTGTTGGAAGGTCTACCATAGGAGGCGCTGTGGCTGGCTCTCGAATTGCATCTGGAATCTGATAGTTGCCTGGTTTAAACCCATTTAAGTGGAATTGCATTGCAGTAGTTCTCCTGCTTTTGTTGTACTTTTTTAACGAATGTCGCCATTTTGAATTGATTACTATTAATAAATAATCACATTCAAAGATTTATAGTTCAAATTTTGCGCAAATACAGCTTGTCGCAAAAATAGGGATAGGCTCCATGAAATGCACATTTGCTTTTGCTCCTTTTGCAGCAGCAGCAGTAGCGATTAGCGTTCTAATTTCGTAACCACCTTGGCCAGCATCTCTATAGGTTTGTTCATCTGTATACGACAGCATGGCGTCTTTGTCGTTGCGCTGAAAACGATCCATGAACTCTTCATCCCATTGGATGTTAATTTTTCCAGAGTCTGGGGTTGCGGGCCAATGTGAAATTCCTCCTGTGCCAACAATTGCTATCTTTTCAGGTAAGGCGTCACACGCAGCTCTAATTGCCTCACCAAATGCCCATGCTCTGTGTAATGGAGTTAAAGGTGGGCCTTGGCAGTTGATATTCATTGGTATGATGGGCATATCATACTGGGGAGTTAAAAAATTAAGTGGCACACTAATTCCATGATCAAACTTCCATTCTTCAGAAAAAGCAGTATCAGTAGTCTTCATAACTTCTGCTATTAAACGTTTAGAGAGATCAGCATTACCTGGAACTTTTGTCCAAGGTATTTTCAGCCAATCAGGGTCTTCGATAGGGCCTTCATATTCATCTGCCATACCGATGCAGTAAGCTGGCATATTATTCATAAAAAAGTTTGCGAAGTGCTCTGCAGCAATAACAATTAACGCTTGTGCACCAGAGTCCACAATGTCTTGTCTCATTTTATCTAAATTTGCATAAAACGCATCGCGTAATTCTGGATCTGCCCTGTCTGCACGTGCTGTAATACCTGGCCCATGACTACACACACCTGCATAAACTAAACTCATAATTTAACCTCGGTATCTTCTGTAAAACTACTACCTGAACCCGTCATAGCGTATACCCCTTCTCTAACAGGACCATATTTTTCGATGCCATCACGCATAGCTTGTAGGTAGTCATCCCATTCAATTTGATGGAAAGCCGCAAAATGCATTAATATTTGACCGTTAACTCCAAGAACATATAACAAGCCGATATCAGGCTTAGTTAATGCAGTCGCTTCTTCATCGGTCAAAGTGTAATTTCCCAACAAATCATCTAGATCATTTTTATATCTATGCTGAATATTTGTATCTCGATTCAAATCATAGAGAATTTTTTGTGTGTAATAGAGGCTCATTTCATTCTCGTGTTAATAGCCAGCCGACTCATCATCTTCGGTCGAGTCAATAAAATCTGCAGCTAATTTTCGTGTAGCATTTGCAAGTAAAGCAGCGTCAACACCCACTCCAATAAAATGGGCCCCAGCATTAATATAATGATCGGCTAAATCTTTTGTAACCGCTAAAACACCTGCCTTTTTCCCAGCATTATTAATGATCTTAAAACCATGATCAATAGCCGCAAGAACTTCAGGATGACCAGGATTACCAATATGTCCCATTGCTGCAGACAAATCTGATGGGCCAATAAAAACAGCATCAACACCTTTTACAGCAACGATTGATTCTATGTTTTTAAGACCTTCTAACGTTTCAATCTGTACAATCAGACACACTTCATCATTGGCTTTTTGAAGATAATCAGGTATTCGATTCCATTGAGCTGCACGTGCCATAGATGTACCTAAACCACGAATACCTCTTGGCGGGTAATAGGCAGCTTTAACAAGTTCAGTTGCTTGCTCAGCTGTATTAACCATGGGAATTAATAGCGTTTGTGTGCCGATATCTAATAATTGTTTGATTAATGCAGTATTTCCTTCAACGGGACGCACGATTGAAGAAACTGGATAAGGCTCAATGGCTTGCAAGTGACCCATTATAGATTTCAAATCAAATGGGCCATGCTCAGCATCAATGAGCACCCAATCAAATCCAGCACCGGCTCCAATTTGCGCAACAGTAGAATCTGGAATACCTAACCATAATCCAAATGTTGGTTTATCTAAGTTCAGTGATTGTTTAAATGTATTCGTTTTTATCAACATGGAAAAATACTCATAAATTCATTAGACAAAATTAATTGAGATAGAACCTAAATCACCATAGTCTCCAAAAACCTTGTCGCCTGCTTTCACTTTCATAGGTGCTGTAAACGAACCTGATAGCAAAATCTGACCTGGCTCTAGCGCGATATTATGAGCAGCAAAGCGTTTTGCAATCCAGCAGATTCCATTGGCAGGATGATCAAGCACTGCAGCGGCTAGACCCGTTTGCTCAATCACATCATTTACTTTGACGATAGCGCCACACCATCTTAAATCAACTTCTCCAGGTTTCACTTTACGCCCACCCATAACGATACCAGCGTTTGCTGCATTGTCTGAAATGGTGTCAAAAACTTTTCGCGTATAACCCGTTTCAGGATGAACACGATGGCTACGAGCAGCAATAAGCTCAAACGCAGGAATGATATAGTCGGTTGCAGCCATCACCTCTTCTACCGTGACGTTTTCGCCAAACAAGCGATCTTTTAAAACAAACGCCAGCTCAACTTCAATCTGAGGATCAGTAAAGTCAGACGTTTTAATCTCTCCACCATCAGCAAATACCATGTCATCTAATAACACACCGTAGTCTGGTGTATCGATTTTCATCACACGCTGCATCACTCGAGAGGTTAGACCTATTTTATAGCCGACAACTTTACGCCCATCTTCAATTTTTCTATTCACCCATGAAGACTGAATCGCATACGCATCGTCCATATCCATATCTGGGTGCGTTAATGTAAGCGGATCAATTTGCTTCTTGTTAGCTTCTGCAGCATATAAATCATCCGCAGCTTTTTGAATTTGATTATTATTTAACACATCTAAACCCTCTCTTTAGTGCTTAATTTCAACATTGACCCACAGACTTATAAGTAATCTTGGATATTGTTTTTGTTGAATTTTAAAACTGGCTCTAGCTCCTTCATTTCAAACGATAGAGCAACCCCTTTTGTGGCAAATGTATCTGCAAAGTATTCTGTAAACACTTCAAAAAATTGTTCTGCAGCTATCTTTCTATCATCTAATGAACGCCCTGCTCCCAACTTAACTTCAAGGTGAGCAAAACAAAGTTCAGGATTACCATCAGCAAGACGGTACTGCTGGCAACAGTAAGCTCTACTGCGAATACCTTTTAATGGAAACAAACCTGTTTTTTCTGCAGCAGCATGTAATTTTTCAAATAACTTCTGAATTGACTCCTGATCTTTGCTTAGCCCACAATTATCAGAGTATTCGAGTACAAAATGAGCCATAAAAAATTCCTTTTATATAAAATCAGTGATTAAAATCCACCAAGCACAGGGACTCTATGCGTGCCATGTGCAATACAAACATTTTTAGTTTCCATATAAAAGTCAAAACTATAGTCACCACCATCGCGCCCAATGCCAGACATTTTGATACCACCAAACGGTGAAGGCAGATTACGATTATTTTCTGAATTAACCCACAACATCCCTGCTTCAACATGGCGAGCCATCCGCATCGCACGACCGTTATCGTTAGTCCAGATATATCCAGCCAAACCATAATCTGTATCATTTGCAATATTGATTGCTTCTTCTTCGGTTGAGAATTCGATTGCTGTTAAGACAGGTCCAAATATTTCTTCTTGTGCAATTCGCATTGAGCTTTTTGCATTACAGAAAAGTGTTGGCTCAACATAATTGCCTGAGCCTAAATCTTCACGTCGTTTTCCACCCACTGCAATAGTAGCGCCATCTTCTTTGGCAATATCCATATAGCTCATTACTTTATTGAAGTGCTCTGTATGCACTAACGGCCCTACCTCTGTTGCTGGATCTAAAGGATGACCAACACGCAGATTTATAATTCTCTTTTTTAACGCGGCTAAAAACTTCTCTTTAATGCCTGATTGAATTAATAGGCGGCTTGAAGAGGTGCAGCGCTGACCATTTAAACTGTAAATCATAAAGACAACGGCATCTAATGCACGGTCAAAGTCAGCATCATCAAATACGATGACTGGATTTTTACCACCCAACTCTAGATGTACACGTTTTAGAGTATCAGCACCTTGACGCATAATATGTGAACCAGTGGTTGTATCTCCAACTAAAGCGATGGCCTTAATAGCTGGATGCTCAGTCAAACGCTTACCCACTTCTTCACCAAAACCATTCACTGTATTCCAAACACCATCAGGAATGCCTGCATCTTTAGCTATCTCAGCCAGCAGCATAGCAGTCAAAGGCGTAAGTTCAGCTGGCTTATGAACAATAGTACAACCAGATGCGAGAGCAGGTGCTATTTTCCATGTGGACAACATAAATGGTGTATTCCACGGTGTGATAATACCCACTGGACCAATAGGTGTGCGCATGGTGTAGTTGGTATGCTCATCTTGCAATAAACCTTGGCCATTTTGTGCTTCAGGTGCTTTATCCGCAAAAAACCTAAAATTTGCTGCACCACGAATTGCAGCCTGCTTCATAAAACGAATGGGTTGGCCACAATCTATTGACTCAACCAGCGCAATTTCTTCAGCTCGTTTTTCAACCATGTCAGCAAAATGATGTAATATTTTTTTACGTTCATTTCCAGAAACATCTCTCCACGCTGGAAATGCAGCTTGCGCTGCTTCACATGCTTTATCCATATCTTCGGAAGTACCTCTAACAACATGCCCTAAGGAAGTATTGTCCACTGGAGATATGTTCTCGTATGTCTGAGCATCATTAGCCATAAAAGGTTTGCCGTTGATAAAATGCCCAGTAGGCGCTTCTGCGAAACGATTTAAATATTTTTTAGATTGTAAAAGGTTTACGTCAAACTCGCTCATAAGAGGCCTCGGATAATTTAATTTGTATGGCTAGAGTTATAAAACTAACAAATAGATCGTCTTTTTTTGAAAATTAGGCACAAGACCTTGGTACTAATGACTTGATCGACTAAAGTTTCACATAAATTACAATAATCTGAACACTCTAAAGGTTAACAAGTTAACATTAATAAACATTAAATGAAACAGATACACAATCTAAAAGGCATTTAAAGCCTAAAACAAATTAACACGTTAATCTAATTATATGTATAATACAAACATACTTTAGTCAATTACATATACTAAACAAGGAATAAAAAATGCGATTTATAACCTACGAATACCAAAACACTGTTTCTTGGGGCGCTATCAATGACAAGGGCGTCATTGATCTAGGATCAAAAATGGGTGGCGACTTACATCTTGCTATCCGCGAAGATCGCTTAAAAGAAGCACAAGATCTTGCGGCTAATAGTGAAGCTGATCACCAACTAAATGATATTAAGCTACTTGCTCCGATTACAAACCCAGGAAAAATTGTTTGTATTGGCGTGAATTACGCCAATAGAAATGCTGAATATAAAGATGGCTCTGAAGCACCAAAATTCCCTAGCCTATTTATGAGAACACCAGATTCATTGACCACTCATAACGCACCATTGTGGCGCCCACCAGAATCAGACCAGCTAGACTATGAAGGTGAGATTGTTATCATTATAGGTAAAGCGGGTAGACGCATTTCTGAAAAGGATGCTTATGACCATATTGCAGGTCTAACCATTATGAACGAAGGCACATTACGAGACTGGGTGCGTCATGCTAAATTTAACGTTACCCAAGGTAAAAATTTCGTTAACTCTGGATCAATTGGCCCATGGATGGTCAGTAGTGATGAATTTTCCCCAGAAAAATACGAAAACATGCATATCACTACCAAAGTAAATGACGAAATTCGTCAAGATGATACTACTGCTAGTATGGCGTTCCCGCTCAAGTATATTATTAGCTACTGTTCACAATTTTTCCATCTTCAGCCTGGAGATGTGATTGCAACAGGCACTCCAAATGGAGCTGGAGCAAGATTTGAGCCACCAAAATATCTTGTACCTGGTGATGTTATTGAGGTTGAAGTTGACGGCATTGGTAAACTAATCAATGGTGTAATTGATGAGCCAGTCTAAGAATAATAAAGATGACAAGATATTAAGAGGTTTTGATCGTTCATTACCAATGTCACTGCTTCGAGCTCGTGACTCGGTAATGAAAACTTTCATCCCAACGCTGAAGGAATACGATCTAACACCTCAGCAATGGAGGGTTATTCGTGCACTTGAGCAACAAGATGGCCTAGAAATTTCTGAATTATCTAAACAATGTTTTCTTTTAAAGCCTAGCATGAGTCGCATTGCTCAATATTTAGAGTCAAGAGGTCTTATTGAAAGACGCAAAGACACTAATGACCAAAGAAAATCTGTCATTCACTTAACCAAAGAAGGCTATATTTTACGCGAAAAAGTAGCACCTAAATCTATGGAAAGGTATGACTACATTACTGAAAATTTCGGATACGGAAAGTTAGAACTACTGTACGAGCTTCTGGATGACTTAGTGGACTGTTTAGACGAGACATAGTAATGGAATAGACTTTTATGATTGCAGCCAGACAAATCAGCAAAAATTGGGGCGGAACGATCCCGGCCCACATAGAAGCCCTCTGGGAAAAATCTCTCACTTCAGAAAATGTATTGGAAACCGCCTCATGAAAGATTCGAACTTTCTAAAAGAACACAATGGCCGCTTGATGTGGCACCCAATGACATCCCCACAAGACAGCATCGACAACCCGCCAAAGATCATCACTAGTTCAGAAGGCGTGGAACGTTTGGCACTGTCCCACCTTATTCCCTCCGACGATCCCACCTACGGCCCCAAGGATTGGCAGGAGGCTTGCGTAGATCATTGGAGTGATGAACTGATTGTTGGGCATGATGGCATAAGGATAGAACTATGACTCGAACCACCGCCGAATTGATTGCGGACCGCGCCCGCTTGATGGGTCCAAATGTCGCGACATTCTATGACGAGCCAATCCATTTCGTCAAAGGAAGCGGTGTTTGGTTGTGGGACGCTGATGGGCGCAAATATCTGGATTGCTACAACAATGTCGCACATGTCGGGCACTGCAACCCCCGTGTCGTCGACGCGATCTGCCGTCAAGCCAGCACCCTGAACACGCATACGCGATACCTGCATGACGGGATCTTGGACTACATCGACAGGCTCACAGCAACGATGGCCCCTTCTCTCGACACCGCCATTTTGACCTGCACCGGATCAGAGGCAAACGACATCGCCCTGCGCATGGCAGAGTTTGTGACTCGATACAACATTGATGGCAGAGCTTGCCGGTTGCATGAATCTTCTTCTGCAAACAAATAGGTACAAAAAGGTGACAGGGAAGGACCGCTAGAACCTTCCCCGCCCTAACTATTTATAGACCTGCCAATTAGAACCAACACGCACAAGCTCTACTTTCCTTTTCTGCGCTAACTGAGTAAGCGTAAGGTGAGTAGCAATCCCGATAAAGAAGCCAGCGACACAGGCCATAGTAATAATCGTAATCATAACAACTCCAACGTGGGTTAAAGGGTGGCAGAGCAATAACTCTAGGATTGGGCTGCCAAAAAAAACCACCGAGGTTCGGGTGAACCCCGTGGTAAAAGTGAGCAGGCAACTACTCAGAGAGTATCAAGTCTCGACAGTGAAATTATCAATATTTGTACTTACCAACAACACTGATTACATCTTTTTACTTTGCTGACAAAGTCTTACGTTACATATCGCCTTAGTGAGTAGCTAGCCTAGCCTGATGGTTTGCACCAAACACCAATGCCTAATTAGGCAGGCAAATTCACTGAAGCCAAATATTAAGTTTTTACTTAGACACAAAACTGCTTTAAAACGATCGCAAAGAGGCGTAAAATATTATATTAGCTATCTTGAATATTAATCATAAGAAATAATTATGAAGACTCCACGCGTCGCTTATGGAAACACCGTCCGCCAGGCTAATAAAAAGCAGCGCCGGCAACGTATCCTTGAACTTGCCGCTCACTTAATGGCGTCGGAGGGTGTAGAAGCCTTTACAATAAACCGGCTTGCCAGCGAAGCGGGAGTATCAACACCAACGATTCACAACTTATTCGGGAAAAAAAGTGACATCATTAAAGAGTTGGTTTCGAATTTAATTGAAAAAATGCAGGGTATTTTCCTGCACCACCCGCCCATTGACCCTATTGAAAATGCCAAGTTCTTCCTCGACAACATGGTTGCTGCATTCGAACAAGATGCCGACTTTTATCGTGCCGCATTTATGTCGGCTGAGCAATTAAGATTGTTTGATCCTAGAATTCCGGGTGGACTTTTCCAGCGGGCACAGCAAGTGGCAGCGCCCAGGAAGGAGTGGTACGAGAGTGGGTTGTTTTTAGGCAATATCCAACCCAGCACAATGATGAAAATAGTTCACAATAGCAACCGGCTTGGGCGACTTGACTGGGTGGATGGCTACATTGATTTGGATCAATACCGCCATCAGGTATTAGAGAGCATACTTTTGGCGTACGCGTCCGATGCCAGCCCCGAACTGCATGTTAGGCTGAGTGAAGAAATCAATGGACTCAACAACCTATAGTTTATAGCACCATCTCGTTCGTTATTGGCCATTAGGGTGTGGCGTTGTTGCTACTATCACCTGCCTGTTGTCGCTGTGACAAGGCCTGGCGGACTTCCAACTGACTGGCGTGACTCATCTTCACTTTGAATGACATCCACAGGGGCAGCAGCATGATAATCGCCAGCCCCGGCCCCATAATCAGGCCCAGACCCCACAATACCGTACTGGACACTTCGCCTGGTCGTGCTCCAGCCTGCAGGCCTATTAGGTCCAGAAACGGGCCAGCTATTAGGTAGCCAAAGCCGCTAATGAATTTGGCAGAAAAGAAAGCCGCCGCAAAAATTACGCCCTCCTGGCGCTTGCCAGTGGCCAACTCCTGCTCATCCACGATATCAGCCAGCAGCGACTGAACAGCGATCACACGCAAAATAGTCATGGTCACATGGACTGCCCAATTGACGTAAATCAAGGCAAATACCACCGCACTGTTATCTGGTAGCAGGTCAAACAATTTTAACGGTGTCAGCCAGAGCAGGTTGATGGTGGTCAAAGCGCAGGTCAGGCGCAGTAATTGTTGTTTTTCAAACAGTCGATTCAGAAATCTGGAAAATATAGCCACCAGCAGTATCGCGACAATAATGGGACCAGCAAAAAGTATGGAAGTCTGGGTTGCATCCAGGTGTTGTCGCCAACGTATCGACTGCCCTTGAAGCTAAGGCCACGGTAGTTTCGACCTGCACCTCAGGTGCAGCGGCCCTGATCACCATGAGTGCTGGTGCCTCTGCGGGATCTGGTTCAGCTGAAGCGCCAGTTCGCCGAATGACTGCTGGAGCAGGCAAGTATCTAGTCTATCAAGTTTATTCAGATGTGGTTCGCGGCACGGTATGGGGAAATACCGACCCCACAGGTGTGGCGCTTACCGGAACTGGCGTCTCTCAAACCCTTACTGCCTATGGTAGCGTCCCGCCAGCGCAGCTAGTGGCCCAGGGGGTTTACACTGACCAGCTCAGCATCACAATTACTTACTGATGCTGATATCTAGACCTGCACTCACTGTGGGGTTTCAGAGAGCTCATCGCCTGTATCGAAGATCATCAGGTCATTGACTAGATCCTGTTCCATCTTAAAAAAGGACAGACTACCCCTGCGGATGCCCTACCTGAAACCACAGCCACTGCGCAGGTCATTGGGTAGTGTGATAGGAGGGATGATAGAGAGCTATAGTGGGTTGAATTAGTTAACTGTAGAGTCAACTAGGAAGCCAATAGGATATTAGGGAAAAATAAGTAAACATGGCAGCATAACTGACAGTTACGTTTTATAAAATAACGAAAAAATATTTATAAAACAGCGCCTTAAGAAATGGCGCGCCCGAGAGGATTCGAACCTCTGACCGCTCGGTTCGTAGCCGAGTACTCTATCCAGCTGAGCTACGGGCGCTCAAAAAATGGCGGAGAGGGAGGGATTCGAACCCTCGGTACCAATTAAGATACGGTTCCTTAGCAGGGAACTGGTTTCAGCCACTCACCCACCTCTCCGCAGAGAGCGCGTATATTACCCTAACCTTTTGAAAAATAAAAGCCTAAAGGTAAATTATATTGAATCTTATCTTTGCTGGTATTATTTCTTACCAAATGGAAAACCGCCACCCAATCCAGGCAAGCCACCTGGCATTCCTGGAGGCATTCCGCCAGACATAGCTCCTGGGCCAGCGCCTCCTCCCATGCCTGGTGGCAGTTGCCCTTGAAGCCCACGCATCATTTTTTGCATACCGCCTTTACCAGACATTTTCTTCATCATTTTGGCCATTTGCTTATGCTGCTTAATCAAGCGATTAATGTCTTGAATCTGGGTGCCCGAACCTGCGGCAATACGCCTTTTACGCGAGCCATTGAGAGTATCAGGTAGCGTCCGCTCTTTGGGAGTCATGGAATTAATGATCGACTCCATTTGATCAAAATTCTTTTCAGCGCCAGCACTGGATGCCGCTTGGGCCATACCACCCATACCTGGCATTTTGTCCAGCATTCCGGCCATACCACCCATGTTTTTCATTTGCTGAAGCTGGTCACGAAAGTCTTCTAAATCAAAACCCTTACCTTTTTTGATTTTCTTAGCAAGTTTTTCAGCTTTAACTTTATCAACTTTTTGCTCTACTTCTTCGATCAGGGAAAGTACATCACCCATGCCCAAAATACGCGATGCCACTCGATCTGGATGAAATGGTTCTAACGCATCAACCTTTTCACCAACACCTAAAAACTTAATCGGTTTACCAGTAATATGGCGCACAGATAGGGCTGCACCTCCACGAGAATCACCATCAGTTTTACTTAACACAACACCTGTTAAAGGCAATGCTTCATTAAAAGCTTTGGCTGTAACAGCAGCATCTTGGCCTGTCATGGCATCCACTACAAAGAGTGTCTCAACAGGCTCTACCCTTGCATGCAAAGCTTTAATTTCAGCCATCATTTGCGTATCTACTGCTAGCCGACCTGCAGTATCCACAATAACTACATCATAATGCTGTTGGCGCGCATGGCTAATGGCTTTTTCGGCAATATCAACCGGCTGTTCCATAACAGTGCTAGGAAAGAAGTGGGCACCCACTTCTTCGCTGAGCATCTGTAACTGTTTAATGGCTGCTGGACGATAAACGTCAACGCTCACCAGCATGACGGATTTTTTCTTCTTTTCGATTAAAAATTTGGCTAATTTAGCAGCTGAAGTGGTTTTACCTGCACCCTGAAGGCCCGCCATAAGAATAACTGCGGGGGGTTGCACCGCCAAGTTAAGGTCTTCATTGGCGCTGCCCATGATAGATTCCAGCTCTTGCTGGACGATTTTCACAAACACTTGGCCTGGGCTTAGGCTACGGCTAACTTCTGTACCTACGGCACGAGTTTTTACTTGTTCAATAAACGACTTAACCACAGGCAAGGCAACGTCGGCCTCTAATAAAGCCATGCGCACTTCACGCAAGGTACCTTTAACATTGTCTTCAGTCAGGCGTGCTTGCCCACGGATGTGCTGTAACGTTTTGCCTAAGCGGTCAGTTAGATTATCAAACATAAAAGTCTCTGTATTACCCCAAATTATGGCACCTAGTATACCCTCGCTGATTCATTTTGGCGCTTAGTTTTAGATTTTTTTAACATCAAGTCTAGGCACAGCTGCAAAGCTTGATTATGATGGGTGACACATCCCAAACAAAAGACTTCCATGATCTCGTTAATAATTGGCCTTAGCGCAATACTTTTCTACATTCTGAGCGCTTGGACTCAAAATAATCCCACATCTGTGCCGGTATTAAAAAGTGGATACACGCTTGGCTTAGTTGCATGGGTACTGCAAGGTTTGTATTTATACCTTCATTTATTTACTAAAGCAGGCCTTTTGTTGGACATAGGTGCTGCCCTGTCTTTAACTGCATGGGCTGTTATTGGCATCATTATGATCAGTAGTTTACGCAAACCCGTGTCTAGCCTTTTGGTATTTACGGCACCGATTGCAGCTTTAGCCATAGCGGTAGACATCGTTAGCGTGTCCAGCGTTGAAGGTCGACACTTTTCTTCTGGCATTTTACTACATATCATCACATCTATTTTGAGTTACGCACTGTTTGCCGTTGCAGCATGTCAGGCTGTATTACTTATTTACCAAAACCGGTACTTAAAAAATCATGGTTCATCTGCCTTGGTAGCAAACTTGCCGCCTCTTCAAACCATGGAAAGTCTTTTATTTGATGTGCTTGCTGCTGGGCAAATTTTATTGAGCATCGCATTACTCACTGGATTCTTATTTTTAGATGATCTATGGGCTCAACATGTTGTTCATAAAACCATCTTAAGTTTGGTGGCTTGGGTTATTTTTTCTATTCTTTTATTAGGCCATTACCGTTTGGGCTGGCGCGGCCGCACGGCTATTCGGTGGACTTTATGGGGTTTTGCCACCCTTGTTGTGGCCTTTTTTGGCACTAAATTAGTTCTAGAAGTGCTGTTATAAGCCTCACAAGACTTGACAGGGGGCCCCTCAAGCATAAGAATTGAGGCCCATAACTTACATGAGGTTACATCCGCCTTGAGCGACATTCCTTTAAGCTATTTATTTACTAGCTTGGCATTTCTTATTTTATTATCTGCATTTTTCTCTAGCGCAGAAACTGGCATGATGTCCTTAAATCGCTATCGCCTGCGCCACCTAGTGAAACAAAAACACCGCGGTGCCATGCGCGCTAGTAAACTGTTAGATAGCCCCGATCGTCTTATTGGCGTTATTCTTATTGGCAACAATTTTGTAAACATATTAGCGTCTGCTATTGCCACTATGATTGCGTTGCGCACGATGGGCGATGCGGGTGTTGCTGTAGCTACAGCTGTGCTGACGATGGTCATACTCATTTTTGCAGAAGTGACACCAAAAACAGTGGCTGCTATTAAGCCAGAGCAAGTGGCTTTTCCGGCTTCATTTATACTGTCTCCATTGCTTAAAATACTGTATCCATTTGTATGGGTAGTGAACACCATTTGTAATGGCTTGTTGCGCATACTTGGGTTCAATGCTGCCGCAAAAGTAAGTGATCACTTAAGCTCTGAAGAACTACGCACGATAGTGCACGAAGCAGGCGCACTTATTCCTCGTCGTAATCAATCTATGTTACTGAGTATTTTAGACCTAGATACAGTCACTGTAGAAGACATTATGATCCCTCGTAATGAGATTGTCGGCATTGACGTCGATGAAGATATTCACACTATTTTAAATACTATTAGTCAAAGCCCGCATACACGAATACCTTTGTACCAAGAAGAGCTAAATAATGTAGTGGGCATTGTTCATGTGAGGCAAATCTTGCCTCTGATACATGCTAAAAACCCAACTAAGGAAGAGTTTTTAGCCCTTACTAGGGAGCCTTACTTTGTGCCTGAAAGCACGCCCTTGAACACTCAGCTTCTAAATTTTCAAAAGCGTAAGCACTGGATGGCATTAGTAGTGGATGAATATGGGGATATTCAGGGCCTAACAACTTTGGAAGATATTTTAGAAGAAATTGTTGGTGACATGGCCGAAGAACAAGACCATGAGAACGAGGACATACACCCACAAGAAGACGGTTCTTTCTTTATTGATGGCACCACTACGGTGCGTGACATTAACAAAGCGCTGGCATGGAGTTTGCCCATTGATGGGCCAAAAACACTCAATGGTTTAATGACAGAAACCTTAGAAGAAATCCCTCAGTTTAATGTATGTTTGAAAATGGGTGAATATCATTTGGAAACCTTACAAATAAGGGATAATTTCATTAAAACTGTGCGTTTACGCAGAATTCAACTTTCTGTAGACGAAGTACATTAAAGCTTTACTCTAGTGACAAATGGACTAGCTAATTCACGCTCTGCCACCTTGGTTAGCACCTGCTTTCGTCCATCATTGTCTAGCCGCATCCATGCAGTGATTTCTGCCCCAGAGCGATAACAGCCCTGACATATATCATTTTTGTCTAGGTAGCATACGTTAACGCAGGGTGAGGCTATGGTTTTATTGGACACTGTTAATCATCCTTTGGCTTTGAATATAGGTCAATGCGCGCATCGTAAACCAAATTGACAAATTCAGCTAGAATAAAAGCAGTCATACCCCAAATTCTATAGTCATCATAATAAAAGCTAGGCACCTGATTCACCCCTTTTGCCAGAGGTAAGGCGTCCATTACCCTTGGGCCGTCTATTAAAAACTTAAGTGGCACTGTGAATATACGATCCAGCTCACCTAGATTAGGTATTAGCTCACTAACTATGCCAGCGGGCACCACACCCACAACTGGAGTCACTACAAAGCCTTGTCTGGACAACACTTGCCCCATCTGACCAACCACCACAACTGACTCTGGCCTAAGCGCAACTTCTTCACTAGCTTCTCTTAAAGCGGTAGCAATCAAACTTTTATCGTCATCCTCTGCCTTGCCTCCTGGAAAAGCAATTTGCCCTTTGTGAGTGGGCATATGTTTGGCTCTGCGCGTTAAAATGACTTCTGGATTATCATGATCGTCCGTGATCGCCACCAACACTGCAGCTGATATTTGTGACTTTGCCGTGAGTATTCTAGGCGTTTGTTGGGCTAATTTTTGGGTAATAAACTGACGCATTGGCTTGAATCTACAATTCTTTGTTTCTACTGCCGAAGGTTTATCTTACAATAAACCAACTTCTTTAGTATGAGATCTACAAAAACCATGAAACATTGCAGCCATTGTAGTGCTCTTGTGAGCTTTATTGTACCCCAAGGCGACAATCGACATCGCTACGTGTGCAGCTCATGTGAATTTATTTTTTACGAAAACCCACGCATTATAGCTGGCTGCCTTCCTACTTTTGGCGATAAAGTGCTGCTATGTAAACGGGCCATAGAGCCTCGCAAAGGCTATTGGACATTGCCTGCGGGGTTTATGGAAAATGGCGAAACCACACAAGAAGCAGCGCTTAGAGAAACCTATGAAGAAGCGTATGCCTCACCGCAGCTCAATGAGTTGTTCAGTGTGTGTAATTTAGCAAACTACAACCAGGTACATCTCTTTTATTTAGCAAAAATGACATCTGCACAGTATGGCTCTGGCCCAGAAAGCCTAGAAGTAGAGCTGTTTGAGGAAGCTAATATTCCTTGGGATGACATGGCATTTGGCACTGTGACGCAAACATTACAGCGTTTTTTTGAAGATAGAAAAAATGGAACAATGCAGCTTCACCATATCGATTTCTAAAACCAATATGGCACTTTCACACCATCTACAATGCCCTTTTATCCTTGTAAGTGAGGATTAGTTCTGCGCTCCATGCCAATGGTAGACATTGGCCCATGACCAGGAACAAACTCCACATGATCCTCTAATACCAATAATTTGGTTTTGATGGCATTAATCAGCGTTGCATGATCACCTTGAGGAAAGTCTGTGCGCCCGATAGAGCCTTGAAACAACACATCGCCCACAAACAACAAACCTTGGCTTTGGTGATGAAATACCACATGACCTGGAGTATGTCCTGGGCAATGCAATACATCTAAAGTTTCATGGCCCACAGATACTTGATCATCTTGATGTAACCAACGTGTGGGAACAAATGTTTTTGCTTCTGGAAACTGAAACATGCGACTTTGATCAGCCAGACCATCTATCCAAAACTGATCCCCTTCATGGGGTCCAATAATAGGCAGGTCTTTATCTTCTGATAACTGCCCTGCTGCTCCTGCATGGTCGATATGAGCATGGGTCAACAAAATTTGTTTAAGCACTACTCCACGAGCAGCCACGTGATCTAATAAACGCGGTAACTCACCACCTGGGTCAACAAAAGCGGCTTCCATGGTTTCATCACACCACACTAAGCTGCAGTTTTGCTGAAACGGTGTCACTGGAATAATTTCAAATTGTAATGCCATGATAATGTCTCTATTTTACAGCTCTAACCTACCCATACACGGGCATTACGGAACATCCTCATCCAAGGCCCATCCTCACCCCAAGCACTGTCTACCCATGAGTTGGTAAAGCTGCGATAGACCCGCTCTGGATGTGGCATCATAATGGTCACACGCCCATTGGCCGCAGTTAAACCTGTAATGCCGTTGATCGAACCGTTGGGGTTGGCTGGGTAGCTTTGAGTCACCTGTCCATGCCCATCTACAAATCTAAGAGCGACTTTGGCTTCACAAGCTTGGCGTTGTTGATCACTGGCAAACTCTGCATGGCCTTCACCATGGGCAATGGCGATCGGCATGTGTGAACCAGCCATGCCTTGTAGGAAAATAGAGTCGCTTTCTTGCACCTGAACCAGTGCAGTTCTGCCTTCAAACTGCTCTGATTGGTTACGCACAAAATGTGGCCAATGATCACTGCCAGGTATTAATTCATGTAGGTTGGATAACATTTGGCATCCATTACACACACCTAGTGCAAAGCTGTCTTCACGTTGGAAAAACTGACTAAACTCTTGTCGTGCTAGAGGGTTAAATAAGATCGACTTAGCCCAGCCTTCACCGGCTCCTAAAACATCTCCATAAGAAAAGCCACCACAAGCGATGAGTCCTCTAAATTCACTCAAGGCACGACGCCCTTCTAAAATATCGCTCATGTGAACATCCACACAATCAAAGCCAGCTTTAACAAACGCTGCTGCCATTTCTAGCTGCCCGTTCACACCTTGCTCTCTAAGTATGGCGATACGTGGACGGATGTTACTTGCGATCAAATCGGCTGCAATATCTTCATCAGTGTTATATGTCAATAATGAGTTAAGCCCTGGATTTTTGTCATCAAGCAGTGCATCGTATTCTTGTTGCGCACAGTCTGCGTTGTCTCGCATTGACTGAAGACGATAGCTGGTTTGCGCCCATGCACGATGAAGCTGTGTTCTAGAGTCCACTAAAACCTCTTCACCTTCTAAGGTGAAACGCACTTGGTCGTCATCATTAAGCTGGCCGATTACTCGGCTTTGCTCAGCAAGACCACATGAGCTTAGTTGGCGTAATACTTCAGCACTATCTGCTTCTTTAACTTGTAATACCACGCCAAGCTCTTCGTTGAATAACCAAGCTAGCAAGTCATCACTATCACTGATCATTTGTGCGCATTCAATATCAATGCCCACATGGCCTGCGACAGACATTTCTACTAGGCTAGTATACAAGCCTCCATCAGAACGGTCATGATAGGCTAGCAATAAGCCATCGTCATTGAGGCCTTGAACAGCACTAAATAAGCCAAGTAAATCTTCTGCATCATCTACATCTGGAGTAGTGTCACCTAACTGGCTAAACACCTGAGCTAGGCATGAGCCACCTAAACGATTTTGGCCGTTACCTAAATCTACCAAAATAAGCACAGTGTCACCTGCATCTGTTACTAGTTGTGGTGTTAGTGTTTTACGCACGTCAGACACTGGAGCAAAGCCTGTAATTACAAGAGAAACCGGAGAGGTTACGCTCTTATCTACATCACCATCTTTCCATACAGTGCGCATTGACATTGAGTCTTTGCCCACAGGGATAGAGATACCAAGAGCTGGGCACAGCTCCATGCCTACAGCTTTTACTGTGTCATATAAAGTAGCATCATCGCCTGCATAGCCCGCTGGAGACATCCAATTGGCAGACAAACGAATATCACTTATTTGATCTATTTGAGCACATGCCATGTTGGTAATGGTTTCACCAATAGCCATGCGTCCAGATGCTGGCCCATCTATTAACGCCAATGGTGTGCGCTCACCCATCGCCATTGCTTCTCCAGTAGTAGAGTCTAAGCCAGATGTAGTGACTGCACAGTTAGCCACAGGCACTTGCCAAGGCCCTACCATTTGTTCGCGTGCTACCATGCCAGTTATTGATCGATCACCTATGGTGATTAGAAAACCTTTGCTGGCAACTGTCGGCAAATTTAACACCCGCTTTGCTGCTTCAGCTAATTCAACATTTGTTAAGTCCAGCGCTGGCAATGCTACCTTTTGACGCTTAACGTCACGATGCATTTTAGGTGGCTTGCCAAATAATACTGACATGGGCAGGTCAACTGGCTGCTCATCAAAAAGAGTGTCTCCCAAGGTTAAATGATGTTCTTGGGTTGCTTCACCTACAATGGCATAAGGGCAACGCTCGCGCGCACAAAGTGCTTCAAACGTGGCCATATTTTCTGGAGGCACTGCCAGTACATATCGCTCTTGAGCTTCGTTACACCAAATAGCAAGTGGCGACATACCAGGTTCGTCATTGTTAATATTACGGATATTAAATGCACCACCACGGCCACCGTCTTTAACTAACTCAGGAAAGGCGTTTGATAAGCCGCCTGCCCCCACATCGTGAATAAAGCTAATAGGGTTGTTATCGCCCATCTGCCAACAACGATCGATCACTTCCTGGCAGCGGCGCTCTAGTTCAGGGTTATCCCGTTGAACAGATGCAAAATCTAAGTTTTCAGCACTGGCACCAGAGTCCATAGAAGATGCAGCACCGCCACCCAAACCAATTTGCATGGCAGGCCCGCCTAAACAGATGAGCTTATCACCAACGCCTACTTCGCCCTTTTCTACATGATCTGCACGAATATTACCCATACCGCCTGCGATCATAATAGGCTTATGGTATCCACGAACTTCATCGCCATTGACTCCGGCAACTAGTGCTTCGTAGGTTCGAAAATATCCGTTAATTGCAGGGCGTCCAAATTCATTATTAAAGGATGCGCCGCCAATAGGGCCTTCCAACATAATATCTAAGGCAGAAACAATGCGAGCGGGTTTTCCATAATCTACCTCCCACGCTTGCTCAAAGCCTGGAATGCGTAAATTAGATACGCTATAACCTGTTAGACCTGCCTTTGGCTTAGAGCCTTTACCTGTTGCACCTTCATCGCGAATCTCTCCGCCAGAGCCTGTAGCTGCACCTGCAAAAGGAGCAATAGCAGTGGGGTGGTTGTGAGTTTCTACTTTCATTAAAATATGGATATTTTCTTCATGATAAGCATATTGCTGAGGGTTTTCTGTGCCTTGTGGCTCTGGAAAAAAGCGTCCCGCTTTATGCCCTTCAATTACTGAAGCGTTGTCTATATAGGCAGATAATACGCCTTGCCCATTGAGCTCGTTAGTGTTTTTAATCATTTTAAATAATGACAAGGTTTGATCTTCGCCGTCAATCGACCAACTTGCGTTGAATATTTTATGACGACAATGCTCTGAGTTTGCTTGCGCAAACATCATCAGCTCCACATCAGTTGGATTGCGTCCCAGATCAGCAAAAGCATCCACTAAATAGTCTATTTCATCATCAGCTAAAGCCATCCCCAGGCTAATATTGGCGCTAACAAGTGCTGCACGGCCACCTTGTAAAATGTCCACACGCTCTAGCGGAGCAGGTTGTGTTTGCACAAACAAACCTTGTGCCTGATCTAGAGAAGTTAACGTCTGCTCTACCATGCGATCATGAAGCAGTGCTGCAGCTATTTCATATTCTTGACGTGTTAAAGGTGTATTAGTAGCTAGGTAGAAAGCAGTGCCGCGCTCAATACGCTTAACCTGCTGTAAGCCACAGTTATGGGCTATGTCTGTAGCTTTACTAGACCAAGGTGAAATAGTGCCAATACGAGGGATCACCAACACTAGGTTATCGCTCATCTCCTGCACGGGCACATTAGGGCCATAACGTAGCACTTTATCAAGCTTATCTGCATCTGCCAAAGCTAGCTTGCCGTCTACCAAAACAAAATGTACAAATTCGGCGTAGACACCCTCAATACTAGGTAGTGCTTCTTGCAAACGTGAAAGTTGGCTTTGGTTTCTGAAATTGGATAAGGCAGGTGCGCCGCGAAGAGTTAACATGGTAGGCCTCTAGAGAACTGCATCTATGGGTTGGTCTATATTGAAATTGGGGACGGAAGTAGAATCAGCAACAGCAGTTTTTTTAGCTTTGTGGGACAAACGCCGTTGTTTAAAAAAATGACTTAACATAGCACTAGATTCATCAGCCATAACGCCTGATTCAACCTGTACTAGATGATTATAATGGGTCTTGGAAAATAATTGTAATTGGCTAACCACAGCGCCTGCTTTAGGCTCGGTAGCAGCATAGATTAAGCGTTTAATACGCGCATGAATAATGGCACCAACACACATGGTACATGGCTCTAGTGTGACATAAAGTTCACACCCACTAAGGCGGTAGTTACCTATGGCTTTTGCAGCTTGTCGTAAAGCCATTATTTCAGCATGGGCGCATGGGTCGTGGCCACTAATCGTTTGGTTATATCCTTGGCCTATGACTTTGCCATCAAATACCACCAAAGCCCCTACAGGCACTTCACCGATGTCAGCAGCTTGCATCGCCAAACCCATGGCCTGGGCCATGAATTGTTGATCTGCATCAGTGTCGGTATGGGTGCTAGCCTGCATGGCTTAGTTTCTCTAAGTAACTTTAACTGCTCTAGGTGTGTCTAGCCCACTATTCCCACTCTATAGTGGCTGGTGGCTTACTAGATACATCATAGGCAACACGTGAAATACCTGAAATCTCATTAATAATTCTGCCAGAAACTTTTTCTAATAGTTCGTAAGGTAAATGAGCCCAACGTGCGGTCATAAAGTCGATTGTTTCCACAGCTCTTAGACTCACAACCCACTCATAACGACGTGCATCACCTACCACACCTACTGACTTAACCGGCAGGAAGACCACAAAAGCTTGGCTAGTTTTATGGTACCAGCCAGACGCATGCAGTTCTTCCATAAAGATGGCATCTGCCAAACGCAGTAGATCAGCATATTCTTCTTTTACTTCACCTAATATACGCACACCAAGGCCTGGGCCTGGGAATGGGTGACGGTAAACCATGTCATAAGGCAAGCCTAACTCTAGGCCAACCTTGCGCACTTCGTCTTTAAATAATTCGCGCAATGGCTCAACTAGCTCAAAAGCCATGTCATCTGGCAAGCCACCTACATTATGATGGGATTTAATAACATGAGCTTTGCCTGTGGCTCCGGCTGCAGACTCTATAACGTCTGGGTAAATGGTGCCTTGGGCCAGCCACTTAACGTTGGTAATTTTAGTTGCTTCAACATCAAAGATATCGATAAATGTATTACCAATAACTTTCCGCTTTGCTTCTGGGTCTGTGACGCCTTTAAGATTGTCTAAAAACAACTCTTGAGCGTTTGCACGAATAACGCGCACGCCCATATTGTCAGCGAACATCTTCATCACTTGATCGCCTTCATTGAGACGAAGTAAGCCGTTATCTACAAATACACACACTAGCTGATCGCCAATGGCTTTATGTAATAAAGCAGCTACAACAGAAGAGTCGACACCACCAGAAAGGCCAAGTAATACAGTATCTGTTCCTACTTTTTCACGCACAGTAGCAATGGCGTCATCAATGATATTGCTAGCAGTCCATAAGCCTTCACAGCCACAGATATCATTTACAAAGCGTTCTAAAATAGCGCCACCTTGTTTGGTATGCGTGACTTCTGGATGAAATTGCAAACCATATAAACGCTTAGCTTCATTACTCATACCAGCAATAGGTGCACTGTCTGTAGAAGCCATGCAAGTAAACCCATCAGGCATCAGTGTAACTTTGTCACCATGGCTCATCCATACATTAAGGCTACATTTTTCAGCCTCAATTTCATCATGAATGTCTTTTAATAAGGCGCCTGCTGTTTCAACTTGCACACCAGCATAACCAAACTCGCGTTCGTTAGAGGCACTCACCTTGCCGCCTAGCTGCTCAGCCATCGTTTGCATGCCGTAACAAATACCCAATACGGGAACATCCATATTGAAAACGACTTCTGGCGCACGAGGACTGCCTACTTCAGTAACAGATTCTGGACCGCCTGCAAGAATAATTCCTTTAGGTGCAAACTCACGGATTTTTTCTTCGGTAATGTCATAAGCGCGAATTTCGCAGTAAACGCCAATCTCTCGCACTCGACGTGCTATGAGCTGCGTATATTGTGAACCAAAATCCAAGATGAGAATCCGTTGTGCGTGGATATCCTGCATCATGTGTAACTCCGTGAGTGGGTTGTCGCTTTTATAACAAGCTGCAACCAAATTAATTAAACTAGTAACCTAATAGTTAAGTGTGAATTACTTAACTCGGTAGTTTGGTGCTTCTTTGGTTATGGTAACGTCATGTACATGGCTTTCGCTCATGCCCGCACTGGTAATACGGGTGAACGTAGGGATAGTGCGCATTTGTTCCATGTCAGCACAACCTGTATAACCCATACTAGCTCGCAGACCACCCATCATTTGATGAACAATTGCTGCCATTGGGCCCTTACAAGCTACACGCCCCTCAATTCCTTCAGGTACAAGTTTCTCTACACCTGCGTCTGTGCTTTGGAAATAACGATCACTAGAGCCTTGGGTTTGACCCATCGCGCCAATAGAACCCATGCCGCGGTATGCCTTATAAGCACGACCTTGGAACAACTCTACCTCACCTGGTGCCTCATCAGTGCCAGCTAGCAAACTTCCCGCCATCACTACACTTGCTCCTGCTGCTATGGCTTTTGCCAAATCGCCAGAATAACGTACGCCGCCATCTGCTATTACAGGAATGCCTCTTGGCGTCATTACAGCAGCAACGTTAGCAACTGCAGTAATTTGTGGAACACCAATGCCTGCCACAATACGCGTAGTACAAATTGAGCCAGGTCCAATGCCTACTTTGACGCCGTCTGCACCAGCATCTGCCAAGGCTTCAGCAGCCGCAGCTGTAGCAATATTGCCGCCCACTACTTGTATATGAGGGAAGTTAGCCTTAACCCAACGAACTCGTTCAATCACGCCAGCAGAATGTCCGTGGGCCGTATCTACAACGATAAGATCCACTCCAGCATTAGATAATGCAGCAACACGTTCCTGAGTTTCAGGGCCAGTGCCAACAGCAGCACCTACACGCAAGCTGCCCTGGGCATCTTTACAGGCGTTAGGGTAAGCTTTGGCACGGTACATGTCTTTGACAGTCATCATGCCTTGTAATGTAAAGTCATCACCCACTACCAGCACGCGCTCAATGCGGTGCTTGCGAAGCAAGTTACGAACCGTATCTTGATCTACCCCTGGCTTTACAGTCACCAAGTTTTCTTTAGTGGTCATGATGGTATCAACACGGGCATCAACGTGATTTTCAAAGCGCATATCACGACTCGTTACAATACCAACTAGTAGGCCGTCATCCACTACAGGAAAACCAGAAAATCCAGTCTTAGCAGCTAAGCGCTGAAGATCACCCACAGTCATATTAGATGAACAGGTGACTGGGTCTTGAACAACGCCGCTTTCATGCTTTTTAACGCGACGAACCTGCTCAGCTTGCTCAGTAATGGTTAAGTTTTTGTGAACAATACCAATACCGCCTTCTTGGGCCATGGCAATAGCAAGACGTGCCTCAGTGACAGTGTCCATAGCAGCAGATGCAAGGGGGATATTTAGTGGTAGATCACGTGCAATGCGGGTTTGCAGCGTTACTTCGTTAGGCAGCACCTCCGAATAACCAGGTACTAAGAGTACGTCATCAAATGTGAGCGAATCTTCGGCAAGTCGTAGCATGAATGCGTCCTTTTGGATGGATAAAGGAAACGCCATATTATACCGGAATACAGGCCCTTTTGACCACTATAAGCTTCCAATTTAACCACTCTTTTCTACAATTTTTTAGTGTATGATTTAGTTTGAATTTTTGACACTTGGACGAAGTAATAATGGAAAGCCCCCGTATTTGGCAAGTCAGTGAACTTAACCACGCAGCTAGAAACTTACTTGAAACGCGTTTTGGCATTATTACGGTCAGTGGTGAGATTTCTGGATTAACCAAAGCTCGCTCTGGACACTGGTATTTCCGCTTAAAGGATATGGATGGCCAAGTAAGTTGCGCTATGTTTCGCAATAGAAATTTATACTGCTCATTCGAACCCAAAGAGGGAGACTTAATACACTTTAAAGCCAAAGTCAGTCTTTACCCAGACAGAGGCGATTACCAACTTATTGGCGAACAAATGCAACTGGCTGGCAGTGGTAATTTGCAACAGGCATTTTTAGCCTTAAAGCAAAAGCTTCTTGATGAAGGCCTTTTTGATGAACAACATAAAAGATCTATACCATCTCATTGTCAGCGCATTGCAGTAATTACTTCCGAAAATGGCGCGGCAATCCATGACTTTTTGAAAATATTGCAGCAACGCATGCCAAGCTTAGCTGTAGATTTATTTCCAGTAACCGTACAGGGCCAAAACGCTGCTTCGCAAAGCGCTAAAGCAATAGAGCTATGCAATCTAATGGGACAGCATGACGTCATCGTTCTCACCCGGGGAGGGGGATCTATAGAGGACCTCTGGAGCTATAACGATGAGCACCTTGCCCGCACTATCTACTCAAGCCGTATACCTACGGTGAGCGCTGTGGGCCACGAGACAGATTTCACTATCGCAGACTTTGTAGCAGATTGCCGAATGCCTACGCCCTCCGCTGCCGCAGAACTAGTGAGCAAAGACCAAGCAGATCTTATACATCAAATACAGCAAATAGAACGTCAACTAAAACAACTCTGGCACAAGCACCTGCAACACCAGAAACTTAACTTGTCCCGCGTGCGAGGATTACTCAAACACCCTGGACAAAAACTTAATGACCAAAGCCAGCGTTTGGATCACTTACAAGTTCGCTTAGAGCAAGCCTCGCTAAAGCAACTACATGGTAAAAGGGCGACATTTAATCAACAACAAAACAAACTTATTAATCTCAGGCCTGATAACACTATTGGCGCACATATAAAAAATGTAACACAGCTTACACGTAGATTAGAGACAAGTCAGAGTGTTGGGCTTCAAAGGCGCACACAAAGGTTTATGGCACTGGCTGCCCAACTAAACCAATTGAGCCCTTTGCACACCTTATCTCGAGGGTATAGTGTGACGCAAAACATGCAGGCACAGGTGATTACTAAAGTATCGCAAATTGAAGCTGAACAAAATTTAAAGATCACACTTCTAGATGGCCACGCTCAGGTGAACGTGAAAAGCGTATCAACAAGGTAGAGGTGTATTTTGACTCTTTCTGCCTCTTTTTGCCTTTCTTACGCCCAATAAAAAACCCCTAGCTTTTTGGGCTAGGGGTTTTTTAGTACTGAATGAGGTGCTTGGCGATGACCTACTCTCACATGGGGAAACCCCACACTACCATC
>Ga0307995_1000115_pt1 | contig 55196 bp, 52 predicted proteins | sample EllFjometagen262_FD_203132 | JGI IMG/M metagenome (GOLD analysis project Ga0307995, IMG submission 203132) | Marine microbial communities from Ellis Fjord, Antarctic Ocean - #262 | ecosystem: Environmental > Aquatic > Marine > Unclassified | place: Southern Ocean | collected 2014-11-02 | reverse complement strand
GCCTGAGTGTAAAAATCCAGCGCTTGGCGCATGTTTGCTACATCTATGCTTACTGATACCTTGTTATTCATTCACGGGCTCCTGTTACTAGCTATCAGTATAGATGGTAATAAGTAATTATCACCATCGTAATCAGTAAATGGTTATATAATTTATGACATGGAATCTAGATCTGAAGTGTCAGGATTGTATAGAACCGAGGGGAATCCGGCGCCAGGGGAATTGGTGCGGCTTCAAGGGTTCCTCAATACGTGGTCTGAAGAGCTAGGCATCGAAGATTTCGCTACACCCGCAGCGATGGAGCAATGGCTTCGGGCTTCTTTCCTTTGGGATGGAGGCAAGAACATAACAATCGAAAATTATCAGCGGATTTTGAGTGTTCGTCATCTGCTCCGGCAGGCTGTGCAGCACTCACATCAGATGACGGAATTGGAAAAATTGCAATTCACATTATCTTTTACAATGGAATTTGATGAGTCTGGAGCGCCTAACCTAAAGCCGTTAGGAGACGATTGTGACAAATTGTTGGGCCGATTGATGTTGATCATTTATAACAGCATGACAGATGGCAGTTGGTCGAGATTTAAGTGTTGCGCGCTCGAAAGCTGTGGCTGGGCATTTTTTGACTCCACCCGAAGTCGCACTAAGCGTTGGTGCTCTATGCGCACGTGTGGATCACGCCATAAAGCTCGTCAATACTACAAGCGACAGCGCTAGGTCGAAATGTAGTTAGCGATATGCCTGTTCCGAAGACAGCGCCCTAAATAAGTGAGGGTCGGGGATTGAAGTAGTAAGTTCCCGCACTAGCGGACGCTATCCGTTTAAGCAGCTGTTGATAGTCATCTTCGTTGTTAGCCAGATCTATGTCTTCGCTGTTTACTATTAGCAGGGGAGACTTGTCATAGTAATGAAAGAACTCGGTATAGGCTTCGTTCAGATTCTGTAGATAGGTAAGCTCGATAAGCTGCTCGGATTCGACTGCGCGTTTCTGAATTCTATCCAGCAGTACATTGGTAGGTGCCTGCAGGTAGATAACTAGATCGGGCGCAGGCGCATCGATGGTGAGGTGGCGATAGACATTGAGATAGAGTTCGAACTCATCTGGCTCTAGATTTTGTTGCGCGAATAGCTGGTCTTTGTCTATTAGGAAGTCTGCTACCCGTACCGGCTCGAACATGTCGTTCTGACGAAGGTCTTGTATCTGCTGTGCGCGCTGGAACAGGAAGAACAATTGCGTGGACAGCGCGTGTTGTTTTGGATTCTGATAGAAGCGATCGAGAAACGGATTCTCCTCGCTTTTTTCGAGCAGCAATTCGTAGTTAAAGGAATCTGCTAGACGCTTGGTGAGTGTTGTCTTACCGACTCCGATGGGGCCTTCGATTGCAATGTAGCGTGGAGCAGCCTTGCTGAATTCACCCTGAGTCATGGTTGGGAGCCTCTGATCAATTTTATAGCTACTCTGCGGCAGTAGTGCGCGACAGGCCCTGCCCGAAGGGGCATGCAGCCGATAACGCTGGCGGCGTTGTACATTCTCGACAGGTCGGCAGCTGCCTTCAAAAGTGCACTTTGCCAGTGTGCTCGGCTGCATGACAGAGTGGCAATAAAATTGATCAGAGGCTTCCTACTAACCATCAGTCTTTGGCTTTGGCCTACGTCGGCGACGTCTCTTCTTTGGCGCCTCGGCCTCGTCACTTGCATTTTGGATGATATGGCTTGTATCACCGAGCTGAAACTGAGTCCACCATTCGCCGCGGCCGCCTAAATCTTCACCCGCCTCTTCGCGTAGTAGCAAGAAATCATAGGCGGCCCTGAAACGCGGGTGTCCGAATGAGCCTTCTATACTGCGCTTATTATCGCGCATGAGCCGCGCTTGGAGTTCCCATATTTCCTTTGCCGCGATAGTGAATCGCTTGGGCACGGCGGTGTATTGAATCTGCTCCATTAACACTTCCTGCGCTATCTGTTGGAATAGCTGAAGCTGGTTGCCTTGGTCCGATTTCTGCGCTGCTAAGCGAAGCTGCAGCACCGGCCAGAGTAGGGCCGCGAAGAGAAATGCAGGAGTCACAGATTTGCCCTCTGCGAGTCGTCCGTCTGTGTTTCTAAGTGCTAGTTCTACCAGTTTGCAAGGCGGGCCAGAGAGTTCGTCCAGTGCGCGGAACGTTGGCCCGAAGAGGTAGGCGCCAGGTCTATAGCGGCGTAGTAATTCGAATGTCTTTTCGGCATCGCCGCCAGTCATTAATTTAATCGTTTCATCGAAGAGTCTTGCGGTCGAGATGGACTCTAATAGATGAGCTAGCTCATTTATGGGCTTCTCTGTTTTCTCTTCGATGGTGAAGCCTAGCTTCGCCGCAAAGCGAATTGCCCGCAGCATTCTTACAGGATCTTCTTTATAGCGCTCAGCAGGGTCGCCTATCATGCGTATCTGCTTAGACTCCAAATCGGCAAGGCCGGTACTGAAGTCAAGAATGCGGAACTTGTTTATCGTGTAGTAGAGGGCATTGATGGTGAAATCGCGGCGCAGAGCGTCTTCGTCAATGTTACCGTAGACATTGTCCCTGAGGATCATTCCAGCCGTTGAATGGGCAGATTCCTGATTCTGAATGCGTCGCCTTGGAACGTTGTCGTCAATCTTATTCTCTGAATCATGCGGTGCGCGGAATGTCGTAACCTCAATGATCTCTCGACCAAAGCGCAGATGAATGATCTTGAAGCGGCGACCGATGATTCGAGCATTTCGAAACAGGGACTTGAGCTGCTCCGGAGACGCATCGGTTGCTATGTCGAAGTCCTTCGGGCTTTTACCGAGCAATAAGTCGCGGACGCCGCCGCCTACCAGAAACCCATGGAATCCAGCCTCGGCGAGCTTGTAGAGCACCTTTACGGCATTCGGCGATATTTGTTTGCGTGAGATCGGGTGATTGTCACGCTCTAGAACGGTTGCGTTCTCGATACCGACGAGATCAGTGGTTGCGGTAGTTTGATTCATTGTTGGTCGCACTCCGGTGCGCTGTAGGGTAGCGAAGCGAAGCTTGGTCTGGCGTGGCTAGAGGAATTGATCACGGCTTATTTTCTTTAGTAGCACCACTGCAAAGTACAGGTGGGCATGTGTTGGGTCGGCTGTAAAAGCCCCCTCAACTGAATTGGGATTGTAAACATCAATCGGCATGATACACGGAACCGGCGAAAACTACAGGCACGGCACAAGCAGAATAGGATGGTTGCAAGCGGCATGGGTGATTTTGATGGTTCGGGGATATTAATGAGGGGTGATAACCACCCCTCATTTGGAAGCTAGATTTTATTATTTATTATTTTTATTAAGTGCGTACCCATATTGGTACTGCATAAGTATTAAGGTGATAATTATGTAGTTAGATGACAATCGTCAAATCCAGACTACAACCCGACCTTTTTATTATTTAGTGCACTAACCTTAGTTTTTTAACTCAGTAATGCTATTTTTGTTTTTATTAAGACTTATTATTATTATTATTATTTATTGTTATTATTATTCTATATATAAAGCACGTACTGTGCCAAGTTGGGCAAGTCCTTTCTTATCAGTAGTTTAGCTTTTTAGGAATTAATAACTCAATCCTAAATTCCCACTTTTGTTACGGATATTCCCTGATTGGTTGGGTAAAAGGGTAGCGGTAACAAATTACGACCTAACGTAAGTGCAAAGCCTATGCTAGCGAGATGCTCAATAGTTGGGGTTTTAGTGGTAAGCAGGAGCTGAGCAAAAGTTAGTTCGTGCTGTTCGAGGGGCTCGTGTCGCCAAGTAAATGGCAATTTCAGTGCCTCTTTCTAGCCTTAGTGTTTCTTCTTGCGGGGAATGCCGAAGCGTTGGCGACGTTCCCAAAGACACTTGCGGCTTATGCCTAATTTCTTCGCGAGCTGGGTTTCATTCATGGCATCCTGGTGCTCAAGAACGAAACGCTGGAAGTAGTCTTCCAAAGAGAGTTCTTCGATAGGCTCAGGAACACTCTGTGGGTTCTGTAATTTCGCCTTTTGAGCCGACATTGGCTTCTCTTCGTCGTCAATAGCGAGAAGCTCTTCTGAGATCTCCGATTCTTCTGCTAGCACTACAGCGCGTTCTATCGCATTTTCCAGTTCACGCACATTTCCCGGCCAACCATAATTGAATATGGCGCGTCTGGCGCCGTCACTCAGGCTGAGCATCTTGGTCTTAAGGCGCTTACAGGTTCGCTGCAGAATGGCTTCGCCCAACTCCAGAATATCGTCACCGCGGTCTCTAAGCGGCGGGATCAGGAGTGTCATCACATTAATGCGGTAATAGAGGTCTTCGCGGAAGTGGCCATCTACTACCAATTGCTTTAGGTCGCGATGGGTAGCAACGACTAGACGCACGTCGACTTTCTTGGACTGCACAGAGCCGACCTTGCGAATCTCATTTTCCTGCAGGACTCTGAGCAGCCTGGCCTGAGCCTCGAGCGGTAGCTCACCTATCTCATCGAGGAAAAGCGTGCTGCCATTAGCTGCTTCGACTAAGCCTGTTCTGGTTGCAGTGGCGCCGGTAAAGGCTCCCTTCTCGTGGCCGAATAGTTCAGACTCAATTAGGTTTTCTGGGATCGCTGCGCAATTTACGGAGATCATTTCTTGTGCATAGCGATTGCTCAAATTGTGAATCGCTCGAGCAACCAGTTCCTTCCCCGTTCCCGATTCACCATTGATTAGGACAGTAGAATTGGTAGCTGCAACTTTACGAATTCGCCGAAACAATTCCATCATCTGCGGGCAACTACCGATCATTCCATGAACGGGTGGTTCGAATTCGGAAGGTGCATCAGTAGATTGACGTGGCGCTTTAGCGTGTTCGCGAATAACTTTGGCAACGGACTCGATAAGCTCGCTGTGTTCAAACGGTTTGGCGATGTAGTCGACGGCGCCAAGTTTCATCGAATCTATGGCAGAACGAATACTTGAGTAACTGGTCATGATCAGAACCGGCGTGGTAGTAGCCTTGATTAGATCCGTTCCGGGTGCGCCGGGCAGGCGCAGGTCGCTGATTATTACGTCGAAGTCATCCATGTCGAAATTGTCTATCGACTCTTTGACTGTTCCCGCTTCGCTGACTTTGTATTCGTGGCGTTCTAGTAATCGCTTCAAAGCAGTTCGAATAACCACCTCATCTTCCACTACTAAAACTTGTTGCATCGCTGTCATGTGATTACTTAATTCGGTTGTTGCTGCTGTATCAAAAATCCGTCTGCGTTAATGCGTGGCGGAATCGCTATGGTAGCAAGGAAATCGCAGTATTACCCGCGTGCCGCCTGTGTCTTCGTTTGCGGGGCTGATTATATCAATATCACCGCCTAAGTCTTCAATTATACTGAAAACGAGGGAGAGCCCTAAACCCGTGCCTTCTCCCGCCTCTTTGGTAGTGAAGAAGGGGTCGAAGATGCGATCCCTTATCGCTAGGGGAATGCCAATTCCTTCGTCGACGACAGCGATTTCGACTATCTCGCCTATTACGAGTGCCTGCAAGAGGACTTCGTCATTTGCTTGACTTGCATCACGAGCGTTGTTGATTAGGTTGATTAATACCTGCAGGAGACGCTGTGAGTCGCCGAGAATTTTCGCATTGGGGTCACAGTCAATGCGGAGAATCAATTCTTTGCTCTTTCTATCGAGCGATACCAGAGTCTGAGCCTGTGCCATGCATTCGCTAATAGTTACTATTTCGCTCTCGTATTGAGTTTTGTTAGTGCCGGCGTGCGCGAAATTGACTAACGATTGCAGGATCGTCGATGTGCGGTCGGTTTGCTCGATAATTTGCTTTGCTAGGTTAAGCAACTCTTTGTCGTCGTATTCGTCTCGAATGGTTTGTGCAAGGCAGGCAATGCCGGTGATTGGATTTCCGATCTCGTGAGCTACGCCAGCGGCTAGCCTACCGATGGAGGCAAGTCTTTCACTATGTGTAAGTCCCGCTTCCAAAACTTCCATTTCGGTAATGTCTTCTAGAAGAATGATGACGCCTTCGTGAATAGAATCTGGGTCGCTAGTTTGCTCTATAAGAGCTTTGTGCAGGTTGACGGTGCGCTTCTGACCATCTAATTCAAATGCATACTTATAGGAGTGATTGGCGTCGTCATCAACAAAATTTGCAAACAGGCTTAGCCAGGGTTCCGACAGATCGATAAGTTGGGAGCCAACGACATCGGCGCTATTCAACTGAGTGAACTGCTCCATCGCTCGATTCCACATGATGACTTCACTGTCGGTACTGAGTGAGCAGACCCCTAAAGGTAGGTCAAGTAGGATCTGACGATGATAGCGTCTTAGGTTGTCGAGATCGGCCGCCATGCCAGACAAGTTGCTGCGGTAGGCTTCGATACGATTCTCGATAACATTAAGATCCGAGCTGCCGTGTTCAGAGACGATACTGTAGGGGAGGTAGCCGTCGATAATCTCTCGTGCGATCGAAGGGCCGAGTAAGCCTGATAGGTTCGCTTCTAGCTTCCCGCGCAGTTGTTGCATCGCGTAAGGTCGACGATCATTCTCGTCAATCTTTAAATCCTTTAGTGCTCGGTCTACTTCTCTTTTCGCGGTTCTCTCACCCAGCGGTTTGCTGAGGCTTTTAATAAAGTCGCGCGGTGATTTCGCGACCAGACCGCTGCGCTTGCGGCGCTTAATTGTATCGAGCGTGCAGATGTCGGCAGAGCTTCGCTCTGCGTCGGTGCTTGTACTGAATAGGGAGACGGCTACGAATAATGCGCAATTGCTAATGAGTGAGAGGGCGGTTATCTCACGCCAGTTGACTGAAACAATGGCAAGCGGGTCAGCGTCGGATAGCAGCGGTAGCATTAGGAACAGAAACCAGATGAGCACGCCGGTGCCGAGGCCCCATAGGAAGCCTTTTTTATTTGCCGCTGGCCAGTAAAGAATCGCGACTATGCCCGGCATAAATTGCAGGCAGGCGGTGAACGCAACAATGCCGATCACCTGAATGCCTATTTGCTCGCTCGGCAGGTAATGGAAGAGAAAGCCAAGCCATATAATTGCGGTTATAAGGGTGCGGCGCTTCCAGAGCAGCCAGCGATAAATGTCCTCATTCGCCTTCGGTTGATAGATGGGAAGTATCAAATGATTCAGGCACATATTTGAAAGCGCTAGGGTGATGACAATGATCAGACCGCTCGCTGCGGATAACCCTCCAAGATAGGCGAGCAGGCTGATCATAGGAGCCTGGTAGGCGGCACCGATAACTACCGGGAAATATTCCACCTGCACACTGCTGCCGGACTGTAAGCCGGCCCAGAGAATGGGAAGGACTGGCAGGCTAAGTAATAAGAAATAGAGAGGTAATCCCCAACTCGCAAACGAGAGCGCTCGCTGGCCATTATTGCCATTAAAGGTCACGTAGAACATATGTGGCATCGCGACCGCAGCGGTAAAGAACAGAAGCGTCATGACATGGAAGGAAGAGAAGTAATCGGTGTTCTTTAGGCTGGCCACTAGCTCAGGTTGATCCTGCAACCAGCGATCGAGTCCATCTAAACTGCCGAAGGCGCCATACACAGCGAAGGCTCCTACAACGAGGAATGCTATCAGCTTCACAAGCGATTCGAAGGCAATCGCCATGACTAGGCCGTTATACTGTGTCCTCCCAGCCCTTCTAGAAGTGCCGAACAGGATCGAAAATAGTGTGATTATCACGCAGAAACCGATTGCGAGTGAACCTTGCTCCGCTTCTGGAGAGAGCAGAAGTGCTGTATCTGAAGCTGCTCTGATCTGCAGCGCGATAAGCGGTATCACGGCGATTAGAATGACTAGGGTGGTAACGGTGCCCGCCCAAGGCGAGCGATAGCGAAACGCCAATAAATCGGCCAGAGAGCTCAGCTGGTAGGTGCGAGTCAGTTCTAGTAACGGGCGCAATAATAAAGGTGAAAGTAGGAATGCCAGCGAAATGCCTATAGAACTGGCGAGATAACCATAGCCATCACGCAGGGCATTGCCGATGGAGGTGTAGTAAGCCCAGACGCTGGCGAATACGCCGAGGGAGAGAACATAGACAATCGGGTGGCGAACGATTTTTTCGGGGATCCAGCCGCGCTCCGTCACGAACGCTATGCTAAACAGCAGCGCGAGATAGCCGCTGCCCAGAGCGATGATTGTGCTTAATTCAAAATTCATCGGAATCCTGTTCTCGATGAGACCAGCTCGCGATGAGGATTACTATGAAGCCCACGAAGAACGGGCGGTACCAGGCGCCAGCGCTCTGGTTGATCCAATCTACACTCAGTAAGAAAAGCAGATAGATTATTAGCAGCAGAACCAAGATTGATCGGGGTATGTACACAGAGATTCCTTCACAGTTATAACGCTTGCTGGATGTTATAAGGAGCGTCTATCTAAGTCTATGGCTACGCTATCAGCCACATGGAATTGATTCGCTATTCTAGGGGTAGGCTGCTGATTTTTGCGACACCCTGACTGTCCCAGTTCTCTATAGCCCACTGCAATTGCGACTCGGGGCGCTCGATTGCAATTTCCACCGGTGGCGCTTGGCCAAGAAAAATCAGTGCCTTGTATATCGCGTCTGATGCTCTATCAGTTTCAATCGATGGCGCAAATGCCTGCTTACTGAGTTTCTGTCCCTTTTCATCAACAATGATCGGGATGTGGGCGTAGCTCATTTCTTGGTATTCGAGCATTCTTTGTAAATAGATTTGTCGCGGAGTTGAGTCGAGCAGGTCCCAGCCCCTCACTACATGAGTGATGTGCTGAAATTCATCGTCTACAACGACAGCTAGCTGGTAGGCGAATAGCTCGTCTTTTCGACGAATTACGAAATCGCCGGCATCAAGTTCGAGTTGCTGGCTAAAGCGGCCTTGAATCTCATCATCGAAGCCTATTTCTAGCGCGTCAGTTTTTAAACGTATTGCATAGGGTTTTGCAGGGGGAATGCTACGTTCACGACAGGAGCCGTTATACACCAGCCCCATTTCTCTGATCTGCGGCCGAGTGCAATCACAGGGGTAGCAGAGGCCCTTATCTTGAAGCAATGCCACAACCTCTTCATAGGCATCCATGCGCGCGCTCTGATAGAGCACTTCGTCATCCCAATTCATGCCAAGATCTTGCAGCTGTTGCAGGATAAGGTCGGCGCTGCCAGCGGGTTCCCTAGGCGGGTCCAAGTCTTCTACACGCATTAACCACTTACCCTGGTTTGCACGTGCATCGAGAAAGCTCGCTAATGCTGCAAGCAATGAGCCGAAGTGAAGAGGGCCTGTGGGCGAGGGAGCGAAGCGACCGATATAGCCTCGTCCGGACTGGGTGTCGATCTGGGAAGCTGTTGGTTTTTGCATTGAGTAGTAGTTTAGTACGGATTGGGTCCGTATTTCTCTCTCAATTAGGAGGTCGGAAAATGGCTTATTCCGAGGAGATTCGGGTGGCGAAATCGGCCGTACGCGCTGTTTCTTAGATCAGCACGTACGGCTACAAGGCAGTAGCTTAGCTACCGAGTTGCTTTTCTTTAATCTCGTCTAGAGTCTTGCAATCGATGCACTTGTTCGCAGTCGGTCTGGCTTCTAAGCGCCGGATACCAATATCGATTCCGCAAGAATCACAGTAGCCATAGTCATCCTGAGCGATGAGCTCGATGGTGCTATCGATCTTCTTGATCAGCTTGCGTTCTCGGTCACGCGTGCGCAGCTCGAGGCTAAACTCTTCTTCCTGAGTTGCACGATCGGCGGGGTCTGGATAGTTCGCAGCATCGTCTTGCATGTGATGCACCGTACGATCGACTTCTTGCATCAATTGCCCGCGCCAATCTAGCAATATCACCTTGAAGTGCTCGCGTTGTTTCTCGTTCATGTACACTTCGTTTTTCTTTGTCTTATATGGAACGAAGTTCTTTAGAACCGGTTGTGATTCTAAGCTCTGAGAGTTAGCCATGATCGCTAATGCCTCTGTGTATCCCTATTTCGCGAATTATATTGCAAGCTTTTAGACAAGCTATCGCATAGATGAGGATTTTTCATTTATAAAACAAACTCTTTGGAACGTGTATGAATAGAGTTTGATGATGGTCTTTTGCATGCTTTTAATGCGTGTTCTTCGCCTTGGAAATGTGCAATTTTCAGAAAGCTGGGTAAGCTACCAGATTCTTTGTGGGGATGCTATAAAAATCACCAGTTAGTTAGGCAGGGCCTCGAGCTGATCTTGAGGTTATTTATACCTAGCTGTCTTCAAAATTAATCTACTATAATGGTCCGCTTCTATTTCTCACTGTCTCTGCAGGAACCCTAGCATGCCCAATGCCCGAATAGCGGATCAAGACCCATTATCGAAGGTGAATCCTTTTCGTGTGATGACGGTCATGGCCAGAGCGCAACAGCTGGAGTCCCAGGGGCGCCGCATCGTGCATATGGAAGTCGGTGAGCCCGATTTCTCTTCAGCACAACCAATCATAGATGCGGGGAAGAGGGCTCTTGATGACGGGCTGACTAAATACACAGCAGCGGTAGGTCTTGCCGAGTTAAGGGAATGCCTATCTGTCCACTACCAGGAAAACTACAACGTTGAGGTTGGCGCGGATCGCATACTGATCACGCCTGGCGCGAGTGGCGGCCTAAATCTATTGGCGCATCTGCTAGTACGCGCTGGCGATGGTATCTTGCTTAGCGATCCTGCTTATCCTTGTGTGCGCAACTTCATTCATATGATGGCAGCGCAGCCACAGCTAATTCCGGTAGGAATCGAGCAGAATTTCCAGCCTACGCTAGAGCAGTTGAATGAATACTGTACAGACAGTACCAGCGGTCTTTGGTTGGCATCCCCAAGCAACCCTACTGGCACGATACTGGAACGATCGAAACTTAAGGCGGCCTGTGAATGGGCGGCATCGAAGCAGAAGCACCTCTTGGTTGATGAGATCTATCATGGACTGCACTACGTTGACGACCTACCAAGTGTTCTGGAGTTAGATCAATCAGCCTTTGTAGTGAATAGCTTCTCCAAGTATTTCGGCATGACTGGGTGGCGCTTGGGCTGGATCGTAGTGCCACCAGAGTATGTCGAGATGGCCACTATCCTTGCTCAGAATATGTATATATCGGCATCCTCTATTTCGCAATATGCGGCTCTGGCGGCGTTCACCCCCGAAGCCAAATGCATTTTTGAGGAGCGCAGAGAGGCATTTCGCCTCAGAGGAGACTTCCTAGCCGGGGCGCTTAAAAGTATGGGCTTCTCTCTCTCTGATAATATTCAGGGGGCATTTTACGTCTACGCCAATATTTCTAAGTTCTCTGATGACTGCGAGAAATTTTGTCGTGACATGTTAGAAGATCATGGAGTCGCCCTGACTCCAGGTACAGATTTTGGTGATTTCGAAAGCAAGAGACACGTGCGTATTGCCTTTACAACAGACATGGACAGTTTAGAGCTAGGTGTTCAGAGGCTTCAGAGCGCCTTGCTATAAACAGTATTTTTCTCTTAATCCATGGGTATCTTTGCGATGCAGCTGCAAAAGAAGCTACAGGAAGGCATATTACAGAAGCGCTATAAACGTTTTCTGGCTGATATAACGACCCAGAAGGGGGAGTCCATAACGATTCACTGCCCTAACACAGGTTCTATGAAGAATTGCCAGGAGCCCGGTAGCAGGATCTGGTATTCCGACTCGGAAAACCCAAAGAGGAAGTACGCTTGTACCTGGGAACTTGTTGAGGTCGAATCGACGCACATTGTAGGCATCAATACCGGATTGGCGAACAAACTTGTACACGAAGCTATTTCATCGAATCGGATCGACGAGCTGACGGCTTACGAGTCTATAAGGACGGAGGTGGCCTATGGAGAGCAGAAGAGTCGCATCGATTTGCTGCTCGAGGGAACAGCTAGCGATTCGGATGCGCTGTGTTATGTCGAAGTAAAGAATGTGAGCCTCGGCTTGGGCGACGGGCTAGGCAGTTTTCCTGATGCTGTAACGACTCGCGGTCAGAAGCATCTGCAAGAGTTACTGCATATGCATATACTAGGGCATCGAGCAGTGTTGCTGTTTTGCGTGCAGCACAGCGGCATACAACGCATCATACCTGCAGATGAAATAGATCCCGAGTATGGCCGCTTGCTTAGGGAGGTAGTGTCGAAGGGAGTGGAGGTGCTCGCTTACCGAGCGGACTTTGATCTGCAAAATTCGCGAGTCACACTGCGCGAAAGTGTGCCCGTATTGCTAGGTTAGGGTTCGGCGAAAGCTAGAAGTGTTCGGGATGCCTTATTGCAGCGGAGTCGGAGCGCGCAGTGCCGATTCCTCGACCATGACCATACCGTTTTCTAAGATAAACGGTATTGCCTGCAGGTGTTTTCCCTTGCAAGGGCCTGCCAGGCAGCGTCCACCCTCTATCTGGAAAAGTGCTCCGTGGGTGGAGCAGATGATTAAGGCGCCATCGGGATCTAGGAATCGATCTTCCTCCCACTCTAGCGGAGTGCCCAGATGTGGGCAGCGATTCCAATACAAGAATACTTCAGCATCCTTCTTAACGGCAAACATATAGAGATTGTTAAGCTCAATCCCTTTCGAGGTGCCTTCTTCTATTTCATCTGTGCTAATAAGACTAATCATGAATCTTCCACTAACGAATAGTTAACCAAGGGCCTTTTCAAAATCTGCTAATAAATCTTCGACTTCTTCTATGCCGATTGAGAAGCGAATCATGGAATCAGCGATGCCCATGGAGGCGCGACGCGACGCTCCCATCTCATAATAGATAGTATGGGCAACTGGAATGGCTAGCGTGCGGGTATCGCCTAAGTTACTGGACGAGACTATATTTTCCATCGCATTCAATATGTCGAAACAGTCGACGCCGTCTACGAGATCGATGCTCATAATTGAGCCGAAGTCCTTGAACAGTTCTTTTGCACGCCCATGTTGCGGATGCGAAGGCAGCCCAGGATAGTAGACCTGCTTCACCTTGGGATGTTGTTCGCAGAACTCGGCGATTGTCTGGGCGTTGCTACACGCTTTATCCATACGCAGGCTCAATGTCTCAGAGCCTACTGCCAGATGGTGAGCGGCTTCCGGCCCTAGAGAGGCGCCGATGTCGCGCAGCCCCTTTTTCTTCACCTGAGTAATGCCCCACAACGCGGTGTCTTGGTTCTTGTAATTATCGTAGATATTCGCGAAGTCGGTCCAGTCGTAGAGGCCGGTATCGGTGATCGCGCCACCGAGTGCGTTACCATGTCCGCCTATGTATTTCGTCAGGGAATTAACGCTGAAGCTCGCGCCCACCGACTTTGGCCGGAACAGATGTGGTGAGGTCATCGTGTTGTCGACACAGAAAATTAGTTTTTCGCTTTTGCACAGGGCACCGATTGCAGTTAAGTCTGCGATCTGCGTAACTGGATTTGCGATGGTTTCGACGAACACCAGACGGGTATTCTCTTTGATTGCAGACTTAACTTCGTTGACGTCAGTTGCGTCGACGAACGTTACTTCGATGCCAAGGTTCTGGAATGTACCAAACAGGCTGTTTGTATTGCCGAACAGGTAGGCGCTGGAGACGATGTGGTCTCCCTGTCTAAGGAGTGACAGCATCGTTGAGGCGATAGCCGCCATTCCAGTTGCGAAGACCGCGGTTGCGATACCGTCTTCCATGGACGTAATTTTATTCTGCAGAGCAGTAACGGTCGGGTTTAGCTGCCGACCATAGTTATAGCCAGCGCGTTTCCCTTGAAAGACTTCAGCCAGCTCTCTGGCATCTTCATAGCCATAGGCAACCGACGGATGGATGGCCTTATGCAATACGCCATGTTCCGGATTGTCTCTGCGGTCGGAGTGCAGGTTTGTCGTGTTAAAGCCTTTTTTGGTCATGATGGCGGCTCAAATGAGTTCAAGGGAGGCAATGCTGGCGGTGTTATACACCAGCATTCTGGAATTTGGAAGCTAGGAGACCTAGCGAGGCTCATGATAGCGTTTAGCCTAGGCCTGATCTAGCTGATCTTGGCATTTCAGACAATGGCTTGCCTGGGGCTGCACTTTTAGTCGGTTGAAGTGTATTGGCTCGTCGCACTGGTTGCAGTAGCCAAAATCTTCTCTATCCATTCGTTTCAGGGCAGTGATGACCTTTCTCAAACTAGCTTCTGCTTTTGCTCGAGTCGATACCGCCATGCTTTGTTGTTGCATAGCATCAACTCGAGAAACTCTGCCTACAGAGCTTTGATCAAGAGTCACAATCCCAGTCGCCGACTCAGCATCAAGTAGCTGCTGCTCCAATTTGGTTCTACTGGATTGCAGAAGGGAGCGTAGGTCTTGTTTTTGCTTGGGCGTGAGCTGGTCCAAGGGGTTGCCGCCTTTAAGGTTACATTAGTTGAACGAATCTTCTATTGAAGCAATCCTGAAAAGAGCGGCCGACTATCGATGAGTGTCTGAATTTCGGTGAGTCGCTGTGTGTATTGCGGACTGCTTCTGTCCGTATACATTGCATTGAAGTCAGTTTCGGAGAGGCCATCTTGGTTGCTGCCTACCTCGGGCATATAGTCAGATTCACTCTGTAGATTTGCGAGCAGGCCCTGCATGATTCTCGCAGTTTCAGGATCCCTCGTTGCAAATCGCGCGATCGTGACACCTACGCTATTGGCAGTAAGATCAGAAAAACTGAACCCGGATCGATAGCGCGCATCATAGGCTTCCTTCGTTGTGGATAGCATCTGTGCGAGATCCGCACCAGCCGAAGCAGTAATTGCAGCTACAGAAACGAGATGCTGTGCTAGATCCTGACGTCTGAGCAGCCTTGCCTCTATAAAGGGGGCTGGTTCGATCCCCGCGGCGGCTTCTTCTCCGATCAGTTGTGAGATCGACTCTTCATTTAAATAGATGGCTAGGGTTTGAAATGCGCATCGATTCTCTGCAATAGGGTCACTGCCCGCTAAGGTTTTCTCCGCTGCCGCTGCAAATAGTGGCGACAGGAAGGCATTGATCGATACGGCGCGAATGTCGATGGGCACGGCCGCGGCAATGTTTGTGATGATTGCGTAGTAGTCGATTATGCGCTGCTGATCCTGCTCAGATATAAAAAGCTGCTGCGCCTGGTTGCCGATGCGACTAATTAGATTCGGGTCCCATTGCAGTGCAACACTCATTTGGTTCAGCTCGAGCTCGACACTTTCAACGTTTTTGATTAGTTCACTGAAATCCTGATAGACGACATTTTCAGTTGTGAGCTCTCCCCGTAGCCGCTGGAGGGTGAATTTTAGGAGTCTATTGGGTACCGCAATTTTCCCTATTCGCAGTTCATCCAGCGTTAGCAGATTGTCATCCTCGATAAAGTCGGCCTCTACGTTCAAGTACATGGGCAGTGGCCCGTCGCCTAGCCGAACACTTAATTGTGCATTTAGATTGTCTTGGGATAGCTGGGTTCGTGCGGCCCAGTCGGAAGAGGGGTTCATTATGTTAACCGCATAGCGCAGTAGTAAGTTCAGCTCCTCAGAATTGAACTGCAATTCATGCCGGCTCGCATAGCTCGGGGACTGTGGGGTGCTTTCCAACAGCAGGGTTTCAATTCTGGAAAGCTCTTCACCACTAAACTGTTGTTCAGCGACGAGACTGGGTGAAGTCTCTATACAAAGTAGCAGCAGTATCATCGGCGCGCTGAGCAGCAGCACTGCAATGGTTCGCAGCAACAGTAGTGTGAGCTTCGGTTGTGGTGAAGGTCTAGAGTCCAATGTGGCTTGCCTGCTCGTGATGAATTCGTATTACTCGCTGGATTAAGCCAGAAGGATGAAAAGTATCCAGATCCTGCCGATAACAGGCGTAGACCTCGATTTTACTGACAAACAGCGCGTTTATCGCTATAAAGTATGAAAAAGTCGACAGAATCTACGATATATATAGAAAATAATTTATTAATCAAGGGCTTGGAGTTAGTATCCCTTGATAGGTAAAGAGTGCGCTCAATGCTAGGCACTCAGTTTGAAGGAGATTGTCATGAAAAATAGTTTGTCCAAGCGCGAAGCACGTTTATTCCTAAGTGCTGCAAAAATTCGAGCTGTCGTTGCCACTCTACTACTACTACTGGCATCTTGTGCCTCTCAGGCCACGAGGGATGCAGAGATCGCTGTTGTCGAAGCCGAGCGTGTGGCGGTGGAGCAGGCGGCGGCGCAAGTCGTGGCGGATCAAGAGCGTGCCCGAGCTGCAGAGCTTCAACAGCAACGAGATCGAGTGGCTGCGGAACGAGCAAGAGAGGCCGAGGCAAGAGAGCAGCAGGTTGCCGAGGCCAGAGCCCGAGCAGATGCGGAACGCCAAGAGCGGGAAGCGGTCGAGCAAGCGGAACGTCAGCAAAGTGCTAGGTTAGCAGCAGCTGAAGCACAGAGGCAGGGTAGGCTAGACAGAATTACAGCTTTGGAACAGCAGATTGCCTCGATCGAGACGGAAGTAGGCGAAGAAGAGTCGAGAGTTACTACGTTGATGCGAGCTATTGAGACCGCGGAAGAACTGTTGACTACATTGGCGGCAGAGCAGGCCAAGTACGAGAATACCGATGAGGCGGGCAATACAGTAGAGCCTCTGGAAAAGGGATTAATAGCGGAGTTAGAGTCGGTTAAGAATGATTTAGTGCGCCAGGCCAATTCCCTATAGACAGCTTTGGGGCTAGCATCTCGATATGAATGATAAAGTCGTCGATTTCCAAGCAGGTAAGGAAAACCAGCTACACAAGCGCAAGGAGGCGAAAATCGACGCGATTCGTCAGGCCTTCCGGCTCGCTCGCGGCGAGGCCGATAAAGCGGCAACTACGAGTCCAAGTGGCAAAAAGAAGCGCCGCAAATCTAAGAAATAACGCCCTAAACAAGCCGTTTTAAGTCCCCGCCCCATGCCCCGCGCAGCAGGCTATTTATAGCTTCTCTCCCAATCTCCAGAAAAGCACTGAAATACCGGTTTCACAGCGGGTTTATCGCCTTTTTTTGCTGCGTTCATTATGGTAAAGTGCGCGCCTTTAAAATAAACATTCCATTGCAAGGGGACGAAATTCGATGTCAGGCATAACAATTTGGGTAACTACAATCCTGTCGCTGATGGGCTTGGGGATAGCCTTCTTTTACATGAAGAAGGTTGTAAGTATACCGCTTGATCTAGGGCTGGATGATGAGCAGTCGAAGAAACTAACCTTCATCCACGGCGCTATTGCCGATGGAGCGATGGCTTTCTTGAAGCAGGAATACAAAGTCCTGACTATCTTCATGGTGGTATTCGCCGCTATTATCGCCATTCTGATCGACAATACTCATACCCCTGATATCCATGAGGGTATCTATACTGCTATCGCCTTCCTGTTTGGTGGTGCGATATCAATAGCTTCTGGCTATATCGGTATGAAGGTAGCGACTCAAGGCAACGCACGAACTACGGTTGCTGCAAAGAAGGACATTTCCGCAGCGTATGATGTGGCGATTAACTCTGGCGCTGTAATGGGCTTTGCTCTTGTCGGACTTGCGACGCTTGGGCTGGTTATCATCTATGTGGTGATGAGCTGGTTGCTCGCTGACCTTGGTCCTAAGAACAATCACATCCTTATGGAAGTGATTGCCGGCTTTGGACTGGGCGGTTCTACAATTGCGCTATTTGCACGAGTTGGCGGCGGCATCTTCACTAAGGCTGCAGACGTTGGTGCTGACCTGGTAGGTAAGGTTGAGCAGGGCATCCCTGAGGATGATCCACGTAACCCAGCGGTAATCGCAGACAACGTTGGTGACAACGTGGGCGATGTTGCTGGTATGGGCGCTGACCTTTTCGGTTCTTGTGCGGAAAGCACCTGTGCTGCAATGGTTATTAGTGCGGTCGTTTTTGCCGGTAACCCGGATGCATTGTTATTCCCGATCTTGATCAGTGCTGTAGGCATTCCAATAGCACTACTCACTAAGCTGTTAGTCGGCGTAAAGACTGAAGACGACGTAGCGCCAGCTCTGATGAAGCTACTAATCATATCCAGCGCCATTATGGCTGTGGTTATGTATTTCTTTACTACTGCGCTAATTCCAGCTGACTTTGTGTTGAACGGTGCAGAGTATACGAATGTCGGTGTTTACCTATGCTTCTTGGCAGGCTTGGTTTCAGGGTTGGCGGTTGGCTTATTGACTGGCTACTACACATCTGAAAAATTTGCTCCTGTACAAGAAGTCGCAAAGTCCTGTGAGACTGGTGTCGCTACTAACATCATCTACGGCCTTGCACTCGGCTATAAGAGTACCGTGCTTCCTTATATCGCCATTGCGATAAGCATCTTCATCTCTTGGGAACTTGCGGGCATGTACGGCATCGCGATCGCTTCATTGGGTATGTTGGGAAGCCTTGTGCTAACCCTGACTATCGATGCTTACGGTCCTGTAGCTGACAACGCCGGTGGTATTGCGGAGATGGTAGGTTTGGAAGCAGAAGTTAGACGTAGAACTGATATCCTAGACTCTGCAGGTAATACTACTGCAGCCATTGGTAAGGGATTTGCTATCGGTGCTGCGATATTAACTTCACTTGCCTTGTTCGCGGCCTTTATTTTAACTGCCGAAGAACTGCGCGGTGAGCCGATTTCTATGAGCCTGCTAGAGCCACTTGTATTCACTTTCCTGTTTGTCGGTGCGGTTTTACCTTTCTTGTTCTCCGCTATGACCATGAAATCAGTTGGCGTAGCGGCATTTGCGATGATTGAAGAAGTACGTCATCAGTTCAAGACGATTCCAGGCATCATGGAAGGTACAGGCACTCCTGACTATGCGAAATGCGTCGCCATATCAACGCAAGCAGCGCTAAAAGAAATGATAGCGCCAGGCGTATTGATCATGGGTTCGCCTATCGTTGTGGGCTATCTGTTCGGCGTTGAAGCAGTTGCGGCCATGTTGATCGGTTCATTGATTACAGGTGGTGTCCTCGCGATCGCTTCCTCTAATAGCGGCGGCGCTTGGGACAATGCTAAGAAATATATCGAAGCAGGCAACCATGGCGGAAAGGGCTCGGATGAGCACACAGCGGCTGTTGTTGGTGATACTGTTGGCGATCCAATGAAAGATACTTCGGGTCCTTCATTGAATATCCTGATCAAGCTATCTGCGATTCTGAGCCTTGTGTTTGCTCCATTCTTCGTTCAATACGGCGGCATCTTGATGTAGGAAGAGTAAAAACGTTTGAAAAAAAGGCTTCTGAAATCTGTGTAAAACAGTTCTTCTAAGCCTAACAAAAAACCCCGCCTATTTAAGTGGGGTTTTTTCGTTTTGGGCGCTGTGTTTTTACTGGTAGGCGGTGAAATTCAGATTAGATCTGCATTTTTATTGCCTGGAGATTTCTATAAGTCTCTGCGAGTTTCGAAATGAAACAGGACCCATTCGTCATATTCGAATAGCTGATTGCTATCGAGGTCGGTCCAAGAGGTGGAGATAGTCTTCACGCATTGATAGATCCGAAACGAATCCGTGTTCTCGATAATGAGGTTTCGCACCGATGGGTTTAATGTGTAGTTCGATATTTCTACGAGCTTCCAGTTGTCCTGCATAGTTCGATCGATACATTCATCGTCCGAGAGCAGGTCGAGATAATCGAACTCCTTATCGGCATAGCCTCCGGAAGGAACCTCTAAATCCAAGTCGATATGTATAGACTTAGTTGCCTCCTCGCTGCCATGCAATTCAATGCTGTTCAAGCGGATTCGAGCAGGGGTCTGATTGAACGCGACAAGGCGCAATCCGTCATCGGTATTTTCTCCCCAAGCTGAGGAATAGAACGCGAATTTGATCTCGGTATCTTCCTGTTGCTCAGCAGCTACATAGAAAGGTAGGGCCGCAGCGCCTAAGAACATGAGGACGGAGGAGAGTGTGAGTGTTTTTTGCATGGTCTAGTTTCTAGCGGTAATGCCGCACAGTCAATCAATGAGAAGGAAGAGGAGTCAGTTAACGCTCTTCGCATGTTCTGGATTCTAGCGGTCAAGCCGCTAGGCTGTCATTCTCAATTTGCACAGATTGCCGTCTTCTCGTCGAAATTTGCTGAAGAAGTTCTTTAGATGGAGGATTTGTTGGCTAAACAAGCACAATCGGCTTGGCGTGCTCAGATGACTGCCGCATCCTTGGATTTTTCGTAGCGAATCAAAGATAATCAGCTGAAGTTTGGCTGGGTCATCGCTTCTGTCGATTATAGGTCGAGTGCAGAGATGAGCGATAGAATACATAGCACGCCACAGTAACCAGTCGTAACCGATGAAACAGGGGGAAGAGTTGTGAGAAGTATTGAAAAGATTAACCACATTGTTTGTGTGGCTTCAGGCAAGGGTGGCGTAGGAAAATCCACAACCGCTGTGAATCTCGCGCTGGCTCTGTCCAAGCTGGGGCGCAAAGTTGGCATCTTAGATGCTGATATTTATGGGCCTAGCTTGCCTTTGATGCTGGGAGTCCCGGATGGCACGAGGCCAAAAATCCATGATAAGAAATTTATGCTGCCGTTGTTGGCTCACGGCATAGAATGTAATTCCATGGGTTTCCTGGTCGATCAGAAAACCGCGATGGTGTGGCGTGCCCCCATGATTATTTCTGCATTCAACCAGATGTTGAACGATACGGCCTGGTCCGAGCTGGATTATTTAATCGTCGATATGCCACCTGGCACCGGCGATATACAGCTGAGCCTCGCACAGTCCGTTAAGGTGAGTGGTGCGGTTATCGTCACGACGCCTCAGGATGTTGCATTGTCTGACGCCCGCAAGGGTATCGAAATGTTTAAGAAGGTAGACGTGCCAATCTTGGGCGTAGTGGAGAACATGAGCATGCATACCTGCACTAATTGCGGGCATGAAGAGGCTATCTTCGGTACTGGCGGAGGGGACTCGCTATCGGCTGAATACGGTGTTGAGGTTATAGGTCGTCTGCCTCTGGATATAACCATCAGAGAAACAACGGACGCAGGCAATCCTGTGGTAGCATCGAAAACTGATCACGCTGCCACGAAGGCTTATATTGAATTAGCCAAAAATGTTGAGCAGCAGTTGCAAGCGTTAGCATCGAATAATAGCGCGGGGCCAAAGATTACAATAAGCGACGATTAGTAGTCGCGATAAAGTCAGCATTGAAAATTAGTGAACATAACACTAGTGGGGTATTACATTGGACGCGGTTAATGATTTTCTGATTTTCATGGACGGTTATTTGGGGAGCGCACTTTGGTTTCCTGCTTTGCTTCTCTCCACCGGTATCTTTTTTACAATCTATCTGGGGTTCCCTCAGATACGCTATTTCAAGCACGCCATCGGTATAACCACGGGCAAATTCGATAAGGATGGAGCGCAGGGTGACACGACGCATTTTCAGGCGTTAGCAACGGCACTATCCGGCACTGTCGGAACCGGCAATATCGGCGGCGTGGCTTTGGCCTTGCACCTCGGTGGCCCAGCAGCGTTGTTCTGGATGTGGATGACCGCGTTCTTCGGAATGACCAGTAAATTTGTCGAGGTAACTCTCTCTCACAAGTATCGCACTAAGACCGCCGATGGGACCATGGCGGGTGGCCCGATGTACTACATGGAGAAGGGTCTTAATGCGAAGTGGTTAGCGATCCTATTCGCGATCGCTACGGTGTTGAGTTCATTTGGTACAGGTAATCTGCCGCAGATAAATAGCATCGCCGCTGGCCTACAGAGCACGTTTGATCTTGAACCGATTGTTACCGCCAGCGTATTGTCAGTATTATTGGCTCTTGTGATTATTGGTGGCATTAGCCGAATTGCAAAAGTTGCCGCTACTATCGTGCCTACTATGGCTATCATCTACATAGTAGGTGCGTTCGCAGTAATCTTGCCAAACATGGGGAATGTCATTCCCTCATTTGTGTCTATCTTTTCTGACGCGTTCACTGGCTCCGCCGCTGCCGGCGGCTTCCTTGGTGCCACGTTCGCCTATGCGTTCGACCGAGGTGTAAACCGGGGTTTGTACTCCAACGAGGCTGGTCAGGGTTCTGCTCCTATTGCTCACGCGGCGGCTAGAACAGATGAGCCAGCCGATGAAGGCATGGTCTCCATTCTCGAGCCTTTTATCGACACAATTGTTATCTGTACGATTACCGGACTGGTGATTCTTTCGTCTGGCGTGTGGAAGGAAAAATTCGATAACGAGTTTCAACGCGCAGATATGCGGTTCGTGGCTGGCTCCTTTGAGGAATCGAATGCAGAGGATGTTACTCAGCTATTCGCCTTTCTCAACGGTGATGAATCTGAAGCGAGCAGTTTTTCTGGCGATATTTCTCTCTTAGATGGACGCGTCGCCGACAGCAATCAAGATTTTACGCTGCTGAGTTCAAGATCCTTTGCCGAGGATGTCCTCTATTCTAGAGATGGAGAGCCTATTACTGGTGATGTTGCAGTGTCCGAAGGCAGGCTGGATGATACCGATGTGGAGGTGTCCGGCAAGTCGTTACTGCATTCTGTTCCGCTGACGACGATGGCCTATACGAAAGGCCTGTTTGGAGATTTCGGTAAATATATAGTTTCTATTGGCCTGATGTTATTTGCCTTTTCTACAGCAATCGCCTGGTCGTATTACGGAGATCGGGCTATGACTTACTTGTTAGGTCCGAAGTCAGTACTGCCGTATCGTATTGTATACGTACTAGGTTTCTTCTATGCGGCGTTGGCGGATACGACCGTCGTGTGGAATATAGCGCTTATTACGATCGTATTGATGACTGTGCCGAATCTGATAGGCATGTTGTTCATGCACAAAGAGATGAAGCAGACCGTGAAGAAGTATTGGGAAGAAACCGAGCACGGCAAGCATAAGACCTAGGACTTAAGAACTACAATGCGGCATAACAAAAAGGCCGAGAGTGTCATCACTCTCGGCCTTTTTGTTACTACTATCTACAAACTATTTCTAGCGAGGAATCGCCTCACCTGGCAGGCGGATATTTTCTACGATTTCCTGCACTTCGGATGGCGGCGCTGGCGTGAACTTCGCTACGGACAGCGCTACTACTAGATTTGCAACTGTGCCTAGAGAGCCTATTCCTTCCGGCGAGATTCCAAAAAACCAATTTTCAGCGCTGTCTGCAGCGGGGTTGATAATCTTGAAGTAGATAATATAAGCCGCAGTAAAAGCAAAACCGACTACCATTCCGGCGATTGCACCTTCCTTGTTCATGCGCTTCTGGAAAATTCCTAGGACTATGGCAGGGAAGAATGACGCTGCAGCAAGCCCAAACGCGAAGGCGACTACCTGTGCCACATAGGCAGGCGCATTGATGCCGTAGTAACCAGCAATCAGCACGGCCACGAAGATCGATATGCGCGCACAGGCAAGCTCCTGTTTCTCGGTAATATCGGGCATGAAGGTTCGTTTCAACATGTCATGCGCCACCGAGGTCGAGATTACTAGGAGTAAGCCCGCTGCCGTCGACAAAGCGGCGGCAAGCGCTCCTGCAACTACTAGCGCTATCACCCAAGCGGGCAACTCCGCAATCTCGGGATTGGCGAGTACCATGATGTCTCTATTTACATTCAACTCGTTAGTCTCCGGATCACCTACGTATTGAATGATGCCATCGTTGTTCTTGTCATCGAATGTGATGAGTCCGGTGTCTTCCCATTTACTGAACCATTCCGGCATTGATACGTATTCGGCATTGCTGACTGTATTGATAAGGTTGGTGCGAGCGAAGGCGGCAACTGCTGGTGCAGTGGTATAGAGGATTGCGATAAAAACCAGTGCATAACCTGCCGACTTCCGGGCATCTCTCACGCTAGGTACCGTAAAGAAGCGAATGATGACGTGGGGCAGTCCAGCAGTGCCGAACATCAACGCAGCGGTTATGAAGAACACGTCTTGGGTGCTGCGTTGACCTTCTGTGTAGGTTGCAAATCCAAGCTGTTCGCTAAGACCATCGAGTCTATCCAGCAGGTAACCGCCGCCGTAGGCTTCGGTGAGTTCAGAGCCGAAACCGATCTGCGGTACGGCTTGCCCAGTCATCATGATGGAGATGAATATCGCTGGCACCATGAAGGCGAAGATCAAAACGCAGTACTGGGCAACCTGAGTGTAAGTTATCCCCTTCATGCCACCGAGTACGGCATAGAAGAACACGATCGTCATGCCGATGAGCACGCCGGTCGTGAAGTCGACCTCAAGGAAGCGAGAGAACACGATGCCGGCACCCTGCATCTGGCCGCAAACATAAACGAAGGAGACAGAGATGGCGCAGAATACAGCGATTAGCCTAGCAGTCTGTGAGTAGTAGCGATCTCCGATAAAATCCGGCACAGTAAATTTGCCAAATTTTCTCAAATAGGGTGCTAAGAGTAGGGCGAGCAACACATAGCCGCCGGTCCAGCCCATTAAATAGAATGTACCATCTCTGCCTAGGAAGGAGATGAGTCCGGCCATGGAAATAAAGGACGCGGCCGACATCCAGTCAGCGGCTGTCGCCATGCCATTTGCGAGCGGCGTAACTCCGCCTCCGGCAACATAGAATTCCTTAGTGGAGCCGGCGCGAGACCAGATAGCGATGCCAATGTAGAGAGAGAAAGAAAGAAAGACGAAAAGATAGGTCCATACTTGTACGCTCATTGCGACTCCTCCTGAGCCGGTGTCGCGCTCTCGGCAGAAGAATCAAGGTCGTACTTGCTGTCGAGCTTATCCATAGCTCGAATGTAGATAAGTATGAGTGCCACGAAGACAAAGATCGAGCCTTGCTGAGCGATCCAGAAGCCTAGTTTAAAGCCGCCGAATCGAACCGTATCTAGCGCGTCGACAAATAGAATCCCGCAGCCGAAAGAAATGAAGAACCAGACAGAGAGTAGGGAGAGCACTAAACGGATATTGGCTTTCCAGTAGGAATTGGCGCTGGAGTGAGACATGGGCATCCTCTTCTTGTTATTGTAGTGCTAGGGCTCTAAAGGCGAGCTCGCGTAGCCTATTAATTTGCAAAGAGTTTATCACCTAATACGGATACCGTATAGGCGCTCCTATTCTAGCGCTAGGACGCTTTTTGGCCTTGAATTTCGGTGCCGAAATTAGCTGCTGATCTGTTGCTGCAGGTAATTTTGCAGCTTGGTCTTGAGCTTGCCACGACTCGTTTCCGCCGCGCGGTTGTGTTCGCGATAGAGCTGGCGCATGGTTTGTCGTTCGAGTTGAGGGTATTTATCCAGCGCCGCATTGATTCCTGCATCACCGGATTCCAATATGGCGTCGCACAGAAGTTTGATCGCGGTCGGCTTTTTTTTCTTCCTTAGGTGGCCATTTTCCAAATCCTCTATGGCTTTGATTATCGCGTCATAGTCGAGATCACGCATCAGCTTGCCAATGAATTGCAACTGGCGACGTCGTGCTCCATGGCTATTGGGTAGTCGATTGTATTCCTCGATGGAAGATATCAATACCTCATTCAACGGTAGCTTTCTCAAGACTGCAGAGCTGTAACTGGTCAGTTGCCGCCCGAGTTGCTGTAAATCGGTAGCATCTTGCTTGAGCCGTGTCTTGCTCGGTAGATCTAACTCTGTATTAGGTTCGAATTTCATAGTTTCAATAAGTACATAGGGTTTTTATAAGTAAAATAGCTGTGCTAAGCCGAGGAACACGAAGAAACCAACTGAGTCGGTTACTGTGGTTAGTGCGACGGATCCAGCAAGGGCCGGATCGATCTTGATTCGATTTAGAAAGAGCGGAAGGTAGGCGCCGGCCAGAGCCGCTACGACGAGATTGATCATCATGGCTGCGGCTATAACTAAGCTGAGTGGTAAATCTCCGTACCAAGCGAAGGTGATCGCGGCGATAACGATCGCCCATGCCGCTCCGTTCAAGCCGGCTACACCAAGTTCTCTCACTAATAACCAGCGACTATTAGACTGGCTTATGTGCCCCAGAGCAAGGCTCCTGATAACTAGCGTAAGGGTTTGTGTGCCAGCTACGCCACCCATATTGGCAACGATGGGCATGAGCACGGCGAGATAAACAACCTGGTCGAGGGTGTCCTGGAAGAGAAAGATTACACCGGAGGCTAATACCGCCGTCATTAGATTCACACCGAGCCAAAGGGCGCGGCGTCTCGCGGTTTTCAGAATAGGTGCAAAACTATCGTCTTCTTCATCGAGCCCGGCCATGCTCATCAGGGTGTGCTCGGCGTTGTCCTTGATGACATCGACAACATCATCGATGGTGATACGACCGACAAGCTTGCCATGCGGATCAACAACGGGAGCGGATACCCAATCGTGTCGCTCGAATAATTGCGCTACCTGAGTCGCTTCCATATCGACTGGTATGGCATCGATATCTTCGCGCATTATGTCTCTAACAGTTGTATTCGGATCAGAAACTAAGAGTTTTCTAAGCGGCAATATGCCTAAGAACTTGTCCTCTCGGTCTACAACAAGGATATTGTCAGTCATCTCCGGGAGGCTTTCGTGGCGTCTTAGATAACGCAGTACGAGTTCCAGAGTGTGGCTACGGCGCACGGTGATCGTATCCGTGTTCATCAAGCCGCCTGCCGTGTCTTCATTGAAGGATAAAATGGATTCGACGCGCTGCCGGTCCTGTTCATCCATCGCTCGCAATACTTCTACCGTCACCTGGTCGGGCAGCTGCTGCAGAATATCAGCTAGGTCGTCGGTTTCTAGACCCTCGGTAAGCTTTACGACTTGTTGGGCATCTAGCTCACTGAGAAATTCGGACTGCAGGTCCTCATTCAGATCCTGTAGGACTTCACCCTCGGCGTCTTTGTCGATTAATTGCCAGAGGACGTTACGTGTCTTCGGGGGAGAAGATTCGAGAAGATGGGCAATGCCAGCGCTGGGCAGCGATTTTAAGAGCTGTCGAACCTCATAGAGGGAACCACTGTCTAACGCTTGATTGAGTTCAAGTGCGACAGTTTCCTGAGATTGAGATTCCTTGGCTTGAGACATCGTATTGCTTGGCCCTATGCTCAGTTTGAGGTTCGCTAAGTGAATGCGAATCCGGCCCAAATGGCAAGCGATAGCCGCGGGCGTCGCTAGCGCCAACGCGGGATTGCGCAATTCTACAGCCAAACGCGGCCTAATAGAACTTAAACAAGCTTGGAAGAATGGCTATGTCTGTGATTTCAGAGGGTGTAGTGGTAGAAAGGGTAGAGTCTAGGGTGAGGATGGATTGCTATTCGGGCTCGTCAAAGCGATTCTGGATCAGAGCGAGTATGGCGGACATAGCTTGCTCTTCATCGGGGCCGTCGACCTCGATCGAGATCTCGGTGCCCTGAACGGCAGCGAGCATCATTAGAGAGAGGATGCTTTTACCATCGACCATTTTCTCATGGCCGATCTGGACCGCGCTCGCGAAGCCGCCAGTGAGCTCAACTAACTTGGCCGCGGCTCGCGCATGCAATCCGGCTTTGTTAATGATTGTAGTCGTTTCTTTTAGCATGTTTTGTTTTGAATCGTACCGCCTAGGCTGCTTCCGCTATCAGCCAAGGTCGCGATGACGTATTTGCACATTCTTGATCTTGGATGAAAAGTGCTTTCCCAACTTCTCACCAATGTAGACAGAACGATGTTGGCCTCCGGTGCAGCCTACAGCAACGGTGATATAACTGCGATTATTGCTTTCATACTTCGGTAGCCATTTCTCTAAGTAATCTCTTATGTCATTGGCCATTTCCTGAACCTCTTCTTGAGAGTCGAGAAATTTAGCAACATCATCGTGCCGCCCAGTCAGTGATCGAAGTGCTGTGTCCCAATAAGGGTTGGGTAGGCAGCGAACATCGTAGACTAAATCTGCATCTACAGGGACGCCGTTCTTAAACCCAAAGGATTGGAAGAGCAGCGCCATGCTGGTTTCGTTGTTCTCCAGCAGGCGGTTCTTTACCATGTCCCTTAGTTGGTGAAGAGACATATTACTCGTATCGATTACGAAGTTTGCCATCATAGCAATCGATTCCAGCAGAGTTGATTCGATATCGATTGCTTCGCGCAGATCTGTAGACTCGTTACTTAAAGGATGTTTACGACGGCTCTCGCTGAATCGCTTCAGCAAGGTTTGGCTGTTGGCGTCGAGGAATATTATTTCTGTGGGTAATTCTCTCGCCTGCAACTCGCTGATTATTTCAGGCGCTTGTTGTAAGTCGGCGGAAATATTCCGCGCGTCAATACTGACGGCTATATTGGGAAGGTGGGTATCGTCATTGCTGATGCGATCCGCGAGGGCTGGTAATAAGCTAGCGGGTAGATTGTCGATGCAATAGTAGCCTCGATCCTCAAGGATATGCAGTACTGTACTTTTTCCAGAGCCCGATCTGCCGCTGATTATCGTAAGCTTCATCAAAGTTAGCCCGTTTTGGGTAAGGCGTTGTAGTGTTGAGGAACCTCGGGTGAATACTGAGGCTCTTAGTAAGTTATCGCAATATTGTACAAGTCTTCGCTATCGTTAGTATGTCGTATTGTGTAGCAAAAATCCTCGTCGTTGAATAAGGTGGCGAGTCCGGCGAGAGTGCGTACGTGTTCATCGTTTTCTTCATGAGGAACAAGCAAGACAAACAGAATGTCCACTGGTTTGTTGTCTAAAGAGTCAAAGTCAACGGGCTGATCTAGGGTTATTAGTGCCCCAATAATATTTTCGCAGGGAGCAAGGCGGCAATGAGGAATGGCTATACCATTTCCTAGGCCAGTTGTACCAAGCTGCTCGCGAGCTAGGAGTGCGTCGAACACTTCGGCGGCCTCCAATGAGTCAATGTTTTCTGAAACGATCTCGCTAATCTTGGTTAGTATTCTCTTCTTACTTACGCCTTCGATTCGGGAGTGGCAGCGTTCAGGGCTGAGTATGTCTTCCAATTGCATTGCTGTACGTTCTCTAGTTCTTGGTAATTGATGATTGCTGCTTTGGTTTGGGCAGAACTTCTGATTCGGTTGTTTAGCTTGCAAGTCGTTTGCGTTCATTAGATGGAGGAATAGAGAGCGACTCTCTATATTTGGCAATAGTGCGCCTAGCCACATTGATGCCTTTCTCTTCTAAGAGGTTGGTTATCTTGCTGTCACTCAGTGGCTTCTTTGTATTCTCCGCAGCGACCAGCTTACGTATTATCGCGCGAATTGCCGTGGAGGAGCACTCTCCACCGCCCTTAGTAGAAACATGGCTCGAGAAGAAATATTTTAACTCGAAGATGCCTCTAGGTGTGTGCATGTATTTCTGAGTAGTGACGCGCGAAATTGTTGATTCGTGCATGCTAACAGCCTCGGCGATATCGTGGAGCACTAGCGGCTTCATCGCTTCTTCGCCATATTCGAGGAAACCCTTTTGGTGTTCGACTATGCGCGTGGAGACCTTCATCAATGTTTCGTTGCGACTCTGCAGGCTCTTGATGAACCACTTGGCCTCCTGCAAATTGTTGCGCAAATAATTATTATCGTCACTGGTGTCGGCGCGTTTTACGAGAGAGGCATATCCGCTGTTGATGCGAATTTTTGGGGCTGTCTCGGGGTTTAACTCGACTTTCCATTTCCCAGAAGTGCTGTCCTTGCTCACGATCACGTCGGGTACGACATAGCTGGTTGAAGGCGGACAGATGCTCGACCCTGGCCTGGGGTTCAAGCTCTCTACAATGGTAATTGCCTCGCTTAACTCATTCTCCTTAAGCTTCGTTCGTCGCATGAGCTGCGCATAGTCTCTATTGCCGAGAAGATCTATATGCTCGCTAATCACTAGCTTGGCATTGCTGACGGCTTTCGCAATCTCTGGAGAATCGATCTGCGCGAGCTGTAGCATGAGGCATTCGGAGAGGTTTCTGTAACCGACGCCAATAGGATCGAATTGTTGGATGCGGTGAAGAACGGCGAGGATTTCATCTATTTCTATTTCTAAGTCGCTATCGAAGCCGCTGTGTATGGACTCTAGATCGACAGTGAGCATGCCGTTGCTATCGATAGCATCAATAATTGCGAGTGCAATCGACGCGTCCTGTTCAGACATATGGGTTAGATTGAGCTGCCAGAGTAGGTGGTCTTGCAGTGTACCTTCAGCACTAGTGCGAGACTCAAAATCAGAGGAGTCTCCTTCGAAGGAACTCGATGCTGACGAAGTGCCCGAATAGATGTCATCCCAGCTGGTTTCCACATCGAGATCGCTGGAGATGTCGCTCTGCCAATCAGTGTCGTCGCTATTTAATTCGGCGTCGTCTTTGGTCGTTGTGCCAGATTCAGCGTCTGTGGCAGCTTTCGGGTCAGTAGTAGTAGAGCTATCTGCCGGGGTCGGGGTTTCATCTTCTTCGCTACTTTCGATTAGCTCCAGCATCGGGTTTGATTCAAGCGCTTGGTGAATTTCTTGCTGAAGGTCGAGTGTTGAGAGTTGCAGAAGTCGAATAGCTTGCTGCAGCTGAGGAGTCATGGTCAGTTGCTGACCTAGCTTGAGCTGAAGCGAAAGTTTCATGAAGAATGCATCTTAAGGCCGAGTGGAGAGATTAGTAATATTTTAAGACTCTTGGAGTCGAGTAGCTAGCAATACAGCATTCGATTATAGCAAGATTCATGCCTGCTTTACATAGCCTTTTCGGCAAGTATTTGCGCATTCATTTTACGATGAATTACAGTAGTTTACTGTGAATTTTTGAGATGGAATTGATGCAGATCTAGATTTGAAACTGATCGCCTAGGTAAACTTCTCTAACTTTTTCATTTGAAAGAATAGCTGCTGCATTTCCTTCGGCGATGATTTGTCCTTCGCTCACGATATAGGCCTTTTCGCAAATATCTAAGGTCTCACGAACATTGTGATCAGTGAGGAGTATGCCGATGTTGCGCGCCTTGAGATGTTGAATAATCTGTTTGATATCGCTGACAGAAATTGGGTCCACACCGGCGAATGGTTCGTCCAGCAAGATGAATTTTGGATCGGTAGCTAACGTTCGTGCAATCTCTGTTCGTCGGCGCTCACCACCAGAAAGGCTCATGCCCATGTTGTGCCGAATATGTTGTATGTTGAATTCTTCGAGAAGCGATTCCATTTTGCTTCGTTTCTCAGCGCTACTAAGGTCTTTGCGCGTCTCCAAAATGGCCAAGATATTATCTTCAACGCTCAGCGTACGAAAGATGGAGGAGTCTTGTGGTAGATAGGCGAGTCCATGCCTGGCTCGTTGATGCATAGGGGCGTCTGTGATGTCATCGCTTCCAAGTAGTACCTTCCCCTTGTCGGCGGCTACTAGTCCCACGATCATATAGAAACAGGTGGTCTTGCCAGCTCCGTTAGGGCCTAACAGCCCTACGATTTCACCCTGACGTATCGAAATGGAGACGTCGCGCACGACTTCTCTCTTCTTATAACTTTTGGCAAGGTTTTGCGCTTTTAACATAGGCTTATCAATTCGAGGTATTAAACGCGCCGCTGCAAGGGCCTTGTGTATCACGGATGAGGTCTTGCTCGGCGATGTAAACGATCGCGCTGCACTTGAAATTGGAGGTAGGTGATTCTATAACTGCCTCGCCAACGAGTTCGACTACACTAGCACCATCACCTTCGTCTGTGTAAAACGTGATGCTATTGCTCGAGCCCTTCACCGGCTCATCACTAGAGTCAAGTTGCTGTTCATAGTACACAGGCGTCCCGACTACGGTAACCTTGCTGACTTCGCCGCTGCTGATGATGCTTTCGATTGTGGCAGCGTCCCCGCGAATTTCCATAGAGCCGCGCGTAATTATAACGTTGTCAGACATCTCCATTAACCGGATGCCGTTTTCGATGCTCATGTGTGAGCCGCCGTCTGAACTAAACAGTAATTCCTGTTCCTTATCGGCCTCTAGCGAGAACGAACTTGCAATAGGCAGGCAGCCAAGAGTGATGATCAATACCAACTTCAACGGCGAGGTGCCTCTAATTTGTCGCTTGTTCATACCGGCCTCTAGTTTCATGCAGGAAGGTGATTTCGTCAGTTCTGAGCTTAGCTATCATTCCTATAGACGTTAGCTGTAGTGCTGATGTTACAAGTGATACTGGTTGATCAGTCTCTAAAATTTCTGACTCTGTGTTCAGTGTTAGGAATTCGGTGGACATCAACGTCCGATTACCAAACTCATCGAGGCTGTAGACTTGGACATCACCGAGTAGTTCTATCCTTTCAGGCGCTCCATCGATAATCGTTTCGGCGGCAGGAATTCGGCCGGAGTTTGCTACGATGTTCCAGCGCGAATCGCCATCTTGAAACAGACGGATAAACGGTTTCTCAAGCTCTGTGCTGTCATCGTTGTAGTGAACTTGGCGCTCTGCCTGTAGCATGTAATTTATATTGCCTTGCCCATCGTAAAGTATTGTATTGATGCCTTCAGAGTAAGCATTGAAGTCTAGGCTTGAACTTGTGGCGGGGACGTCTGCTTCATTGCCCAAGATATCAAACGAGTTTATGCCGACGAATAAGGCTATCGCGATTATTCCCGAAACAATGATGAGGCCTATCCTTTGCATAATTTGTTAGCGCTTGGAATTGGTTGCAAGTAGTTGAAGCCTAACACGAATTTGTTGCTTTGGTGGTCCAAATTGTCGGGCGAGTCATTAGACCCTAGCGCTGAGAAAAGGCTAGTGATTGGCTTGTGAGCTTAAAATGAAATCGGTGATTTCCCTGACAGCACCTTCGCCGCCTAGGCGTGTAGTGATCGCATTCACCGCGTCTTTCACGTCGGCGTGCGCTCTAGGAACGGAGAAGCTTAATCCAACGGCTTGTAGCACCGGTAGGTCAGGCAGGTCATCGCCTGCATACGCAATTGCGTCCGCTGTGATTCCCTTATCTACAATTATTTCTTTGAGGACATCGATCTTATCTTCGCGGCCCTGATAAAGGATATCTATGCCCAGGTCGGCGGCACGCTTGGTAACGATATTAGATTCTCTTCCGGTGATAATTCCGACCGCAATGCCTGCGTGTATCAGCATTTTAATGCCGTGGCCGTCTAGACTGTGGAAGGCCTTGCTTTCCTCGCCCGAATTGGAGAAATAAAGTTTTCCATCGGTGAGGATGCCGTCAACATCGAGGAGTAATAGTCTGATCTTGCTAGCTGATTCGGTTGCCTGTTCTTCGTTGTCACTAAAAAGCATGGGCTTCTCCAGGTTAGACTACATTCGACTGGAGTAGGTCATGCATTTTCAGCATGCCCTCGACAGGCTGAGACTCACTCTTAACGATGAGCACATACACATTCGACTCCTGCATTATCCTAGCGGCTTCTGCTGCGAGGGCATTGGCGTCTATGTATTTAAAACTTGGCGACATGACTTCGTCGATGATGATTTCTTGTATGTTCTTGCCGGAATCTATCGTGCGCCGTAAATCTCCATCGGAGAAAACGCCCAGAAGATTTCCGCCTTCACCTATTATGGTTGTTAGACCAAAACCTTTGCTGCTCATTTCAAGTAGTGCTTCGGGGAGAGACGTTCCGCTCATGACTCTCGGAATAGCATCGCCAGAGTGCATAACATCTCGCACTTTTACTAAGAGGCGTCTGCCAAGATTTCCACCTGGGTGAGAGATGGCAAAGTCATCACGGGTAAAGCCTCTAGCTTCCAGCAAGGCCATGGCCAATGCGTCGCCAAGCACTAGTGCGGCGGTTGTACTCGATGTTGGAGCTAGCCCGAGCGGGCAGGCTTCCTCATCTACTCTGGCATCCAGGTTTGCTGATGCGGCCTTCGCTAATTCGGACTGCTTGTCGCCTGTTAAACTAACTAGGGGAATGCCCTTTCGTTTCAGTACTGGGAGCAGGGATAGTATTTCTTCTGTGGTGCCCGAATTGGATATCGCAAGCACAACATCTTGAGCCGTTATCATGCCGATATCGCCGTGACTTGCCTCAGCTGGGTGTACGTACATGGCTGTTGTGCCGGTGCTAGCAAGAGTGGCGGCTATTTTCTTGCCAATATGACCGGACTTACCCATGCCGATCACCACTACGCGCCCTTCGCAGGCTAATACTACCTCGCAGGCCTTCACGAAATCGGCATCGATACGATTGAGCAATTCGGAGACGGCTCGGCTCTCTATCTCTATGGTTCTAAGAGCGCTGGAAATGAAGGGGGAATCGGAGTTCATAGTGATCAGATCATACCTTACACGAGTGCGTCAGACTACTTTGGAGAGAGGCTGCTTAAATCTGGTAAAGCATGACGCCAAACCAACCAAGATAGAGCGACATGAAAACGGCGCCATTGAATCTGCTGATCATCTTGCCTTTCTTGACGCCCGTATAGCAGAAGTAGGCCAGCATGAGAGTAAGTATTAGTACCCCCGTAAAGTCTCGATAGAGGAGGGCGGGTTCGATCGCGCCTGCGGCAAACAAGCCAGGAAAAGGAAGAACTGCGAGTAAATTTAGAATGTTCGATCCAACAATATTGCCTATCGCAAGATCATGGTGCCCTTTCAGAACGCAGGTTACCGATGCAGCTAATTCGGGAAGGCTGGTGCCAAGTGCGACGACGGTAAGGCCGATGATCGCTGTAGAAACGTCAAGAGATTCGGCAATTGATGTCGCCGCTGCCACGAGTGCTTCTGCACTCAATACCAAGAGCGCGAGCCCTAATATCATATAAGCGGCAGATTGCAGGCTGCTTACTTCGCTGAGGTTTTCATCAACGAGTTCGGGTTGTGGTCCTGTTTTAACCTTCTTACGGAATAGTCTGTAGCCGAAGTAAACGGTAATGACTATTAGTATCACGGCGTCGAATACACCAAGGAAGAGATCTAAAAACAAAACACCGGTAACGAAGGTGACAAGAAGCAGTGCTGGAATCTCTTTGCTGACTAGCGACTCGGGGGGCTTGAGGGGGCTAATCATTGCGGCAACGCCGAGAGCCACTCCTATGTTGAAAAGATTGGAGCCGAGTGCATTGCCGACGGCTAATTCGGGCTTATCATTGAACGCGGAAACGGCGGAAGAAAAAATCTCAGGCGCCGAAGTGCCAAACGCCACGATGGTAAGGCCGATCATCAGTGGGGAGACCCCAAAGTTTCGCGCAAGAACGGACGCGCCAAACACAAACTTGTCCGCTCCCCAGATTAAGCCAATAAATCCGAGAGCGATAATGACCGTGTCGAGGAACATATACGAAGTATTCTTAATGCCAAGAAGAAGCGGCCAATTAGAAGATTCTTTGGAGGGCTTTGCAAGTAATAATTTATTGAACTGTCTATTTCATGTAAACTGCCCCACTGCTCTATAGGGGTTCAGTCCGCATTCAGCTCATTTTCTGTATTTTGGCGCTTGTAGGTATCCACTTAGTGGGTTTAAGGACTTGGCTTCGAGTAACGATTGAGGATAAGCAAATGAAATCATTGAATAAATATGTAGTTGTTCTTGCCTTGATAGGCATGTTTCCAGTTCTCAGCTATGGCCAGCAGTATACGGCTGTGGAGACTGCTGAAATTGGAGTAAAGAACCTATTGAGCACAGTTCAGGAGTCCCGCGGGCTATTTCTCACGGACCGCGATAGCTACTTTGCGGCAATTGAAGAAGTGCTCAACTCAATAGTGGATTTTAATGCTGTCGCAGTGGTTGTTATGAATCGCTATGCCGCATCTGCGAGCGATGCTCAGACGGAGCGTTTTGCAGAAATTTTGAGACAAACGTTAACGCGTTTCTATGGTGCCTCCTTGGTTTCCTACGAAGGGCAAGAATTAGCCTTCATTCCATCGGATAATGCAGATGCCGATCCGCGTGCCGATACCATAGTACGTATGGAGCTGCGTGGCGGTGATTCCAATCTAGAGCTGCAATATCAAATGTTTCTTAACGAAAACGAAGAGTGGAAACTTAAGAATCTAAGCCTAGTTGGCATTAATCTGGGTAGACAGTATTTTACTCAGTTTTCTGCGCTGATGGGTCAGAATGATAATGACATCGATGCCGTGTTAGACAACTGGAAGTAAGTCGGAGTATTAGATTGGACGCGAATCAGATTACCACTGAGCTTAATGCAGAGCTTATCGAATGTCAGGTGACCGTTGATGGCGGTGATGGCAAGTATCTTGTAACCGTCGTAGGTGATGTGTTCGAAGGATTGAATGCCGTAAAACGGCAGCAAACCATCTACAAGATTTTGAACGAGCACATAACCAGCGGAGCCATTCATGCGGTCACTATGAACTTGATGACCGCCAACGAAAGTCAGGCCTCCTGAACACACCTTCTTCCCGCCGAGAGAATCAATGGATAAATTACTAATCAAGGGAGGCGTGAGCCTTCAGGGCGAGATTCGAATCGCAGGCGCGAAGAATTCCGCTCTGCCTATTCTGGCGTCTACTCTCCTTACTCACGAAACGGTACAGATTTGTAATTTGCCGCATTTGTTCGATATCACTACTATGATCGAGTTGCTTGGGTGTATGGGCGTGGAGCCTGTAATCGACGAGAAATTGAATGTCGAAGTGAATAGCAGCACGATCAAACATTTTAGTGCCCCGTATGAATTGGTTAAGACAATGCGGGCATCGATTTTGGTATTGGGGCCATTGTTAGCGCGCTATGGCAAGGCAGAAGTTGCACTCCCAGGTGGCTGTGCGATCGGTAGCCGACCTGTGAATCTACATATTTCAGCCTTGCAGGCGATGGGCGCGGACATCAATGTCGAGGACGGTTACATCAAAGCCTCCGTCGATGGAAGATTGAAGGGCGCCCATATCTTTATGGACATAGTAACCGTAACGGGAACAGAGAATGTCATGATGGCAGCGACTCTGGCCGATGGTGAAACGATTATCGAAAATGCAGCGCGAGAGCCTGAGGTTGTAGACCTGGCCGACTGCCTAGTGAAGATGGGCGCGCTTATATCGGGGCAGGGCAGCGATACGATCACCATCACCGGCGTGAAAGAACTTAAAGGTTGTAGTTACTCAGTGATGCCAGATCGAATCGAGACAGGTACCTATCTAATTGCTGCAGCGGCAACGCGCGGGCATATTAAAGTTAAAGATACGCGGCCTGATATTCTGGAAGCGGTGCTTAGCAAATTGGAGCAGGCTGGTGCCGACATTACGGTGGGGGATAACTGGATCGAATTGAACATGCATGGCAAGCGTCCTAAGTCTGTTTCCCTGCGCACAGCTCCTTACCCTGCTTTCCCCACGGATATGCAGGCACAGTTTACAGCACTTAATGCTATAGCAGAGGGCACGGGTTCGATCACGGAAACAGTTTTCGAGAATCGTTTCATGCACGTTCACGAAATGAACCGCATGGGCGCCGATATAGCGGTAGAAGGAAATACCGTTATAGTAAAAGGTGTGGATGCATTAAAGGGCGCGCCGGTTATGGCGACAGACCTGAGAGCTTCGGCGAGTCTAATCATCGCTGGGCTAGTTTCCGAAAACGAAACGGTTGTGGACCGCATCTATCATATAGATCGCGGCTACGAGTGTATCGAAGAGAAGCTTCAGCTTCTCGGAGCTACGATTCGACGGGTGCCCGCTTAACGGGCGTTAGCAATCTGCTGATACTGTGAGAAAATCTCCTAATGAGCCTTAGTCAAACAAATTTATTCAACGTAAACGTTATTCAAAATGAACTCTGATCAACTAGTCATAGCCCTTACCAAGGGTCGTATCTTGGATGAAGTGCTGCCCTTGTTTGAGCAGGCAGGCATCGTGCCGGCCGAAGACATTAGCAAGAGTCGTAAATTGATTTTCGACACCAATCGAGAGAACGTAAAGCTCATGGTGATCAGAGGCAGTGATGTTCCAACCTATGTTGAGTTTGGCAGTGCAGACATGGGAGTCGTAGGTAAAGACCTGTTGCTAGAGTACGGCGATGAGGGATTCTACGAACCATTGGATCTAAAGATAGCAGCTTGCCAGATGATGACTGCGGGGCCGGTCAATGCCCAGCCAGTACAAGGCAGATTGAAGGTGGCGACGAAGTTTACCAATATTGCCAAGAAGTATTTTGCAGAACAGGGTCAACAGATCGAGCTTATCAAATTGAACGGCGCGCTCGAATTGGCTCCCCTGATGGGTCTGGCCGATGCCATTGTAGACATTGTGGATACAGGGAAAACCCTAAAGGCGAATGGCTTGGAGCCGCGTGAGTTGATCGCGCAAATCAGTTCGCGAATCATCGTAAACAAGTCATCAATGAAAATTAAGAATGCCTTGATCGGAGAAATTTTGGGTCAACTGGGCGACGCTGTAGACAAGAAGTAAAGAGCACTTTTTCGAAGACAACTACCTCCTGAATATCACCATCTATCATGCCCAATAGCAACATTACTCTAAATCGTCTGAATACATCCGAGCCTGACTTTGAGGGTCGCCTTGCTAAGTTATTGCAGCGCGAAATGATTGTATCCGACGAAGTCACTACTACCGTTAGCGATATCCTGCAGCAGGTAAGGACTCGAGGTGATGCTGCTGTATTGGAATATACGAATCAATTCGACTTTGGCGCAGAATCAATGGGCGACCTGTTAGTGTCGCAGGAGCAGATGCAGGAAGCGCTGGATAGTATCTCGACAGAGCAGCGCGATGCGCTAAGCCACGCTGTCGAGCGGATTAGGACCTACCACGAGAAACAAAAACAGGATTCGTGGAGCTATCAAGAGGCCGACGGTTCAGTCTACGGTCAGAAAATAAGCCCACTGAAGCGGGTCGGCGTATATGTTCCTGGCGGAAAGGCTAATTACCCGTCGTCGATGCTTATGTTAGCGATTCCGGCTCAGGTTGCTGGAGTCAAAGAAATAGTCGCCACAGTTCCCACCATCTATGGCGAAGAAGGAAGGCTCGTGTTTGCAGCTGCGGCCCTCGCTGGCGTCACCCAGCTGTATACCATCGGCGGGGCACAGGCTATAGCCGCTCTCGCCTATGGCACACAGACGATCGAGAAGGTGGATAAGATAGCCGGCCCGGGAAATATCTTCGTTACAGTGGCGAAGAAGTTAGTCTTCGGTGAGGTGGGTATCGATATGATCGCTGGCCCTTCCGAGCTTACGATCATCTGCGACGGTAAGACGAATCCTGATTGGATTGCGATGGACCTATTCTCGCAAGCGGAGCATGACGAACAAGCGCAATCAATATTGATTGCTAGTGATGCAAGCTTCCTCGAAGAGGTAAAGCAAAGCATCGATAGACTGCTGCCTACTATGAGCAGGCGGGCGATCATCTCCGAATCTATGAGTAACCGCGGTATCTTTATTCAGGTTAAGGATTTGCAGGAGGCGGCAGCGGTTAGCAATCTCATCGCGCCAGAGCATTTGGAGATTTCTGTGGAAAATCCCGATGCCTTATTAGCTTCAATTGACAATGCTGGGGCAATTTTCATGGGTCGTTACAGTGCGGAAGCCTTGGGCGATTACTGTGCTGGCCCGAGTCATGTCTTACCGACTTCTGGTTCTGCGAAGTTCTTCTCGGCATTGGGTGTGTATGATTTTCAGAAGCGCAGTTCAATCATCAACTGCTCCGAGGCGGGAGCACATGCCTTGGCAGGCACTGCGTCAGTTATTGCGCGAAACGAACATCTTGAGGCTCACGCCCTTTCAGCCGAGTATCGTCTGAAGCGTTCCGATAGTTAGAAAGTGGAAGAGCTGTTAGGGTTCGATGATGATGGCTTGGCCAAACCCTAATGTAGTTGGTAGGACGAATTTCTGTCCGTCGCGATAGATCTGAATATCTATCGAATCACCGGGCTTTTTGTTGCGAACCCCCATCATAATGTTCTGACCATCTATTACCGATGTCTCCTCAACCATGGTTATTACGTCGCCGGGCAGTATGCCTGCTCGCTCCGCTGCGCCACCCTCATCGACGCTCTCCACTAACATGCCGCGAATATTGTCTATGCCGAAGAATAACTGACTCGACTGGGCGTTAAGTGCTTCGCCAGTAATCACACCCAGATAACCTGCGTTAGCCTCTATAGCTTGATCCGCCATCTCTTGAAATGCTGCGATGGCGTGGCTAGCCGGAGTGGCGAAACCGATACCTTCGAAGTTGCCGGACTCTGAGAATATTGAGGAATTTATGCCTACGAGTTCGCCTCGGGAGTTAATGAGAGCGCCGCCAGAGTTGCCTGGATTGATAGCTGCATCGGTTTGAATGATGCCCGGAGTATTCTCTGAGTTGTCAGTTAGCGCACTAATAATCCCCTGCGAGACGGACTGCCCGATGTTGCGCGGATAACCGATAGCGAACACGATATCGCCTACTTCCATGGATGTTTCGTCGCCTATCTGGATGGGGGTCAGGTTGTCCATATTAATATGCAAGACCGCCAAGTCGCTTGCTTCATCCCAAGCCACGACCATTGCCGAAATTCTTCTGCCATCGTTGAGAGTGACCTCCGCATCGAACGCATCGAAAAGAGTGTCGACAACGTGAAGGTTGGTCAAAATGAATCCATCTTCGCTGACAACAACCCCAGACCCAAGACTTGCTCTCTCCCCTAGATACAAGTTCACGCGATCTTCCGAGGTTCGCTCAATAGATTCGACATTGACGTTAGTTGCATTGATCGCGACAACGGCAGGCGCGGCTAGGGCGATCGCTTCGGAGAAAGATAGAGGGGCGGTGCTTGTCGGTTCGCTAATTTGGACAGGTAGGGGTTGATTGTTAATTTGTTCGATCTGCCGGTATTGCAGAATTACCAGACCTAGCAAGATGCCGCAGGCTACTGGCCAGCTTATATATTTGAGTAGATTGCCTGTGCTGCTCATCGCTATGCTGCCTTGAATGTTGCTGTCTTGCTAGCTCCAAAGCCGAAATTGATCGACATACACTGTGTTATTATTGCTAGAGAATAACCAATATACAGCGTTGCCAAGGTGGATTCCAATGCCAGTTAGTCTGAAAGAGCTTGAACTTGAATTAAAACAAGTGCTGCGGCCGGAGCAGTTCAAAGACTACTGCCCGAACGGGCTGCAGGTAGAAGGACGTAAAGAAATATCAAAACTGGTCACAGGAGTAACTGCCTGCCAGGAATTAATCACGGCGGCGGCCGTTGCAGGTGCCGACGCCTTGTTGGTGCATCATGGCTATTTTTGGCGTGGAGAAGATCAATCGATATCGGGAATTAAGAAATCACGAATTGAGGCATTGCTGAAAAATGATCTGAGTCTGCTTGCCTATCACTTACCCTTGGATGTGCATCGAGAATTTGGCAACAACGTGCAGTTGGCGAAGGTGTTAGGAATCGAAATTGAGGGAGAATTAGGTAAGCAGAATAACCACCCTATCGGGCTCACTGGCACTATCGATCAAGATACAGATTTCGAATCACTGAAAGTCTTGATCGCAGACAAGCTTGACCGGCAGCCCCTCGCTATAGAAGGGAAGTCTAAGACAATAAAATCCATAGCATGGTGCACCGGAGCGGCACAAAACTATATTGAGCTGGCAGTCGCCGCGGGTGTAGATGCGTACATAACGGGAGAGGTTTCTGAGCCTACTGTGCATATTGCCAGAGAGTCGGGAATTCATTTCTTCTCGGCGGGGCATCATGCAACCGAGCGCTATGGGGTTCAGGCGATAGGGAGCTATCTAGCTTCGAAGTTCGACTTGGATCATCAGTTTATCGATATCGATAATCCGGTGTGACATTGCAGCGGTGTGAGGCTTAGATGAAGAAATTTAGATAATCTCTTCATCGCGTATTATTTTCAGAACTTTCTCTAAGCACTCATCCACTGATAATGCCGCCGTGTCTAGCTCAAGCTGCACGACTTCTGGCGCGCTATAGGGGAAGGATAGTCCGGGAATATCTGAGGATTCTGTCCCCTGGGCTGCCGCGTACAGTCCGCTCGGGTCCCTCTGAATGCAGGTTTCCATGGGTGGGTTCAGGTAAATAATGTAGCAATTGTCTTTGCCAATAACGCTGACCGCATGTTCTCTAGAATCGGTATTCGGTGCCACGAAAGAGGCGCAGCAAATTACGCCCGAATCGTTTAAAAATCTTGCTATATGGGCGCTACGCCTTAAGTTTTCCGCGCGGCCTTCTGCATCGTGTAATAAGTCCTTGCTGATGCCGAGTCGCATCGTCTTTCCATCCAGTACTGTACTAACACGTCCGCGATCAAAAAGTTTTCTTTCCAACCCGTGAGCGAGGGTGGACTTGCCTGAGCCGGAGACGCCAACGAACATGATCGTGGCAGGTTTCTGCCCATAGCGCGCGGCACGTTCTTCCTTGGTTACAATAATGCTGTGGGATTCATGGAGTTCGCGGCGTGGCTGTTGTTCGCAATCGATCATGCCGGCTCCGACAGTCACATTGCTGAGCCGATCAATAATAATAAAGCTACCAGTCGCGCGATTGTCTTTATAGCTATCGAAGCAGACCGTCTCGTCGAGATTGATTTCAGCTAGGCCGATCTCGTTTAGCTCAAGACCTGGTGCAGGAACTTTTTCAAGAGTATTCACATCGATGCGATTGTGTATCGTGTTCAATCTGCCGCTTACAGTCTTGCTGCCCAGTTTGAAATCGAAGACATTGCCTGGCAGTAGGGGAAACTCCGCCATCCAAACGATGGTCGCATCGAAATTGGTGTCGCTGGCTGGAACATTCTCGGGGTGCGCAAGAATATCACCACGACTGACATCTATTTCATCTTCCAGTGTCAGTGTTACCGCCATTTCCGCATGAGCAAGTTCTAATTCTTCATCATAGGTCACGATCGATTTGATGCGGCTCGTCTTCTTCGATGGTAGGACAATTACTTCGTCGCCTTTGCGGACTACGCCGGAGGCGACGGTGCCACAAAAACCTCGAAAATTTAGATTGGGTCGGTTGACGTATTGCACAGGGAAGCGGAAATCGGAATAGTTCTTGTCGCCGGCAATCTCTACGTTCTCTAGTAGCGGCATCAAGGCGCCGCCGTCATACCATGGCATCTGCTCGCTTGGATTTACTACGTTGTCGCCGGTCAGCGCAGACATTGGAATGAAATGAAAGTTTGCGGAATCAAGACTCTCGCTGAACTTTACATAGTCGGCTTTTATTTCATCGAAAACACTTTCCTTGAAGTCCACTAAGTCCATCTTGTTGATGGCTACGATGATGTGTTTGATGCCAAGCAAAGATGCAATGAAGCTGTGTCGGCGGGTTTGAACCTGAACTCCGTGACGCGCATCGATCAATATTATGGCGAGGTCGCAAGTTGATGCGCCAGTCGCCATATTTCTGGTGTACTGCTCGTGACCAGGAGTATCGGCGATGATGAATTTTCTCTTCGCTGTAGAAAAATATCGGTAGGCTACATCGATTGTTATGCCTTGCTCGCGCTCTGCCTGCAAACCATCCACGAGTAATGCGAGGTCTATCGTTCCTCCGGTGGTGCCGGACTTGACGCTATCTGCTTCGATCGCTGCAAGCTGGTCTTCATAGATCATCTTCGAATCGTGAAGCAGGCGACCAATCAATGTGCTCTTGCCGTCATCCACGCTGCCACAAGTTAACAAGCGCAATAGCTCCTTACGCTCGTGTTGGGCCAGGTACGCGCTAATATCGGTGCTAATTAAGTCGGATTGGTGTGACATGTTTGTCTAATTCTCGTTCGGCTGTATTTGCTGATTCGTGCCTTGTTTGTAAATAGAAGGTCTTAACTAAAAGATGCAGGCTAGAAATAGCCCCGCCTTTTCTTATCCTCCATGGAGCCGCTCTTGTCTGAGTCGATGAGGCGCCCCTGTCTTTCGGAGGTCGTAGCCAATAACATTTCCTGAATTATCTCCGGTAGAGTTGTAGCTGTGGAGTCGACAGCGCCCGAGAGTGGGTAGCAGCCGAGCGTACGAAATCGCACGGTCTTAATTTCTATCTTCTGGCCTTCTTTGATCGGCATGCGATCATCATCTACTAAAATGTCTACGCCATCGATATTGACAACGGGCCTTGGCTTGGCGAAGTATAGAGGCACGATATCGATATCGTTCAAATAGATGTACTGCCAAATGTCTAGCTCGGTCCAGTTGGAAAGTGGAAAGACGCGAATGCTTTCGCCCTTATTAATCTTTCCATTGTAGATGTTCCAGAGTTCCGGTCTTTGATTCTTCGGATCCCAAACATGGTTCTTGTCGCGGAAAGAGAAGACTCTCTCCTTGGCGCGCGATTTTTCCTCGTCGCGCCTAGCGCCCCCGAAGGCCGCATCGAATTTGTGTTTATTCAACGCCTGCTTTAGAGCCTGCGTCTTCATGATGTCGGTGTGTTTTTCGCTGCCATGGGTGAACGGGCCTATACCTGCATCCACACCTTCGAGATTGGTATGCACGATAATGTCTAAACCGAGCTTCTCAATCTGTTGATCGCGAAAGGCAATCATTTCCTTAAACTTCCATGTCGTATCAACATGCATCAATGGGAAGGGGAGCTTGCCGGGATAGAATGCCTTTAGTGCCAGATGCAACATGACCGCGGAATCTTTTCCTACGGAGTACAGCATAACTGGTTTATCGAATTCGGCAGCAACCTCGCGCATGATGTGAATGCTCTCGGCTTCGAGTTGTTTGAGATGAGTAAGATTGTATTCAGACATAATTTGCTAATTCATAGTGGGCAGAGACTAGTGCTTCGTATCGATAGTCTCGATGCTCAAAGTGGATTGGGTAGGGTTTCTGGATTAGTGCTTAGGCGTGTTCGGAGCTTCTTCTTCATTGTGAGAGATTGACTTGTTTATGCCAAACTCTTCGGATAGCGCGCCTTTCTGGCTGGGGTCCTGCTTTGCAGCATAGTCCTTCGGAGGATTCAGTCCGCCAGCAGTCTCGATGTCTTCATTGCTATCGAATACGGCGTCGGAGCCCGCGGGAAGTAATTTGCTCGCAACTTCGTTGCTACATAGATCCTGAGCACCACTCGCGAGGTGCTGATAAACTTCACGATAGCTTTCGGTCATGTGTTGGACGAGGTCGGCGGTCATACTGAAATGATCGCTCACGTTGTCTCGGTAGGTCACGTGGTTGTCTTTAATGTCGCGGATTTGATTCTCTAACTCTTGCACGCGCGATGCGCTGCTATTCAAGCGACTGGAGAATACGACCCCAATTACAACTCCTACTACTAGGCACGCTATTGCAGTTAACCAAATCATTTAACTAATCGCCTTTTGAATATTTCTCAATGATTGCCTCTCGCCCAGTTATGGCCAGAGATACGTTCATTGAGTATACCTCAATTCATGGGTTTGTTTTAACAAACTTGTTGTTAGGGCAGAGCCAAAAAGAGACTTTGGCGGACCCGGTGATCAAGAGCCAGCAGACGCAGGCAGATGAATAGAGGTTGCCATTCTCAAGCAGAGTCTGGAAACTGAGCGCTTTTTTACAGGCAACGAATAGGCGAGGGATCTTCGCCAGATTGGAAAATTATGGGCCCATTGCAGCGATATCAACTCGACTTAGAGAGTGGCGCCATAACGGCGGATGCTGCACAGCGTGCTCTAGTGGGTCAGCTGCAAAATTTATATGAGCGGACCATACAGTCAAACTCGAAAGTTGCGGGGCCACTGGGGAGGTTGAAGCAGCGCTTGTTCGCGAGCGAGCACTCTGCAGGCCCGATTCAAGGGCTCTATATCTGGGGTGGCGTGGGCCGGGGTAAGACCTATCTCATGGATGTATTCTTCGAGAGCCTGCCGGGTGAGTCGAAAATGCGCACACATTTCCACCGCTTCATGCAGAGAGTCCATCGCGACCTAGCGTCACTGCAGGGACAAAAAAATCCACTGGAGTATGTCGCCGACCAGATTGCGGCAGAGTCTCGAGTTTTATGCTTCGACGAATTTTTTGTGCGCGATATCGGCGACGCTATGATACTAGCGGGCTTGCTGGAGGCGCTCTTTAAGCGACAGGTGATTCTAATAGCGACCTCAAATATTGAGCCCGACCGTTTATATGAGGATGGCCTGCAGAGGCAGCGATTCCTGCCAGCAATTGCACTCATCAAGGAGCACACGCAAATCGTTGAGGTTCAAAGCGGGGTTGACTATCGATTGCGAAGTCTCGCTCAAGCTACGCTCTACTACTGCCCCATATCGGAGGGCACGGAAGGTAAATTGATGGCCTGTTTCAACGAGCTCACGCCAGAAGGCTCTCAATTACACAAAGGAGCGGAAATTGAGATTCTGGAGCGCCGAATCGGCACGCAATACTGCAGCAAGGATGTTGTGTGGTTCGCCTTTGAGCAGATCTGTGAGGGGGCGCGTAGTGCCTTCGATTACGTGGAGCTCGCGAAGATCTATCATGCGGTAATCCTATCTGATGTACCTAAGATGCAAGAAAGCGGGAATGATAGCGCGCGGCGCTTCATCAGCCTGATTGATGAGCTCTATGACAGAAGGGTAAAGCTCGTTATCGCAGCTGAGGTACCTATTGCTCAGCTGTATACAGGGGAGAAGCTTCGATTCGAGTTCGAGCGCACTGAGTCTAGACTGATCGAGATGCAGTCCCAGGCGTATCTTGGAGATCAGCACTTGGCGTAAGCACCGATCTAGTAGGCGCTATCAGGAGCGCGGGAGGGCATCCCTAGCAGGCGTTATCAGGAATATGGGAGGGCATCACTGACTAATAAAACCGTGATCCAGCGTCTGTCTTGGAGAGCGCCTGTATTCGGTAGCTCTGCAACTATTCCATAGCCCACGAGAAATCTACATTCTGGGCCTAAATTCGCTTGAGTATTGGACATCGCTCCGGTAGTATTCGCGCTCCTTAAAGCAAAGCCTAATGACAGAATAATGAAGACTTATAGCGCAAAACCTCATGAAGTAGACCAGAAATGGCTGCTTGTAGATGCCGAAGGCCAGACTCTAGGCCGCATGGCTACTGAAATAGCGACTCGCCTTCGCGGAAAACATAAGCCTGAATACACGGCTCACGTGGATACTGGCGATTTCGTCGTAGTTATCAACGCTGACAAGGTCAGGGTAACTGGCAACAAGGCAAAAGGTAAGATTTACTACTCTCACTCTGGCTTCCCAGGTGCCTTGAAAATGATGCCTTTCGAGAAGTTACTCGATAAAGCGCCAGAACGTGTCGTTCAATTGGCGGTTAAGGGTATGCTCCCTAGAAGTCCTCTGGGTCGAGCGATGTTTAAGAAACTTAAAGTCTACGCTGGTACTGAGCACCCACACGGGGCGCAGCAACCACAGACACTTCAACTTTAAAGAGGTTCGCCTAATTCATGTCTAGCACTCAATATTACGGTACTGGCCGACGCAAGACCTCCACAGCGAGAGTCTTCCTAACTAGCGGCAGCGGTGCGATTACAATAAATAGTCGTACTCTAGACGGTTACTTCGGTCGTGAAGTAGCGCGTATGATCGTCAAACAGCCACTAGAATTGGTTGAGATGGTTGAGAAATTCGATATTAAGATCACTGTACGTGGCGGTGGTAGCTTCGGTCAGGCGGGTGCTATCCGACACGGAATCACCCGCGCTCTGATGCAATATGACGAAGAGCTGAAGCCTACACTGCGTAAGGCAGGCTTTGTAACACGCGATGCACGTGAAGTTGAACGAAAGAAGGTCGGTCTACGCAAGGCGAGAAAGAAGCCGCAGTTTTCCAAGCGTTAAGACGATCGATCCAAAAAACGCCGATTTCGCATTCGAAGTCGGCGTTTTTTTTGCCTGCGAAAATATATTTTTCCCCTCTATTTTCAATGATTTAGCTAGCATTTAGACGTCACCCCCACTTGCTAAAAAGTGCAAAATTGACTAATATTCACGCGCTTTGCCGACCCGCCATGGCGGCATCGCTCAAACTCGCGATCGATGAGTCGCGTATCCCTCAATTGCAGGGACATTTCAATTTACAAGCTTGTTCTCAAGGAGAATTTTACGGTGACTGACGACAGTAAAAATGCTGGCCGTAGACGGTTTTTAGTGGGGTCAACTTCGATTGTAGGTGCCGTCGGAGTTGTAGGGGCAGCTGTCCCTTTTGTTGGATCTTGGAATCCTAGTGCCAAAGCAAGAGCTGCTGGCGCACCAGTTAGAATAGATATCTCTCGCCTGCAAGATGGCGAGATGTTAGGCCCGATACCGGCCTGGCGTGGTCGGCCGATCTTCGTGATCAAGCGATCAGCAGAATTGCTGAGTGCCTTGAATGAAGATCCAGACCGTTTGACGGATCCTGATTCCCAAGAGCCAGAGCAGCCAGGCTATGCGCAGAACGAATACCGTTCGCGTACTCCTGATGTCATGGTTTTAGTAGGCTTGTGCCCACACCTGTTCTGTTCACCTACTCCTCATATAGAGCTTAAGCCAGAGCCTTTTGATTCGGAGTGGCGTGGTGGATTCTTCTGTCCTTGTCACGGTTCGCGTTTCGACCTAGCAGGGCGTGTATACAGTGGTTCGCCTTCTTCTCGAAACATGGAAGTGCCACCTTACTCCTTCGAGGGTGATAGCGTCCTCGTTGTTGGTATAGATGAGGACAACGCGTAATGAACGATACAACAAAAAATGTAAATGATTCTGCAAAGCCAGGACGATTGATGGGTGCCATGATCGGCCTTGTTGACTGGACCGATGCAAGACTGCCTATCGTGCGTACGTGGAAAACTCATATGAGTGAGTATTACGCACCTAAGAATTTTAACTTCTGGTATTACTTCGGAATACTCTCTCTCCTAGTTCTAGTCATGCAATTGCTGACTGGTGTTTGGCTGACGATGAATTACACGCCTAGCGCCGAAGCGGCATTTGCCTCGGTCGAGTACATCATGCGCGACGTGGAATGGGGATGGCTATTGCGCTACCTGCATTCGACGGGGGCATCGGCATTCTTTGTCGTAGTCTACGTGCACATGTTTCGTGGATTAATGTACGGCTCCTATCAGAAGCCTAGAGAGTTGATCTGGGTTTTTGGCATGGCTATCTATCTCGTATTGATGATGGAAGGCTTCATGGGTTATGTACTACCCTGGGGACAGCTCTCTTACTGGGGGGCGAACGTTATTGTCTCTCTAGCCGGTGCTATTCCTGTTATCGGTGACGACTTATTGGTGTGGGTGCGAGGTGACTATCTCATCTCTGGCGCTACGCTGAACAGATTCTTTGCCCTGCACGTTGTCGCACTGCCGATCGTGTTGATTGCTCTGGTTGTGCTGCATCTACTTGCGCTGCATGAAGTAGGTTCGAACAATCCAGACGGTATCGAAATCAAGAAGAACAAGGGAGCTGATGGCATTCCTCTGGATGGCGTTCCTTTCCATCCTTATTATACGATGTACCATGATTTGCCGGCTGTCGTAGTATTCCTGTTCGTGTTCTGTGCGATTGTTTTCTTCGCCCCAGAGATGGGTGGTTACTTCTTAGAGGTCTCCAACTTCCAAGAAGCGAACTCGCTTAAGACTCCTGAGCACGTGCCGCCAGTTTGGTACTTCACGCCTTTCTATTCCATGCTGCGCGCCGTGACTTATCCATTGTTTGGCATTGATGCGAAGTTCTGGGGAATGTTAGTCATGTTTGGCGCTATCGCGATTCTTTTCGTACTGCCTTGGCTGGATAAGAGCCCGGTTAGGTCCATGCGCTATAAGGGAACCTATAGCCGCGTTGCATTGCTGCTCTTCCTAGTCTCGTTTCTGGTTCTGGGCGTGCTTGGTACGCAGTCGGTGAGCCCTGGAAAGACTCTGCTCGCGCAACTTATGACGGTTGTTTACTTCGCATTCTTCTTCGCGATGCCTTGGTATACGCGCAAAGAGAAGACGGCGCAGCCACCGGAAAGAGTGACTGGTCGATTTATCTCTATTCCACAGCTAATCGGGTCTATCCTACTGCTTATATTCTTGGTGGTCGTACCGTTGATGTTAACCAGTACTGCTGAGGCAGCTGAGGCGAATGTCGATCTCGAGCATGTTGAGACTGACTTCGATGACAAAGGTTCACTGCAGCGTGGTTTCAAGACTTATATGAACTACTGCTCTAGCTGTCATGAGCTTGGTTATCAACGTTATGCGAGAACCGCTGAAGATCTAGAAATTCCTGAGGCAGTAGTTGTAGAGAATCTGATATTCGATGGCTCCTTGATCGGTGATCTGATCGTAAATGCCATGGCGAACGAAGACTCTGAAGGTTGGTTTGGAGCAGCGCCTCCCGATTTGACGCTGGTCGGCCGCGTGCGAACACCTGATTGGCTATATAGCTACCTTAAAGGCTTTTACGCGGACGACACGAAAACTTTTGGTACGAACAATAAGGTATTCGCCAACGTTGCGATGCCGAATGTATTGCATGAGCTTCAGGGCGACGTGATCTGCGAATCGCATGGCGATCCGGATCACTGTGAATTGCAGCATGTTGAAGGTACTGGCGAGTTGACCCCAGCAGAGTTTGATGCAACGGTCGCTGATCTGGTGAACTTCCTTTACTACGTGGGCGAGCCCATTCGATCCAGGCGCCAGGAGATTGGTATTTGGGTTTTAGTATTTCTTGGAATTCTCTTTGTCCTAACAACGTTAGTAGGAAGAGAGTTTAGTAAGGACTATCACTAAAAAATATTTGTCTTGTGAGGTCGCGCATGACGTGGCTTCAATGTAGTCGGCAAGAATATTAAAAACGAATAGATTGGATTAAAGGGATTGATATGGGTGTAGTAGCAAAAAGATCTTCAATGACTTTTTATTCCGATGGCAAGAGTCACTATAGCCATCGGGTTAGAATCGTACTTGCAGAGAAGGGCGTGACGGTCGAGACGATCGACGTGGACCCTGACAGCAAGCCAGAGGATCTGGCTTCCCTAAATCCGTACAACACACTGCCGACTCTCGTTGATAGAGACTTAGTGCTGTATGAGGCGGACATCATGATGGAATATCTTGATGAGCGATTCCCTCACCCACCACTGTTTCCTGTCTACCCAGTAGCGCGCGCCGAAAGTAGGCTCTGGATCTACCGCATCAAGCAGGATTGGTGTGGCAAGGTCGATGCACTAATGGCTGGAAAGGGAACACCTGCGGCACTCGAGAAGGCGCGTAAGGAATTGCGTGAAAGCCTGCTGTCTATTGCGCCAATTTTCGGTGAGAAGCCGTTCTTCATGAGTGATGAATTCACTATCGTCGATTGCTGTGTTGCGCCAATCCTTTGGCGTCTTCCGATAATGGGCATAGACTTACCAAAGAACAAAACGACCAAGCCACTCTTGGAATATCGAGAGCGTCTGTTCGAAAGAGAGTCCATTCTAGCGAGTTTCTCCGAGCAAGAAAAAGAAATGGTCTGAGCTTCACCCAGAGCGAGGAATTCACTATGACCATGAGCTCGAGCAGGCCGCATATAGTTAGGGCGCTCTATGACTGGATCTTAGAGAACGACTGCACTCCCTATATTCTTGTGAATGCCTTTGCTGATGATGTTGAAGTTCCGCAGGAGCACGTCAAGGATGGCCAGATCATCCTCAATATCTCTCCTTCAGCTGTTCAGAGTTTATTTATTCGTAGCGAGGCTATCGATTTCGATGGCCGCTTTGCGGGTATCCCCAAGCGCGTCTATGTGCCAATCTCTGCAGTAATGGGTATCTACGCCAAAGAGAATGGTCAGGGAATGATCTTCGATCCGGAGGCGAATCTGCCGAAGCCGCCAAGTCCAACGGGGACTGATGACTCGGGGGTAAGGAAAGGCGCGGATCCTCAGCCTTCTGGCCTAGGAAAGAAGCCGGCGCTCAGGGTTGTTAAGTAAGTGAGATTTAGGTTCAGTTCCTAATTGATGTATTCGAACACCTTGACCACTCTGGTCACACCCGACACATTACGTGCTAAACGCGCCGCATTGTCGCCGTTGCTCTGATCGATTAAGCCCATCAGATATATCGCTCCATTTTCTGCGATCACTCTAATCTGCCCGGATGGAACGCCACTGTCCGTCAGCATGAGAGTGCGTACCTTGGTTGCTATCCAGGTATCGTTGCTGCGCGCAATCAGGCTGGTCTTGCCGGCGACTTCCAGTTCATTGTGGATGCGCTTTATCTTGCTGCTGGCTTGGCTCGCAATATCGCTCGCCTTGTTCTTCAGTTCATCAGATGCGACCTGACCTACCAATAGCACCACGCCGTTGTGGCTGATCACATTGAAATTGGCATTTCTGAATTCTGGCTCTTGTGATTTCATGTTGACGATAACTTTGGTTTCGATCGATTGATCTTCTACGCGGGCACCGGCAGTTCTTTCCGTTGGGTCCTCAGAAATCCCCTGCTCGCCAGTAGTCTCAACCAGAATTGCGGTGCAGGAAGTTATAAGAAGCGCTACGGCTACGAGTAAAAGTTTCTTTAGAGACGTAAGTGTCATCATTCATCACTACCAAATAATTGAGTATCAATAAAGTCACACAGGCAGTGAATAACTACCAAGTGTACTTCTTGTATGCGCGCCGTTCGACTCGAAGGCACGCGTATTTCAATGTCTTGATCCCTGAGTAGGCCTGCCATTGTGCCGCCATTGCTACCGCTAAGCACCACCGATAGCATCTCTCGCTCCCGAGCAGCGCTCATGGCGGCGGCAACATTAGCAGAATTCCCACTGGTTGAGATGGCAAGCAATACATCGCCAGGCTGTCCTAGTGCGCTTACCTGTTTTGAGAAGATCTCTTCATAGCTGTAGTCGTTTGCTATGGCCGTTATGGTGGAGCTATCCGTTGTTAGTGCCATTGCGGGCAGCCCTGGCCGTTCCTTTTCGAAGCGATTTAGTAGTTCCGCCGAGAAATGCTGGGCATCACCTGCAGAGCCCCCATTTCCACAACTCAGTATCTTGCCGTTGTTCAGGAGGCTATTCACCATAGCCTCGCCGGCACGATGAATAGGTTCGATCAGTACTTCAAGTGACTGTTGCTTAACGGCAATGCTGTCTTGAAAATGTTGGCCGATCCGATCTGCTAATTCCATCTAGATAATTACCTTGTGATTCTTTTCGTGAATCAAATTCGTGAAATAAAAAGTATTCTTATGTATCGGCCGTTAGTGCGCCAATATTTACCATTTCGGGGCGCTTTCTTTGGCTTCCCTAGAATAGGACTGGAATTAGCAGGTGAAAGTTTCAGTAAAATGCATTTTTAATCCAATCAAGGCGAAGCTCAGTTGAATCAACAGGAGATGTAGATGCATGTGTTAGGCCTATTACATCGAAGCGACAGACGCTGCTTTGCAGTCGAGGATGAGATTGCAGATAGTGTGCTGCTGTAAGACGAATCTTTTTCTGCTTAACGGGAGTTACGGAGCTTAATGCGCCGCCGAATTGCTCGCTGCGTCGATAGCGAACCTCTACGAATACCAAGGTGTTGGAATCTGCCATGATTAGATCGATCTCGCCATGGCGAGATCGATAGTTTCTGCAAAGCAGCCTTAAGCCCTGAGACCGAAGATAACGTGCGGCCTTCGATTCTTGAGCTTTGCCAAAGACTTGGCTATTGATGAATCGTCCAAAGTGCATCGAGTGGCCAGGGGGAAGGCTTAGTCTGAGGAAGCGTCCGAGCTCTCTTGTAGTGTGGCTTTTCCATCGACGAAGCGAGCGACTTCTAGGCGACGGTGAATGCGCCCGTTGCTATCCATGCTGAGAACACCGGTGGCGCCCCGCAGTGAGGTAATGTCTTTCTCAGCGAATTGCTGTAAACGAGAATACAGGCGAAAACTGTCTATACCCATTGCTCGGAAGCGCTGCACCGGACCCTGAGCGGGTCGCAGGTTAGATGCGGCATTGGATTTTAACGGGTCGGAGCTGGCTAAGACCCAGGGGGCATCGGTAAATACAATGCCGTTTAGATCTTGGTTCGCACTTTGATTATCTAGGCCATCATAAATGGAGGGTAGAGCATAGACGGGTATGTCGCCTGCGAAGTAGAAGGCGAGGGTAGGCTTTATCTGTCGACCCTCTCTTGGATTAGCGATTAGGAAAATAAAGTCGATATCGCCGCGGCGTCGTGGCGTGAATTCTACGCTAGACCTTGGCAGCAGCTGAACTATTCGGTCTCTGCGCAATTCGCTGGAATCGATGGCCATTAGTCGCTTAATAACATCAGCGTAGTCATTGTCACCACTGAACGTCGACTGTGAAACTAAGTTGCCACCCCTGCCTATCCAGCTGTTTGCGAAGGCTTGTTGTAGGCGCTGATAGTCGCTAGATTCAGGGGTAATTATCGCGGCATTCCTATGTCCTGCCTGCCAGGCTAAATTGACTGCTTGTTCAATCTCGTCTTCAGGGGCGAGTCCAAATTGAGTGAGGTTCGTCGAAGTAGCGTTGCTCTCATCGGCATAATTGAGGGCGAGAGTAGGTACCGGTAATTCATCGAGTTGCTGCAGCTGATTGACTAGCTGTTTGTAGAGCGGCCCGATTATCAGATCGGCACCACTGGCAACGGCGGCATCAAAGATTGGATATATAGTAGTTTGATTGCTGCTATCGAAGACTGAAATCTTGGGTACGTCACGGGAGACATCGAGTGCGGCATAGTAGGCGCTGAGAAATCCTTCCTGAATAGCTCTCCCGGCACTGTCTTGTAGCGGGAGTATCAGAGCGATATGTTGCGGTCGCTCTCCCCAGGCCTGCGCCAGCCCGTCTAGTTGCTCCGGCAGTTGCGCAGCTGCCGGGTGTTGGCTCCATATTCTTCGCCATTGGTTAATAGCATCTAGCTGGGAGCGTATGCTGTCCGACTCGGAAGTTACGACGCGCGCAAGCTCGACCCAGCCTCGCGATTGATAGCTATCTGCGGTGTCCGCGAAATTATCGAGCTGCGCTGGAGAGAAGCTGTTTATAGCATCCCAAATTTCGTTGTGAACGTTGAAGTCTAAGTTTGAATTGTTCTCATCGGCGTCGCCAAGCTGCAAATAGGCCGCTAGAGCTTGCTCGTATTGTCCACTGTCCTGATAGGCGCGCCCCAAAGTCAGCCGATAGTCTCGCCTAAGCTCGGGTAATTCCTGCAGCCCTCGGTCATTAGTCTGTGCGAGAAATTCAAGTGCCGCTCCAGCTCGGTTATTGCCCAGTGCCAGTTTTGCCTGCAACAACAATGCGCGAAATTGTATTGGCTCTGGGTAGCCTGTGAGGTCGCCCACGAATGCGGATTGCCGCGCTGCTCGCTCCAGCAAGCCGCCATCGATCAAGGCTTCCAGCGCGAGTAGACGAAATTCAGTGGATCTCAAGCCAGCGCTGGTGTTTGCAGCACTAACGAGTTCATCGATTGAGGCATTCAGTGGGTTAAAGCCTGGTGCGGATTGAGTCGGCGAATTCGTAGACGAAGAGCACGCCTGTATGAGGACTAGTAACAGAGGCAGGAGTAATCGTGCTTTGCGCGTATTGGCTAATTTCATCTTTGTATCGGGGATTTTGTCTGTTAAGTTGTGCGCTTGTT
>Ga0307995_1000114_pt1 | contig 55254 bp, 48 predicted proteins | sample EllFjometagen262_FD_203132 | JGI IMG/M metagenome (GOLD analysis project Ga0307995, IMG submission 203132) | Marine microbial communities from Ellis Fjord, Antarctic Ocean - #262 | ecosystem: Environmental > Aquatic > Marine > Unclassified | place: Southern Ocean | collected 2014-11-02 | reverse complement strand
TGGACGAACCAACCAATCACTTGGATATGGAAGCCATTGAATCGTTGAATCTGGCGCTGAGCCACTATGAAGGCACACTAATTTTTGTGAGCCACGATCGCGAATTTGTTTCCTCATTGGCGACCAGGGTCATTGAAATCAAGGATCAGAAATTAATAGATTTTCAGGGCAACTACGAAGAGTATCTAGCGAGCCAGCAAGAAGCGGCAAATATCGCGGGCATCAGATAGCAGCTATCTGATGTTCGGAGAAGGCGGTTGTGATCGCCTTCTATTCTCGTCGAAGCGAATTACTGCTATCGCGAAGCGCCTTAAACTCTGATCCTTCATACCACTGAGGCCACCGCCTAGAATTGCCGAGGTCTTGTATGATGGTTTTGAATAGGCTGATATCTTGTGCAGCCCCGCGCAAATCCCAATCACTGCTCCAAGCATCGCAAGTCTGGTGATAACAGTTACCGGTATAGTCTGCGATCCACTGATCTCCTGCAGCACGTCCTCCGTCAATCAGGTCTGAACCACCCGCTATCCCCATAATGAGCAATACCGGCACACCGCGCCTTGCTAGCGAGAAGTGATCGGCACGGAAAAATAATCCGTTCTCCGGGAGGCTTTCTGGCGTGACAACTCTGCCTTGGTGCTGCGCGGCAAGTCGTAGATCGTTCTCGAGTTCACTCTGCCCTTCGCCTACCAAGATTACATCTCGAGCAGGACCTGCTGTTTGTAGAATATCGAGAGTTAGGTTAGCAACAGTTTGCTCCAGCGGGTATAGAGGGTTGTTGGCATAAGATTCCGAGCCTAACAGACCGCTTTCCTCCGCTGTCCACGCGGCAAACACCACGCTCCGATCCATCGCTTCACCGCTACTGAGCACACGCGCCAATTCCAAGACACCGGCGACGCCCAGCGCGTCATCGTTAGCTCCGGGACGCACAGTGCGTCCCTGCTCATCGGGTTCGCCTAAGCCGTACGCATCCCAGTGAGCGGAAACCATAATAGATTCTTCCGCGTGACTGCTTCCTGGTAGAACTGCCAATACGTTCTGGCTCATTATGCTATCTACCACGACTGTTAAGTCGGCACTAAAACTGACGTTCTCTAATTCGAATGCGCTGAATTCTGGGCGCCTAGCAAGTTCTCTCTGTTGTTGCAGATCCAAGCCTGCCGCTTCAAACAACGCGCCCGCCGCATCAGCATGCAACCAACCTCTCAACAAAACTGGATCGGTATCTCCAGGCTTACTCACTATGGAGTAATTTTCTCCCGGCGATGAGGATGCTACGTTCCATCCATATCCAGCGGCCTCTGTCTCGTGGATTACCAGCGCCGCAATTGCACCGCGTCGCGCCGCTTCTTCAAATTTGTAGGTCCAGCGCCCATAATAAGTCATGCGCCTGTTGCCGAACCGGCCCGCCACTGGCTCATCGCTGGCCGCGGCGAAGTCAGGGTCGTTGACTAAAAAGATTGCCACTTTGCCATTCAGGTCGGTATCGCCAAAATCATCCCAATCCCGTTCCGGCGCGTTCGCACCAAAGCCAACGAAGACAATGTCGGCATTTTGAATCGCAATGTTCTCGACCGGCCGCGTAGTACTAAATTCAATGTCGCGAACTTGTTCCAGCGATTTGTTTCCCCCAGCAGTCTTAATCTGAATGCTAGCAGGATCTTGAATTTGTGTGTGAATCAGCGGAACAGCCTGAGTCCATTTCCCATCCTCACCACCGGGCTGAAGGCCCAGTGATTGGAAACGCTCTATTAAATAGGCAACAGTCTTCTCTTCCCCGCGCCCGCCTGGCGCACGCCCTTCGAACTCGTCGGAGGCTAGAGTTCTTACTATTGAGGAGATGTGCTGAATATCAATCTCGGAATTCGAACTGCTGCCTACGGTGCAGGCAGAAAGCGCAGTACAGAAAGTCATGCAGGCAAATAATCGGTAAGTCATTGAAGCGGTATCCGGAGCGAGGGTTGGTTAGCCTACAATAGCTGAGTCAGTAAACTAACAGGGGATAGTGTTTTTATTGAATAAATAGGGTCACAGTAAATACGTCAGTTGTCGGCGCGCTCACTTATTCGATGCACCGCCAATGGATTTAAAAAATATTCCTATCACTTCGTTAGCTTGACGCCTCAAGCCCTTCATAGAAGTAGCATGCTTCTTTAGCCCACCAATTGAAGACATGAGCAGACCAACAAAAGCCAAAGGCTTCATAGGCATGCCCGAAAACACAACCTCTCCATTCGATATTGCTTCTTCTAGCGCTTGCGACAAGACTTTTTCTAGCCGACCCTGCCCTTTCCTCATAAGGTCTGCTGCAATGCTAATACTCATATCCATTAATTCAGCGCCGTGCGGAGACTCGGCAACTGGCTCATAAAAGATTTTCTCGAAGGCAAGTATCGCGGCAGTGATTCGCTGTGCTATTGATCCGCTTTTAGACAAAGTAGATGTTGCCTTATCTATACCCTGATTCAACCGAAATGAAACGACCCCCTTAAAGAGGTCTTCTTTGTTCTCAACCATTAGATAAAGGGCAGGCCGGGATATTCCCGCTGCCTGCGCTATGTCGTTCATGGATGTACGACGGAAGCCATATCGCGCAAAAACATCCGCAGCAACCCCAAACACGGCTTCGCGCTTTTCATCTTTCTGTGACTTACTGCCTTTTGCTGGTTTCATAACTAGCAGTTTAGCCTAATTTGACACTCTTTTCATACACTGCAACTTGACATTTTGTACTAATTTTGTCATTTTGTATTTCAAATTGGCACGTGCCTCATATTCAGCGCATAGAATTTCCGACGTAGTCTATGCGCAAGGCAAAGCCATATTCTATATTTTGGCTTATCGAGTAACTACCAGAGCACTTCAGTGCCCTGGCTTTCTGATCAGCAATTGATTTTTAGGAGCGAGTGATGGCGGTATTAATAGTTAATGGTACTCGGGAGGAAATTGATGTTGACCCGTCGACCCCCCTCTTATGGGTCCTCCGTGAAAAATTGGCGCTTACCGGAACCAAATTTGGTTGCGGTATTGCACAGTGCGGCGCGTGCACGGTACATGTTGCCGGCAGTCCGATTCGGTCTTGCAACACCCCTGTTTCAGCAGTCGAAGGGCAGGAGATAACAACGATTGAAGGGCTAGCACCGAGCAGCGAAGAACTGCACCCTCTGCAAACCGCTTGGATTGAACACCAAGTCCCGCAATGCGGCTACTGCCAGTCCGGACAATTGATGTCTGCGGCAGCCCTATTAGCTAGCAACCCAAATCCAGATGACGCCGCTATCGATAGTGCAATGCGCGGCAACATCTGTCGCTGCGGCATGTATGGTCGTATTCGGCAGGCTATCAAAACCTCCGCCGCCTATTATGAAGTGGCGAGCACTTCTGAACTAGCTGATCAAGCACAGGAGGTGAGCGGTGAATAAATGGACTAGAAGAGCTTTTCTAAGCACAGGTGTTATCGCAGGCACCGGACTCGTTGTAGGAATTTCAATACGCCCAGGTAATCGGGCACAAGGCCTCCAAGACTTGATGGCTGGAGAGGGCGAAACTCTCATTCATGCTTATGTCAAAATTGGCGCTGACAATGTTGTCACTGCCATCATTCCCCACTCTGAAATGGGACAGGGAATCCATACGTCGCTAGCGCAAATGGTCGCCGATGAACTCGATGCCGACTGGGATCTTGTCCGTGCCGAAGAAGCTCCAGCGCTTGATGAATATGCAAACTATGCTGTAGGCAAAGGATTCTTACTGCCGGGCGCAAAGTTCCCGGACATAATTATCCCATCAGTCGATGGCGCGTTGATGCAAATCGCCGATGTTTTGAATGTACAAATTACCGGCGGAAGTGGCAGCATTCGCTTTACTGGAGAATTGGGATCGCGAATAGCTGGAGCCGCGACTAGACAGTTGCTAGTACAGGCAGCGGCGGAAGAATGGCAAGTGCCTGAAAGCGAAATCGAAACTGAAAAAAGCCATCTCATTCACAGAGCAAGTTCTCGCAATGAGCCTTATGCAGCATTCGCAGCGGCGGCTTCAACAATGAAACCGTCGTATACACCTGAATTGAAGCGACAAGACCAGTTCAAGGTTATGGGCCAGCATGTGCAGCGTTTTGATATTCCTGCCAAAGTTGATGGCACGGCACAATTTGCATTGGATGTGCGCCTGCCGGGAATGCTGTATGCCACTGTCACGCGGTCACCCGTTTTTGGAGGCACTCTTATAGGCACTAAGGACGAGGCTGCTCGCGCCATAAGCGGCGTAATTGATGTTTATGAACTTCCACCTATGGAATCGAACGACATGGTTGGAGCCTTTACTGCGGGCGAATCAGTTGCCGTCCTTGCCGAAGGCTACTGGCCGGCCATACAAGGTCTTAAAGCACTTGAAATAGAATGGGATAACGGCGGCAATGAGACTGTATCCAGCGATAAGATTTTTGCCCAGTTTGATGCAGACATTAGTGCCGCTCAGGACAGGGGAAGCGACTCCCTAGTCGGTGACGCTGATGATGTGTTCGCAAATGCTGCAAATATTATTTCAGCGGACTATCGCGTCCCTTATCTAGCCCATACATGCATGGAACCCTTGAATGCAACAGCAGAAGTTAAAGATGGACGCTGTGAGTTATGGATAGGTTGTCAGAACCCTCTGGGATTCCGACAAGCTGTAGCCGATGCGCTGGGAATCGATGCAGAAAAAGTCACAGTACATAATCAATTTATGGGTGGTGGCTTCGGGCGCAAAGCTCGTCCTGACTATGCTATTCAGGCAGCGCTTGTGGCAGAGCGTGCTGGGCGACCAGTACAGCTCATCTGGTCTCGCGAGGAAGATGTTCGTCAAGACTTCTATCGCCCTGCGGTTCAAAGCCGCTTCCGTGCCGCATTGGACAACGACGGCAACCCCATCGCATGGGAGAACACTTACGTAGATAAACACGAGCCGATTGAGGCACCGTTAATTCCCTACGCAATTCCTGCGCAAAATATTGGCTATGTCGCCAGCCCTACTCACGTACCCTTCGGAGCCTGGCGTAGTGTAGATCACTCGCAGCATGGTTTTTTCACCGAGTCATTCATCGATGAAGTTGCAGTGGCTGCAGGCAAAGACCCCTATGAGTATCGTGCCGGCCTACTTAAAAATCATCCCCGCCATCTGGCTGTACTTGAGAAAGTAGCTACCGAGGCACGGTGGGGTCAACCACTTGCAGAAGGTCGAGGACGCGGCATCTCTCTCCAAGATTCGTTTGGAACACTTGTCGCTCAAGTTGTTGAAGTAACAATTGTTGATGGGGACATGAGTGTGGATCGAGTTGTCGCCGTAATCGATGCGGGTTTCGCAATCTCACCTGACGGCATCACGGCGCAAGTCGAGTCAGCCATTATCTACGGCCTAACTGCTGCATTACATGGCGAGATAACAATCGAGAATGGGGCGGTTGCACAAAGTAACTTCCATGACTACGAAGCAGTACGCATGGACACGGCACCGAAAATCGAGACGCACATAATCAACAGCGGACACGCGATAGGTGGCGCAGGCGAGCCTGGTACACCTGGAATCGCACCTGCCTTGGCAAATGCTGTATTCGATGCGACTGGCATACGAGTTAGAAACTTGCCACTCAATCAATTCAATCTGCGTTTTGGGGTTGAAGACGCCGGGGCGGTTGGCTAGTCGAGCACGTGGCTTAGATAAGGTTGCGAGCTTCACAGCTCACAACCTTAATTCTTATCCATCTAAAGTAGGCGCGACCCTCTACACTGCAATACATCATTGATCGGAATGATGTATTGCCATCACCATTCCCAGTACTGGAAAACTATTCCCAAGGAAAAATTGTGTCTGCAATTAACTGGACTACAGATAGCATTCAAGACCTGTCAGGAAAAACCGCAGTAGTCACCGGCGCCAATTCAGGCCTTGGTCTTGAAACCGCCAAAGCACTAGCAGCAAAAGGTGCAACAGTTATATTGCCAGTTAGAAGCGCAGAAAAAGGCAAGCAAGCTAGCGATGAAATTACCAAGGAATTTCCTGACGCAAAGATAGAGATCATGGAACTCGATCTATCAAGCCTTGCCTCAATCAAGAACTTCTCTGTAGCTTATTCAGAGAAACATGCAGGTCTCGACATCCTGATTAACAATGCCGGCGTTATGGTACCGCCCTACAGCAAAACCGAAGATGGCTTTGAATTGCAATTCGGCACTAACCACCTCGGTCATTTTGCGCTAACAGGCCTAATGTTGCCGATGCTCCTAAAAAGTGATGCCGGCAGGATAGTAACTGTTTCTAGTGTTGCACATCGCAGCGGGAAGATTGATTTCGATGACCTAACTTGGGACCAACGCGGTTATAAAGCAGCCCAAGCGTACGGTGACTCAAAGATAGCGAACCTGTACTTTACTTCTGAGCTGGCTAGGATGCTTAAAGACACTCAGATCACAGTTGCTGCGGCACATCCGGGCTGGACACACACCAACTTGCAACAACACTCTAAGCTATTTAGTTTTCTTAACCCCTTCTTCTCGCAAAAACCGCCTATGGGCGCACTTCCAACGCTAAGAGCGGCAACTGAAGAGAGCGTCAATAGCGATGACTATTATGGCCCCGGAGGATTTTTAGAAATAAAGGGCTATCCTATAAAAGTTAATTCAAACGCTCTAGCAAAAGACGAACAGATAGCAAAAAAACTATGGGACGTTTCTGAGAAACTGACAGGAATAAAGTACAGTTTTTGAATGAATAGACAGCGTCTGCGCCAGTAGTCTTTAGCGCCTTACTGCCGGCACTACAGAGTACGTGCTGATTTCAAATTTCCTGAGCATCCGCCTTTCTTTAACCTACTCACTCTCACTAGCGGATCACCCTCCCCGATTGAATGCGCTATTCCTATTGCTCCCTGACAGACAATCTATAAGCTGCGAATAACGGCGTATCAGGCCAATGGCTGCACGCAACTCTTGGTTTTGGTATTGATTCGCGCTCCGGTCGTTGCAATGATGGGCACAGACTCCCACGCTAGCCAGACTGGACTCAACCTAATGCGACTAAATACACACACCGATTGCATGCGCAGCCTTCTCCTAGTCAGCTGTGTTTTCCTATTACAGGCGTGCCAAGGAATTCTAGCGCCTGCCGCAAACTCACGGAATCTAACAGCGCTCAGCGATGAAGAAGTTACCGTTCGCCTTGCTGCCGAGTATGGAGCCACTATAAGGACCATCGAGTCCAATGGAATTAATCTACGGATTGCAGAGGCGGGAGAAGGCCCCTTAGTTATTCTGGTACACGGATGGCCTGAATCCTGGTTTTCATGGCGCTATCAGATACAGGCATTAGCGCAGGCTGGCTACCATGCCGTCGCTCCCGATATGAGAGGTTATGGCGGCTCAACGATTCCCGATGCGATCGAGGATTACAATATTCTTGAGTTAGCGGCCGATGTCGCCGGCATTGTTAACGCCCTGAATGAGGAGTCCGCAACGCTGGTGGGACATGACTGGGGCGCGCCCATTGTTTGGCAAACGGCGCTACTCTATCCGGATACAATCAATGCCGTGGTTGGCATGAGCGTTCCCTTTCGAGGTCGGTCACAAAGTCGGCCCAGCAGGGCTATTCGCCAAGCCCCCGACGAGGACTTTTTTTATACTGCCTATTTCCAAGAACCAGATGTGGCAGAAACTGAATTCGATGCCGATCCGCGAACCTTTATAGCCCGCCTATTTACTTCCCGCTCACCCGGAACACCAACCTTTCCACCGCGAGTGACAGACCCGAGAGCCAGCGCCGGAGGCTGGATCGATAGGCTGGGTGAACCCGAGCGATTGCCTGACTGGCTATCTGAGACTGAGCTGGATTACTACGCCCGTGAATTCAGTCGAGTCGGTTTTAGGGGCGGCATTAACTATTACCGCAATGGCAGCCGTAACTGGGATCTCACCTCAAGATTGGCAGGCGCACAAATTCAACAGCCTGCTCTCTTCATCGCTGGTGAGGTAGACATCGTTAACCGCGGCGCTACAGTCCAACAGCTAAGAGAAATAAATCAGCCCAATTTCGTCGACCTGCACGATCTGATTTTGATTCCCGGCGTGGGACATAGAAATCAACAGCAGGCTCCGCTGGAAACCAACCAGTTACTGCTCGGATTTCTGAACTCCATTAGCGACTGAAGCCCGCCAAGTAGCGATAAGATCGTTAGTCATGTAATCTGTGATCCAAGATTTCAATTCGGTCCAGCTTGCAACATAGAAGACAGCACACGAGGAAACTAAAACATGAATAACAAGACACTCAAAATTATGCTCAGCGCGACATTACTTTGCGCGCTCTCCCCCAACCTTTTCGCGCAGCGCCCCACAACGGCAACTCATGTATCCCACGGGGAAATCATGACTGTCTTCGAACACATGGGAGAGACCATCGACCAGCAAATCAAGGTGGTTGATATCGGCGACGATGTAAACGTTGGTGTTGGAATTTTGCAGCGCAAAGGTAATCGCACCGAAGGAGAAGTAGTAAATGCGATTGTGCATCATGCCATTACTGAAATTTATTACGTATTGTCAGGCTCTGGCACTCTCGTGACTGGAGGCGACATCAGCGGAGACATAGAATTTCCGGCCAACAATGTCTCAGTTATGGAATTAATCGGCCCTAGCGGCAGTCGCACAGTCGTCAATGGCCAAACTAAAACTATTTCGGTGGGTGATATTGTTGTTATACCTGCTGGCGTGCCTCATGGGTTCAGGAATATACAAGATCAAATTACCTACTTGAGTATGCGTGTAGATCCAGGCCAGGTGTTGCCTACAGGATATGAGCATCCTTCGCTGGGAGAATAGAGCTTAGCGATCGCTTGAACAGAGTAAACATACAGCTTTGAACTACCGTATGTTTACTCTGCCCCCGTATTAAATCCCAGAATTCAGAAACCGAATCAACTCCGCACTAACTACACCCGGCACTTCCTCGTGAGGATTGTGTCCCACATCAGGAATGAGAAAGACTTCTCCGTTTGGAAAGGCATCTGCAGCTTGTCGCGCCTCTTCCGCAAACGTCGGATAGTCATCAACGCCACCGAGAACCAGTGTCTTCGTCTGAATGTGTTGCCGGTCGTTCACCACCGTATCCATAGCACGCATGTGGTTAGTCAGTTGACTCACATAGGCTAGGCGGGGCCAATCGCCACTTAGCCGCTGACCATAGCGTATGCGCATATGATCGATGAACTCCGGCTGCCAGGTAGTATAGTTACCGGCTGCCCAGCGCAGTAAGCCGGCATAGACCTCATCCATGTCTGGGTTCGCGTCTACCTCTCCAGTTAACGGCTTAAATGCTCTTCCGGCGCGGCGGTCTGTCAGCCCTACTTGGTTCACGGTAACGAGATGGCTTATTCGCTCCGGATAAAGGAAAGCGAAGCGTGTGACCATCTGCCCACCGATAGAGTGTCCGACTATCGTTGCCTGTTCGATCTCTAGATGATCCATCAATCGCGCAGTATTAGAAGCCCACAAACTGATGCTATAGGGGATTATGGGTTTTGAGGACTTGCCCCAACCGAGTCGGTCTTTCACCACCACTCGATAGCCCTCTGCAGCCAACGCCTTAATCTGCTCAATCCAGTACCAACCGTAATACAGGCCTCCATGATGAAGGATTACCGATCGTCCATTTGCCGGCCCCGTCGGAGCGACGTCCATATAGGCAACACGCACCTCTTCGCCGTAGACACTGAAGTTCATGAACTCGACCGGGTACGGATATTCAAATTCCTCCAAACTGATGGACATCGGCCCCCAATCACTAGGCGCGGAAGACGGAGGGCTAGACTGGGCTGCTGCCAGTCCCGCGAACGAGACGGTGAAAAGAGATAACAAGGTTACCCAGGCAAGAGCAATAGAAGGGCAGTTAGAATCTTTCATGATTTCTCCGTGTTCGGATAAGCTGTTTGGCAGCCAATACAAGGCTAAAAAAGATCAAGAAGCAACAGTAAACCAGCTAGTAAATAGGTCTACGTCAAAAGTATGGGAGCCGGTGTTAATTCGCCTCTGTGCACAGAACAAGACAGGGATTATAGGGTAGACTTACGCAGCGGGTATCAAGCTCTCGTGTCGAACTGTATTGGAGCGGGAGCCCTAAGTGAAATTCGGAAATTACAGAACTCTTATCGTCCTAACCTTCGCGCAATGCTTTGGTCAAACGGCAGCACCGATTCTTGTATTACTTGGCGGTATCGTAGGAGCACAGATCGCGCCCTCGATCGATTGGGCTACCCTCCCCATTGCTATTCAAATTGCCGGCATCGCCTCTGCAACAATACCTGCGTCCTATCTGATGTCAAAAGTCGGCAGGAAGGCTGGCTTCCTTGCGGGCACTGCACTGGCAATTTTTGCTGCACTGTTTGCCGCCTGGGGTATCTATCAACAATCGTTTACGCTTTTTTGTATCGCCTCTTTCCTAATTGGTAACTACATCGCCTTCTTACAGCAGTTTCGTTTCGCTGTCGCAGATTCTGTGCCGAACGAACAGATACCTAAATGCCTGTCGTTTTTAATGCTAGCGGGAATCGTTGCCGCATTGCTTGGGCCAGAAGTGGGCCGGCGTTTCAGCGTCATCGAAGGGCTTCCCGACTACGTTGGTTCATTCCTAGGCATGGCAGCAATGCTGAGCGTATCGTTTTTGATCTTGTTGGTGTTCTATAAAAACACGACATTCGAGAAACAAGACCAATCTAGCGTTGTCAGACCTCTAGGGCAGATTTTCAGACAACCCGCACTAATTCTCGCCATTGCCTCTGCTGCCGTGGGATATAGCGTCATGAGCCTTGTTATGACGGCGACCCCCCTGAGCATGCACGAAATGGATCATCATTCCCTGAACGACACTACCCGGGTCATCCAGAGCCACATCCTTGCTATGTATGTCCCCTCATTCTTCAGCGGATTTCTAATCTCCTGGCTCGGGGCTAAACGGATTATCCAGGCGGGATTCGCGCTAATGATGATTTGTATATTCATTGGTTGGGGCCAACCCGACCTCATCAACTACTGGGGGACTCTGGTATTTCTCGGAATAGGTTGGAATTTCCTCTTCCTCGGCGGCACCACCTTACTAACTCAAAGCTACCGCTCATCGGAGCGATTCAAGGTGCAGGCGGTCAATGACTTTCTGGTATTTGGCTTACAAGCGGTCGGCTCACTCAGCGCGGGCATTCTATTGGCCAGCATTGGCTGGAGCGGCGTGATGATATTTGCTCTACCCTTATTGCTACTACTCGTTCCAGTAATATTCAGAACAGGTAAGATTGCGGCCTAAACCAATGTCGTGGCCGCACCCTGCTTTGAATGTCGCCCCCTCCTACTAACATCTAACCCGCGCGCCAAAATTAAAATGGAAAGAACAGGACTAAGGATTCAGTTTTGCACGATCTACTTGAAAGAGAACGTAAGAAGCTAGCCCGTTATGTCCTGCCCTTGCTGAGAGAAGCTACAGATTGGGGCACCAACAAAACTTCACCTTCTGAACCCCACGCCCCTCATTAAACCAAGATTTCAATCAGCCCTTACCCAAATAAGAAATGGTACCAGCCACATCCGTATCATCAATCATTTGAAAGCGACTCTCGCTTCCTTTTTGCCGGGCTTCGCCATACGGGGCATATTCTGGATCGCTGGCAAACGCCTCGGCTGCATCAGCATCGGGAAATTCTAGCAATGCAATCAATGAAGTATCTAATGGCTCGCCTTCCATGACTTTGATATTCCCGCTTCTAGCCAAATATTTTCCGCCATGCTTGTGAACTATCGCATGTACGTTCGCCGCATAGTCAGGCACCCAACTATCATCAGTAATTTTTATGTCTGCGATAATGTATACACTCATCGATATTACACTCCAGGTTAATATTGTAAATTTGGGTTCGAGATCCACAGCATATCCGAGCGTCTACGGAGCGGCTAGTACTAAACTTTACTAGTCTTGATTTTCATAGATTGATAGCATCTTCAATGGCAACGAGAACGGGATGGAAGATGAAAAGCTCGGGAAATAGACCATTCTGTACGCCACCATTGGCGACTGAGATTCTCTGGGCTCGGTGAACAATGAACCTTCTACGGAGATTACTCGCAGGATCAAAAGCAATGATTTTCTCCGTCCGCTAAGCGGCCGGCTTGCTCAATAGCTGATCTGAAATTCGTCTCACTGAGCATCTTTTTTTGATCCATTCCACAAACTACTGTAGCTTTACTTTAAAGAAAATCATTCTGTCAGCGTTGATATGGAGAAGCCCATGATCACTATTGCTCATTCAGGATTGAACTCGCGATTTCTCCTTGCCCTCATTATTCTAAGCGCCGGACTGCTTAGCCTCAGCCCTGCAGCCGCTAATGCTCAAGACTATATAGTCGGTCGCACCGTAGACGGCCAGCCAGACCTTCAAGGCTTATGGACCAACGATACCATTACCCCAATAGAGCGCCCTGCCTCGATGGCAGACCAGACATTCCTCTCCCGAGATGAAATCGCCACTGCCGAAGCCCGCATTGCCGAGCGCCGAGCCTTCGCCGATGACAATATCTCGGTTGAAACAGGCGGAAGCATCGGTGCTTACAATCAAATCTGGATGGATTCTGGGGATACCGTTCTTTCTACCGGGCAGACTTCAATGATTATCGATCCGCCTTCTGGCCGGGCTCCGATTCGGCCCGAGGCTGAAGCCATACGAGACTACGGCTTTGCCCATGTTGACGATCATTGGACTTATCACACTGTTTGGGATCGCTGTATTACGCGGGGTGTGCCGGGGTCAATGCTGCCCGCCGGCTATAACAACGCCTACCGATTCATTCAAACCAAGGATACCTTCACCATCGTGCATGAAATGATTCACGATGTACGGGTAATCCAACTCAACAAGACCGAGCACATCGATTCCGAAGTAAAATTGTGGATGGGTGATTCCATTGCTCGCTGGGAAGGCGATACGCTGGTGGTTGAAACTACGAATTACAATGATCGCGGCATGATTGCCAATAGCGGTGCGGGTGGCCGTTTGAAGGGTGTACCCATCAGTGACGAGCTTCATGTAGTTGAACGTTTCAGCCGGGTAAGCGACGACACCATTCTGTGGGAGGCGCGAGTTACCGATCCAGTTAACTTCTCAGCGCCTTTTACCATTTCCATGCCACTTACTCGAGACGACCAGTACACGATGTACGAATACGCCTGCCATGAAGGTAACTACGCGATCGAGAATATCCTAAGCGGTGGACGCGCCGCGGAGCGTTCAACAACTCCCTAACTAACGACTGGACAGTTGTCTAGACATCTCATCGTTTAGCTAACTTCAGAATTTTCTGATCACCCACCAAGACTGGATTGGGTATGAAGTCAGTGTTTGCCATCTAGCAGGGCAAACACACCCTGCTCAGATGGGGGGGGGGACGTAGCCCGAATAGCTTTGTTATATTTTCGAGGGGGACGTAGCCCGGATAACCATCGGTGTTGCCAACTCTCTCCTTAGAAAGGTGCTCTGTATGTCTCGACTTACTTTCAATATCACTATCCTGTGCCTGATGATGAGCTGGCAAGTTCCCGCTTTCGCTCAGCTGGATAGCGCCGAGCAGGCCATGGTCGCATTCATCGATGACAGCAATGGGGCAGCAGAGGAGCTGCTCATCGAAAGCGTTAACATCAACAGCGGCACCATGAATTTTGCTGGCGTGCGCGCGGTCGCCGACCACATGATGCCTCACTTCGAAGCAATTGGATTCGAGACGCGCTGGGAAGATGGCTCAGCCTTCGGCCGTGCCGGCCATCTCATAGCGGAAATTCGTGGTGGCGGTGAAGGACCAAAGCTTTTGCTGATCGGGCATTTAGACACCGTGTTTGAACCCAGCAGCCCTTTTCAGAATTTTGAGCGCATCGATGCCGAGCGCGCCACCGGCCCTGGCACCACTGATATGAAGGGCGGCAACGTAATCATGCTGCAAGCACTGCGCACACTCAACGAAGTAGGTCTATTGCGAGACATGGACATTACTGTAGTGATGACAGGCGACGAAGAGCTCAGCGGCGACCCACTCGCGCTCAGCAAGAAAGCGATCATCGACGCAGCTACCTATGCGGACATCGCCATCGGCTTCGAAGATGGAGATGGCAACCCGACAACTGCGAATATCTCAAGACGCGGCTCTTCGGGCTGGACACTGCAGGTTAAGGGTACACCCGCACATTCTTCACAGGTATTTCGTGAAGACATCGGTCCGGGTGCAATCTATGAAACGGCGCGGATACTGCTGCTGTTTCTCGAAAACCTACAACAGGAAGAAAACCTGACCTTCAATCCCGGCCGAATTCTAGGCGGCAGCGAGATCACGCATGATACCGAAGCCAGCAGCGGCACTGCGTTCGGCAAGAACAATGTGGTAGCAGAAAGCGCGTTGGTAACAGGCGATCTACGAGCGGTGTCTCTGGAACAACTACAGAGAGCACGCCGCACCATGCGCGAAATTGTCGCCGCTAATTTCCCACATACCAGCGCGGAAATTGCATTCAGCGATGGCTATCCACCTTTGGCGCCGACTGAGGGTAATGCTGAGCTATTGGGAGTCTATAGTCGGGCCAGTGCTGATCTTGGAATGGGGAGCGTCGCCGCTGTCAATCCACGCCTAGCAGGTGCCGCCGATGTGTCTTTTACATCAGGGCTCGTTGATATGGCCATCGATGGATTGGGCTTAAGTGGTTCCGGTGGACACACCGTGGATGAGACTGCGCTGATGACCGCTCTACCGAGTCAGAGTAAACGTGCAGCATTATTGATATACCGTCTGCACCAATAAGAAATAGGAATGCAGCAGAGATCAATCGGGTTACCGGCGCAATGAAGTAGTTGAGAAATCTCAACGCGCGACCCAGTATTTAACCTCCTGCTGATCGAGGAAGCTCTCAGCGTTCTCGCCTTGCAGCATGGCAAATGTTGCCAACATGCCGGCTCTTGTGCAATTGCCTTCTGCTACCGTTATTGACAGTGGCGCTGCTTCGATAGGCCAGCCTGTGATCGGATTTAGTACATGACCATAACGTATGCCATTGGAGATGAGATATCGCTTAGTATTACCACTGGTAGCAAGCGCACCCGAAGTTAACTCTAGGAGTTGCTGCGCCTCATCCTGAATTTCCGCGTCTTCTATTCCTATCCGCCAAGGCGAGTCTGAACTAGGACCTTTATTACACACAATATCACCGCCGAAATTGACCAGTATCGGCGCGTCGGAAAGACCTGATAACAATCCCAAAGTACGATCAACAGCATATTCTTTACCGATACCCCCGAAATCGATTTGCATCCCAGCAGGCAGAGTCAAATAGGGGGCGAGCCACTGTGTTTTTTCCAGGCCGATCAATGGTAGGAGTGATTCGATAAGAGCGTGGGAGGGCTGGGTACTTGAGCTGCTAAACGGCCAAGCTTGTTTTAGTATGCCGGAGCTGATGTCAAACAGACCGCCGCTTAGCTCATAACACTGAAACGCAAAATCCAAAAGCTGTGCGGTCTCTGCATCTACTTCCGTCGACTCCCCATCAGCGGAATTAATTCTAGAAACAATGCTATCTTCCCTATAACGACTGTATTTTTGTTCGATTCGCCAAGCTTCGGTCGCCGCCACATTCAGAAGCTTACCGGCAAGCGACTCATCATTGACGTGCATCAGCACTTCGCAGTCGCTTGCCATCGCCGAAAATCGGCCGACCCAGCAATCACCCTGACTAACTAGTTGCGTTTGTCGATCGATAGCCAAGTCGGCAGCCTTCCTATTGTTTCGAGAATGCGTCAAAACCTATAAGAATAGCCGATTTGAATAATTGTTGCCTCTAGATCAGGGAACATGTCGTAGTTATTCTGCACCCCAATCGGATTGCCAACGGTATCACCTTGTTGCTCGTAGGCTTCCACTCGAACATTTATCTCGCTTCGGTCGTTCAGTCGGTAACCAAATTTTGACCCGATAGTAACTCCGTTGAACGCACCCAACCTGTAGTCGGCACTCGCATCAATCGGCAAAGCCTGACCTGCGACAAGACTGTGGGCGAAGAATCCCGCCTCTTGCTGATTGTAGTAGCGAATATGCGGCTCAACATAAAACTTGTCACTCACGTTCCATCTGTATCTACCATCGATTGTGTGAGATGCAATATCCCAGTCATCCCAAAGATAGCGATAAGACACATCAATGATGTCTCCATTGTCACGACTGTATTTGGTTTTCCAATACAAGCTGTGCTTCTCTCGCGTGTCAGGGCGACTGTCATAGACATAGCCAGAGGTCTCACCGGTAGTTCCATCTACTAGCGAGAGCAACTTGAATGGCTCGGTCAGATATCCATCCTGCTGACTGTAGGAATAATTGAACTGCATAAGAGTCTGACGGTTAATTACCTGCGTCACCCCTACCAGAAAATCTAGAACTGTTTTGTCTTCTTCATCACCCTGTCTCTGTTGATTCCAAGGCAAGGCAGTAGAGGCCAAGGGCACAGGTATGCCACCCTCCGGATCCATAGTGTCATTGGCAAAGGCGAAGCCTACCGACAACGTTGTGTTCTTCAGATTGAAATCCCGGGCCAAGGTGGCGTTGAATCCCACTGAGGTATAGTCATACTCGTCAGAATACGATAAGCCCGTGGAGAGGCGAGTCAATCGGTTCAAGGGGAAATCATATTGAGCGCTTAAAGCCGTACGGGAATCCTTAAAAGTATCATCTAAAGGAAGATCGCCTGCCTCGGTAGTATAAATTCCTAAGCCGGAAGGCCTAGTAAAAGTTTGAGGCGCATTACTTATCGTCGCACCGTTCGGTGACGCCCCGGTCAAGGAGTCCGCGACAAAGGTCAGATTCAGTTTACGACCATCTTCAAAAACTCGCGTCGCACTTACCACAGGCTCAATCGCGTCCACACGATCTTTCTCGCTATAACCAAGTACCGCCGAGTCTATATACCAACCCGGAACTTCCTGCGCGGAGCCTGTTTGGTTTAACAAACTACAGGCCGCAACGGCGAGTAAGTTATTGATCTTCCCTTTCGGTTGCTTTAATTGCATCCACAACCCCCGCCACCAAAGCTCGCACCGCCACTGGAGGCCTCTTTGCTAAAATAGATATGGTCATCCAACCTGGCTTCAAGCGGATCGCTAACCAACTGCATGTCTTCCTGAGCCAGAATGCCTCTTTCCCAGGGCTGAACACCCAATTGTGAACAGGCGCCCAGCGTCAGACACATGCAGAACACCGATAATATTTTTCTCATTAGCCAATCTCCAAACCTGGAACTCAAATAGAAACGCACGGCGATGAGATTAGCAGGGGTTTCTTAAGAGAATCTTAAGCAGCGCCGCTCAGCGCACACTTCTTGCACCACAACTGCTATACGGCCTAGTTATCAAACCTCGAATTGCTTAACTGCTTGTGAGAAACCTCCTCAGGCATGTTTGTAATCAGCCCGTAGATCCACCGAAGACCACCAACACCTTGTTCTCGCTCTCCGGCGAGCATCCCACTCAAGCCATAGTTACCTTCGTGACATGCGTATTCATAGATTTGACCATCGCTGGGCCTAAAAGTTAGCTCACCGCGCCATGGTCGACGGTATATGTTGTCGTCCTCTACGGTAAACTCGTAGACAATTTCTTGCTCACCAATTCGTGTAAAGCGCTCAGTCACCTTGCTATTCAATCCAACATACAGCTGGTGCTTGATCGCGCCTCGCAAGCTTTGCTGCGGGTGAAACTGTGTCGTCTCTACGACGAGAGTGTCGCCCTCCCAGTGACCGATTGAATCTCCCAACCAGGGACGTATCTGTTCCGGCAGTCGCTCGCCATCAAGACGAATCGTGCGTATCGCGTGATTCATTTCGACCAAAATCTTTACCTGCCCAGGCGTCTGAACAAATTGGTAATTATTGTTATATAACACTGGCAGCATTGGCGGCCCACCAGTGGACCCAAAACCCACTACACAGCGATCACCCAATAACTGCTCTTCAGGATTGTTACGCTTCTGTGTCTTTAACATGGTCAACCAATATTTGGACCAGCCGGTAATCGTGTAGGGAATTCTGCCGTTCTCAGGCTCGATAATTATCGATGTTCTTGGCTCCCCTCTCACTCTCAACAAGCTATTGCCACGCTCAAACCAGAAGCTGTTATAACCACCTACGACCTCACCTACCGGCAAGTCTCCCGCTGGGAAGTCATCAATTTCTCCTTGCAGGCCCGCGTCTATTAGCTCTAGTCGACGAGCCTCTTCCTCGCTGACGACTAATTCCTCAATACCATCAAACCGTTCGAGACCGGTAAGGGTTGAGCTATTCCAACTACCCTGTAGATCGGGATCGCCCCAAGGCATCCGCGGAGTTTCCCAGTCCTGTGCTGTGGCAGATAGCGGCAAGATGAATGCCAGAAAAATTAACGATAATGTTTTCATTGCAGAGGATTCTTTCTCAAATGGCCGTACATAAGCTCTTCGACAAACTCTACACAGTTGAACTGCATCAACCGATCATCAGGTGCCACTCTTTTATAGATCGGCATACTTATAGTCCATGGGCGGGTATACACCGTGGGGTCTTCAAGCGTCGCTTCGTAGTGCATTGTGTGTGCGCTGGTTAGTGTAAAGCGCTCTATTACTTTGAGCTTGTCGCTATGGTAATTGCCCGACCTATCTAACCAAGTTTGTCCGTTAAACCCTGTTGTCTCTATCACCATGGTATCGCCATCCCAACCCAACCATGACTGGCCCATCCAACTATCCAGCGGCGCTGGCCCCGGGTCTGAAAGGTGAATGTTTCGTACCGCGCCAGCGTACTCATAGGAGAAGAGTAAGGCATCGCTGTTATGGGCAATCTCAAAACCGAAGTCCATGTAATTTGCTCGAGGCACGCCAGGTAAATAACACTTAATCTCAGGGTCCGATGCTAACCAGTCGCTGCGGTTTCTATCCCTCTGTGCAAGAGCCCTGCGCTTATAAGGAATGGCTCCACCTTGTACTACGCCCAGACCCGCCGGGACCGAACCTACCGCGCCTATCGCGACAACTTCCTTCGCGGGCACCGGCACAACTGGCCCCTCACGAAATGCCATGGCCGCCTGAGCGCCATGCGCTTCTAAGTTGTAGTTGGCCGTGTTGAGCACCTGCCAGACTCCGTTAAAGTCGGGCAGACCATTGGCCAAGCGTGGAGGCTCATAGGAATCTGCGGCCATCAGCATGCTGGAGCTCGCAAGAAGAAGTAAAACTGTGAGTAGACGTTCCATATTCGCTATAACCTTAGAGAAAACTGCAGCTGTACAACAAACTAACAAAGTTTTCTTAAGGATATCTTAGCGCTAGATCGATTGATGAGAGGGGCAAAAAACCAGATGGAGAAACGCCTTACAACGCTAGGGTGTAGCAAATTTGGCCACTCATTTATTTCAATTAATAGACCACGCTGGTTTGCCGTCCGTATCGGAAAAAATAAAGACAGCGTAAGAAACACCCCAGCGCAGTCCTTTAACTATCCTGCGAACCAGTTTCATTAAATCCCTTAACGATAAGCCACAGAGTAAGAGTCAGGTTGAACTCGCGAAAGAATGGAAACAAGGTAGTAACAAGGGCAATATTCAACCCACTTATCACGAGCCCTACAAGTACAGCGAAGCCTATTTGCTGAGAATAGATCGCACCGTTCACCATAAAACCCGGCGAACCAAATAGCGGAGCTGTAAGAAAGAAATCCGTTAATATCCCGCCTACAAATTGCAGCAGTATTATACTGCCGATTATCCTGCCTGTTCTGTTCACGTGACTCATCATTACCTCGTAGCGAATTTAGGTTTTTCTTCCCAAGTACAATGCCCCGCACACCTCTTACTGCCCAGCCCAAAACTTATTTGGGCAGAGAAGGCAGGACGGGAGCACTATTTACTCGGGCTGCGGCCTCTCCATCATTGCTCTCTCTAAAGAACCAAAGTAGACGGAAAATGGCATTAACTGTTACAGAAAATAAGCTGCAAGACCCGGGGACGGAGGTATACCTCCGTCCCTGCAAACCCCCAAATCCAGCCCCTTCGCAGAACTCGGGGACGGAGGGATACCTCCGTCCCTGCAAACCCCCAAATCCAGCCCCTTCGCAAAACTCGGGGACGGAGGTATACCTCCGTCCCTGCAACTTCATCAAAGAACCAAAGTAGACGGAAAATGGCATTAATTGGTACAGTGAATAAGCTGAATTATCAGCCAAGCCAACTAACCGCGGTGAGTCACTATGGAAAAGCTCCAAATTCTATCGGCCTGTCTCGTTTCTGCCCTGCTAACAAGCTGCAGCAACGAAGATAACCCCCTCCAGCTGGAGCCGCTGGCGAACGCCAGCCCAAAAAATGTCATCTACATCCTGACGGACGACCATCGCTTTGACTTCATGGGTTTTACCGGCAAGGTACCGTGGCTGGAGACTCCGAATTTAGATCGCCTGGCTAGTGAAGGCGCCTACTTCCCCAATACTTATGTCACCACCTCCCTGTGCTCCCCTTCTCGGGCGTCCATCCTCACAGGCCTGTATTCCCATACTCACACGGTAATCGACAATGCCGCCCCCGACCCTGGCAACCTCACCTTCTTTCCCGAGTATCTTCAAGAGGCGGGCTATCAGACCAGCTACTTCGGCAAGTGGCACATGGGTAATCACAGTGACGAGCCACAGCCAGGTTTCGATCATTGGGAGAGCTTTCGTGGGCAGGGTGTCTACTATGGCCCGACTCTTAACATCAATGGCGAACGTACAACTTACGACGACTCCACTTACATCACGGATGTCTTAACCGAACATGCCGTCGATTGGTTGGAAAACCGTGAGCAGGACCAACCGTTCTTCCTGTATCTCTCGCACAAGGCTGTGCATTCCCAATTCCAACCAGCTGAACGTCATCAGGGTCTTTACGCGGACGAAGAAGTCGTCTATCCGCCTAGCTTCGATGTTCCTAGCTATGGTATTCCGGAATTACCAACCGGCGATGCAGACAGTGAGCCATTACGCGGGCGCGACTACTACGGCGAAAATCGAATTCCGGACTGGGTAAAGCAGCAGCGCGAATCCTGGCATGGGGTCGATTACATGTACCATGGTGACATCGAGTTCGAAGAGTTCTTCCAACGCTACACCGAAACTCTGATGGGCATCGATGAGAGCGTCGGCGCAGTATTGGATTACCTAGATGCGAATGGACTGGCCGAAGACACGCTGGTGATTTATATGGGAGACAACGGTTTCTCCTTCGGCGAACACGGGCTGATAGACAAGCGCCACTTCTATGAGGAGTCGGCCAAGGTTCCTCTGTTAATTCGATGGCCTTCCTACCTTGAGGGCGGCGCTCCGATCGATGCCTTGGTGCAAAACATAGACATCGCACCGACCATCTTAGAGGCCGCCGGTTTGAGCATGCCTAGTCAAATGCAAGGCGCATCGATTATTCCACTGCTAAGCCGCGAAGAAGTCGCCTGGCGCGATCGCATATTCTACGAGTACTACTGGGAGATGGATTTTCCGCAGACTCCGACCATGTTTGGCATACGCACCGAGCGTTACAAGTACATTCGTTACCACGGCGTGTGGGACACTAATGAATTCTATGACCTGGAAGCCGACCCCGATGAGATGCAGAATCTTATCGACGTTCCCGAACATCAAGAACGTATCGAAGGCTATGCAAACGAAGTCTATGACTGGCTCGAATCCACCGGCGGCATGAGTATTCCACTAAAGAAAGTAGTGCGCCCAAAATTTGGCGACCATCGCAACCAGTCCGTCCTATAGTAACTGCGAGTGTAATCGATGAGGCCAAAATAGAGTTTCCATAAGCTTGCTCTGACTTCATTTTTACACTCCACAACTTGAGTTCACCAATTTCGATATGAAACGCTTTTCAATCACTACTAGCCTCTTCATTCTGCTAACAACGGGACAGACAGGCTTTGCTCAGTCCCCTGCCGCAGATCAGTGCCTCGATGAGTTGGGTGCTTCGGTGTGGGTGAACGGCGCAGACTTCATTATGGGCGATGACACGCTCTACCCCGAGGAGGGCCCTGCGCACAGAGTTTCGGTAGATGGCTTCTGGATGGACGCACACGAAGTCACTAATGCGCAGTTCGCCAGCTTTGTCGCTGAAACTGCTTACCTTACTGTGGCCGAGCGTAGTCCCGACCCAGAGGATTGGCCAAGCGATGCGCCTGCCGATGTACTGAAGGCTGGCTCGGTTGTATTCACTCCACCGGAGTCTGGACAAGACTCCGCCGACTGGTGGTCTTGGGTTCCAGGGACTAACTGGCATCATCCCTATGGCCCCGATAGCGACATCGAAGGCAAAGACCACTACCCGGTGGTTCATATCGCCTTTGAGGACGCCGAAGCTTACGCTAATTGGGCAGGTCGCTCGCTGCCGAGTGAGGCTCAGTTCGAACTTGCGGCACGCAGCCGGCGCAACACGCTATTCCCCTGGGGCGGCAATGAACTGGCTCCACACGGCCAGCATCACGCGAACACTTGGCAGGGTACATTCCCAATAGAAGATAATGCCGAGGATGGTCACCGAGGCCTGGCACCTGCGGGCTGCTTTGGCGCCAATGACTACGGTGCCTATGACTTGATAGGCAACGTCTGGGAATGGACTTCGAACTGGTACTTGCCGCAGCACAATCCGGCAGACGCGGGGAATCCGACTGGGCCCTCTCTGCAGCAGTCGCTTGGCTTTTCTGAGGATGGCATGTCTGCAAAAGTTATTAAGGGTGGATCTTACCTGTGCGCGGAAAACTATTGTTTACGATTCAGACCCGCCGCTAGAGAAGCACAAGATACCGGTCTCGGCACAAGTCACATCGGATTTCGTACAGTTAAGAACTAGAGAACGAATTCAAATTGTTGCAAGACTATCTATTGGCACTAGAAGCTATTATGTATTCTCATAACAATCATTATTAGGAAAAAAAACAAAATGTACCTCCCTGCTTTTCGATTCCTATTAGGCTTTTCTATGAATGCTATCAAAGCCCTAACGCTGCCATTATTGGCTCTGACTTTAAGTCAATGCAGCTACCTCACTCCTATTCAAGCTGATCACCAGAACGGACCAACACTCCCAAAAATGCCTAACATCCTTTGGCTAGTCGCCGAAGATCTAAGCGCAATCATTCCTCCTTTTGGGGACAATACTGTTGCTACGCCAAATTTGACTCGCCTCGCCAATGAGGGCATTCGTTATACCCAGGTATTTTCGAGCTCAGGAGTCTGTGCCCCAAGTCGCGCAGCCATAGCGACAGGCATGTATCAGAATAGAATTGGCGCCCAACACATGCGCACTACAAACATCGCAGACTTTGGTGTCGAGGGAATCATTCCCTACGAAGCGGTCCCTCCGCCCTATGTAAAAATGCACAGCCAGTATTTTAGGGAGGCTGGCTACTACACAAGCAACAATGCGAAAGAGGATTATCAATTTCGCAAGGCTGTCACCGCATGGGATGAAAGCAGCACTAGCGCGCATTGGCGTAACCGCGCCGAAGGGCAGCCATTTTTCTCAATCTTCAATTTTGGAATTACCCACGAGTCACAGATTTGGCGGCAAGCAGGGAACCCCTTGTTGGTGGATGACAACCTAGAGGTACCCGTTCCACCGTATTTGCCAGACACAGAGATCACTCGCCAGGATATACGGCAGGTCTATTCCAATATCGTAGCCATGGACCAACAAGTAGGGGAGATTCTCGACCAGCTGGAAGAGGACGGCTTATTGGATAGCACAATCATCTTCTGGTACAGCGATCACGGTGGCCCCCTGCCCCGTCAGAAAAGATTGTTATACGACTCCGGCATGCACCTGCCACTCATAATACGTTTCCCCGATCAGTATAGAGCGGGGGAAATCGACGAGCAGCTGATAAGCTTTGTTGATTTTAAATCGACCATTCTTTCACTCGCCGGGATCGAGCCGCCAGACTATGTCGATGGAAGGGCATTCGTAGGCGAATATGCCACCACTCCTGCTCGTAGCTACGTACATGGCGCAGCCGATCGCTTCGATACCGAGTACGACATGATTCGAGCGGTTCGAGACGATCGATTCAAATATTTACGGAACTTCAACCCAGAGAAACCCTACTACCTGCCGCTTTCCTACCGCGAGCAGATGCCAGCTATGCAAGAATTGCTGCTCCTGCGTGATTCTGGCGAATTGAGTCCGGCCCAAGCTCAATGGTTTAGAACATCAAAAGCAGAAGAAGAACTATTCGATGTTAGCAACGACCCTTTTGAGCTAAACAACATTGCCGCTGACCCTTCCCACTCCGGGAAATTAGCCGAGCTCAGGGCGGAGATGGATAGTTGGATGAACTTCATCGATGACAAAGGATTAATGCCCGAAGCAGAGCTCATAGAAAGCATGTGGCCGAATGGAGTTCAACCAGCGACGCTTGCTCCTATCGCAAGAAAATCCGGTAACGATGGCCTTATAACGCTTCACAGTGAAACCGCGGGAGCTAGCATTGGTTTTCAACTACTAGGCGAGGGTGAGGAGATTGGAACTACCTGGCAGATCTATCAGCATCCGGTGTCGGTAAACGAAGATCAGAGGCTACTGGTGATAGCACACCGCATCGGCTTTATTCCCAGCCCAACTCTATCAATAGGAAACTGAAGCAGAGAGTGCGAACTTATTCTACGGATCTACAACTAGCGTAAGCGGCGCACTCTGAATTTCCTGCCCTTGATCTTGCCATCGGCAAGTATCGTCAATGCCTGCTTCGCGACTGTCTGCTCCACGGCGACGTAGGCAATTTTGTCGAACAGCGTGATCTTGCCAATCTGCGCGCCAGTAATTTCACCACTTGCCGTTAGTGCGCCAAGCAAGTCCCCCGCCCTAACCTTCTCCTTGCGTCCGCCGTTCACGAATAGCGTGACCATCGGCGGATAGAGTTTGAAGTCTGCAGGGGTAGTCAGCGTCGTCGCGCTCACTATCTTCGCGGGCGAGCCTTGGTATTCTTCGATAGCCTGCAAGTTACGCTTGTCCGCAGAAGTGAACAGGCTCACCGCGAGCCCCTTGCTGCCTGCTCTAGCCGTGCGTCCAATACGATGAATATGTACTTCAGGGTCGCGACTCAGATCGAAATTAACGACAGCCGCCAACTCCTTCACATCAAGCCCGCGCGCCGCCACATCGGTTGCGATAAGAATCGAGGCACTCTTACCTGAGAACTGAGTAAGAACCTGATCACGATCGAACTGCTCCAGATCGCCGTGCAGGGCCAGCGCATGCAGGTCCAGCGCGCGCAATTCTCCGCCCAGGTCATGGCACTGCTGCTTCGTGTTGCAGAATATGAGCGTCGACTCAGGCTGATAGTGCGCGAGCACATTGTAAAGCGTCTGTACCCGCTCGCTTTTCTCGACCTTGAAGAAGGCCTGCTCGATGTCTGGACTGTGGTGGCTGTCCTCCACGCGAATCTCAATTGGATCACGCTGTACGCTGCCGCTAATACCCTTGATGCCCTCGGGGTAGGTGGCAGAAAACAGCAGCGTTTGCCTAGAAGCCGGGGTCGCATCGATGATCTTGGTAATGTCCTCGAGAAAGCCCATGTCCAGCATGCGGTCAGCCTCATCCAGCACCAGCGTCTGTACCGCGCCGAGATCTAAGGTCTGCTTCTCGAGGTGCTTGAGGATGCGCCCGGGTGTGCCTACAACTATGTGCGGGTCACGCCGCAGGGAGGCCAGCTGTGGACCCATCGGTTTGCCACCACACAGGCTAAGCAACTTGATGTTGGGAATAGCGCTCGCAAGCCTGCGAATCTCCGCCGCCACCTGCTCCGCCAGCTCCCGAGTCGGGCATAGCACTAGCGCCTGGGTGCTGTATAACTGCGCGTCGAGCTTATTGAGCAGACCAATCGCAAAGGCCGCCGTTTTACCACTACCCGTCTTCGCCTGCGCGATCAGGTCTTTGCCACTGAGCAGGTGCGGCAGAGCCTGCACCTGCACCGGGGTCATCGAATCATAGGCCAGCGTCGCGATGCTCGCTAGAAGCTCGGGCCGAAGCGGCAGAGTTGCAAAGGGGACGGGATTCATTGGAGTAGCCTGCTGATTCGGGCTGCGCAGCATAGCAGATATTTAATGGTGAGATTAGCGAGATCCCCAGGCGGGAAACACCTGTTTCCCGCCTTGAAGCCAAAATAGACTGATTTTGTGCTTTGGTCCCTTTGTTGTTCTCTTCGCCTGCCCAATATAGTAAAGTGCGCGCCCTTGTTGTACTTCCCTATCCGACCGGCTGCAGTCTACCCCAACGATTTTAAGTACTAAATCCACTCGAAGCCCCGCGCTTCCGGTGGCTCACACTATTGGATTAAGAAACACCTACATGAATTATCTGTTTAACCTGTACGACCGCTCGAAGAAGATTAATGTCCTCATCGAAGTGCTATCAGGGATCACCGTTTCGATAGCGCTAGTCCCCGAAGCCATCGCCTTTGCACTGATCGCTGGCCTCTCTCCGCTCACTGGACTGTATGCCGCATTCAGCATCGGCTTGATTACCTCTATCTTTGGCGGACGGCCGGGCATGATATCTGGTGCAACTGGTGCTATTGCCGTGGTGATCGTGAGCCTGGCGCAGAGTCACGGCGTGGAATACATCTTCGCCACGGTGATACTGGCTGGCATTATTCAGATGACTGCCGGCCTCCTCAAGCTGGGCAAGTTTATCCGGCTGGTGCCGCACTCCGTTATGTTTGGCTTCGTTAACGGACTCGCAATCGTTATCTTCCTGGCGCAGGTGGCTTCCTTCAAAGTCATGGGCGCCGACGGCGAGCTCGAATGGATGACTGGCCCGAATTTCAACACCATGCTCGGCTTAGTGTTACTCACTATGGTCATTATTTGGGGGCTTCCTAGAATCACCAAGGCAGTGCCCGCATCGCTCGTTGCCATTTTAGTAGTCACTGCGATCGTACTCGGCTTCGATGTGGACACTCGCAACGTTGGCGACATTAGCTCCATCAAGGGTGGCTTCCCGCCTTTTCATATACCCGACCTGCCGTTTAGCTTCGAAACGCTGAGCATCATTTTTCCGTACGCGTTTATCGTCGCCGGCGTTGGCCTGATTGAGAGTCTACTCACGCTAAACCTGATCGACGAGATTACTGAAACTCGCGGCAAGAGTAATAAGGAAGCAATAGCTCAGGGCATGGCGAACTTCGTAACTGGGTTTTTCTCTGGCATGGGTGGCTGTGCGATGATCGGTCAGAGCCTAATCAACATATCCTCTGGCGCTAGAGCTCGGCTGTCGGGAATCGTGGCCTCCGTGATGCTATTAATCTTCATCATGTTCGGTGCTGAGTACATAGAAAGAATGCCCATCGCCGCGCTGACCGGTTTAATGATTATGGTCGCTATCGGCACGTTCGAGTGGGCAAGTGTAAGAGCCATCGGCAAGATGCCGACCCGTGACAATTTGGTAGGCTTCCTGGTCGCTGCAATCACCGTGCTACTCCACAATCTGGCGTTAGCGGTATTGATAGGCGTGATCATCTCCGCCTTAGTGTTCGCCTGGGAGAATGCCAAGCGCATTCGTGCCAGAAAATACATTGATGAAGACGGCGTCAAACACTACGAGATTTATGGCCCGCTATTTTTTGGCTCGGCACAGGCGTTTGCAGAAAAATTTGACGTGAAAGACGATCCAGAGAGTGTGATCATCGATTTTAAAGAGAGCCGTGTGAATGACATGTCGGGAATTGAGGCGCTTAACAAAATCACCGAAAGATACTTCAAGGCTGGCAAAGAGATACACCTGCGCCACCTAAGCCCCGACTGCCTGCAGCTACTCAAGAACGCAGAGAAGATCATCGATGTGAATATCATCGAAGACCCGACCTACAAGGTAGCAGTAGAGATCTAATGGGGGGGGGACAATGGGGGGGGGACGGAGGAGCTCCTCCGTCCCCTACCTAGCTATCCCCAGATTCCATCTGCCTAACAAATTGCTCGGAACCCACCGGCATCGAAAAATAGCTCGCCTTGCGAAACGCCTCTAGGTCTTCACTGTTAAGACTTGTCTGGAATAGCTCTCTGTAGTTATTGCGGCGGCTTTCAGCATCGCGACTCAATTCTAAGTAGCAATCATGGGGGATCACTAGGCTGTTCTTATCACCCCAGGCATTCGCCTTGTAGCTCGACCAGGGATACTCCTGGGGCTGCTCAACCATGTCAGCCACAACTGGGTTAAGTTCGATGTAGCGGTAACACTTAAGCAGGTAGCCGATACTGTCGACGGCGCTTGATTTATGCCTGCCCTCCCATAGGCTTCCAGTTCTCAAGTACTTCTTATTTATAGACTGCGCATAGCGGCTACCAACCGATCTGGAAAAATCGGAGATGCTGTCTGTAGTCTCGGGGGTGAGCAGTAGGTGAATGTGGTTAGTCATCAAACAATATGCATGAATGCTCACACCGTATCGATGCATGGCATCGCGCATGAGATCCAAATACAAAACATAATCTGCCGCATCGAAGAAGCAAGCTTGACGGTTATTACCGCGCTGAACGACATGGTAGGTATAGCCAGGCAAGTACATCCGTACTCTTCGCGGCATAGCAAACTCCTTTTGCTAATGCGGGTGCTAATAAGGGGGACGGAGGAGCTCCTCCGTCCCCTGGTGTTCCAACCCCAGGCGCGCGGGCCTTTAGCTGCCTAGCGTACTCTTCCCTTGCTTGGCTGCCGCCTTTGCAGCCTTCTTCTCTTTGGGAGTCAGTGCCGCTTTCTTTTTTGTTTCCTTCTTACTATTTTGACCTTTGCTCATAATAGCTGTTCCTTATAGTGCTACCGTAGATGGTTGTTGTTCGCTAAATTGGAAATGGTAATACAACAATAGCGCTTAAAGGGCCTCAGGGGATTAAATTTTGATCCCCTGAGGCCCTTTAACTTTAGTTGTAGAGCAGCTCACGCATAGCGCCGTGGGTCTGGATAGAATAGAAAATATTGTCGTTCTGGATCATGCCGACGAACACGATGTTCTGCACCGGATCGATCCAGAACCAGGAACCGGCAATGCCCCACCACCAATGAGTGCCCACAGGGGCTCCGTTGAAAGCATCCGAATCGCTCACTACGGCAAAATCGACTCCGAAGACGTTGCCCGGGTAGATGTTGGCAATATTGTCGATACCCTCTGGCAGGAGATTACTACGCATGGTCGCAATCGCCTCTTCAGACAGGATTCGCACGCCATCCAACTCACCCTTGTTCAGGTGCATCTGCGCGAACTTCATATAGTCGTTAGCGGTTGAGGTTAATCCGCCGCCGCCGGAGAAGAACTTCGGCTTGGTGAGAAACTGCCCCGTATCTGAGCGAGTAAGACCACCTGTAGCCGCTTGGTTGTATTGTCTCGCAAGACGATGGGCTTTGTCGGCGGATACGAAGAAGCCCGTGTCGACCATGCCCAGTGGACTGAAGATTCGCTCCTCTAGGAATACATCGAAGGTCTGACCTGACAAGACCTCAACGAGATAGCCCTGCACATCAACGGAATAGCTGTATTCCCACTGCGTGCCCGGTTGATAACCTAGGGGCAGTTCGCCGAGGCTGTCTATCTGATCCGCCAAGGAAATACCGCGCTGCATAATGCCTGCAGCCGCCATAGCTTGGGCTACTGGGCCGCTCGATAGTGGCGGAACATACATGACGCCGCCGGTATGGCTCATCAGCTCCTGGACAGTCATCTCGTGATTGGCCGCCTCGGTGAGCATGTTGCCGCTGGCATCGGATTCCGTGAAAACCTGCACATTGGCAAGCTCGGGAATGTATTTGGATACGGGATCGCTTAACTGAAACTTGCCTTCATCATGCAGAATCATCAGCGCGGTGCCGGTGATCGGTTTTGACATGGAGAAGATACGGAAGATTGTATCCATATTCATGGGCACCTGATCTTCCACGTTCTGATGACCGAAGCTCTCGCTCATCTGCAGCTCGCCCTCTTGGGCAATCATTATGACTGCACCGGACAGGCGCTCTTCATCTACTCGAGATTGCATGTCTGCCGCGATGGCATCCAAACGCGACTGGTCTATGTCGGCACTGCTTAATGAAGCACTTAATAGGAAAAAGAATCCGCCGAGCATCGTCGCCCAGCCTTTATTTGATAGTGGTCGCATTTTCGTTTGTATCTCCCCAAAAATAAAATCATCGAGTCTGAATACTAGTATCGATCCTTGATAAAGTATTCAGCGTGTTATAAATCTTAAACACCTACATGGTTAACTCTTTTCAGTCAGCCAAACTGTAAGCAATTACGTAACCGCCGGGCACATCACCGGTTTCAACATCGTCGTCAACGGCCGCTTCAAGTTGCAGCGCGCCGCCACCGTCGGCCACGGTAACGATGACATATTGCTTGCCCGTTGTCGGGCTCACATAACTCATAGGCGTTGCCGTCGACGAACCAGGAAGGCTGTCAGTCCAGACCTCCTGCCCCGTAAATACATCTATAGCACGCGCCGTACTATCGACCACACCGGCATTAAAGATCAAACCGCCGCCGGTGACGATTGAGCCTGCGTTATAGAACATACCCATGGGCAGAGGCAGTCTGCTAGGAATGCCTAATGGCCCCTGTTCCTTGGCTGTACCAAGCGGTCGACGCCATAGTAGTTCCTGCGATGCGAGATCGACTACAGCCATCTCGCCATAAGGTGGCTCAATGCAAGGTGCAAATAGGGGCGAGAGAAAGAAGAATGAATAAACTGCATAGGGAGTGCCTGCCTGCGCGCCTCCAATGCCGTACCCTTCATTTTCCCTAACATCTTCTCTATGGATAAGACGTACCACTGAAGGGTTGTTCATGGTGTTAACCACCATCAGATGATTCACCTCATCCACCGCCACACTGCCCCAGTTCATTCCGCCGGCAACGCCAGGATAGTAGAGCGAACCATGGCCAGTAGTTGGCGGAGTGAGCGGGCCTTCGTAGCGCATGCGTTTGAATTGTAATCTACAGGCTGCCTGATCGAACGGCGTGATGCCCCACATGTCTGCCTCGGTTAAGCGCTCGGAGGCGAAGGAAGGCATGCCCACCGAGAATGGCTGAGTTGGGACAGTGAAGTCTTCAGGAATATCTGTCTGTGGTGTCGGCAGCTCTGCCACTTCGGTAATTGGTTCGCCAGTCTCTCTGTCGAGCAGAAATATTTCCGCACGCTTAGTAGGAACGACAACGGCCTTGCGAATAACGCCATCGATGGGGACATCTACCAGTGTAGGTTGTGCGGGCACATCGTAGTCCCAAATATCATGGTGCGTTGTCTGAAAGCTCCATCTAACTCGACCGGTTCGCGCATCGAGTGCAATGATCGAGCTTGCATACTTCTCCATGGCTTCGCTTCGGTGTCCGCCAAAATAATCTGGCGTGGCGTTGCCCGTTGGTACATAGATAAGGCCTAGCTCTTCATCGGCGCTAGTTAGACTCCACACGTTCGGCGTGCCGCGCGTGTAATTTTCACCGGGGGCTGGTAAGCCAGTTCTATCTTCACGGCCCATGTCCCAAGCCCAGACCAACTCGCCTGTCATCGGATTGAATCCGCGCACTACACCGGAAGGCTCTTCCGTCATTTGATTGTCCAACACCCAACCGCCCAACACTAAGACGTCATTGGCGATAGTGGGCGGTGAAGTCACGAAATAGAATCCCGGTACGACTTCGCCCATGCCGCTAAGCAAACTGATCTCACCATCAACGCCGAAGCCGCTGCAGGGAATGCCTGTGTTCTTATCTACCGCAATCAAACGCGCATCGGTCGTCGCGGTGAAAATGCGTTCCGCACACTCGGTAGCAGGGTTTGGCTGGGGATTGTCGTAATAAGTAACACCGCGACAGGTATCCCAGAAACCGATCTTCGGTGATTGCAGGTCGGGGTCGAAGCGCCAGCGCTCTTCGCCGGTGTCTGGATCGAGGGCAATAATAATGTTCTGCCCCGTACACATATAGAGGCCGTCATCGATCTGAATAGGCGTGCCTTTGAAAGCGCCAGGCACACCAGTACGAACTTCCCAGGCCCTTTCCAGTTGACCTATGTTCTCGAGGTTTATCTGATCGGTTGCGGCATAGCGAGTGCCCGTCTTGGAGGAGCCATAATTCGACCAATCTCCCGTCGCATTATTTACCTGCCCAGTGCCAGCGGCGCTAGGCTCGCCAACCTCAAAGCCACTAGTGGCAAACAAGGCGACGACGAGCAGCGCCAAGCCACCTAGCGTGGCCTGAGTCGATCGCTGCTGAAACAAGGGAGCTGGCTCGGACTGCAATAGCCCTCTGCGCACTCTGGGCAGAAGAAACCAAAGTCCCAGCACGCTGAACATAGCGACACGCGGCATTAGCGCCCAAGCATCTAGGCCCGATTCGTACAGCGCCCAGAGATAGGTAAAGAGCAAGAATGCGCCGTAGAGCTGCGCACCTCGTACATCTCCTCGGAAGAGAAAAACGGCACTGCCTAGCAGCACAGCACCCGCAAAGGCATAGTAGAGCGAACCCCCGGCTGCCAATAGCAAGACTCCCATCCATAACAAGAGAACGCCCGTGAGGCCAATTACTATGGAAAGAAAACGAGGTTTGGGGAATTGCGAAGGATTATTCAAGGCTGTCTCCTGAAGGCGCTATAAATAGCACGAACTCTACATTACGATTCTGGGCTAACGCTGCTGCCTGATTCTACCTAACAAAAAGGGGGACGGCAAAAAGGGAGGGGGACGGAGGAAGGGGGGGGGACGGAGGAACTCCTCCGTCCCCCCCCTTACACTTAGCCTATCTCTCTTGCAGGAACACCTTCGCGCTGCGTGTTCTGCCAATCTTCGGGCGTGTTGATGGAGACGGTTGCCGCAGGTAGCGGATCAATATCTAGAATCACATCGGCAATCTTCTCTGCCACCATGATTACTGGCGCGTTGATGTTGCCATTGGGTAGGCTGGGGAAGACTGAGGCATCTACTACTCTTAGATTCTGCAGGCCATGCACGCGGCAGTGATTGTCTACCACCGCTAGGACATCGCTGGCCTCACCCATCTTGCAGGTGCCGGCTGGGTGATACGCACTCTCGATATTCTGTTTGACCCAAGCGTCTATCTCCGCGTCAGTGCTTACGTTGAGTCCGGGCTGGATCTCTTCGCCGCGATACTCGTCCATGGCAGGCTGCTGCATGATTTCGCGAGTGAGGCGAATACATTGTCGCCAGGCGGCGATGTCTTCGTCGGCCTGATAGTAGTTGAAAAGAATGCTAGGCGCTTCTGTAGCGTCGGCCGATTTTATTCTCACGTGGCCACGACTCTTCGGTTTGTTCGGGCCTACGTGCACTTGGAAGCCGTGACCGGGGATAGAGGGCGTGCCGTCATAGCGCATCGCCGCAGGTAGGAAGTGGTACTGAATGTCCGGCGATTTCAAGCCGCTCTTCGATCGAATGAATGCGCAGGACTCGAAGTGATTGCTGGCACCGAGGCCATCCTTAAACAGCAGCCACCTGGCACCTATTAAGGCCTTACTGATTAGGCCTAGCTTATTGTTTAGACTTACAGGCTGTGTGCAATGAAATTGAAAATACACTTCGAGGTGGTCTTGTAGATTTTCCCCGACACCGGGAAGCGTATGCACTGACTCTACACCTGCACTATCTAAAACCTCTTCGCTGCCGACACCGGAACGTTGCAGCAACATGGGTGAAGCGATTGCGCCGGCTGTTAGGATCACCTCGCGCGTTGCACGAATAGATCTTGTGCCGCTCTTCGTTTTCAGAGAAATACCTGTCGCGCTCTTCCCTTCGAATTCAACGTGGTCCACCAAGGCCTTGGTGATAACGTTGAGATTCGATCGGTGCGTGACTGGCTTCAGATAGGCTCGGGCTGTAGATTCGCGCACGCCACCGCGCACCGTCATGTGCATCGGGCCAAAGCCTTCTTGATACTCTCCGTTGTAATCTTTGGTTTCAGGATAGCCGGCGTCTACACCGGCATCGATGAAGGTGCGATATAAGGGGTTCATGCGCATCTCGTTGCCGCCACAAACGCCTAGGGGGCCGTCTCCTCCGCGATAGCTATCGCCTCCTCCAATCCATGATTCGGCACGCTTGAAGTAAGGCAGACAGTCTCGATAACCCCAGCCTTTCGCCCCCAGCGCCTCCCACTCTTCAAAGTCGTGAGCGTTGCCGCGCACATACACCATGCCGTTGATTGTTGAGGTGCCTCCCAGGCCCTTCCCTCTGGGACAGGAAATTTTCCTGCCGTCCAAACCAGGCTCAGGTTCGGAATGATAGCCCCAATTGAACCTGTCCATCGCCATGGGATAGGACAAGGCGGTGGGCATTTGCACGAAGATGTTGCGGTCGCTGCCGCCCGCCTCCACTAGCAATACTGAATTATCAGGATTCGCTGAAAGCCTATTTGCCAATACGCAGCCTGCAGAACCTGCGCCCACTATTATGTAATCGAATTCATCCATACTTTTTACGTTACCCGTTCGCTGGTTCGGCCAGCATCTGTCTGCGAAGAATTATCAACACCGTGATGGCCAAGTAGAGCCCAATGACTACCAGACCGATCCACTCAATCTGCAGCGGTGTGAACTGATAGAAGAGAATTAGACTGTATAACAACAGCCAATGCAGGCCGATGTATCTCAGCTTGCCTAGGCGATCGACAGTGAGTTGAAGATTGTCTGTATACAATCGCGTTAGCGAGTCTAGGGAATTCACAACAAAAATGATCCCCACCAGCACCATGAAACCATTCATGAAACCCGAAATATCCAAGCCCTGCTCATAGACTCCGAACAGAACCGAGAACCATAGAGAGATTGGTATGGACGGTATCAGCAAGAGCGCGAGCAGAAGCTGCCAAGTTCGTAACCCGTCAACGAAGCGAGCAACGAACTGCCCAATCATGATACTCCAGGCAAACCACCAGAACAGATAGAACGCGTGGTAGTCGGTGAAAGGCAGAACGAAACGATGGATATTCGCGAAGTAATCGCCGATCTGGAAAAGATTAGTAGCCAGGCCGCCTAAGCCCAATCCCCCAAACGCCCACATCGCTGCAATCAGCGCAAAGAACAACCAGGTAGAAGACAAACTTAGAATCTTCACATAGCGCATATCAGTGCTGGAATACACTGCTCCCAACACGACAAGCGCCACCAGAGCGAAGCGGTAGAAAGGCGTGATGCCTACAATATAGTCAGGCAGGTATTGTAAGAACAAGAAACCAGTGAACGCGCAGGTGGCGATAATAATAATGTTGTTGATCAGCTTCACCCACGGAATCTCGAAGATCTTCAAGCGCGGCTCGATGATGCAAAAATAGCACGTGGTCAGAAAATAGAAGACCCAGATCAGAAATCCCCAGAAACCGAATTCGATTGCCAGAGGGTTCGTAAAACCATACGCCTGCTCCGCCTCATAGATTGGGAACTCGGTCAGCGGAAACATGATCAAGCCAACATCTAGACCGGAGGTAAACAGAATCGAGAAGAACGCGAAAAACTTCGTAGGCATCTGACCCGTTAGGATTAGGTTGCCCCAGCGCCATACCAATAGAAGGGAAGCAGCCAGCACGGCAATGACGGCACAGGAGAGGATAGCCTGCATCATTGACCAAGCCTTAGAGAGTGGATAATTAGGGACATCGTCACGTAGTCTAACAGACGCGCACCCGTTATTGGGCTCACAGTAGAGATGGTGTGCTTTTGATAAGGCCAGAATGAAAAAAGGAAGCATTGTGAAACCGGCCTAGGCTTCCCAGCACTTCCTTTGATAACAACAGCTCAGGCTGCGAGTATTCCCGTAAGGGAGGGGGACGGAGGAACTCCTCCGTCCCCCTCCCAACACTACGATTTAGTCAGGCAAGGCCAAAACAACCAGCTCCGCAGGATTTCCTGCGCCGCCCATGAACATCGCAATGTATTGCTTGTCTTCGTGCTCGTAGGTAAATGGCAAACCAGTCTGATTAAACGGCAGCTCAATCTCGGCAACTATCTCACCGGTTTCCTTATTGATGGCTCGGAAGATCGGGCTAGCGCCTGCGGCTCCGGTACCCTCAGCTTGGAACAATAGGCTCTTCGTCACGAAGATACCCGATCGCGTTGGCACGCCTGTGCGCGGCAGATCGACGCCTTCCAGCAACGCATGATTCTTGATGCGATCTGGCGTGTCGGCATTCGCAATCATCCAAAGATGATCACCCGAGTTCATATCGATCGCCGTTATACGACCGTAAGGCGGCTTGACGACCTCTAGACCTTGTATACGTGGCACACGAACGCCGAAGCCCTGACTAAGATCGATGTCAGATTCCTCGTTCTTTGCCAATGCCAATACCTGTAGCTGAGTCCTTGAGGGTATGTAGAGAATCCCGGTCTCAGGATCCAGAGCAGAGCCCTCCCAGTTGGAACCACCCGTGGAGGAAGGCAGGCTAAGTAGACCACGCGTACCGTCCGGCGCATTGGCTAGGGATGGCGGCGTATACATAGTCGGGCTGAGACGAAAATCTTTAACCGCTTCCAGCGCCATAGCGCGAAGCTCCGGCGTGAAGTCGATCAGGTCATCTTCGGTAAACCCCTGTCGCTCGAAGGCAGGCGGATGTGTCGGGATAGGCTGCGTCGGCGAATACCATTCACCTGGCACGTCTCCTGCCGGAACTTCTCGCTCTACAATCGGCCAGATAGGCTCGCCGGTCACTCTGTCGAAGGCGTAGACCCAAGATTGCTTGGTGACTGACATAACTACCTTGCGGCCATTGGGTAAGTCAGTAATCAGCGGCGCAGAGGGAACATCCCAATCCCAGATGTCATGGTGGATAAACTGATAGTGCCACTTACGCTCACCGGTTCTAACATCCAGCGCTACTATGCCACTAGAAAACAGGTTGGCGCCCGGTCGGTCGCCGCCGTAGTAGTCACCCGTAGGATCCTCTATCGGCAGATAGACAATACCCAATTCCGAATCGCCGGATATGGGGGCCCAGACTCCGGAATTGCCGGTAAATTCGACGCCTTCGTCTAGCCAGGTTTCAAAGCCGACTTCACCGCGCTCGGGAATGGTATGGAAGGTCCACAGCAGCTCGCCAGTGTGGACATCGAAACCGCGCACGTCGCCCTTGGTGTTGAACTTAGAGCGCGGTCGCCCACCGGTTCTGTGCGCAGCGCCGACCACGATGACATCGTTCATGACTAACGGCGGTGCGGAAAGGCCAATATCTGGATAGGGATAGCGTGGATCGTCAGCGTTGCGTAGGCCCAGATACAGATCCACGATGCCGTTCTCGCCAAAAGACGGATCGGGAATACCGGTCGCTGCATCCAGTGACACCAGCTGGTAGCCAGGTGTGACATCTATTACCCGCGAATTGTCGCCATCGCTCCAGAAGGCAACTCCGCGCCCAGCACCCTTGCGCGGCGCATGATCGAATCGATCGCCTTCGTCAGATCTCCACAGCCACAGTACTTGGCCGTTCGTGGCATCCAGCGCCACTACGTTGCGAGTGCTGGCGATATTTGCGTACAAGACGCCATTAACTTCTAGCGGTGTAGATGGGTTGACGAAATCTGCTGAGGGGCCGAAGTTCTCGGTGGAGAAGCGCCAGGCGACTTCTAAATCGGCGACGTTCTCTGCGTTTATTTGGTCTAGGGGTGAATAACGCAGGGAGGTCTCGCTGCCGTGGTAGTACGGCCAGTCTCCCTGCTCAACGCTGGTGCCAGTTTGGCCCAGAGCTAGGGGAGCGCAGACGAGCGCACCCACTGCTATAAATGGTGAAATTAGTCGTTTTATTATTATCATTTATGACTCTCCAAATACCATGTGTATCTTGTGTAAACTAAACGGGGACGGGGCAAAAATACAGCAGTTTCAGCAACCAGCTCGATAAATTTGCGGCAGTACTGAATGCGCACCTCGATTTCATGATAATCCTGCTGTTTCTGGCAATTTATTCCGAACATGAAACCACCACTTTTCCCCGCCCTGAAACTACTGTATTTTCGACCCTGACCTCGATAACACTGCCCCTATTAATTGCGGAGACACCATGCCACTTACTCCTTTCCATCTTGCCATTCAGGTACGCGACATCGATGAGGCCAGAGATTTCTATGGCGTGAAGATGGGCTTACCCGAAGGCCGCAGCACGAAGGAATGGATCGACTTCAATTTGTTCGGTCATCAGCTGGTCACCCATCTCAACCCTGGCATCGGTGAATCCGGCAAGGTTCCCAGCATCGCCAATGGTGTAGACGGGCACGGCGTGCCGGTACCGCATTTTGGTGTGGTACTAACTTTCGAGGATTGGGAGGCGCTGGCAACTACGGTAACGAAGTTTATCGACGGCTTTATCATCGAGCCCTATATTCGTTTCAAGGGCGAGCCGGGGGAACAGGGCACTATGTTTTTTACCGACCCTTCCGGGAATGCGCTCGAGTTCAAAGCGTTTAAAGATATCGAAGCGCAGTTGTTCGCTAAATAAATACGCTGCCGCGGAATACTAAACCTGCCCCATCATCTTCATTCCCAATTAGTCTTGATTGATACACCTCAATGGGAAAACAGATTGCCGCGCTTAAAATGAACCCAATATTTAGTTAAGGAGCGCAACTATGATGAACGTCACCAAGGTAGGCAGCAATCGATTAGATGTAGAATTTGATGGCAAGATAGACAGCGATCAGATGACGAAAGTGTTGGATGCTATGTTTGCAGAAATTGAGGATATGGAACACGGCCTTCTATTGTACCGAATCGGCGAATTAGAAATACCTACGCTGGGAGCCATCGGCGTGGAGCTAAAAAACCTGCCGAAGATATTTCGAATGGTGCAGAAGATTGACCGAATTGCCGTAGTCTGTGATCAAGCCTGGGTGCGAACTGGGGCCGAGATCGAAGGAAAACTCATTCCCGGCGTGGAGATGAAATCATTCGGCTTGAATGAAGAAAGCGAGGCGGTAGAGTGGCTGGAAGCTTGAAGTAGAGTCATCGCTGCGGACGAAATCTGAGATATTATCGATCTCGTTCGCAGCACTGACTTAATGAATCTTAAAAGCTTTGATTTCTGAGCCAACTTACTTGTCGGTCAATCAATCTGCTAAAGATTGTATTACTGGTACTGTGGTACCTCCTAAGATCTAGGAGTCCAGAAGAACACTTTCCATTCGCCAAGCGGTTCTGAACCTGGGTAGGCAGGCTGATCAAGCGTTCTGCCCGACTTACCGGCCCACTGCGTCATCATAGCTATGCGATCGTCGCCGTGAATCTCGGTAGCCGTCATCGAAAAAGTCTGGTCACCTATGCGCAACAATCCGTCGCCGCCATTGGAGCGGACGCGTCGAGCCCAGTATCCGTTGTCCGGACGGGTAGCTGTAATTATTCCCTCTGGAGTGCCTACCCACGATAGGTTATTAACGAATGGCGGGAAGCCGTCTAGCTTAAACGTCAATGGACCTTGAACGCTGTCGTTAAGCGGAGAGAAATCTTCTAGGGCTGGAGTAGCTGTCCCTCCAATAATTATGCCCGGCGTACGGCCGAGTCCCGTATTGCTAAGATAGGGAGCTGTGGACGCCCAACCTACCACCACGACCAGTAATACTAGACCGACCACCATCCCGGCGATTTTAGGCTTGCTCATTGCAAATTCTCCTTATTGTATGCAGAAAGGATGCACAGTATATCCAATTTGGAGCTTTGTCCAATGACCGCTTTTGACCCCAGAAATCCGTCTGTCTATCGACCCTGTGACGCCCGAGTTTCATGGCATAGCGGAATTTCGAGGTTTCTATCTAGCGCCTCGGAGAATTACTGCCAATAGCTGCCATTAATCCTGTTTCGCTAGCGATCAAGACCGCCTTCTAGCGGCTCAATTTGGAACAATCAGAAACGGGTTTGGGAGGCTTTAATAAAGAAGGCCCAAGTAAAGGTGCAATACTGCATTATTACTCGAGCCTTTGTTGCTCACGGCTGCATTCGGCACAAGAGGCACAGAGATTGCTCACTGTTAGATGCGACGGTTGAAGCGCAGGATTTGACTGCTGCTGCTCCCGCCTTCTGAGTTAATGTTCTGAATGACTATAGTAAGCACCCTGCTGTCAGGCGAGAGTGTTTTTGCGCCGACCTGAGATGTTCTTCCGGCGTTCCTGATGGTGTACTCAACAGACCTGCCGTTGACCTGAAAATAAGAGATCGTGGTTTGGGCTCCGTTACCGCCTATAGTTGCAATGGAATTGCTCCCGCCGTCATACCTATAGCTTGCCGAGCTACCTCCAATGGAACCATCCGAGCTAATGGTTACCAGCAGGCACATAACCCCGCCGCCACCGGTCTCTATATAGGTTCGAGTCATGGCATTCGGAACTTGCCCGCTACCGAAATCTGAATTGGCCGCGTCGAGGTCTCAGGTTCCGATAAATGGATTTTCTGACTGTGCAGCGGCTGTAAAAGAAAACAAGAACATACATGCAACCAGAAATAATTTTCTAAGGTTAGTCTTCATTGTTCCCATCTCCTTCTAGTTACATTTTTTCGATTTCTTCAGCGTAGTAAAAGTCCGAAATCGTGATGCGGAGATTAATTAAAGAATGATCGATACACGCAACGCGAGGGATCGCTCTTGAAAACAGCACACTCCTTTTATTGCAGCTACGCCCTATCAATTGGAAATCAATTGAAGGCAACGCAACTAACTACATAGATAGATAGATAGATAGATAGATAGATAGATAGAAGTATGTTGATATGGAACAAAATACATTTCACTCAGAAGCATTTAAGACAACTGGAAGCAAAGATTTCGGTCACGTATCTGCCGATTCAAAATAGGCTTAGACGGAGCCGACATTAATTCACTGGAAACGCAGGATACCCAAGAAATGATTCACCTTGGTGCGCCAGAACCCAATAACCCGCAGGCAAATCCCCATTCCTCTGCCGCACTGTAAAACAAAGTTACAAATCAATATGCCCGTCCTCGAATTACCCTGATTTAGATCAATAAAAGCAGCGCTCAGCGAAATACACTACTTCCCAAGAGAATACAAAACGAACCCTAGTGATGTCGCATAGCAGTACCCTTGTTTTAAATTGGAGAGGAGCATGAAAAAAACTAATGTAATCGGGCTGTTTTCAGCCATAGCCATGGTGCCAGCGCTGTCATTTGCCGCAGAACCAGCGGCCGAGCACCCCACATACGCAAAAGAAGTATCGAGAATCATTCAAGACAACTGCCAGATCTGTCATCAGCCAGGTCAGATTGGCCCAATGTCTTTCACCAGCTATGAAGAAGTTCGTCCTTGGGCGCCTCTTATTCGATTGAAGGTAATCGAGCGTGAGATGCCTCCTTATCAATACGATCATGATATCGGTGTTCAGGAATTGAAAGACGACTGGCGCATGTCTGATGAAGACATCAACACACTAGTCGCATGGGTAGACGCAGGCTCTCCGATGGGCAATCCCGAAGATCTACCTACTGCAAAGGAATATCCCGTCGTCGGCGAATGGCGCTTGCAAGATGAATTAGGCTTACCTGATCATGTCATCCAATCTACTCCTTGGGACGTTCCAGCTGCCGGTCAGGATCTATGGTGGGAGCCAGAGGTTCCTTCAGGAATTACAGCCAGCCGCTGCATCAAAGCAGTTGAGACTCTGCCTTCAGCAGCCGCTCATGGCTCGACACACCACGCAAACTCGCATTTTCTAACACAAGATGAAAACGGCGAATGGCAAACCTTTGGCCGTCTATCCGAATACGCCTACGGCAAACTCGGCGAGAAGGTTCCTGAAGGAGCCTGCAGAACTGTGCCTGAAGACTCCAAGGTAGCCTGGAGCATTCACTACTACCCCGATGGCAATGCAGTACCTGATGACCAAGTCACGGTCGGCATCTGGTATTACGATGAAGAAGATAACTTCGACGTAGCGGAAACCTTCCCTCAGGACCTACGCCTGTACATGCTTGATGGCGGCGGTGACTATCTGATACCTCCTCACGGCAAGCTAATGACGCAGGGTTTTCACTCTTTTGACCACCCAGTTCGCATCGATAGCTGGCAGCCACACTTACACCTACGTGGCGTAGCGATGTCCATGGAGATTTTCGACCCTGAAACTGGCCGACGCGAAGTTCTCAGCCAAGCCTCTAACTGGAATGCCGGTTGGAACCACAGCCATACTTATGAAGACGGCTTCCAGCCACTTATCCCAGCTGGCGCGACTATCATCCTGACTTCATGGTTCGACAACACGGCTGCTAACCCACGCAACCCAGATCCGGATCAGTGGGTTGGTGCAGGCCAGCGAACTACTGATGAGATGTCACACGCTTGGATTGCGGTCACTCACCTAGACGACGATGGCTACGAGAAGATGCTTGCTGAACAAGAAGAACGCGAGCAGAGAACTGTAGCAGGTTCAGGAGGCGGACAATGATCAAGACTAAGCAACTAGTTATCCGCGCTCTTGCCGTTGGGCTCATGGGCCTGATTGCAGCACCGCTATATGCTCAGCTGCCGACACATTTGCGTGACTACCCCTTGGCGTCACGCAAAGCTAGCGGCGACCTTATTGGCCCGATGTTCAACGGCTGGATAAAGAATGCAGACGACTCTGTGACGATGGTTTTCGGCTTCGTAAATCGGAATCGAGAAGAGATCGTCGACATTCCACTCGGCCCTAATAACTTCATCGAGCCAGCAATGTTCGATGGGGCACAGCCTACGCACTTCCCAGTGTACAAGCGGCCTGGCTTTATCGGAATTCAGGAACGCGGAGTGTTTGCTGTAACGGTGCCGGCAGAGATGGCCGACACCGAAGTGGTCTGGACACTGAAGCATGAAGGGTTCAACTACTCCATACCTGGTCGAGCCACATCGACGGCATACGAGATGAGCGCCGGCGAGCAAGCACTTGGCTCACTGAACCCAACCATCCGCTTCGACATGGATGGCGAGGTATCGATTGACCGCGAGGGTTTTTATGCTGAAACGATGACCGCATCGGTTGGCAAGCCAATGACCTTGACTGCCTACGCACAAGATCGCGGCAACCGCATCGACTATGAAGAGCTCGACCAACTGATCTTCCCTCTGGGCACAGAGTGGATCTTGCATCAGGGTCCGGCAATGCCTGAATTCTCGTCTGAGAAAATATCCGGCCGTGAACGAGCGAAATCTGGCGAAGGCATGAGCGACTGGACTACGGTGCAAACCGAAGCCACGTTCTGGGAACCTGGCGAATACATCATTCGGTTACGAGTCGATAATTTCGAAGCACCAGACAGCAAGTTCGACAATCAATGCTGCTGGTCAAACGCCTACGTACCGGTAACAGTTACACCTTAAGTAAAAGCCTCCTCACGTCCTAGGCCAGGAACATTTGGTCTGGGGCGTTTTTATTTGCGCAGCGCTAATCTTGTTAATCGGCGGAAATGCGAGCGAGAGCCTCCGAAAGATCTGCTTTGCCAAAGCCCACACGAAAATAATCCCCTTCTATACCGAATAACTCTCCAGGCAGAATGAACAGAGCCTCATACTGTTCCCACGTAGCGATGAAATAGTCTAGCAGCTGCTGCCGTTTGGCTTCGATGTCTGTGCCGTCGAGGGAAATGAAACGGGGTATTGGTGGAGTCTCGTGCGATGTTGCATGCGTACTTGATAGGACTGCAATTCTTTCACCTATTATTTGGAAGATTCAATTTAATACGACGTATCTAGCAACTCAGACACGCCAAGCTGCTATTTTATTTCCTCTTAGGATTCTAACGTTTGGAGAGAACTGCACTCAGGGGTTTTATCAATGTTCGGCCTAGCAAAAAAATAATTAGGAACAGAGCCATAAAGTAAACAGGGAAGCTGCGTAACGCATCCAAGAAAATGCTATCTCGCAGCGCCTCCTCCGGCATTGTTCCTTCCTGCTGCGCCCTGAGCAAAGCCACATAGCCGGTATAGAGAAGACTCGCAAATCCCAATCCCAAATTCAGCGCAAGCCCCTTAAAGCTGAGCACCGTCGCTCTATGTACAGAATCAACTTCCTTATTGATGTAGTAGCTAGACTGAAACTGCACCATTCCCATCATCGCGAACGCGCCCACAGCGAAAATTACACCGTAATACGGAATCGCGAAACCAAGCCCGATCAGGCCTGCCATTAACACGAAGGAGAGTGTCAAAAAGTTAAATAGCGGCGAGTGGTTTGTCACTAGATAGCGAGAGAGTATGGCATTCACCATTCCTACCAGAGACATCCCTGCACCGATAAATCCGAACCAGCTCACGGGTATATCGATTACGCGGTAGTACTCACTGGCAAGCACTGCAAATTGCCTGCCTACGCTGTCCAAGGCGAGTGCCGCCAAGATGACAAACAACACAAAGCGGTGATTGATTGTCCACTTACCCGCAACTACTATTTTCCGAAAAGGATCTAACAGAGAATTTCCTGTCAGCTCCTGCGCACCGGAGGACTCATCCTCCTGGATATCAATATCATGAAATCCTAATGCTGTGCCAAGCACGACGAATGAGGTGATCAGCGTCAAAATTATCGGCAGACGAATAACCAGGTTGTTGGATAACTGCCACTCTGGATCTATGAACGCGAGCAAGCCATTCACCATGTTTGGATCATAGGCGAACGCACCAAGAATCATTGTCATGAAGAAACCGACGGAAACAACTTGTGTTGTGCGCTGCAGAATTCGCGACCAATCGTCTTCGCGCCCCAGAGCCTTGAGCGAGTCATAGGCTAATGCTTCATCCGCGCCGCTGGCCGCCGCCTCAGATAAGCCTGAACAAATTCTGTTCGCAAGAAACTGCCAGAACAAAAGCGACGAAGCCCCAATGGGCGCAAATACGATCAGGGCCATCTCGACCACCATCATGATCGCCGCAAAAACCACCAAGCGCTTACGCCCGACAATATCCGCTAGAGCTCCGGAAGGCACCTCCGCCAGCACAATAGTCAGTGCCCATACGATATTCAGAATGGCGAACTGCTCTAGAGTCAGTCCATAGTCTAAGAAGAGCACGGTAAACACGGGGTAGTAGAAACGAGCAGAGTAGAACAGCCGGAATACAATAAAGCGACGTAGATTTCCTTGCAGCTGCGCCGTACTGAGACTCGATGTTGTCATAATATTGCGCTGCTTGCTTATTCTACTAAAACAAAGAATTCCACCCTAACAGCATGCCGTAAATTCAGCCATAGCAATCCATATCTGTTTGCCCAGCGTATCTCTATTATCACCGACACACGACAAGCAATCATCAGTAAGGAATCGAGGAGTAGCATGGATAGTTCCCCCTTATCTCAACAGCGCGCAGTAGCGTCATTGCAATGCATGTTTGTCGGGGATTCTTTAGCCATGCCTGTGCATTGGTATTACAACCCAATGGATATACTTAAGCAGTTTTCCGGCGGCATAACGAAGCTAGAGGCTGCGCCTGAGCATCACCCCTCTTCGATCATGCCACTGCATTCCACCCTGACACTTACGCCGAGTCCTATCATCGAGGGTTCTTTGCCAACCTGTCTGCCGGCAAGGCTCGCAACAAGTGCGGCGCCGTGACACACGATACGGCTTCTATAGGAGGCTTAGTAACAATCGCGCCCATCGTATTTTCTGAACGCCTGCGCGGCACTTCACTTGAGGACGTCCAAGCAATCTGTCACAAACATCTGCAGCTTACTCATCCAGATGAGTTCTTGGCGAAAGTATGCCGTGACTATATCGGGCTATTTGATGCACTACTGTTTCGAGCAGAGGCGGACCCTGCTCAAGAAATCGTAGCTGCCTGGGCGAAGCGCAGTATCGGAATGGCGATGCCAGAGCTGCTAAGCAAGGTGCGTACCGACAATGATGTTGTAGGACGCCTATTCTCTTCAGCCTGCTATATAAGTGACTCTTGGCCTAACGTTCTGTATCTGGCCTACAAATATGCTGACAAAACGGAAGCTGGTTTATTGGCGAACACTAATCTCGGCGGCGACAATGTACATCGCGGAACTGTATTAGGCGCTATTCTGGGCCTTGCAAATGGCAATTCACCTAGCGACATTTATGATGAATTACGGGACAAGGAAATGCTCGAGTATGAAATTCACAGCTTGCTTAACTAAGAGCCAATGTCCCGAATAAAGAACATCCGCTAAGATTGATTCGGCTTAATCACCAAGACATCTGTCCCCAAGAAATCTAGAACCTTCTCCGCCGTGCTGCCAATTAACATCTCAGACAGGCGTGAGCGTGAGATAGCCCCCATTATCAGAATGTCTGTCTTTAGTTTATGCGTTTCTTGCTGCAGGGCCGAGACTGCAGTTTCATCTAGAAAATGCAGCTGCTCGGGCTGAATAGCATAGGCTGAAAGCAGCTCATCCAGCACCTCGCGATGCTCTTTCTCTATGACCCCTGCTGGAGCAAAGGGCCTAGCTGCCTCGGCATAACCGTGAACCACATGCAGCTTGCCTGAGAGTCGTTCTTCAAGCGTCAGTGCCGCCTCCAATATACGATTATCCAAAGCCAGTGGTTTGTGATGGCTATGCATGGGATCTACTGCCGCCAGCAATGATGGCTTATCTTCCCAACGATCATTCTTAACAAGTAACAGTGGCAGCGGACAATGCCGGACCATCTGCCAGCTATCATTAGTCAGGTGATGGAACTCTAGCTTGCCATAACTGCGGGTATGCTGAACTATCAAGTCTGCGGAAATCTCATTCGCCTTATTGATAATTGCCTCGTAACGCGGGTAAGCCCATTTCGATTCACTCGATACCTGATAGCCTGCCGACTTTAATTTCGTCGCAAGTTGATCCAAATTTTTTGCCAACTGATCGCAGTATTCCTGGCGTTTCTGGGACTGATCAAAATCCCAACTCAGGGAATCATGATGAAGATGTTTCTGATAGCCGACACTAAACAGATGAAGCTCGGTCGAAGATTTATCTGTCACTAGCCGAGCAGCTTTCTGCAGCTCGATCGGTAACTCACCGCCCGCACTCGAATTGTCATTTTCGTTATCTATTACTACGAGTATTCGCTGAATCTTATTCATAGCCTAGTTCCTTACAATGGATTCTGGATAATGCCGTATGCGCCTCACGCGAAGACACAAGCTACTACTTCACATGGTGTGATTAATTGGCTAGAGCGATGCTGATCCACATCAAGCTAGGTTCCGATCAGTTTGGTTAGTACAGACCAAGTCTGTATCGCCAGAAACAGGGCACAGCTAATGAAGCCAACGTAGGGGACGTACATTGGAACGGTAAAAGTAGCCAGTCTCTCTGTATCGCGCCGCTTTATTCTAACGAGGGCTAAATTCACCATGCAGAACAACAGCAGTAACAAATAAGACGTAGCTCGCGCCAGCGTCTCGATTGGCAGCCACATAGCCGCTATAACAATTAGCCCCGTGATTATGCAGGTAGAAAAAACCGGCGTTTGCGTACGCGGATTTATTTTGGCAAGCGCCTCAGGAACTAGACCCTGTTTCGCTAGTCCGTAGACAACTCTGGAGCCCATAATTATCTGAATTAGCGCGCCATTGATTACAGCACATAGGCTAACAATCGAAATGAACCAAGGGTTCTCGTTGGTAGCGGCTCTGTAGATATCCGACAGCGGCGAATCCGATAACTGCAATTGTTCGGGAGTTAAAATCAACACCGAGCTAAGCGCGATTAAGACATAGATAGTAGTAGCGATTGCCAGAGCCAGCAGTATGGCGATAGGTAGGTTTCGCCTCGAATCCTTTACCTCTTCGGCAAGATTGACCATGTCTTCGAATCCCACATAAGCATAGAAGGCGAGGAACGCACCGCCGAACACGCCCGACCAAACCGTGAGATCCATAGTGGGGATGAAATCATCTTTCCTTGCAGGCAGTTGTTCAAGTGCAGGCATGGCGACGTACAGAATCAATAAGAGTCCTGCAATTTCGAGGACAGTAAAAGCGGCAGCGACAGTAACCGACTCAGCGATTCCCCAGACAGCGACCACCCCCAGTAGCGCAAGCAGGCAAATGATAACTAACCAAGGGGGCAGTTCGACGAACACATTTAGATATCCAACGAAGCCCTTGGTCATGGTCGCGGCAGAGACAACGCCTGTGAGAATTATCAACAAGCCAACGCCTAGGGACAAGTAAGGAAGCCTAAAGCCCTCCCTGATATAGGCTGCCTCACCAGCGCTAACCGGAAAACGCGCGGTTAATTCGCAGAACGAAAAAGCGGTAATGCCGGCAATTAGCGACGCCATCAAGAATGCGAACGGAGCTAGGTAGCCTGCCTCACCCGCGACTTTACCAATCAATACGTAAATCCCAGCGCCCAGAATATTGCCAAGGCCATACAGGATAACCAAGGGTAGATTTAGGCTTCTGCGCAGGGCTGGAGAGTTAGTCATGATGCAATGCTGGTTAGTCCGGCTGAAGGATTCTTACACTCTAGCTAGCATAACAGTGCAGCACAGGCTGGTTTTGATCTCGGTCAATCGCCTCGTATTGCCGTATGCGACACTCTGTCTCACATAGCATCAACCATCTCTCTTTATAGTTCTCAGATAAAGACCTAGACTACGGTGAAGTGGATCAACAGTAAGAAGCAGGTATAAAAATGTATACGACGCACTTAAGTCAAAAATTAAGATGAAGAACGTGCTCGTACTCTGCACCGGTAATTCCTGTCGCTCCATAATGGCCGAGTGCCTTATCAATCAACTCTGCAAGGGAACATACAATGCTGTTAGTGCAGGAAGTTTTCCTGCAGGCTACGTACATCCCAAATCGCTAGAGATATTGAGCCAAAACGGCATAGATGTCGGCGAACCTCGAAGTAAATCCTGGGATGAATTCACGACTCATGAATTCGATCTAGTGCTTACCGTGTGTGATCAAGCCGCGAATGAAAACTGCCCTGCCTTTCTCGGCAACTACAGGAAGCTCCATTGGAGTACACCGGATCCGGCTACGACTACGACTACGACTACCGGCACTGAGAGTGAAGTGAACGCGGCCTTCAAAGCGACATATGAGATATTGAAGGATAGAGTGGAGAAAGAGTTAGTATGAACACCGATACAACCTCTTCAGTCATGGGGCTCTTCGAGAGATTTTTATCACTGTGGGTGGCCCTCAGTATCGCCGCAGGCGTAGGGTTGGGCGCACTACTGCCTAGTGTCTTTGAGTCAATTGCATCGATCGAATATGCCAGCGTCAACCTGGTAGTTGCCATTCTTATCTGGGTGATGATCTACCCCATGATGGTGAATGTAGATTTTGCCTCTCTAAAAGATGTCGGCAAGAAACCGAAGGGCATATGCATCACGCTCGTCGTGAACTGGCTGATCAAGCCATTTACTATGGCGGCACTTGGCATCCTGTTCTTCGAACACCTATTCGCAGGATTGGTCGATCCGCAAACTGCGAAAGAATACATCGCCGGAATGATTCTATTGGGAGTTGCCCCCTGCACTGCAATGGTTTTTGTCTGGAGCCAACTCGTGCGTGGCGATGCCAACTACACCCTGGTTCAAGTCTCAATTAACGACATCATCATGGTGTTTGCCTTCGCGCCAATCACTGCATTGTTGCTAGGCGTGACCGATATAGTTGTACCTTGGGAGACACTGATCCTCTCGGTAGCACTCTATGTGGTCATCCCCTTAGTCGCGGGCTATATAACCAGAAAAGCGCTGGATGACTCGGGAAATCACCAGCGAATTACTCGCTTCACTGCGAAGATAAAGCCTTTCTCCGTCATGGGACTGCTCGCGACGGTAGTTCTTCTATTTGGCTTTCAAGCACAAACCATTCTCGATAAGCCCTTAGTAATTGCACTGATAGCAATACCTCTCTTGATTCAGAGCTACGGAATATTCGCTATCGCCTATGGCTGGGGATATCTGTGGCGCGCTCCCTTCAGCACGGCCGCGCCCGCGGCATTGATTGGAACATCCAATTTCTTCGAGTTGGCAGTAGCAGTAGCGATAAGCCTATTCGGCCTCAATTCAGGAGCGGCCCTTGCAACCGTCGTGGGCGTTCTAGTGGAAGTTCCAGTCATGCTGTCCCTGGTCGCCTTCGCCAATCGAACACGGAACAGCTTTCCCTGAGGAACATCCTCGAAAGGGGCACCTAAAAACTTCTCTATCTTTCAATCCTCTCTCAGCTCATCTCTCAACTTAATGAGTTGTGTTCCATAGTTGTCTGCATCGCCATAGGAGACGAAATTACGATATCTTCTGTGTGTACCCACCACCTTTCGTGCGTGTTTGATAGGGCACCAATACTGTTCGGTACGAGCAATTACCTCGCGGGAATAGCTCATGACTCCGTTGCCATAGCCACAATAGAGACAATTGAATTTCTCTATTCCGTTGAGATAGGAAAGCTGATTCCTGTCCATGACGATGTACTTCGACCTGCCTACTCGAGCAATGCCGTATAACCTGAAGCAGATATGCTGATAGATGGTAATTGTTATGTCGATGAAAAAAATAGGAATTATCATTCCATAGATGAAGGGAATAGACAGTATGTGACGCGGCTTTGAAGACCGCAGCCAAGGAAGTATCGAAACCCGGAGCATGCGATGTGCCTCGAGCGAAGCCTCATCGAATTTGATCTTGCTGCCCTCGAGTCTATATTTAAACTCTTCTTGCTGTTGCTCTAGCTCGGCTAGCAACTGCTGTTCGAGCTTGGCAATTTTATCAACTAATTCACTGATTTTATTAGACATGGCATTTCCTATCCTACAGCTGTAGATATAGAAACAGTGTAGTCACTAGCAGCGTGTTCATGCAATACGAAACAGCCGTTGAGAGTAGATCGTTGTGTCTCCCTTTACTCTCTGAACTACTGCGGTCGTAAGGATTTAGATTTAGCCCTTCACGATGACCTCTGGTATTTTCTATAGAGTCTCCATTCAGATCAGGGTAGTCTTCGCAGATGCCTAACTCCTGTTCGAGAATATTCCTGTCATTGCTGCTCGCCCTCTCGGCGCCCCACTCTCTCTACGCACAATCCAACCTAGCAGAAAGCCTAAGACAGGATGACGCGCTACAGGATGCGGCGATAATCGCTGTACGCAGCGCACTTGGCGCGAGACAGCAGACTGTCGTCGTACGACGCAGTACATTTACTATCGAGATAGGGATGTATATCGAGGCTTACCGTGGAATGCGCAATACGAGCACGCTAGAGAATATTCAGAAACGCTACCTGATTGCCAAGGCGGAGCTACTCGAGCCAAGGCTGCCGGCTACCATAGAGGAGTTGGTCTCGATTCTAGAGATGCTCTGAAGCCTTTATTTTACCGGGCGTATGCCCGCCCATCCCCACTGCCTGCACACCAGACTAATCGCTTTTTCCTATAATAGTGATCGAAACAAGTTGTTTTACCTATGATCGAATTCCGCGTATTCTCGCTTCATACAAACTACTTAATGCATGAAGAGGGCAACATGGAACAGCAAGCAAGCAACGATCAAGTAACTCATATCCCGGACGTAACTTTTAAGACACGAGTACGCGATGAATCCGCGGAAGGGGAGAACCCATTCGCCTGGAAGGACGTTACCAGCTCCGAGATTTTCAAGGGCAAGCGCGTAATCGTCGTTGCCCTGCCCGGAGCATTCACGCCCACCTGTAGCAGCACCCACCTGCCCGGCTATGAGAAACACTACGATGAACTGAAAGGGTTAGGTATAGATGAGGTTTACTGCGTTAGCGTCAACGATGCCTTCTCGATGTTCCAATGGGCGAAACAGTTGAACGTCAAAAATGTGAAGATGCTGCCCGACGGCAATGCTGACTTTACCCGCGGGATGGGCATGTTAGTGAAGAAGGAAAACCTAGGCTTCGGTTCTCGCTCTTGGCGCTACTCAATGCTGGTTGAGGATGGTGAGATAAGCGCACTATTCGAAGAAGCTGGTAAGGTCGACGACTGTCCTGAAGATCCGTTTGCACGCAGCGACGTAGACACTATGCTGCAGCACTTGAAGTCACTCTAAAATCTAGCTAGCACTTGAACGACGGCTTACGCTCCACTGCGTGGCCGTCGTTTTCTGCTCTGCTGTATCAGTTAGTCACCGTGGAAAATCGAGCAGGTCATTGCTAATAACTTTAGATCGGATCGCCCGGAGGCAATCGCAAAGCAGGTCCTGGGACAGAGTTGTCAGGCCGCTGCTGCCAGCGGCGAATATCTGCGGCAACAGCACTGCGATGTGCGCTGGTATTTCTACGCCTCTCCATCTGATTCGCGAGCTTGCCTAGGCGATCGGAAAGGACTGCTTTGACTTCACCTGAGCTGTCCGCGCTGCTCGCTTGCACCATCATCTCATCTGCCGTTACGCGCTGTACTACATGTAATAGCTGCATCTGATAATCATCATCGGGCGAGTCTGCGTTCCATGTAACTTCTAACAAACGATCTATCACTTCCTCGAGGTCTGGGTAGTCGCCCATGCTGCCGTACGCGACCAATCTTGCCATGCGTGCCGGGTGCAATATCTGCTTAACCGACAAGCTAGCGGAACCCTCGGCCGCACCAAGCGCATCAAAGAGTAAACCCGTGCGACCCGGAAATGGCTCGCCCTGCGTATAGCGGTAGGCTGGAGGTGGGATCAGGTCCAGAATATTTCGCGGCAATGTCAAAAAATCTACTGACAAAGTTGAGAGCACCGTCTCCAAGGCATCGCGTTGTTCATCGGCATCTATAATGGCGAAAGGTATCTGCCCGTCACCCCTCACAGTATATTTGTAGTCCGCACCGCCTATGCTTTGCGCCGCCGAATTTAGCTGGAACCTATGGTGCATATAAAGTGGTAGAAGCACATATTCAAGCGTGGAGAGTGGCTCGCCATTGCGAATCAAGCTAGGACCAAAATTCTCTAAACCAATGCGGCGTACTTCTATCTCATGTTTTAGATGATCAACTAGGTTTGACCCGTTATCCCAAACACCAGCAAATTGATGGCCCGCTCCTAAGAAATTATTATTGTTGTGCGCCATGAACAGCAATCCAGTATCTAAGCTTTCCTGCACTATCTTCGCCAGCTCTTCAGCCTCATCGGCTCCGGGAGGAAATTGCTCATACGAATAGCGAACCGCCAGCTTGTCGTACTCGCCAATTCTTTGCACATAGGCATTCGATAAATCTATCTTCCCGTCGGCTGTTATTTCGACAAGAGGGGCTGGGTAGTCCATGACACTCTCACGGTCATAGGAGCTGCTCAAATAGTTATGCGGAAAGCCCAGCGTATGCCCCACTTCGTGAGCAGCGAGTTGACGCACCCTATCCAGCGCCATATCTACCGACGCTGAGTTGTTGTCTGCTATCGCTTCCAAGTAGTCAAAACCCGGAATGAGACCCTGACCGTGGAGATAGTCTTGTCTAAGGCGCAAACTACCCAGGTTCACATTACCCTTGATGATTTCGCCGGTACGCGGGTCCATGACAGATCCACCATAGGAATAACCCCGTGTTCGCCTGTGAGTCCAATGAATCATGTTATAGCGAACATCCTGCCCATCAGCTCCTGCAGGTAATTCCCTGACCTGAAAGGCATCGATGAAACCAGCCGCCTCATAGGCCTGATTCCACCAACTGGTTCCTTCAATCAATGCGCTCTTTATAGGCTCGGGTGTGCCAGAGTCCACATAGTAGACAATGGGTTTAACTGCTTCCGAGCGAGCCGCATTAGGGTCCTTCTTCTCTAACCTGTGCTTGCCCACCAAGCGAACCTGTAGATCTTCACCGATAGTCGCGCTGTAATTTTGAATGGTAGGTCCATTAGTGCCGATTCTTGGATCCGAGATTCTGACCTTGAAGTTATCATCTGGGAGCTTAACTAGTGAATGATGCTGACGCAGAGTAATGGCACTTCCAGTTGCTGCAACGCTATTCACTAGATTGCCCGGATTGCTACTGGTAAAGGTAAGCATCGATTCAACTTCAATGTTGTCTGGAAAAGTCTTGGTGTTCTCCAGATAGAATGCGCTGCGACTTTTATCTAGCGTGTAATTTCCTTGATTACGATTGGCGATAGCCCCAGTTACGTTTCGTGCATCGCGCAGGAAAAACTCAGACGCATCGACCAATACGCTGCTTCCACTTACCGCCACTATGTCGAAGCCCCAATGCACCGATGGAGCAAAGGCATCTTCTACTGACTGTCTTTCCAAGACATTGTCACTTGAAGCGCGGTATCTGTAGTTTCGCTGCACCAACAACACTTTCGGCCCAACCCGCTTCGCTGCAAGGACGTACGTTCCGCGCAATTGACCGCGATCTATACCAACAGGATTTGAACCAAGACCGGAGCCCATCGATATTTGATAGAGAAATTCTGTATCGAGCTTGTCTATCTCCCAATACATCTTGCCTGTGGACTCATCCCAGTAGAGATTGAAATAGCCTTCCATTCGGTTTGCGTTGGCTACGGTATCTTCTATGGAAGGCAGCTCCTGCGCTTGGACAAATGAGGTAAGAAAGATCAATGCAAAGGCAAAGATTGAGCGTGTAAATATTTTTCGATGTCCGACCGAAGCCTTTGCCAAACAATTTGTTAACGCCATTTCAATTACCTCAACCAGGTTGAAAACAGACTTTAAGAAGATAGAAATATGTATCATATAGTGAAGCAGAGCAAATCCGAATTTACCAATTCCTCAGATTTTTCCTCCCAAGGGGTGTCATATTTTTCCCACATACAAGAATTGGCATCTTTGCAGCACTAAATGACATGCAAAAGAAAGGGCGGATTCATTCTTGAGAATGAACCCGCCCTTCTGTTTCTATCTTTTACTCTATCGGTAGTGACCGATTAGTTTCGGTAAGAGCTTACCGGTGGCAACTGTGAACCAGACAGATCGCTTGGTACGCTCCGCTCAATTCTGACCGTGTGGTGTAGCGTACCGATGCCTTCGATGCTGGCCTCAATAGTCTCTCCATCAACAAGATAGCCGGAGCCCGTCGCGCGCTCAACTCGGCCCGCTCCCGTTCCACCAGACGTTCCACTTTGCATAACATCGCCTGGGAAGATCGTGATCAAGGATGAGGCATACTCGATCAGCTCAGGGATATTGTGAATCATGTCACCAGCTCGAGCTTCCTGAACGGTCACGCCGTCGATAACCAGAGTCTGATGTAGGCGTTCCATTGGATCGCCGTAGAATTCCTTT
>Ga0307995_1000112_pt1 | contig 55286 bp, 53 predicted proteins | sample EllFjometagen262_FD_203132 | JGI IMG/M metagenome (GOLD analysis project Ga0307995, IMG submission 203132) | Marine microbial communities from Ellis Fjord, Antarctic Ocean - #262 | ecosystem: Environmental > Aquatic > Marine > Unclassified | place: Southern Ocean | collected 2014-11-02 | reverse complement strand
CTGATAAGAAAAATATAAAACAACGCTTCATAGACTGGATAGATTCTGAAAAAGAATTAACAGAAAGATTATTAAAAGGAGAACAAGAATGAGTATATTGACACAAATATTTTCAAGCGGAGCTGCGACATTAGTTAAAAGTGTTGGGGGTGTCTTGGACAATTTAACAACTTCAAAAGAAGAGAAGTTAGCAGCAGAGCAAAAGATACAAGAGCTTATAGCAAAATATGAAACAGATATGGAGGCTAACATAACAGACCGTTGGAAATCTGATATGAACTCGGACTCTTGGTTAAGTAAGAATGTAAGACCTATGGTATTGATATTTTTAGTAATATGTACGGTACTAATGATATTCATTGATGCAGGTGCAGTATCATTTAATGTGGAAGAAAAGTGGACAGATTTACTGCAGTTAGTTTTAATGACAACTATTGGTGCATATTTTGGTGGTAGATCACTAGAAAAACGTATCAAAAAATAACGCAACTTTTATATACATATATATTTATATATAGGTTATGGCAAATAAAACAATAAAACAAGCTTTAGTTGATGAGTATATCAAGTGCTCACAAGACCCTGTGTACTTTATGAAGAAGTACTGCTTTATCCAGCACCCTCAGCGAGGTAAGATAAAGTTCGATTTATTCAAATTCCAGGAAGATTCTTTAGTAGACTTCAAAGATCACAGATTTAATGTAATATTAAAATCCAGACAGATGGGTATATCAACCTTGACAGCTGGATTTTCTGTATGGAACATGGTTTTCAGAGAAGACTTTAATGTATTAGTTATTGCTATAAAACAAGACACTGCAAAGAATCTTATTACTAAGGTTAGGGTAATGCACGACTTGCTACCTTCATGGCTAAGAGTTGGATCTGAAGAAGATAACAGACTTTCACTTAGACTTAAAAACGGATCACAGATAAAAGCAGTATCATCTGCTCCTGATGCTGCAAGATCTGAAGCACTTTCCCTGTTAGTTATTGATGAGGCTGCCTTTATAGATAAGGTTGAAGAGATATGGACTTCAGCACAGCAAACATTAGCAACTGGTGGTTCTGCAATCTTACTTTCAACACCAAATGGTACAGGAAACTTATTCCACAAGATATGGACTCAGGCTGAGAGAGGAGAAGGTCAGTTTAATCCTATAAAATTACACTGGACAGAGCATCCTGATAGAGATCAAGAGTGGAGAGATTTGCAAGACGAATTACTTGGACCTAAAATGGCAGCACAGGAATGTGACTGTGACTTTATTACTTCTGGTAATTCAGTTGTTTCTGCAGAACTTCTTACTTGGTATATGGACAATCTTGTTGTAGAGCCAATCGAAAAGAGAGGTGTAGAAGACGAGCTGTGGATATGGAACTATGCAGATTATAATAGATCATATATGGTTGTTGCCGATGTTGCCAGAGGTGACGGTAGTGACTACTCTACTTTTCATGTAATAGATATAGAAAAGATGGAACAGGTAGCAGAATATAGAAATCAGATAGGGACGAAAGAGTTCGGAAATCTACTAGTAAATATAGCTACAGAATACAACGAAGCTTTGTTGGTTGTAGAAAATGCAAACATAGGTTGGGCTGCACTACAGCCAGCTATAGATAGAGGGTACAGAAATCTTTATTACACGTACAAACACGAAGGTGTCCACGATGCCACTACTCAGTTAAGTAAAGGATATGACTTAAAGAACCGTGAAAATATGACCCCTGGATTTACTACTTCAACCCGTACAAGGCCTCTTTTGATATCGAAGTTAGATATTTATTTTAGAGAAAAGGCGTGCACTATAAAATCTAAAAGACTGATAGATGAGTTATTTGTTTTCATCTGGAATGGCCATAGAGCTGAAGCTCAGCGAGGATATAATGATGATCTAACAATGGCACTTGCTATCGCGCTATTTGTTAGAGATAATGCAGTCAGATTGGCTACTGAAGGATTGAATATGAACAAGAACGCAATAAACAACATAGTCAACACAAGAGGTGCGTATACAGGAAATAGTTTTCCTGGAACTAACCCTTGGAATATGAAAATTAAAAATGATGACGAAGATTTAACTTGGTTATTATAAGGTTATAAAGGAGAAAAACATGGCAGAAAAAACATTTTTTGGAAGATTACAGACATTGTTTTCAACAGGAACAATTATAAGAAGGACTGACAATGGATTAAAAGTTGCAGACTTAAGCAAAGTGCAAGCAAATCCAAAACTAGCAACAAACAGATTAGTAGACAGATACAACAGAATATATCAAACAGACAGTTACGGTTACAACCAACAGGCTAATTTTCATACACTTAGACTCCAGCTGTATTCTGACTATGAGATTATGGACGAAGATTCTATAATCTCATCTGCTCTAGACATATACTCAGATGAGTCAACTCTTAAAAACGAATTCGGTAATGTACTCGAAATAAATACAGATAATGAAAAAGTGCAGAAGGTGTTAAACAATCTGTTTTATGATGTACTTAATATAGAATTCAACGCTTGGCCGTGGGTAAGAAACATGTGTAAGTATGGTGACTTCTATTTGAAGTTAGATATAACAGAAAAAGTAGGGATAACAAATGCAGTTCCTCTGTCTTCATACGAGATGTTTAGAGAAGAAGGTACTGATCCAAATAATCCTGATATGGTTAAGTTTACTCATGATCCTACAATGGCCGGTCAGCAAGGAGCTTCAAGACAAGGTATGCAGTCGCACTATGAAAACTACGAAATAGCTCACTTTAGAATGCTTAACGATATGAACTTTCTACCTTATGGTAAAGCTATGATCGAACCGGCTAGAAAGACTTGGAAACAATTAACTCTTATGGAAGATGCAATGTTAATTCACAGAATCATGAGAGCACCTGAAAAACGAGTATATAAAATAGATATAGGTAACATCCCACCAAACGAGGTAGACGCATATATGCAGAGAGTTGTTAACCAGATGAAAAAGACTCCTTATATAGATGAGAAGACTGGCCAATATAATCTTAAATTTAATATGTCGAATATGCTTGAAGATGTATACCTTCCTGTAAGAGGCGGTCAATCTGGTACTGAGATAGATACTTTATCAGGAATGGAAAACAATAGCATAGATGATGTGGACTATTTAAAATCAAGAATGTTTGCAGCACTTAAAGTACCTAAGGCTTTCTTAGGCTATGAAGAAGGTGTAGAAGGAAAAGCAACCCTTGCAGCTCAGGATGTCAGGTTTGCAAGAACAATAGAAAGAATACAGAGGATATTTTTATCAGAGCTTACAAAAATTGCAATGGTACATTTATACTCTCAAGGATTTTCAAACGAAGAGATGGTAGAGTTTGAATTAAAACTAACAAACCCTTCATCAATAGCAGAGCAAGAAAAGCTAGAGTTATGGTCAAGCAAGTTAGACTTAGCATCAACTATTAAAGACGGTCAGATGGTATCTGAAGATTGGATATACAAAAATGTATTTAACATGAACGAAGAAGAAGTTAAAGAAGAAAAGCATAACGTAATAGAAGATATAAAACAGAAGTTTAGAAAATCTCAGATAGAAATGGAAGGTAACGATCCTCAAGAATCTGGTGAAGCACTTGGTACTCCTCACACGTTAGCAACTGTAGACGCAGAAGATGATGGAGGTGACAATCTTTCTATGTTCGGAAACGATGAGCCCAACGAGCCAGGTCAGGGTAGACCAGAAGAAAGTACAAAGTATGGATCTCAAGACTCTGCAAGAGGTAGAGATACTATTGGTAGAGAAGAAAGAAAGCGTGATACAAAACTGAAGAACAATAAATCAAACAGAAGATTTGAATCACGGAAGATAAGAGGTTTGTTTGCTGAAAAAAGTAAATATAAATCTGATCTTTTAAACGAAAGCAACATAATGGAAGACGACATATAAATAAGTTTTAGTATATTTATATGATATATAAAGATATACGCGGGAAAGAAAAAAATGAAAGCAAAACATTCTAAATACAAAAACACAGGAATACTATTTGAGCTATTGGTCAGACAGATAACAAGTGATACTATCAATGGAGTTGAAAATTCACCTGCAATATCCATTATCAGAGAATTTTTTAAGAAAAATACTACTCTTAAAAAAGAGCTAGGTTTATACCAAACTCTTTTAAAAGAAAAGTTCAACACCGAAAAGAAAGCTGAGTCTTTCATCACCGCGGTGCTCAACGAAAGAAAGAAACTTTCTGGTGTAGAGCTTAGAAAACACAAATATAATCTGATAAAAGAAGTTAAAAAACACTACAACATAGAAGAGTTCTTCAAAGCTAAAGTAGAAAACTATTCAGAAAACGCTTCTATATTCTGTCTGTTTGAAAACAAAGTAAACCCTTCTCAATCTGTAAGGTTTAGATATAGTCTTATAGAATCCATTACAAATAAGAAAAACAAAGCATCTAGAATAGATGAGACATATCAGATATATTCTAAGCAAGACAAGGATATTAGAATACTTTCTTACAAGATAATGTTAGAAAAATTCAACGATAAGTATGGAACTTTAAGTTCTGGCCAAAAGACTTTGCTAAGAGAATATATAAACAATATATCAAACACAGAAAAACTTAAAACATATTTACATTCAGAAATTACAAAAACATCTTCTGAAGTAAAGAAGCTTTCTGAAAAAGTAAAAGACAAGATTGTTTCTATAAAGCTTAATGAGGTTGCAACTCAACTAAGATTGATCAAGAAGGAAAGAAAAATTAAAGATAAGCATATGCTTTCAGTAATGCGTGCTTATGATTTAGTTAGAGAGGTTAAGAATGTCATTAAGTAAAAAGTTAGATAAAATGTTTGAAGCTGACTTCAAGAAGATCGAAGAAGAAGACTTAGACGAAATGAATACGACAACATCTGGAGGCGGCGAATACGATACAAAATTTGCTTTTGGTAAAAAAACAGATGATAAGACAACAGGGGCTGCAGGTATGAAAAAAGTAAAGGAATCTACGTTTATGAAAATGGCAAAGCTTACGCTTATGAACGAAGTAAATTACAACGAATACAAGAGCGATGATACAGCTACATCTAAACAGAAAGTAAATAGAGCTATAAGAGAAGTTAATAGTAAGCTGTTCAAGATAGAAAGAATCATCAATCAGAATATAAAGTTAAAGACTGAAGCTGGTATAGATGAAAACAAATACTGGAAATCAACAAGAGGTAATCTTTCTAAAATTTCTGAGAAAATGGAACGATTATCTAACAAATTAAGGAGATTCTAATGTCAAAAGAAGTACTAATAGATTATACATCGTTTGAAATAACACCTCAAATGATAAAAGAGTCTGAGGAAAGCAACGACGGAAAGGTTATTGTAAGTGGCGTGCTACAAAGAGCCGGTGCGAAAAACCAAAACGGAAGAGTATATCCTAAGGAAATCTTAATGCGTGAAGCTAACAAATATTCAAAGATACAAATTGCAGAAAACAGAGCACTTGGAGAATTAGACCATCCAGAATCATCTGTAGTTAATTTGCAAAACGTTTCTCACAATATAAAAAAGATATGGTGGAAAGGTGATGATTTAGTTGGCACAGTTGAGGTACTAGGTACACCTTCTGGTAACATACTAAAAGAACTGCTTAAAGCTGGTGTGAAATTAGGGATCAGTTCTAGAGGCTTAGGTTCAGTTAAGCAGCTTTCAGAGGACGGAACCCTCGAAGTACAATCTGACTTTGAATTAGTATGCTGGGATTTTGTCTCTAACCCATCGACACATGGAGCTTTCATGGCACCGCTTAAGGAATCTGTCAATGATATTTATATAAATAAATACGACAAGGTAAACAATATAATTAACGAAATGCTTTGCGATCTAACTTGCAAATGCACACTACCAAACAGGAGTAAATAAATGAATCAATTCGATATCAGAAAGTGGAACAGATTAAACGAATCTACAGGCCAAAACAAAAGAATGACAGAGGACGAGAAGAAACAAACTTTAGAAGCTGTTTCTAGATTTAACGAACTAGGTCAGAATATATACAAGACAAACGAAATAAGCGAACTTGTAGAAACTGTCAAAGTAATGGCTGAAAATGCTAGCAGGATGGCTATAGAAGAAACTGCAGATTGGTTCGATGCCGTATCTGTAAAAAGAGACACTAAATCTATAGGCGAATCTATAAAAATGTTTGAAGGAACATTCAAAGAAATATCTACATTACAACAAAGATTAGAATCTGTATTTGAAGATATGGGCGCCAAGCTTGGTAAATACTATGAGATAAAAGAGTTAAACGAAACTGAAGCTCAAGATAAGTATCAAGCTAAATTCAAAGATGCTTTGGAAGATGAAGGTGTAGATTCTCCTGCTGACTTGGATGACGAAGAAAAGAAAGATTTTTTCAATAAAATTGATAAGATGCATAAAGGTAAAAACGAATCTAAAAATAAAACATCATTTCAAGGTGACGTTAACGAAGCTTTCGAAGGCATGAGAAACGTAATATCATCTCCAGGAATTGCAATAAACATGGGAAACAAAAAACCCGTCAACGAAGGATTTGCAACTTGGAAAATGTCATTTGCAGATATGAATCTATCAGGTGTTGAACTGAGAAAAGAAAAAGTTTATACAGTAAAAGCAAGATCAACTGTCGAAGCAATTAAGAAAGCATCTAAGATGGCTGGCTTAAAAGGTAGTGATTGGATGGCAACACAAACTCACAAATTAGAAAAGATAGGATAATATGAAATCAGAAACTAAATTAAGGAAGCTTGTTAGAGAAGAAATAATGAAATCTCTAATAACAGAAAAGTTTGCATCTAAAGCAATAACTAAACTGTATCAAATTATGGATAGCCACGACAAGAAGTTCTTTGCTATGACTGCAAAAGGTAGAGGCTTTGCATGGTCAGATGTACCTGATACCGCTGTTGGCGGAGGTTCACCTAACTCTTCTAACGATTATATGAATATATTTATCCTAGACAGCAGGAAAGAAAACCCATATCAAAAAACATCAGAATGGGGCCAGCTTTCGAAAGGTATCATAGGAATTACTATAGGTAAAAAATCTATGTACTGGCCGAAGCAGAGATATTCTTCTTCACCAAATATGGTAGGTAACCAACAGCAGTCAGTTGACAATTACAAAAGATATTCTGAAGTAGCTGACAGAGTACTAACTATAGCTTTATCAGATATACCATCAGCAAAAGAAAAACAAGCGGCTAGAGCTGAAGCTCAAAAAGGTGCCACTGCTCTTATGTCAGCTGTAGATCACGCTAACAGGAATCATGCAAAATACAAAAAAGCTTTAACGCTCAAGGTTGCAGCAACAGGTGCAGAAGGTATGGATAAGTTGATGGCCGATGCTGCAAAGGTAGTTCAGCAGTCAATAGCTAAAAACACGCAGATGCTTAAAAAAGGCAAATATCAAACATCGTGGGATACATACAAATCAGTAACAGATGCATACGCAAGAATGGTTGACTCATATGTTAGGTATAAGGTGGAATTCGCTGCTGAAGAAAAAGAAAAAGCGGCGGTTAGATCTAAAGCTATAGATCCAGATGGAGATCTTGATAATTGGAGACGTGATTATGTTGCAAATTATATGAAAGAAGTAAGAGATTATTATAGAGATATGTTGAAAAAAGCGAAGCACGTTAACGATGGTGAATATAGAGATATCGTAAGAGAAGGTGCAAAGAGAAAATTTAATAATATCTTAAAAGAAGCTGCATGGGATCGCACTTCTGGTAAAGCTTTACCTACATTGGAAGATGTACAGAAAGCATACGCTGCAAAAAAACACCTACAAGAAACAGAATTGACTGAAGCTCCAATGGACAAAAGCTTTATGAAAAAGTTTGAAAAAGACTGTAACGTTTTAATAAGCCATTTGAAACATGAGATTGCTAAAAATGATGGCGATTCAAAGTTCTTTAAAGGCTTGCTTGGCACTGTTGTCGATGCAAAAGTTGTTCCATATAATATGGTGAAAAAATTAGGGGATTCATAATGGCAAATATTAAATTCAAAGATATTTTAAATGAAGGCCCAAACTTTAGTTTAGCGCATGACAAAATAGAAAAATGGATGCCAAACGACAGACAGGACCAGCAAGAATTTTACAAACTTGTTGACAAGAAAGATGTCAATGGTCTGGCTGACTTTATAGATATGGTAGCTGATTGGGAAGTGCTAAGTGGCTTTAGTATAAAAGATAAAGATACGAACGGACTTGCGAAGTATATAGTAATGAACGAAAGTACATTAACTGAATCTAGAGAATTTGTAGTGATAGATCCAAGAGGTAATGCAAGACCGGTAGGTTCAAAATCTCAAGGATCACAATATACAAAAAAGATGGGTGGCCCACGAAAAGGATATTTCATTGTTCTTAAGAAAAACGCATTGAAAGCAAGAAGAGCTATTGAAAAAGCAGGTGGTAGATTTATAGATTCTAAACTTCAAGATACTATGTTTGATTTAATGTACGAAGGTAAGATAAACGAAGAATACATAGAATCTATGGATGATCAAGCTATAGATAAACACCTGTCGGCAATTGAAATGCAATGGTTAGATTGGAAACGCGGTCCTATGACAGACAAGGAAGATGTCAAGCCTGCTGCAAAAGAATTAACACATTATATTCTTTTATGGATGCGTAAAACATTTAAATAAAAAGATAGCAAAATAACAGATATTAAAAAGGCCGGCATATGTTTTCATATGTCGATTTTTTTTGTTATATTAGATATAAATCAAGTTTAACATAAAACATAACAATGCAAAAAAATTACAAGAAAGATTATCAAAAGAAAGACTATCAAAAAAAGCCCTTTAAAAAGAAGCATTTTGGTAGACACGACTTCTACGTAGAAGGAAACCCTGAAGCAGTCAAGATACCAGATTCAAGTTCATATTCATTAGAGCGAGCTTTGAAGTATCTAAAAAGACAATTGAAAGATACTGAGAAGATCACAAAGTACAGAGACAAGAGGGAGTACATTAAGCCTAGCGAAAAGAGAAGGATTCAGAAAGAAGAGGCAGTTAGGACTGAACAGTACAGAGATAAGATGAGTAAGCGATATGGTAAAGGTTACGTCTGGGTAGGTATCTTTGACGGCCAAGCTAGATAACATACAATAAACAAATATTTTTAATAAAGAAGAGCTTTTTATAGGCTCTTTTTTAGTCTTTAATGATTGTCATGTATATTTATATAGGATTTAGGTGTATACAAAAAGTATTATCTCTATATAATACAATGCACAAAACTATAACTACCCTATTAAGGTTTCTAATAACCTTATTTCCAGAACAAACAAATTAAAGGAGAATGATAATGTCAAAAGACTTATTAAAAGAGGCAATTGCCGATGCAAAAGCAGTTCGTTCAACTGCCATTGCAAATGCGAGATTAGCTCTCGAAGAAGCATTCACCCCGAAATTACAATCTATGCTATCAAATAAGATTGCCGAAGAAATGGATGACGAATTAGAAGAAGAAGACGATTTAGAAACTACTGATACCTCTATGGAGGACGAAGAAGTTGCTATTGCTGACACTACTGCTGACTCGGCAGACACTGGCTCTGCGGATGATGAAACAGAAGAAACAGGTGAAGACTTGCCTGCTGAAGAATCATACGATGAGGCTGAGGAAATCGATGAGATGGACGACATGGACGAAGACGATCTAGAACTAGAATCAATTATCAAAGAATTAGAAGAAGAAGAAGCAGAAGGTGAAGACCCAACTGTTGCTGAAGCTGACGAGGAAATGGAAATTGAAGAAGGTGATGACGCTGAGACTATGGACGAAGAAGGTGAAGACGAGGAAATGGATCTCGATGAGATTATATCCGCATTAAGAGAAGAAGATGAACTTGAAGAAGAAGAAGTTGTTGAAAATGAAGAAGAATTAGAAGAAGCTTACAAAGTTATTAGATTTTTAAAATCTAAAATTAACGAAGTAAACTTATTAAATTCTAAATTACTTTATTCTAACAAACTATTCAGATCTAACAGTTTATCAGAATCACAAAAGATGAAAGTTATCGAAACGTTCGATAGAGCAAATTCTGTAAGAGAAGTTAAGTTAGTTTATTCTACTTTAGCTGAATCAATTTCAGGATATACTCCAAAGAAACGCGTTACTGAAAGCTTCGCATCAAAAACAATCGGTTCTACAAAACCATCGAAAGATGTTATTGTTGAATCAAATACTTTTGCAACAAGAATGCAAAGGTTAGCAGGATTAAAATAATTTTAAAAAAATAAGGAGACTTAAAAATGTCAAATCAAATTAATGATTTATTACAAGCTTCTCAGGCATCATTTAATGCACAGAGAAACGAAACAAAAGGTCTTGTAACTAAGTGGGAAAAGACAGGTCTTTTAGAAGGAATCAGTGATGAGTATACAATGCACAACACTGCAATTCTTTTAGAAAACCAAGCTAAACAACTTATTTCAGAATCTAACAGTATCGATTCAGGTACTAATAGAGAAAACTGGAATGGGGTAGCTTTACCATTAGTTAGAAGAATCTTCGCTGAAATTTCTGCAAAGGAATTCGTCAGTGTACAGCCAATGAACTTACCATCAGGTCTAGTTTTCTGGTTAGATTTTAAATACGGAACAGCTAAAGGACGCCATGAAGATGGTAATTCTTTGTACGGTGGTTCTGGAAAAACTGCACCAAACTTAAACGATGGATTATACGGAAGTTCTGACACAGATATGGGTGGACGTTCTGCTGGATATTCATTATCTAAAAAAGGTGTTTTATTACTTAAAGCTGAATCTTCTGCTTCAGTAATTCTTAACGGACTAGACAACGGCCCAACATTAGGTGTTGACGCTGACTGGTCATTAGCATCTGCTTTCTATGTTATGTCTGCTTCTGCTGGTGCTGCTAGATTTACTGCTGGTGACAGCGGTGACAATGCTGCAGCACTTGCAACTGCTGAAGTATTTACTTGTTCAGCATTTGTACCTGCAACAACAGCTGCAACGTTCCACTCTATAAAAGATGGTTCTTCTATTGCTGTTTCTGGTGATGATAACAAGTATAAATTGTACTATTACCAAAACACTGAAAAAGCATTATTAAGAGGTGACTTTGAAGATACTGTAGGACCGGAAATTGTATCAAGTACTTTGTCTGATGACTTAGAAATTCCAGAAATCGATGTTCAATTAACTCAAGAGGCTTTAGTTGCTAAGACTAGAAAGTTAAAAGTTAAATGGTCACCGGAATTTGCGCAAGATCTTAATGCTTATCATTCAATTGATGCTGAAGCTGAATTAACTTCAATGTTATCTGAATACATTTCAATGGAAATTGACTTGGAAATTTTAGCAATGCTTAACAACGCTGCTGCATTCGAACAAACATTTGTAGCTGCTGCTCCTGCTGCTGGTGAATCTTACGGCGATGCTTTTGCTCAAATGGGTATTTCAATGCAAGTTTTATCAAACACTATCCACCAATCAACGATGAGAGGAGGAGCTAACTTTGCTGTATGTTCTCCACAGATCGCTACTTACTTAGAGTCTATCGCTGGATATGCTGCTAATACTGATGGTACTGCTGAAAGCTTTGCAATGGGTGTAACTGCAATCGGTTCTTTATCGAACAGATTTACAATTTACAAAAATCCATATTGGACAGGTAACACTATCTTAACAGGATTTAGAGGGACTCAATTCTTAGAAACTGGTGCAGTATTTGCTCCATACATTCCATTGATTATGACTCCACTTGTTTACGATCCAACAAACTTTACTCCAAGAAAAGGTGTGATGACTAGATACGCTAAGAAAGTTGTAAGAAACGACTTCTACGCTAAGTTGATAGTTAACGATTCTACTTGGACTTCAAGATTTGGTGGTGTAACTGCTTCATTCGCTTCATAATTACAAGTTAAACTAAAAGTAATTTATATTATTATTAAGGCCCCTCTTCGGAGGGGCTTTTTTTTCGTGTCATGATATTTATAGTAAATACAATGGAGGTTAATTATGGCAAAGCAAAACATAGAAAAATCTGTTCCCAAAGGCAACATAAAGTTTTCAATAACATTATCAGAAGAGCAGAAAGCAGCAAAGCAAGCAATGTTGCATCACCCTTACAATTTCATAGTAGGTAAAGCAGGTAGTGGAAAGACGCTGCTAGCATGTCAGGTAGCACTAGATATGTTTTTCAAAAGGATGACAAACAAGATAGTAATTACAAGACCGACTGTCTCTACTGAAGACAACGGGTTTTTACCAGGATCAGAAAAAGAAAAGATGGAGCCCTGGTTGGTACCCATCAGATCTAATATGAGAAAGATCTACAACAAACCTGAGATTCTAGATAAGATGGAGAAGGAAGAATCTATAGAGCTTGTTTCTTTAGCACATTTCAGAGGTAGAACATTTGAAAACAGTGTAGTAATTATAGATGAGTTTCAAAATCTAACTAGATCACAATTTAGAATGGCGCTAGGTAGATTAGGAAAAGGATCAACAATGATATTCTGTGGTGATAACCAGCAGATTGATTTGAAAGACAAAAACTATTCTGCAATAGTTGATCTGTCAAAGATAAACGATTCTCAGTATGTATACAAAAGAGTATTAGAAGATAACCATCGTCACGTAGCAATAAACGATGTGTTTGAAATGCTAATGGGTATGTAACAAAGAGATTAGTACTTGATATTTATATAAAACTAAGATAGGGAATATAATATGGCAAACATAGCAATATATGATGGATCAGCAACATCCATAAATAATAACACACCTTTCGGGTTATATGATAGTGACTCAACGTTTCAGTCTGATGGACCTAAAGTTGCAAATTGGTGTGCCAAGAGACTGGGATATCCAATCGTAGATATAGAACTGCAAGATGTGCAATTGTTTGCATGTTTTGAAGAAGCCATAACAGAATATAGTGCTCAGGTAAATAGATTCAATATAAGAGAAAATCTATTAAGTGCCCAAGGTAACTCAACATCAACAAATTTTACACATCAATCAATAACTCCAAACTTAGGACGACTTATAGCATTATCAAAGCAGTACGGTTCTGAAGTAGGAAGTGGAGGTACAGTCGATTGGAAATCAGGCCACATAATCACCACGGCAAGCCAACAAGAATACGATCTTAATTTAGTATTGTCATCTTCAGCTGGTGCAGTTGTCCCTTCAACTACAGATATAGAAGTAAAGCGTGTTTTCCACCACCAATCACCGGCAGTTGGCAGACGAGATATAAGTCAAAACCCTGCACTGAATAGCTTTGCATGGGGGAATACACAAGGAGGTATGCAATATCTAGCAATACCAATATACGATGATTTACTTAAGATACAGCAGACTGAATTCAATGATACTGTTAGGAAATCTCATTACACATTTGAACTTATAAACAATAAGCTTAGAATATTCCCATCACCAAACTCTTCATTTAAGTTCCATATACAATACGTACTTACTGATGACAGAGACACACTTGTGACCACATCAGCTGTATCTGACTATTCTAATATGGGTTACGATAATATGGTGTATGCAAGCATAAACGATCCAGGGTTACAGTGGATAAAAAAATACACATTAGCACTTACAAAACAGATATTAGGTTCTGTAAGGAGCAAGTACTCGTCCATACCAATTCCAGGTGCTGAAACAACATTAGATGGCGACACATTAAGATCTGAAGGTATTGCAGAAGGTGAAGCTTTGATAGCTACTTTGAGGGAAGATTTAGAGGCTGCATCAAGAAGAAACTTAATGGAGAAGGAAACGGAGATAACTGAATTTCAACAAGGCCAATTAAACAAAGCGCCGCTTAATATATACATAGGGTAATATGGCACTATTCGGAGGAAGCAGAGACATAAGTCTATTCAGACATTTAAACAGAGAATTGATAAACGAAATTATTGATACTAGATGTGATATATTCAAGCATTCTATATTCGATAGTAAAGAAAATCTTTATGGTGAAGCTCTTAGCAAGGTGTTTAAAGCGGGAGTTAGAGTTGCAGGTCTTATAGAGAAAGACGCAAAATCATATACATCAGAAGACATAGGTGTAGATTATTCTAGACAGATCAAGTTTTCATTCCTTAGAGACGATCTAGCATCGCTAGAACTAGGCAGTACAAACAACACTTTACTTCCAAACGAAAATGCACAGAATGCAAATGTATACTTAGAAATTGGTGACGTTATATTTTGGGACAATATGTACTGCGAAGTCGATACGATATCACAAGGACAGTATTTGTTTGGCAAGAACCATGATACTGACAGCAATGGAGGTACCCATGGGGCAAGTTGGTCTGTGATCATAGAAACACACGAGATGAGAAGAAGCAAAATAAACACACTTGAAAATGTAAGAGCAGGGTATGACGAATATATTGCAGGGACAAAAATAGACGAGCAGAGAGGTGGACTTTATGGATAAAAAAGTAGATAGATCTAATCAGATTAGACGTGATGACAACGCAAAAGACTTATCAGTAAATCTATATGATGTAGATACTGTAATAAAATACTACTTCGACAACATAATACAGCCAAGTGTAATGGAAGATGGCGAAAGAATAAATGTACCTGTAGTATATGGTTCACCTGAAAGATGGAAGTCGATACAAAAGACAGGGGTATACAGAGATAAAAAAGGCAAGATTCAGTATCCAGCAATTATATACAAAAGAACAAGTGTAGAGAAGAGAAGGGATTTAGGGAGCAAGGTAGATACAAGTAACCCTCTTTACTACGGCTTTCAAAAGAATTATTCTTCAAAAAATAGATATGACAACTTCGATATACTAATAGGCAGAAAGCCACAGACTGAATTCCACAACGTTGTAATACCTGATTATGTAAAGCTAAGCTATGATTGCGTTATATATGCAGAGTATCTAGAACAGCTAAATAAGATAGTAGAAGATATAAATTATGCTGAAGGTCAATATTGGGGCAAGGATAATACATTCAAGTTTCTTTCTAAAATTGATAGTTTTGATATAGAATCAGCAACTGCTCAAGGAGAGGATAGAATAGCCAAAGCGACGTTTACAATAGGAATGAATGGGTTCATAATACCTGATAATATACAGAAGGCAATGAGCAGTTACAACCCTAAAGACTATGGGAAAGTAAGTATAACAATAAATAGCGAAACAGTTTCATCATTAGAGGATGTAAAAAGAAACCTAAGTCCTGGTGAAGATGAGTTTAAAAAAAATAAAGGTTTCTAAACAAGTTATAAGGAGAATTAAAAATGGCTGAAATTAAAAAAAGCACAAAGTTTACAGAAGAAGAAATGAAGAAAGTAGAAGACTTCAAAAGCAAATATGATACGTTGACAGTAAGTTATGGTCAGCTAGCAATGGACCAGTTAGTATTAGACGAATCAGAAAAGCAGATAAAAGAAGAATATAAAAAGACTAGAAGTGATGAGAAATCTTTTGTAAAAGAACTCTCAACAAAGTACGGTACTGGTGAATTAAACCTGGAAACAGGCGTATTTATTCCTCAGCAATAGGTACTTTGAACTTCATACATTATATTTATATTAGAAATAACATAACCCATAGGGTTAATTTTTACATAATAGGAGAAAAATAAATGGCTGAAAAAATAATTAGCCCTGGTGTATTTACAAGAGAAAATGATTTATCATTTGTACAGCAAGGTGTTGCGGCAATAGGAGCTGCAATCGTAGGACCAACAGTAAAAGGTCCGGCATTGATACCAACCCAAGTATTTTCATATTCGGAGTATCAAGCTCTTTATGGGGATGCTTTTAAGTCAGGTAGTAATTACTACCAATACTTAACATCAATAACTGCAAAAGAATACTTAAAGCACGGTGGACCTGCAACTATTGTAAGAGTTATGCCAACAGACGCTGGTAACGCAAACTCACATACACATTTACAGAGAACTGCAAACACAGGGTTCAGAGCTTCTATGTCTATGCATACATCAGAATCACTTCATGACGGAGGGATAGTTCAGTATACAGCATCATCAGGTCTTGCATATCAATTCGTTGGTGTAGATGCACCGATGCCACAAAATAATACTTCTGTAACACCTGCAATATACTACTTTGCATCTTCATCACTAGTTAGTTTTTCTGCAAACTTTATTGCTGGTAACACAACTTCAAACACTACACCTGCAGGAATAACAGGAGATACATTTGTTTCTCGCTCAGGCACAGGCGGTGCAGTATCAGAAATTGAAATTACAGGTTCTTCAACTGGCGAAAATCAAATATTTTTCCATTCAGGATCATGGGCGATGGCAGCATCTGCTTCAACAAATGCAGTAGCTGCATCTTCATCATTAGCTGCAAGATCCGGTGTTATGACATCTGGTTCTACATACAATGTTAATAATGTATCATTTCAAATTAAAACACACACTGACGGTAGACTTATGAATAGTATACCAGGTTCATCACTAACTAATTTACAGATATCAGCAAATGATGTTTTTGTATCTAAATCAGTTGGAGGTGTTGGTACTAAGTTCGGTACAAGAAACAATGTTAGATGGGAAGTATCAAATGTAAACGAAAAGAAAGGTTCATTTACCTTGATGATTCGTAGAGCTGATGATTCTAAAAAGAGAAAAGTTATTCTTGAAACATGGAACAACTGCTCACTAGATCCAAATGAAAATAATTATATAGGTGCTGTAATTGGAACTCAAAGACCGTCGGTCGAGGATTCAACAACAGCGTATCCATTTATTCAGCCAAAAGGAAATTACAAAAACAGATCACAGTTCGTTTATATCGATGAAGACTCTATAAAAAATACAATCGATTATTTAACTGAAAACGGAGATATCAGAGATACTAACTTGACAGCATCTTTACCGATGATAGGTTCAGGATCTTTTACTGGTGGTGCTGATGGTACTAACTTCTTTGTAGATTCTCCATTAGGCGCAACAGGTATAGCTAATTACTATTCTGCATCAACAGCTGGAAACTTCCAAGGGTTAGATATAGCATCTGTATCAGATACTGGATATATTGCATATAACTGTGCATTCAATCTTTTAGCAAATCAAGATGAATTCGATATCAACTTGCTTATAGCTCCAGGAATTACATACCAAATGTCTCCTGCTTTAACTAACAAAATGGTTTCTGTATGTGAAGAACGTGGCGATATGATGACAATCATTGATCCAGTTGATTATACAACTACCAATATAGCTTCAGTAACACAACAAGCAGAAAACTTTGATTCAAGCTATGCAGCAATGTATTGGCCATGGGTACAAATTGCGGACCCTGCAACAGGTAAATATATCTGGGTTCCACAATCTGTAATTATGCCAAGTATCTATGCATTTAATGATAAGGTATCTGCTGAATGGTTCGCACCTGCAGGTTTAAATAGAGGTGGACAGGAAACAGTTGTACAGGCTGCAAGAAAATTAACACATGCTAACAGAGATACATTATATGAATCAAACGTTAACCCGGTAGCTTCATTCCCTGGTGAAGGTGTGGTTGTATGGGGACAGAAAACTCTTCAAAAGAAAGCTTCTGCTCTTGACCGTGTAAATGTAAGAAGGTTGTTAATTAACCTTAAGAAATTTATTGCATCTGTATCTAAATACTTAATATTCGAAAACAACACAACAGCAACTAGAAACAGATTCTTATCACAAGTTAATCCTTACATGGAATCAGTACAACAAAGACAAGGTCTTTATGCATTCAAGGTTATAATGGATGAAACAAACAATACACCTGATATCATTGATAGAAACATCATGAAAGGTGATATATTTATTCAACCAGCTAAAGCAGCTGAATTCATTGTTGTTGACTTTAACATAATGCCAACAGGCGCAACATTTAACGATTAGTGATATTTATACTAAATAGGAGATAAAACAAGATGGCAAATTTAATAGACCCAACAGAACTAATGTTCACGGCCTTTGAACCAAAGGTAACAAATAGATTCGTATTTTACGTAGATGGAATACCTTCATATTTAATAAGAAAAGCAGCAAGACCAAAGCTAGTAAATGGTGAAACTGAAATTAAGCACATAAACAATTCCAGATTCATCAAAGGACGAAGTAATTGGGACGCTATAACTGTAGAACTATACGATCCTATTGTACCATCAGGTGCTCAGGCTGTTATGGAATGGGCAAGGCTCCACCATGAATCAGTAACAGGTAGAAATGGTTATGCAGACTTCTATAAGAAAGATGTAACAATCAACGTTCTTGGACCTGTAGGTGATAAGGTAGAAGAATGGACTGGTAAAGGTGCTTTCTTAACAGATGCTGACTTTGGTGAAATCTCTTGGGAAAATGACGGTGTACCTGCTATCATAGCTTTAACTATAAGATGTGACTACTGGATTCTACAATACTAATAATTACATTTATTATATAAAATTAAGTAGCCTGTTAATTCAGGCTATTTTTTTGCAAACTTTTAAGTTAATATATATTTATATATACTAGTTATATTAAAAATACAAAAGGAGTTATACAATGGCAAAAATGACAGACGATTATCCTGGAAAGGAAATCACAACAGATGCACTTAAGCAGCAACTAATACAAGAAACTGAAGTAAAGAAAACTGAAGATTCTAAATTCCCAACTGAAGTTATTGATCTACCAAGCGAAGGTAAGCTATATCCAGAAGGGCATCCTCTGAGAACAGGTAAGATAGAAATGAAGTATATGACTGCAAAGGAAGAGGATATTCTTACATCTCAAAATTTAATACAAAAAGGTGTAGTTATAGATATGCTATTGCGTTCACTAATTATTAGTAATGGTGCTGGCGTAAGAGTAAACTACGATGATTTATTATTAGGTGATAAAAACGCTGTAATGGTAGCAGCAAGAGTATTAGGTTATGGTGCTGAATATCCTGTAGAGATACCTTGTCCTAAGTGCCAGTCTAAGCAAAGCGAAACTGTAGACTTAGCAGGTTTGGAAAACAAAGACGTTGAAATAACAACCGATTCAAACACATTTGAATTTGAACTACCTTTAAGCAAGAAAACACTTACATTCAAGTTACTTTCTCATTCAGACGAAGAGAAAATTCAAGCTGAAGTAAAGAGAATGAAAAAGAAAACTCATTCATCTGTAATTTCATATGATTTAACAAGTAGACTTAAGCAAGTGATAACAGCTGTAGATGGTGATGAGACAGTAAAGGCTATAAACAACTTTGTTGAAAACGAATTCATATCTAGAGACTCTTTAGCATTCAGGAACAATCTTGAAAAGGTTACACCTGATGTTGACATGTCAATATACTTTGAATGCGATGAATGTGGTCACGAAGATTCAGTTAATATTCCCATGACCGTAGAGTTTTTTTGGCCTAGGTCTTAACTATAAGGCCATTCTACACGAGCAGATATTCCAACTGCTTTATTTCTCAAACGGTGGATTTAGTCATGATGACGTATATAAGATGCCGGTATATCTAAGGCTATTTTATTTAAGAAAGCTAAATGATCAGCACAAGATTGAGAGAGAGCAGATGGACAAGTCTCAAAAAGGTAAGAGCAGTAATACATCTATAAGGCGTCCAAACTTCTCGAAATCCAAATAACGTTGATATTTATATAAAACTAATTAAGCGCAAGCTGGAGTGTATAAATGAAGCAGAAAAAGTTAAGGGAATACGTTAGAAAGATAATTTCTAAAAAACTTTCAGAAAACAATAGTCTTACCAAAGAAGGCGTGGTAGATGGTGTACTAAACCATATATCAGGCATACTAAAAAAATCAAACGATAAAAGATATAGAGCTAGTCTAGAAAGAATTTCAGCTTCTGGCCCAAAAGGCAAGAAAGCAGTAGAGGATTTAATGGACAAGATAGAAGCTGCAAAGGATGGAATTAAACACGCCGATGAGTTAGCAAAGCGTTTAGATATATACAACTGATAGATTATGGCAGGCGATAAACAACCTAAAAAGAATCAAGAGTACTACGATAAGATTGCAAAGTCATCAGCAAGGGCTGCAGCAAACGATGCGAAGCGCGAACAGGCACTTCAGAGACAGAACAAAGCATTGGCTCAGCAAGAATCACTTCAATCGAGTATTTCAGTTTTACAAGCAGCAGCTCAGACTAGCAGTGAAACAATACTTGAAAATTCTAATAAGGACTTTCAAAGACAGACTAAGATAAATGCCATATTAGCTGAAAAGGCCTCCAATTCTACTACAACACTAAACAACCAGGCCAAGCTCGCGGTTCTTTCAAATTCAATTTTACAGAAAGCAAAAACGGCTTTAGATATTGATAACTCTAAGCTTTCAAACATAGAATCTATAGCTACAAATAAAGGCAAGATGTCTGTCATGGCTGATGGTGAGCTGCAGAAATCAAATCAACTGGTGGCTGCTGACAACGCTAGAGTATCAGTTGCAGAAGGCTTCAATTCAAACAAGGAAGCATTAGTTCTTATTTACGATGATGAACTCCAAAAGTCTAAACTTTTATTGACAGTAGACAATGCTAGAGTAGCTTCTGTCGAAGCAACTAGCGATGCACTCAAAAGAATAGCACTTACAAAAAATAAATCATACCAACTAGATCTACAAGCATCAGCAATCGCAGACCAAAGAGCAAGCATAGAAGAAGATATAGCTAAGTTTGTAAGAGACCAGGCAGTTGAGAGAGAAAAAGAATTAGACCCTTCACATAAGCTCTTGGAGCAAATGCAGAAGCGTAAAGATAGACAGAAAGAAATAACAAAAGATTTTGATGAGTATAAAGAAAAGTTTGAAGACTTTATAGATATAATTCAAGATCCCTCAGTAGCAACAGGGTTATTCATTGTTGAAATGGGTAGACAGGCTAGCAAGTTTGCAGATACAATGGCAACTGCAGGTGATAGTATGAAGATGTCAAGGACTCAGACAGCCTCAATGGCTGGAGAAATGGCAGGCGCAAATATATTAGGTGCAGCATTTGGAGTATCTGCTAAACAAAATGCAGATTCAATGGCTGGTTTGGCAGAAGGTATGGGAGATCTTAATGATATCTCAGCAAGCGCAATAGTTCAAGTTTCAAACATAGCAAGGCAGACAGGGTTATCAGAAGTAAGTGCAGGAAAGTTAGTTGGTCATATGAAGCTTGTAGAAGGTTCGTCAGTAGAATCATCTAAAGAAACATTGAAAGTAGTTTCAAATTTAGCTCGTGGTGCAGGCCTCCCTATAGGAAAAGTAATGGAGGATGTTGCTGACAATATGGAGCTTACATCTAAATTTGGTAATATATCTGTAAAAGAGCTAGGCGCAATGGCAGTTCAGGCTGGAAAGCTAGGGACAAGCCTTTCACAAATGTCAGCACTAGGCGACAAGTTAATGGACATAGATACAGCAAGAGCAAGTGCAATGGAACTATCTGTGTTACTTGGCCGCCAGGTAAATGTAGATAAAGCTCAGCAGCTTATGTACGAAGGTAAGATAGATGAAAGTTATTCAGAAATGCTTAAACAAGTAGGTGGACTGGAAGCCTTCGGTAAAATGGACTACTTCCAGAAGAAAGCTACAGCTGAGTTAATGAATACTACAACAGCTGATTTGGAAAAACAATTAAACAAAGCAGCAGGCCTTACAGAATCAGGCGAAAAACAAGCAGGTTGGGCTGCAACTGCAATGGAAACTACAGCTAGGATGGGTGGTTACTTAAAAGAAAACGCAACAACGATAGCAGCAACTACAAACTTACTAGGCTCAGGGGTAAAAGCACTAGGTGGATTTGCACCGGCACTGAAAGGTATGGGAGGTAAAGTTGTAGATAAATTAAAAGGTTCAAAACTTGGAGGCGCATTAGGTCATGGAAAAGATAAAGCTGGTGACATGGCAGATATGGGCAAGAAGCAAATGAAGAGTAGTGACAAGCTTGGAGCTGGTGGTAAAAAAGGCGGCATAAAAAAGAAAATGCAAGATTTAGCTGCTGGTTTAAGATCAATGGGTAAAGGAACGTTCAAAGGTATATTAGCATTGGCACTTGCTGGCCCTGCTTTGTTAATGGCTTTACCTTCAATACCATTCTTATTATTTATGGGTATGGTACCTTTAGCAATGCTAGCTACAAACTTCAAATTTTTAGCATCAGGACTTAAATCACTCGGGAAAGGGTTCTCAAGTATACTGAAAGGTCTACTTGTACTAGGATTATTAGGTGTTGCAATGATACCAGCAGCATTCGCATTCAGCTTACTTGAAGGTGTTAACCCACTATCAATTATAGCATTCTCTGGATCACTAATTATACTTGGTCTAGCAGCAGCAGGTATGGGGTTCTTGATAGGTCCAATACTCATGGGATCAATTGCGCTATTAGCTCTAGGTCTTGCTATAATTCCAGCTGCAATGGCTATGAAGCAATTAGGAGGAGTTGACCCTGCAGCAATTATAGGATTTGCATTAGGGCTTGCTTTAATGGGAGCAGCAGTTGCAGGTATGGGACTTATGCTACCGTTCATATTACTAGGTACATTATCAGCTCATGCTCTAGGGTTTGCAATTACCCCAGCTGTAGAAGCTTTAAGTGGCTTGGAAGGTATTGATGGTAATGCAATAATACAATTCGGGGTAGGGCTAGGTTTAATTGCAGCATCAGTTGCTGGTATGGGGCTTATGTTGCCATTTATTTTATTAGGTGCAGTTTCCGCACAAGCTCTAGGTTTGGCAATCAACCCAGCTGTAGAAGCTTTGAGTGGTTTAACAGGTGTTGATCCAGCTGCAATAATACCATTCTCAATTGGCTTAGGTTTAATTGGAGCAGCTGTTGCAGGTATGGGGCTTATGTTGCCATTTATTTTATTAGGTGCAATGTCAGCCCAAGCTTTAGGAATGGCAATCGCACCTGCTGCAGAAGCGCTAGGCGGTTTAACAGGTATTGACCCAGCAGCAATAATACCATTCTCAATTGGCTTAGGTTTAATCGCAGCTGCAGTAGCCGGGATGGGAATGATGTTTGGTGCTATATTGATGGGTACATTAGGTTTGGCTGCAATTTCTGCAGTACTACCTCAATACGCTCAATCTCTAGGCTTGATACCTGAAGGTTTAGATGTTCTAGGTTTTGCAACAGGAACAGCAGCGTTAGGTCTTGCGGGGATAGTTTTAATTCCTGGAGCGCTTGGATTTACACTTATGGCAGGAGCGTTAACGTTATTTGCTGCATCATTATTATTATTGGTACCTCTTATGCCAGTACTTGATAAGCTTGGGTCACTAGGTTTATTTGGGATGGAAGGAGGTGGAGGTGAATCAAAAACTTCAGAAGGGGACACGAAAGATAAAGGAAACGAAGAAATTATCAATAAGCTTGATGAGCTTATATCTGTTATAAGAGCAGGAGGTAAGGTGGTTATGGATGGAAAAGAAGTAGGTAAAGTAATTCAACTAGCATCAGGACCTATAGGAGGATAATATGGCATTCAAATTTAAAAATCTAGAACAATACTTTTTACAGAGCGAGAAAAACAAGCAGCCTGTAGGGACTAGTGTAAACCCATTGGGCAAATTTACACCCAAACCCATACAGCAGCAGTTTAGTCAGCGAGATGAATCCCCGACACAAGAGATAAATACAGATCAAAAGCAGACAGACTTTTCTACTCAAAAAATAAATACAAAGCAGAATAAAGTAGACTTTTCTACTCAAAAAATAAATACAGACCAGAACAAAGTAGACTTTTCTACTCAGTCACCAAAGCCATTTGATAAGTCTATAGATTTTTCTACTCAAGAGCCTAACATGGATCAGAATGGCGTTGATTATAGTACTCAAAATCCTATTACTCCCTTGGTTGGTACACCTGAAAAATCAACAATATCACCTAGACCATTTGGTAGCACACCAGAAAAATCAACAGTACCACCAAGACCTTTTGGTGCTACGCCAGGAAAATCAACAGCAATCCCCTTGACTCCTATGGCCGAAACACCGTTAAAGTCTACTCAAAATCCTTTAATGCCTATGGCTAAGACACCGGAAAAGATGACAGCTCTTTTAGAGCTCTTTGCAAGTCTAGGCCCAAGTGATAGAACACCTATATTTTCTGCACAAGGTTCTCCAAAAATCAATCATATGAACAATATGACATCAGGCTTTTTACAGATTGACCCACAGCCTGATAAGCGCGATGGTACTTCTAAATTTATGTTTAGTGAAACACTTCCACAAGGTGGATCATCAAGTACATTTACAAGATTACAATATAATAAGTATTTTGCAAGAGTAAGACCTACTGATGATCCCTGGACTGGAAATGACTCTGTACCTGCAGGAGTAACTGATAACATTAGAAGTATGAGAATATCTAACGATCAGGCTGATATGTTTTATAAGAAAGTAGGTAAAAACGATTTTGTAGATATACGCACTGAAGCTGAAAGAAATAACCCAAGATCTCCATTGTGGCTTAAATCTCCGTTTATACAGCGAGGTATACAGAGAGGTAAGGATAATCCATCAGGCTTGTTTGAAAGAATAAACGCATTAACAGCACCTGTAATTGATGCTGTAAGAATAGCGAAGTATATGATAAGTCCAGATGGTTTATTTTTCAACCTAAAGCAATTCGGACTTCAGGCAACAAACCCTAAAAAACAGTTTTGGCAACTAGGTCTGCCAAATGCTGATAGAATATACAATCCCTTAGCTCTAGCCCTACAAGTTCCGTTAAGCGCTTTAGGTATACACGGCGACAGACATTTCTTGGGCCAGTTAAACACTAGAGATATAACTTACGAAAAGATAGTAGGATCAATAGAAAATCTAAACCCTTCAAGCCCCGGTGATAGTAATAGACTTGTTAAACTAGGTGAAGATATGGAGGTTGGATTGTTTAAGAATCCTAAAAAAGGTTTAATGCCTCAGAAGTTAAAAGGCTTAGAAATGCTGTACACTAAGTTTACAACTATGATGGCTAAGATGAGAGGTAAAGGCGAGCCCATAAAAAGACTTTCAGGTGTGATGGGCCCCCATTCTTTCTTTGGTATCGGCCAATCTACAATGTACAAACATACATCTGGTAGAAGATTAGAAAGCTTATTCCTATATACTCCAGGGGAACCTTACTATAAACAAAAAGCAACAACTCACTACGACGATGGCAAAGTATCTGAGGCTCAAAAAGGTGAAGAAAATGAAGATCTTTCTTTAGGTATACTCACATTCAAAGGCGACAATGGCTATCAGACATCTGTGCAAGACACACCGGACAGTTGGAAAGGTTTCCCATCAAGCTTAGGTAATATAGATCCAGCAGGAGTAAACACTGGAAAATATACAACAAGAAATTACGACGAAATACACGATAAGATTGGGAACGATGCTGGAGATGACAAGTATGGAAACCCTGATCTTGAAAGCTTTGATCAATCTAAGTTCGGAACAGATGCAGATAACAAAGGAGCTCCAACCGCTAAGCGAAACACAGGAGATGAACTGTTTCATACGTCACTACCAAACAGCGGAGAAATAGCACCAGGTAGCGGCGATAAGACATTTGATGTATTCGGTCACGTAGACATAGGTAACTACAGAAGAGCTCCAAAAGCATTTAGGGATTTTAGAAAGAAAGATGATGGAGATTCTTACGATGGAAATTCAGTATCAAGGATAGGTATAAAAGACTACGGTGTTACAAAGCCAGGTGAATCAGAAGACGATACTAATTATGATAGTGACTATGTAAAAATTAGATTTAATAGCGATATTGCACTTCGTGCATATATTACAGAAATATCAGATGGCCTTAAGCCGACATATTCAACAATATCTTATGCAGGTAACCCTGTTGATGCGTATATGTTCGACAAAATATCCAGGGAATGGAGCTTGAGTCTTACTATGCCAGCATTTACATCTGGAGAATTAAAGAATAATTATAAAATTATGAATGATATTATGGGCTACGTATCTCCCAAGATGTACAGTGGTGTAGGTGGAGGTAGAATACAGAATATTACTGTCGGTTCGCTCTGGCAGGAAGTACCTTGTATCGTAGATTCATTTGACTACACAGTGAATTTGGACGCAGGTTGGGATATAAATCATGGTGACGGCAAAGAAACATCAGGCCACGAATTGCCAATGTTATTCGACATAAAACTATCTGGTAAGTTCTTAGTTAACGCAGATGGAACAATTTGGCAGTCAGGAGGTAAATTCTTTAACGATGAAATTTGGGCATAAAAAATGAAACGATATAATCAAAATCAAACAAAGATGACCGAAAGGTTTAACGGCAAGATAAAAAAAGTATTTTCGACAATAATATATCCTAAGATAGAAAGACGCGTTGAAGATTTTTATATAGATATTATACAGGAAGACAGATTAGATAATTTAGCGTACCAATATTATGAAGATGTAACTCTTTGGTGGGTGATAGCAAATGGAAACAAGCTTGACAGAGCATCTCAATATGGTATAACTAAGAGTATGAAAGAAGGAATTGGCAAAGGGTCTATGTACGTAAAACCAGGCCAGAGGATAAGAATACCGCATCCTGATAGAATACCTGAGATTATAGATGATTACAACAAAATGCTGGAAGAGCGCAATATATGAGTTATTTAACTGGTGTATCGATGCCTGCCGCTTCCGTAACTGAAATAAATGCTAGAGGGGCAGTTTCCCCGAACAGTGCTTGGAAAGTTTCTAAAAAACCCTGGATGTCGTTAGTATCTTTTTCTAGCAAACCTATGACAATAGCAGGATACGAGAAAAGAACACAAGCAGATTTTTACGATAAAGCCGCATCTGGTAGATTAGTGGCAGCACCCACATTAAATTCAGTTGATGTCAACTCGACTGGTACTAATGGATCTATGAGAAAAGGTAAAGTTAAATTTACACTATATTCAACAGACCAATTGAAAGAGGCTCAGCAAGCATTCTTCATACCGGGTATTACAGCACTAGTACAGTGGGGCTGGAATATGACAAGTGACGGCAGTCCTGTGACTAGACTTTCCACGACTTCAATAAAGAGCTTTAGTGAAGGTCAGAAGGATGTAGTTGCAAAGATAGCAGCAAATAATGGTGGTATGGATGCAATGCTAGGAATAATATCAGACTTCAATTGGTCATTTGACCCGGGCTCTAAATCTTACTCCTGCGAATTGACATTAGATTCTCCAGGCAAGGCGTACATTAGCGGCCCTATTGATGTTGCAAACAAAGGTAATGCAGGCTGCGCTGGAAAAGAAGATGATGATAAAGGTGACGGTTCTGGAAATTGGATGAAAGTAGTACTAAAAGATGTAGCAGAAAGAAATATACAAGAAAATACACCTTGGTCACCTAACGGTTATTGCGGTGGCTCTGTAAACTTAGACGAAGATGCGAAAGAAGACACCACCTGGTGGCAAGATGTTACAGGGTTTTTTGGTTCTCCAACAATGAATTACTATGTAACCTGGGCATGGTGGGAGTCTTCTATAGTATCAGGTATGTCACCTGTAAGTGATGGTCACTCCGCAGCGTCAGCATTAACAGATGTATACGGAGATACACCTCAGGCAAAATTCCCAGGAAAACACGTGTGGAGATTGGATAGTTCAGAATCAAGAATGAAAGTTCCTCCAGGGCTGCCATACGCTTCAGCAGATCCTTGGGTTTGTCTTATCCCAGGCAGAGAGCATTGGAAAGGGAACAACGCAACAGGCGGTGATAATGGCTCTTCGTTCGGTATCAAGAAAGCACAAGGAACTAATGGTGCACCAGCAGCTGTTTTCAGCGGTGGTTATCTACACTTAGGTAAAATACTTCTTAATACATATTTTCTTTGGAACACGTTTCAAGATTCTAAAACAATAGATGAATACGTATTAAAGGTTGCGAAAAAAGTCAACGATGTCTGTGGAGGGTTTTGGAATCTAGAACTAGTAGATGATCCAAATGATCCATCAACGATGAGAATAATAGATAAAAACTTTGTACCTGACGTCGCTGCACCAAAGATAAACATATATGGCAATACGTCTTGTCGTAGCTGGGGGATGAGCACTGATATTCCACAGGCATTAAGACATTCTATAATGATGGGTACACAGAGAAGGACGAAAAAAGGTGCGAAAAATACAGATGAGCCTCAAGGTGCATATCTTGACTATGCAGTAAATATAAAAGACACTTTAATGGGAGAGCAAGAGTTAAGTACAAAACATAATCCAGGCGAGGGATGCGACGAATCGGGAGGTGGTACTAAGAAGACTAAAACTCTAGATCCTGCTGATTTAAAGACAGTCCTACAAGATGCAATGGCAACACTAGCTGACAACAGAGATGATGAGGCTGTCGACGAAGTTAAAGGTGCTATGAAAGCTTTCTGGAATGCTCAAGCGCCACCCACTGATCAAGGAGGTTCTGTAATACCTATTGGGTTTGATGGAACTTTTGATGGTATAGGAGGTATACATTGGGGACAGCTCTTCGTGACCGATCAGACATCTGCAGTAATTACTGTAACGCACAAGTTCCAAGTAACTGGAGTCAAACATTCAGTAAGTCAAGGTGATTGGACAACGAGTTTAGAAACTGCGTTGAGGATATAATGAGAGTATATAAAAAGAAATATATAAAAAAAGGTTTCACAGCCGGCGAGGAGTGGATGATAAAAATCCGCGAAGGTGAGTTTAAAGAGTATATTGGCCCTATAGTATTTTATGTAGGTACACCATTTGGTGGTGAGGAGATGAACAAGAAAACTCAGAAGGAAATGAAACTCTACCCATACGATATGTCGAAAGCTGTGATATTATATGATGAGCTGAAGCCTGAGTACCGTAGAGACTTTATAGAACCCGTGCCTTTTGCTCACAAACTTACAGAAAAAGAAATTGAAAAAGGTGAGTATACTAGATACTTTGCAGAGATATTAAACACAGGGTCTGTTTGTGAGATAGATAAAGAACAATACAAATACTTTAAGAAAAATAGTACACCTTATCATAAAAATGCTGCATGGGTAGAAATAAAATTAAAGCTCTCCACACTTGGGATAACGCTTAACTACGAAGAAATATTAAAAGCTGTACAAGTTATAAGAACAATCCGCAACTTTGTTTTACCTACTGATCATATGAAATGGCCAGCATTTCTTAAAGGAATAGAAGTAGGCCCTGATAGCCGTAGAATGTATCCCGCAAACGAAGAGAAGGATGGAGAAGAAGAAGGTAATAACTTCATACCAGGTCCTCTTCCTATGTCATATCAACTGGGCAACTCTGACACAGAGCAGCTTAACAAGATAATACCTCCTAGACAGGATTGCGGAGGTTGCAGATTTTTCGAAGAAGGGTTCTGTAAAAAGTGGGATGCTGAAGCAAGGGAAGAATACTGGTGTGCTAAATACTTGACAGATGGTGGTGTCGACTTATATTACAAGCCAAAAATAAAACTCCCATAATTTTCATATATCATATAATTTTGTTATATTAGATACATGTTAACTGAACTTCGAAATAAACTGCAGATAAAACACTACCTGCACAACAACAAATCTATAGACGAATCGACTTTAGATCCTCCAATAAATACATTCTATAAAAGGTTATACAGCAACAGATATAACATATATGATATAATACCTGAAAGCAAGATCAGAGAAGAAATCGATCATCTAGACGCTATCTCGCATGCGATTCCTGATGTACCTGAAACCATGATTCAATCATATAATGATAATGTTGTTAGTACTTTTAGAAAAATTGAACAAAGCGGCTTTTGGACTGAAGCGGGCCCTGAATACACTAGATATAATCTTTTTACTTCGACAGGAAGGCCTTCGAATTCTAACAAAGGCACAAATTATGCAGCATTGAATAAAGAAGATGGCACAAGATCAAAATATATAAGCAGATATCCAGGCGGAATACTTGCAGAGTTTGATTATGATGCGTATCATTTGAGACTTATAGCAGAATTGATTGGAGTAAAACAGCCAGAAGGTAGTTTTCATAGATATCTAGGTGCACTTTACTTTGATACCGATAATCTTACAGATGAACAATACAATGACTCTAAAAAATTAAGCTTCCAAATACTTTATGGAGGTATACCAAAAGAGTTTTTACACATCGATTATTTTAAAAAGACTAACGAATATATTTTTAAGTTATGGGATATTTATAATAGTAAAGGTTATATAGAAACACCAATTTTAAAGCGTAGGTTTTATAAAAGAAACTTTAAGGATATGAATCCTCAAAAATTATTCAACTACTTTATACAAGCTTTCGAAACAGAAAAGAATTCTGAAAATCTAAAAAACATTTTAGCTATGCTAGAAAACAAATTTAGTAAGATGGTTCTCTATGTATACGATGCATTTGTATTTGACGTTAGTTCGGATGATGGGAAGGAACTTCTTAAGGAGATAAAGAAACTAATGGTTTATCCTACTAAGCTTAAGATAGGCAGAGATTATCACAATATGAGGTCTTTGGACCTTTAATTTGATATTTATATAGATAAAAGGAATACTATGGACATAAATTATTTAATCACAGATTGGGCCTACAGAGTTAACGATGGAATGCCTGATCCAAAAAATAGAAACCATCTTGAGTTACTCGAGGCAACACTTCGAGATCACAAATATTCTGAAGAGTTCATAGCAGAATATATTAAAAGTATTTCAAACCCTAGTACACCTACAAAAGACTTTCAAGAACTTTGCGTTGAAATAGGCAAGATACTTGCTGGCGATAAGCTCATCACTGAGTCTTCTGTTTGGTTGAAATCACCAGGGACAGAGCAATTAGCTAGTGTATCAACACTAGATTATTGGAAAGGCGCACCAAAAGGCCCATATACAATAGCTTCTGAAACAAAGGATGCAACCGAAGTAGATATAGGTGGTACTAAAGACATAAAAACCGCATATATTAAAGCAGGAAGTACAGTATATAAAATTTATGGCTCTATGAACAAAATGTCAAAGCTGTTTAAAAACGCATCAAGCAAAAAATCACCATTCAAGATAAAATGGGGAGATGCTACATTCGAATCAGCTGCTTGTACAGGCCTATACTTTGATCCGAATCCTTACTATAACAAGATAATGAGTGGTAAAGCAGAACAGTCAGACGTTGACTCTGCAATTAGTGCTTTCAAAGCGGCTTTAAATAAAGGGAGTGAGTACGGTGGGAAATCTGCACTGTTAGCGATAGAAGGCATACCCGATTTAATAAAAGCTTTGGAAATTGCCAATGGCGTATATAAATTTGCACAATCACACGGCATCGATAAAAACTGGAATTTCATACATAGCAGCATACAAAAGTATTATAAAGCCGGATATAAAAACAGCAACTTAGACAGCACTGGGTTTAAAGATAACACAGCCGACACTATAATTCTTAACGGCTCACCAGCAGCTTTAATTTCACAAATTGAAACTGAGAAAGTTACATTTGATGGGAAAGGTAAGTGCAAAACAGAATCAGGCATAGAATTCTATCAAGTAAGTAACAAGGCAAAAGAAGGCGGGGCACAGCTAGGTAGAATACAGCAAGCATTTTCAGACATGTATGGTCTATCAAGCCCGATGGACACATGGAGAATTCGTTTAACAAAAGAATCTCAGGAGCACGCCGATAAAGAATTTTTATTAAATGAAGGTCTAGCACAATATTTTAATCAAGGCCTCAAGTGGATCAAAGATACATTCACAGCAGCAATGAACAAGATCAATACCAAAATTTCATCATTTGGTAGTTCTATAATGTCAGCACTTAAAACAAAGACAGACAAGCCATCACCAAGCTTAGATAGCTTTATGAAGAAGAGATTCAACAGCGCAGTGAAACGACTTGATGAAGCCAAAAAGCCAAGATATAGTTATAGTGAATATGCTGCTGTGGTTGGAAAGCTAGCATTACAAGGTGACACTAAAGAAATAAACAGCTTAGCAGCTGAAGCAACCGCACAATTCAAAATATTGAAAGGATTAACATCTCCACCTGATGATGGAATAGACATGACTAAAATTTCTGCAGGGCCACAAGTACCAAAAATATCATCACTTAATCACGGAGTGGAATTGACTGTTAAGTTAATGGTAAACTACATGGCATATGAACATTTAAATGCAATGCTGTCAAATTCAAAAGGAACTATAAAAGAAGTATCAAAAATACTAGAAGAATTTGTAGATTTAGAAAAAGAAATGTATTTTGGAAAAACAGATTTACCAATGTTTAAAGTATATGGTACAGAAGGTATGAAAGGAACAGCTTGGTCATATCTTAAAAGCGGGAAAGAGTATAAAGAAGACAGACTTAATGCTATGGATATGAAAGATGCTGTAAAAGGTGGAAAATACGTTCCAGGTGTTGTTGTAGAATCATCACCTCAGAAAGGAAAAGGCCACACATCAGTCAAAGTTTGGATACTACATTCAATTACATCTAAAGGCACAAAGTATACTAAAGTCGATTTAAGATCAGGTAAACCATATACATTGGCATTTTCAGTATCAGGTACAGGGTTTGACTCTGGAACATCAGTGTTAGGAAAGATATAATGAGAACTCAATTACTGTGCACATTTACAAAGACAAAGTTCCTTACAAAAACTGTAGATAAAATTATAGATACATATGATATTCTATATAACAAGCTGTTTATATTAAACAACGAACAAAACAAATCAGAGTTGATGTGTACATATAATATAGACTCATCACAGCGAGTAGAAATTATATCAGATACAATATCACTGCATAGGAAAAAACAAACAAATACTTTGTATACTATTAACGCATTGAATGAATGTATTAAATTGTGTAACAATGGAGTACTAGATAACCATTTTCAGTTAGAGTGGGATAACTATAGAAATTCTATATTAGTGACAAGTGATGAAGGTTTACAAAGAATAGATACTACAGTAAAAGAAGTGATTTACATTAAAGTAAAACGATAGTTGTTAATAACTTTTTGAAAAAAACCCTTAAAAATTTCCATATATCGGAAAGTTTTGTTATATTTATATATAATTAAAAATTACTTAATAACAAAGACAAATAACAAATGAGCAAATTGACACTAGCAATACTGCTATTCTTTACCGGCCAGTCTCTAATCTGGTTCCAAACAAACGGCCAGTTTATCTGGAAATGGTTTGACAAACACCCAATTTTATTGTCAGTAGGACTAGGAAGCGTAATTTCTTATATGTTTATTGTAGGTACTAAACTTATGGTAGGTCATTTCGACGGTCTTTTATGGCCAGGTAGATTTATGGGCTTTGCATTAGGCATAAGTTCTTATGCTGTACTTACTTGGTACTTCATGGGCGAAGGTATAACTCTAAAAACTCTAACATCATTAATACTATCAGCAGGCATAATTTGTGTGCAACTTTTTTGGAAATCAGCATAGTATGTCAAATAAATTTATTATATTATAGAATATGGCAAAACAACTAGGATACGCATGTATAAACATGCACTTAAGAAAACAAGGTATATACACAGGAAGGTCTATGATCAGACGCACATTTGATGCAAAAGGTTTAGACTATGTATCAGAGCTGTGTATAGAAAATACAAAAGATCTTATAAAGATTATTCAATGGAACGAAGACAATGGAATAAAAGTATTTCGTATGTCTAGCGAAATATACCCTTGGATGTCTGAATACGAATTTAAAGACTTACCAGATTATAAAGAACTATCAGCGCTATTAAAAAAAGCAGGTGATCTCGCACAAGGCTACGGCCAGCGTCTTTCATTCCACCCCGGGCAGTTTACAGTGCTTGCATCTCCTACTCAAAAAGTTGTTGATGGCGCATGGAACGAATTAAATAAGTCCGGACAGATAATGGATCTTATGGGTTTGCCAAGATCACGCATGGCAAAAATAAATATACATGTTGGTGGAGCCTATGGAAACAAGGAGACTGCACTTGTTAGATTTTGCAATAACTTTGAAAAACTATCGGACTCTGCAAAATCAAGATTAACAGTTGAAAACGACGATAAAGCTAGCATGTATTCTGTCAGAGATTTATACGAAGGTGTGTATAGACGTGTAGGTATACCTATTGTTTTTGATTATCACCATCACCAATTCTGTACTGGAGGTCAAACAGAAGAGGAGGCACTAAAACTTGCAGCATCAACATGGGGTGATGTAAAGCCCTGCACTCACTATTCAGAATCCCGCAGACGAGAGCATGCTCTAATTATAGAGGACATAATGGCAAAAAATAAAATAACTGAAAGTACACTATCAGACTTTCCCACAATACATAAGCTGCATCATGACGTAAGCAAGATAAGAGTTCAAGCTCATTCAGATCTTATAGTAGACAAGATTCATGACTATGGACTTGACATCGATGTTGTTGTAGAAGCAAAACATAAAGAGCTAGCAGTACAAGGCTACTTAAAAAAATACAAAAATAACTTACAAAAAGTTTTATAATGTAAATTATTTTTGTTATATTAACTAAATAATAATTAAAACAGGAGAACAAAATGGCTATTGATTTAGACGCAATCAGACGTAAGTTAAACAACTTACAAACACAAACAGGAAGACAAGATAACTTGTGGAAACCTGAACCAGGTAAAAACCAAGTAAGAATTGTACCTTACCAACACAACAAGGAGAATCCTTTTATCGAAATGTATTTTCATTACGACTTAGGTAAAAAGAATTACTTATCACCAATCACGTATGGCGAGCCAGATCCGGTAGAGGAATTTGCAGGAAAACTAAGAGCTACTGGGAAATCAGATGACTTTAAATTGGCAAGAAAGCTTTCACCAAAAATGAGATGTTATGTACCAGTTATCGTAAGAGGACAGGAATCAGAAGGCGTTAAGTACTGGGGATTCGGTAAGCAAGTATATACAGAACTATTAGGATTTATTTCAGATCCAGACTATGGTGATATTACAGATGTAAAATCAGGTAGAGATATTTCTGTAGAATTTACTCCTGCTGAAGGAGTTGGCAACTACCCTAAAACAGCAATCCGTGTTAAACCAAACATGACAGCTGCAACAGAAGATGCAAACATTGCTGACAAGATTGTTAGCGGACAGAAAGAAATCTTCGAAATCTTTAGAAAGAATTCGTATGATGATTTGAAAGCTGTACTTGAAGAATGGCTTAATCCTGACGGAGGTGAGCAGGCTGCACCGGTACAATCAACGGCAACATCAACAGGTGTATCATCAACGAAAGATGTTGAAACTGCATTCGATGATTTATTTAACGAATAAGAGGAAATAATATGGCAAAGGATAAGAAAAATAGAGATGAGTTGGCCAGCGTATTAGCTGACTCATTAAACAAACAGTTCAAAGGAATGAAAGTTGCATACTTTCTTGATGGTGAGGAAGACACTCCCACCGACTTGACTGAATGGATAAGTACAGGTTCATCTCTACTTGACCTAGCTATTTCTAATAGGCCCAATGGTGGTTTACCTGTAGGTAGAATTACCGAAATTACTGGAATGGAAGCCTCTGGTAAATCACTAATTGCCGCCCACTGCCTTGCAAACACCCAGAAAATGGGAGGTCTTGCTGTATACATAGATACTGAAAATGCTATGAACGAAGACTTTTTATCTGCTATAGGAATGGACGTAGGCAAAATGCTTTATATACAACTCGAGGCTGTAGAAGATATCTTTGAAGTTATTGAAAATATAATTTTAAAGGTTAAAGAATCAGACAAAAACCGATTGGTATCAATTGCAGTAGATTCAGTAGCTGCAGCAACTACAAAGATTGAACAAGCTCAGGATTATGACAAAGAAGGTTGGGCTACATCAAAAGCAATTGTATTGTCAAAAGGAATGAGAAAGATCACACAGTTAATTGGTAGAGAAAGAGTATGTTTGATCTTTACAAACCAGCTAAGGGAAAAGCTAGGTGTTATGTTTGGTGACAAATATACTACTTCAGGTGGTAAAGCAATACAATTCCACGCTAGTTGCAGATTAAGACTTAAGGCTGCAGGCCAGATTAAAGCAAAGGTTCAGGGTAAAGAACAAGTTATAGGTATTAAAACTAAAGCTAAGGTTGTAAAGAACCGTATGGGACCACCGTTAAGAGAAGCGGAGTTCAACATTTATTTCGAATCTGGAATAGATGACTTTGGTGGATGGCTTCAGGTATTAAAAGACTATAGTCTCATAAAACAAGGGGGATCGTGGTATACTTATACTGATGAGGTATCTGGTAAAGAGATAAAGTTTCTGTCAAAAGACTTTGAAAGACTGGTTCTTTCAGACCCCGAAAGGAAAGACAGAATCTATAAGAAGATTTGTGAAACATTGATAATGGCATATCAAACAGAAAATTTAGGTATCGATGATATCGAAATAGGAAACGGCGATGTGCCAATAGGATAATAATGCTATGCGTGGCGGAATGATGGTTGACGTGAATATAAAACATGAAGTACCATCTTGGAGATACGCAACCTTAACGATTACTTGTAATCAACTAGGTTAAACCGAGGCGATAATATCGTCCTCAAGTTCCTAAAGAGCGCAGGAACTATATGGCTTTTTTAAGTTTTTAGCCAACACAATTAGTGCTTGAAAAACTGTGGGTTCGAATCCCACCGCATAGTTATTATTATATTAAAAATAAAAAAAAGAAAAAGTTATGGATATGTATTATTTAGCAAGAGTAAAAGTTGCCACGGACACAGGAAACAAAGTAACGTGGAAAAAAGAAGCTTACTTAGTTTCAGCTGTATCAGTTACAGATGCAGAAGCAATTGTAAATAAGGATTTTGCAAACGACTCAGTTGAATTCGAGGTTGTCGAAGTTAAAAAGTCTGATGTAATTAAGGTGTTGTAATATACACCTTGTTTTGCTAAAAAGGTCACCTTCACGCGGTGCAGAATGTTAAGAGTTAAAAATCCTCACTATGATTAAGATTTATTTAACCAACCAAGAACCTTTTATTTTAACCAAATTAAATTAAGATATATTATGAAAAGATTAACAGTACATGTTACAGGCCAGCCTAGAGTAGATACTCAGGCACCAGCAGTAAGCAACAAGAAGGCTCCGTCAAAGTCATCTGCAGAATCAGCTCTTGAACAAGGCGAGATGGACAGAGAGAAAGCGTTGAGCGGTAGAGACAAAACTCCTGGTAAAAAAGGTAGATACAAAGTATATACTACGTTGTCTGTAAAAGACTTAAAGACAGCTGGGGAAGTAGAAATTGCGCTAGCAGAAATCCGTAAGGGGTACAGCATAGCAATTTGCAAAGATTCTAATAGAAGCTATTGGAAGCCGGGTGACGAAATGTACCACATATCAAATCAGAAATAATCCGTACGAATTTATAAAAATAAAAAATTAAATAGATCCGGTATATGTTTTATATATCGGATTTTTTTGTTATATTAGATATATGAAACAAAGTTATATAGAAATCCTGAAAAATCTCAACGAAGAAGATTCAGCAAGCCAATCACCAAATGACAGAATTCTTTTGATTGATGGATTAAATACATTTATTAGGGCTTTTGCCGTAAACCCTAGTATGAATGAAGACGGCATACATATTGGAGGGATGACGGGTTTTCTGCAGTCTATTGGTTATGCAATCAAGAACATCAAACCAACTCGAGTAATCATTTGTTTTGATGGCAAAGGTGGTTCTAGTAAAAGGCGAAAACTCTTTCCCGAGTATAAAGCAAACAGAAAAGTTAGAAAGCGGTTAACTCGTCTCAACTCCTTTAATAACCAGGAAGATGAAAGTGTGTCCATGAAAAATCAGATTAGCAGATTGGCACAATATCTTGACCACTTACCACTTACAGTGATAGCACCAGAAAATATCGAAGCAGATGATTCTATGGCATACTTATCTCAACAGGTATACCCTGAAAGTCAATTTTATATTATGTCAACTGATAAAGACTTTCTACAGCTTGTAGATGATAGAGTACAGATATGGTCTCCCACCAAAAAGAAATACTATTTTAAAGAAACAGTACACGAGGACTTTGAAATACCAGCACACAACTTTTTATTATATAGAACTATGAAAGGCGATCCATCTGACAATATACCAGGCATCAAAGGTGTTGGTGTTAAAACCCTACAGAAAAAACTGCCTATCCTATTTGAAGATAAGAAAATTACATTAGATGAAATGATAGAACATGTAAACAAGATGGATGACGGATCAAAAGTTATCAAAGATATAAAAGACAGTGAGGATATTATAAGGCTTAACTATGAGTTAATGCAATTAAGCGAAGTAGATATACCTGGTAGTACAAAGGCTCACATAATAGACGCTGTGAAAAAACCTATCAACAGATTGGTAAAAACTAAATTTCAAAAACTTATGCTAGAAGATAAAACACATACAGCAATCAGAAATCCAGACTTTTGGATGAAAGCTTGCTTTGCTAACCTAGAAGTAATGGCATCTAAATCTCATGAGTGATAAATTAAACGAATTTGGTTATACGTTCCAAATAAAAATAATCACTTGTCTGCTTAAAAACAAAGACTTCCTGCAGCAAATAGACGACATACTAGAGGATTCATATTTTGAAAATGAATCTAATCAATTCATAGTTGCAACCATCAAAGAGTACTTTAGAGAATATAAATCTCAACCAACAGCAGAGGTATTGAAAGTAAAAATATCAAAGCTTTCAGATGAAGTGTTAAAGAAAAGCATAGTTGAAAATCTAAAAGAAGCGTTTCGATATATTGATTCTCAAGATTTAGAGTTTGTAATGGGAGAGACTTTAGACTTTTGTAAAAATAAAGTACTAAAGCAAGCGATAATTGATTCTGTCGAATTACTTCAGTCAGGTAAATATGACGCAATAAAAGCTAAAGTAGATGCAGCAATGACTGCAGGAACAGAAAGAAATGTAGGACATGAATACGTAGAGTCTGTAGATGATAGATATAATGAAGCAGCAAGACACGTACTGCCAACAGGCTGGGACGTAGTAGATAATCTCATGGATGGCGGTTTAGGAAAAGGCGAACTAGGAGTTGTAGTTGCCCCTGCGGGAATTGGTAAATCTTTCTTGCTAGTGAACTTGGGAGCAAACGTGATAAAGCAAGGAAAAAATGTCTTGCACTATACACTAGAATTAAACGAAGCTTATGTTGGACTTAGATATGATTCAGTAATCACAGGTATCGCAAATCAAGAATTGAAATATAACATAGAAGCTATAAAAGAAACAGTTGAAAAGATACCAGGTAATCTTATTATAAAATATTATCCAACAAAGACTGCAGCAATATCAACGATAGCGTCTCACGTAGAAAGATATAGGATGCTAGGTAGAGAACCTGATATGATAATTTTGGATTATGCAGATCTACTAAAAGGAAACAGTTCAATGGCAGGCAGAGATCTTAGACACGAACTAGGTAACATATACGAAGAGCTAAGAGGTTTAGCAGGTACATTAGATATACCTATCTGGACAGCATCACAAGCTAACAGATCTGCATTGCAAGAAGACGTTATCCAGGCAGATAAAATTGCAGAGTCGTATTCAAAGATCATGACTGCAGATTTTGTAATGTCTTTAAGTAGAAAGATTGAAGATAAAGTAGGTGGTACAGGAAGAATTCACGTTATAAAAAATAGATTTGGGCCTGATGGAATAACATTCCCTAGTCAGATAGATACAAATAACGGTAGTTTTAATATATACGATGAAAGTTCGGTAGTAGGGAAAGAACTTACAGTGCAGATGGGTAACCATCAAGAGCACTTAAGAAAAGAAATGGCAAAGAGGTTCGAAGAACTAGATGACTAGTATATTTATACTAGAATGCCAACTCAAGGTTGGCGTATTTAGTCAGAGCAGATAAGAAATCAATAAAGGGGACAGAATGGAAGTATCAAATCAAATATTATCAGAAATTACAGTACATATGAAGTATGCAAAATATGTACCAGAGTTGAACAGAAGAGAAACTTGGGAAGAGTTAGTTACAAGAAACAAGCAGATGCACAAGAAGAAATTCCCTATGTTGAAAGACGAAATAGACGAAAAATATAAGTTAGTATATGACAAAAAAATACTCCCTTCGATGCGTAGCTTGCAGTTCGGCGGAAAGCCAATTGAAATATCTCCTAACAGAATTTATAACTGTGCGTATCTACCTATAGACTCAGTAGACGCATTTAGCGAAACTATGTTTTTATTGCTAGGTGGAACGGGAGTTGGGTATTCTGTACAAAGACATCATGTTACCAAGCTGCCTGTCATTCAAAAACCTTACCCTAAAAGAAAGCGAAGATTTTTAATTGGCGATTCAATTGAAGGCTGGGCTGATGCGATTAAAGTTCTTATGAAATCTTATATGAATGGTACTAACAGTAGAATAGAATTCGATTATTCTGACGTAAGACCTAAAGGTGCGACATTAGTTACATCAGGCGGTAAAGCTCCAGGCCCACAGCCACTTAAAGAATGTATATTGAAACTTACAGGCATACTGGAATCTAAAGAAACCGGAGACAAACTCACAACTCTTGAAGCTCATGATATTATTTGTCATATTGCAGACGCAGTCTTAGCAGGTGGTATTAGAAGAGCTGCACTAATTGCTTTGTTTAATGCAGATGATGAACAGATGATTAGCTGCAAGTCAGGTGACTGGTGGGAAAAGAATCCACAGCGTGGACGAGCAAACAACTCCGCTTGTTTAATGAGACACAAAATCACTGAAGAATTCTTTATGGATCTTTGGAAGAGAGTTGAGCTATCAAACGCAGGAGAGCCTGGAATATATTTAAACAATGATAAAGATTGGGGAACTAACCCATGCTGTGAGATCGCTTTAAGACCAAATCAGTTTTGTAATTTGTGTGAAGTGAATGTATCTAATATAGAATCTCAAGAAGATTTAAATGAAAGAGTAAAAGCTGCAGCATTTGTCGGAACGCTTCAAGCGGGTTATACTAACTTTCATTATTTAAGAGATATATGGAGAGATACTACTGAAAAAGATGCTTTGATTGGAGTATCGATGACAGGGATAGGTTCGGGCGTAGTGCTAGGCTATGACATGAAATCAGCTGCAAGTATTGTTAAGAGGGAAAACACAAGAGTGGCTAAGATAATAGGAATAAATAAATCAGCTAGAACAACTACTGTAAAACCTGCAGGTACAACATCACTAGTGCTAGGTACAAGTTCTGGCATACACGCATGGCACAACGATTATTATATACGAAGAATTAGAGTTGGAAAGAACGAGTCAATATATAACTATCTAGCAAACAACCATCCAGAGTTAGTTGAAGATGAATATTTCAGACCACATGATACAGCTGTTATATCAGTACCACAAAAATCCCCTGAAGGATCTATACTGAGAACAGAATCTCCATTCCAGATTTTAGAAAGAGTAAAGAAAGTTGCAGCAGAGTGGGTTACACCAGGCCACAGAAATGGATCAAATACTCATAACGTTTCTGCAACTATATCACTTAAAGAAGACCAGTGGTCTCTTGCTGGAAAGTGGATGTGGGAAAACAGAAACAGCTATAATGGACTTTCTGTATTACCATACAACGGAGGGACATATACACAGGCTCCATTTGAAGATATCACAGAAGAAAGATACGAAGAACTAATGAAAACTTTGACCAGCGTAGATTTATCTAAGATAGTTGAGCTAGAAGATGATACTAACCTTTCAGGTGAACTTGCCTGTGCAGGAGGTAGCTGTGAGATTAGTTAGCATCAGCTGAACAAAACAAGAAATAAATTTTCATATGTCAGAAAAAATTGTTATATTAGATATAAATAAAAGGTTACAACATGAAACAGAACTACATATTAGGCGCAGGACCTGCAGGACTTATTGCAGCATATTATAATAAAGACTACAAAGTAATAGATGAAAACCCTTTAGGTCAATTGAATATGCCATTTATACCAGGCCCTAGATTACTGCAGGCTACATCTCAAATGAAATGGTTTGCAAAAGAAATATTCCCAGATTTAGAAATAAAGATAGAACATGCAGTAATAGGATATCATGATAAAGATGGTGTCTATGACACTCCTGATGATGAATTCAGGAAAAAGTATAGTCTCAGAACAAGAGGCAAGTCCAGCGAAGGAAGCCATCTTTCAGAAGGCAAGACGGAGATTACTCACGTTGAATTCGGAGATTATGGAGAAGATAGTTACAAGGAGTTGTTTAAAAAACTTCTTGAAATAATAGAAGGTAGAGACCAGCTTATAAGAACCTCTGTAAAATCTATAGATACAGAGATTATGAGAATCGAGTTTACTGACGGTAAATCATCTGCTTATGGTAATATAGTTAACACACTAAATCTTAATATATTAAAAGAAGTATGTCCTCAAGTTGAAAGCGAGTGCGAGAAATGGAAGTTTGATCTGTCAACATCTAGAAAAAGCTTTTACAAATGCGAATATGGTTTTTCAGTTGACGATGCTATGAAAAATGGCCACCCTTCTACTTTTTATGATTACATATATTCTATAGAAGCAGACTGGACAAGGTGTACATACTTTAGAGATTATATGGTATATGAATCAACAGCTCCAATCGAAGGAGACTCTATACAGGGAAACAAAATAGATATGAAGTTCGAAGATATACCTATTCAGATAACAAACAGCGAAGATATTGAATCTATAAGCGGCATAACAATGCTAGGTAGATTTGCAGAGTGGAGCCACAAGGTTAAAGCTAATGAAGTTTTAGACAAAGTAAAAGAATGGAAAGATAATGGATAAGCTAACAGAAATATTTAAGATACAGGAGGCATTCACGGAAAAGTTTTTTAAAAAACAGGGTCTAACCGTAAGTGAAGTCCGTAATGATAAGGAGCTCAAGATAAAGTGGAACAAGGAGTACGTTCTAGCGCTGTCTAAAGAGGTGTATGAAGTACTGGATGAGATAGACTGGAAAATGCACACCTCCAAAAACACAGAGGATATAAATGACAATGTATTAGAAGAATGCGTTGACGTATTAAAATACTTATTTGGAATCATACAGCTTAACGGCTTTGGCGTAGATGAGTTATACGAAAAGTTTATAGATAAATCAAATGTAGTTGAAGCAAAGTTTAACCAGGAAGAGGTTATGGAGAAAATAAAGGCATCTGAAAAACAGATAGCATTTATAGATATAGACGGTGTGCTTGCGGAATGGCCAGGTGGTTTTTTAAAGTGGGCAGGCTATAGATCTCTCAGCGAATTCAAACAGAAGGTAGGAAAAAAAGAGCAGTACAAGATAAAATCTGAATACAGAACTTGTGGAATAAAATCACAGCTTGATGTACTAATTGGTGTAAAAGAATTTATGAGCAGAACATGTGAAAAATATAATGTTGTTTTACTTACAGCAAGACCTTATAAAAAATACTTTAGAATATATTCAGACACTCTTAAGTGGCTTAAAGACAACGGGATATGTTATGATGCAATAGTATTTGACGAAGAAAAAGAAAAATATATTATAAATAACTTTGATCCTAATCAGGTAGCATTTTGTGTAGACGATGATATAACGAATGCAAACAAGTTACATGATAGTGGGTTCAAGGTATATCTAAGAAAGAACTTAGATTTGTATGATCAAAAAACGCTTGATAGAAAGCTTAACGAAGGAATAGAAACAATTAACGGAAACATAATAGAGGTAATATACAAACATGAAAATAAAGATTAAAAAACTACATCCCGACGCAGTAATACCAACGTATGCTAAGCAGGGAGACGCAGGTATGGATTTAACATCTGTATCAGTAAGCACAAAATACAACAAAGACGAAGAAGGATTTTCTACAAAGTCTGAGAAATATATAGAATACGATACTGGTTTATCTATGGAGATACCAGAAGGTTTCGTAGGTTATTTATTCCCTAGAAGCTCAGTTTCTAAAACAGATTTACTACTTGCAAACAGCGTAGGTGTTGTAGACTCTGGTTATAGAGGCCCAATTAAATTAAGATTTAGAAAGTCTGTATGCACAGCTTACCCTGGAATATATAGTCGAGGAGAAAGAGTCGGTCAGATTATTATTATGCCTGTGCCCAGCTTTGAATTTGAAGAAGTTGACGAGTTAAGCGACACAGACAGAGGAGATGGTGGATTTGGTAGTACAGGAAATTAAACTTACATTATGTTTCTATGAAAACCCAGCAGCAAAGCAGGAGATAAAGTTTTGGGAATCTCTCGTCGAAGACACAATACAGACAAAGTCTTTTATTGGAGATCATTGGGGTTATTCTTTAGTTAAAGAAACGGGCAACGAATTCGTTTGCTGTATACCTCTACAAGATCTATGCAGATCGTTTGATGTTATGGCAACAGCAGAAGATATGTTTGATTTACATAGAAAGACAGACTTCGATATGCTTTTATATAATAAAGTACTAGTATTCGGTAAAGTAGAAGTAAAGCAGTTACAATTTATAACAACACAGATGCAGATATGGCAAGAATAATACACATTGATGGCCCTGATAAAACAGGGAAGGACTCTATACGTAGAGAAGTAGTACGCAACTCAGAAGGGACGGCTATGGTCTATGTAAGATCATTTTTATCTCAAATAGTATATTCAAGATTATATAGTAGAGATATAGATGAGTCCTGGTTTCTTGCAAAGTGGAAGCTGGCATATAATTTAGGTGAAGAATTTTACTTTACAGACTGTTCATACGAAATGGTAAAAGAAAGATTTATCTTGCACAATGAAATGGATTTAGATATCAAAGATTGGAAAAATCACAGATCTGTTTTCCATGATGTATTAAAGAAAGCAGAAGAAATAGGAATTGGAGTAAGACTTATCGATACGACACACGATACGATAGCTGAATCCGCGTTAAGAATATAAAGAACATCATGAGAAAATTATTTATTACAGGTGAAAGTGGTATGTTAGCCACATCAATTATAAAAGCATTAGACGAAAGTACTCAAGAAAGATTTGAGATTATGGACAACTCTGATCTGGCAAAGTACACAAACGACTTTAGCTATCTGAATGGTGTATTAGTAAAACCAAAAGAAGTAGACGTAACAGATACAAAAGTTTTGGATAAAGTTATGGAAAGACTTACAAAAGATGACATCATAATACATACAGCAGCGTACGTCAACACAGACAAATGTGATGACTTTTCATACGAAGCAGTGAACTCAAATATTATAAGTACTCAAAATCTTATCAACATAGCAAATTCTGTAGGCTGCAAGATAATTTACTTTTCAACAACTGCAGTATTTGATCCTGATGAGTATATGAAAAACAACGGAGAGTTTGATGAGTCAGCAGCCATAGATCCTAAAACACTATATGGTCTATCCAAATACTCAGGAGAACTCGCAGTAAAGCAGACTATGGATTCTGAAAATATGATGGTTATTAAGCCTGTATTTATTTACGGAGACGCACCATTCGATAACTCATCTATGATAAGAAAGATAACAGAAAAGGTGTATTGTAGTATGAACAGCATACCTTATACATTATCCCCACTTAACGAAAATGGCAAACTTGATGTATTACTTGATCCTGCAATTGAAAAAGATTATATGAGATACGAATACTTTGCAGATATGTTTTTACAGCTTTTGCTTATGGATAATGGCTGGGGTAAAGATTTTATTATAAGTAAAGATAGACCAATGGCGTTCAAAAACTATTTATATCTCATAGAGGAAGTAACGGGCTGCAAGGATTTAACAGAGCATATAAATATAAAAGCTGATGGTGACTATCTAGCCCGTCACAATGGAAAATCTAAAAACTTTTACGAACTGTACCGACATTATAATTTATCAGCTGACGCTATGAATTCAAGAGAAGGTATAACAAAAACATATTTATCAATAGCAAAGCACTATGAAAAAACTAATAAAGAAAATACAAAGCCTGTTAAACAAACAAGAATGTTCCACATATAAAGAAATTTATAATTTCAATTATGAAATTGAAGTAGATACAGACTTTGTGAGCAGAAAAATACCACCTGCTTTGATAGGTGACGAAGTTGAAAGAAACGAAATCATAGAAGAGATGCTTAGTATATGTGAATCTAAGATAATTACTTCCAGACAATGCGTACTCCACAAGTCATATCAAGATGACCCAACTCTAGCAGCATGTTTATCAACAATACAGACAATATGTAGAGATGGCAAGATAGATATGCATGTTTTTGTAAGAAGTCAAAACTTTGATAAGAACTTCTGTTATGACAACCAGACATACATGATGGTTATGTGTGCACTCCTAACTTGCTGGCCAGAATATAAGTTTGGAAAGATATACGTCCACATCACATCTCTACATAGGTTTCAGAAGGAATTTGAAACAACGGTAATGAGAGGTACGACACCAATTACATTCTGTTAATAACTTTTTGTAATTACTCTGCTAAATCCTTTCATATCTCACAAAAAATAGTTATATTATAATATAAAATAAAAAAGGTAAAATATGTGTCAAAAATGTGACTTAAAATTAAAGTATAAAACAGGAAATAAATTTACAAACTATGTTCCTTTGCACGGCCACTCAACTTATTCTCAAGGAGACGGCGTAACAAAGATTGAAGACATAATGACTCGTGCAAAAGAGGTTGGTGCACCAGGGATATCATTAACTGAACATGGTAATATGTCTTCTTTTTCTAAGTTTTATACACAAGCAAAAGAAAACAATCTCAATCCAATTATAGGGTGTGAGCTGTACACAAATGATTTATATCATAGTGATCATGCGAAGTTTCTAGATCTTAAAAAAGGCTCAACTGATGTAATAGGTGATGCTGGTGAACATCTAGATAAATCAGCAGCAGCAAACAATCATACATTAGTTTATTCTAAAAACTATGAAGGTGTCAAAAACATATTGAAAGTTTCAAACGCTAGCTTTGATACGTTTTACAGAAAGCCTTTGTCAAGTATGGAGAAGGTATATAATACTTTAGACGAAAACAATATAATTACAACAGGCTGTCTGCAGTCAAAGTGGAATCAATACATATTAGCTGGCAACGAAGTAGAAGCATTAAAGCTTATCAAGAAGTACAGAGATAAGTTCGGTGACGATTTTTATTTGGAAATCCAATTAAATAATCTGGATATGCAAATGCAATGTAACAATTTTTACCATAAAGTATACGAAAAGACAGGGATCAAGCCAGTGTTTTCTTTAGATTATCACTATGCAAATAAAGACGATTGGTACATACAATACTTATTATACGTAATACGTCAGCGTGAAACAGTAGAATCATATCCAGTAGAAGATTGGTTTTATAGTGTACACTCCCTATATATAAAAGAAATAGATGAGATTTATGCTGAAGCAGAAAAATGTGGAATGGATAAGAAGTTCCTTGAACTGGCAATAGACTCTACGTTTGAAATAAACGACAAAGTAAATATAGAACTACCTAAATATCCAGATAACTTTCCAAAGTATCACGAAGATAAGCAGCAGAGTGAAACTGAATTTATGGAAAAGCTTAAAGTCAAATGGGTTGAGAAAATAGGCAACGGTTTGCTACCTAAAGATAACAAGGAATATACAGACAGATTAAAATATGAATTGGATATTATAAAATCAAAAGGATTTATTGACTACTTCCTTATTTTAGATGATCTGCTAAACAACTTTGTATATAAAGTAGGTGGAGCAACAGGTGCAGGTAGAGGTTCTGCCGGTGGTTCTCTTGTTTTATTTGTGCTAGATATTACAAAGATTGATCCGATTAGACATAATCTAATTTTCGAAAGGTTCTTAAACCCTGCTAGAATTGACCCTGCAGATGTTGATTTAGATATAGATTCTGATACTCAAAAACTATGCGAAGGTTATCTTAAAGATAAATTTGGGAAAGAACGCGTGTGTCATATTGCAAACTTTGGAAAATTTGGTGCAAAGACAACAGTAAAAGATTTATGCAGAATACATGAACTAGACTTCGTGCTATCAAATAAACTTACAGGATATTTTGGAGAAGATCCTAACTCACCTATAGATATTGAGATAAAAAACGCATTCAAGATTGCTCAGAAAAAAGGTGAAAAAGATCTGATGGCATTTATAAAAGATAACAAAGAATTATTTTTAAAAGTGGCACCTAAAATGGTAGGTATGGTAAGACAGACAGGTAGACATGCATCAGGTATTCTTGTAAGTAATAAAGATCTAGACAAATCAGAGATACCTCTGCTTAGATTAAAAGGTGAGATAGTAACAGGGGTACAGGAAGGTGGAGATGAACGTGAAGTAAGTGATCTTGGTTATTGTAAACTAGATATTCTAGGTTTGAAAGCAGCATCTGTTATTAACGATACGTTCAAGTTGATTGAAAAAGATCATGGAGTTTATGGGCTAGAAGAAGAGATCTTAAAATCTGACTTCGATGACAAGGCTGTTTATGATGAGTTTGAAACAGGTAACTGTAAGGACATATTTCAATTCGGTTCAGATAATATGATAAATTTAATCAGAACAATTAAGCCTAAAAATATTATTGATCTTTCTTCCATCAATGCTATGTTTCGCCCTGCCATAATCCAGGCCGGTGGAATTGATGAATACCTCAAAAACCGCGAAAATCCTGAAGCAGCAAAAAAGCTTCTAGACAAAAAATCACCAATTCTTTGGGATATATTAGGTGAATCGCTAGGTGTCCCTATCTTTCAAGAACAAATTATGTTTATATTACAGCAGATAGGCGGATTTACTCTTGCTGAAGCTGATGGTGGTAGAAAAATCTTGAAACTACTTCATAAAGGTAACCAAGCCAAAAAAGGAAGTTTCTACGACATGCTTGATAGGTTTAAAAAAGGAGCCAAGCTAAAAGGTATGGTTGATGAGGATATTGATGAGCTACTTGACATATTAGGTAAATACTCAGAATACTCATTTAATAAATCTCACTCTTTGGCATACGCTATGAATGCTTATATATCTATGTGGCAAAAAGTACATTACCCTAAAGAATACTACGCATCACTGCTTAATCACTCTACAAACGATGAGCTGAGTTGGTTTGTAAAGCAAATCGAAGGTAAAGGTATAAAATTTAATGAATTTGTAATTGGGCAGACAGGCAACAAGTTTGAAATAGATAGAGATCGTGATTCTATAAAGTTCGGCTTAAACTTAGTTAAAGGTGTTCCTGATAAAGATGCAGCACTTATAAACTCCATTAAGCCTGGTCAGATAAAAACAATACCAGATCTTGTTAATTTTATATTAGATAATAAAGTAACAAAGCGAACATATGAACCTTTATGCAGACTTGGATATTTTAAAACTGTATTTGATAATTCAAAAATACTAGAAGAGGTACTTACTGCATGTAAAAGCTTGAAGAAAAAAGAAAATGTAGATGATAAAGTAAGAGAGGTGCTGGATTCTAATATAGGCGAAAAGGATTGGCAGAAATCTGAAAAGTTTGCTTTTGAAAAGAAATACTTTGACTTTTATTTTAGCCAACACCCATTTACAAAGTATACAGAGTTTTTTCAAGAAAACGCTCCTGATATAATAAGACAGCTTACTAGCCCTAAGCAGATACCTGATGATATAGAAAAAGGACAGTTTCAGATGTATGGTATTATAAACAAGATCATAATTAAGAAATCTAAAAAGACAGGCAGGGAGTTCTACAAAATAGTATTAGAAGATGATGTTAAACAGTTATACATAACTATATTTAACACAAGGGATATAGCAGGTTTAGAAGAAGGTGAATTTGTATTGATACCTTCATCTAAGAATAAATTTGGTTTCACTAAAAGTAAGAACTCTTCGATAAAAAAGTTGATATAATTTCACTATGTCGGAAAGTTTTGTTATATTTATATATAATAAAAAGGTTATGAAATATGCAAGATAAATTAAGTTATGAGGTGGTTGAAAACCTGAGGATTGTGATGGGAACATTACCTGAAGAACAGCCACTGTTAAAAACAGAATTCAAGTTATTACAAAAAGAGGTGGAGGTCACGCTGGAAGACCACATGTCAAATCCGTATAAGTCGATGTTTGTTACAAGCACATCAACTTGGGGAGACAATGAGTTTGAACGAAAGTGGCCTATTACTTCGCCGGAAGGTAAGTTAGAAGTAGTCAAGGCAGTACTAACACACAATACTTTACCACAAGCAAGGGAGATGGTACAGTTTATATTCAGAGTTAGAGGTGTACCAAGATGGCTGTTTGATTATCATACACAAACACCTTTTACTAGCTTTATGAGTATTGGCTGCAGAGATAATAATAAATCCGATGTTGATATAGTTACGCTCGATAGACTTACTAACAGACAGAGAAGTGTGATGACCAGACTTAAAGGTTTGTACGCAAAAGCTCTTGATACCGATCAGGCTTCTTGGCAATCTGCAAGGTCGTTCTTACCACAAAGTTACCAACATTCATATCACTTTGGACAAAATCTTCTGTCTCTTGTAAGTATGCGAGGTTTCAATGCATCTGGTAAATTTGATCAGATAGATAACAAAGAATGGGCAATGAGTGAGTTATATAAAAAGGTTATAGAATCTGTAGCCGAGAAATTCCCATTGATCGGAGAATACTTAAAGGTAATACATGAAGATACTGAAGATGTGCTAGAATATATTACAAATATTAAATTTGAAAATCTGAGTGAATCAGATAAAAAATTATTTACAGATGAATAAAGTTATAGTAAAAAAAGGTATTGAATGCCTAGACGTAGAGATTCTAAGTTGGAACGAAGATTCAGGAATGATATCTTACAAGATAACAGGAACACCTATATGTCAATACGATCAGCATTCAAGAGCCAGAGTAGGTATAAAATTCAAAGATTACATAGTTAGTCCTGATCCAAATTACGTTGTGTACACACAAGTATGGGATACTATGGAGAAAGATCCTGAATTTAAGAAAGAAGTAATGGAAACGCTCGAGGAGTTAGAAGAAGTAAGAAACGAAAGCTCTGAAGAACTAAGAGCTATTGAAATGTCTTCTTTAAATCTTATGTCTAGAGAATGTAGTTATGTCGTTGAACAATCTATAGGTTCACTAAGGGGGCAGATGGCAAGAAGGCTTATGTTTTGCGAAGAAGAATTTATTGTAGGTTTACATTGGCTATTAAGAAAGAAGATGATAGAAATGGGAATCAGCCTTGCGGAAGGATTTAAACCTATGTGTGATGTAACAAAGAAATGTGAATACGCTAAGGCAGATTATCTGTCTAACGCATTCGGTTGTTTATTTGCAGGCTGTGGAAGATGGAAATCTCATACAGAGTTTGCATCATTTAATCAATCTTGTACAACACCAGAATTAGTTAAAGAACAGACAGGAGTTACCTGTACAAAATCAGAGTATGAATTAAATTTAGAAAAGGAGCAATATGACAAAGTTTAACCCAATTGATCAGAGAGTGGTCTTAAAGCAAATCGAAGTAACAGGTCAGACATCTGGCGGTGTAATCATACCAGACACTACAAACGAAGGAACTGAAATAGCAGAAGTAGTTGCAGTAGGTCCAGGAAGACAGTTAGAGAGTGGTGGTAGAAACATTATGCAGTGTAAAGTAGGAGACACCGTAGCAGTACCTAAATCAGGTTTTCACAGAATAGATGTCGATGGTGAAGAATACTACGTAATTAGAGAAATAGACGTAATAACAATTTTAGAAAAAGAATAATATGGCAAAGAAATTAAATTTTGGATCAGATGCACGTGGTGGCATGCTGAGAGGTGTTGAAAAACTATCAAGTGCAGTATCTGCAACATTAGGACCTAAAGGTCGAAACGTAGTTTTTGAGAAGTACGGCGAGTACCAATCAACTAAAGATGGCGTTACAGTAGCTAAAGAAATCGAATTAGATGATCCGTTGGAAAATGCTGGCGCTCAAATAGTAAAAGATGTTGCAAGTCAAGTTAACGATGAAGCAGGAGACGGAACTACAACTGCGACAGTATTAGCTCACGCAATTCTTAAAGAAGGCTATAAAAGAATTGGAAACGGTTCGCACAATATAGAGCTTAAAAGAGGTATAGACAAAGCAGTTACTTTGGTAGTTGGGAAACTAAAAGAGAGCTCTAAAGATGTAAGCGATAACAATGAAATCCTTCAAGTAGGTACAATCAGTTCCAACAATGATAAGGTAATCGGACAGTTAATTGCAAATGCAATGGAAGAAATAGGTACAGAAGGCGTAATTACAGTAGAAGAATCTAATACTGCTCAAGACGAATTGGAGATTGTTGAAGGTATGCAATTAGCTCAAGGTTACATCTCCCCTTATTTTATAAATGACCAGCAGAACCAACAGGTTTCAATGAAAGACCCTTTCATATTGATCTATGAGAATAGACTAAACAATCTTAAGAATTTAGTAAAATGTCTGGAATACTGTATTGCACAAGACAGACCTTTGTTTATTATAGCAGAAGATATAGAAGGTGAAGCTTTGGCAGGACTTATTGTTAATAACGCAAGAGGTACATTAAAATGTGCTTGTATTAAATCACCTGGATACGGGGATTCGAAAATAGATATTCTTGAAGACATTGCAGCACTTACAGGAGCAACTGTAGTATCACCGAAAAAAGGCTTGAAAATGGAGAACTTTGATCCAACGTGGCTAGGTGAAACTAAAACACTTACAATAGATAAGAAGCATACAACAATTGTTGATGGTAAGGGTACTGAAGAAGCTATTGGAGGTCGTATTTCTAAACTTAGATCTATGATAGAAAACTCAAGCTCAAGTTACGAAACGGAAAAGATGCAAGAGAGACTTGGTAAACTTTCAGGAGGAGTTGCTCTTATTAAAATAGGTGCGGAATCTGAAATTGAAATGAAGGAAAAGAAAGATAGAGTTGAAGATGCTTTAGCTGCAACAAGAGCTGCAGTTGATGAAGGTATTCTACCAGGTGGAGGTGTTGCATTACGAACAGTAGTTGATGGCATTTCACTGAAAGATATCGAATTTGACAACGATGACCAGAAGTCAGGTGCTGAAATTGTGCTTAGAGCTTGCAAGGCTCCTTTCAATATGATAATGCAGAACTCAGGTTTAAACCCGGATGTAATTTGGAATAAGATTCTTACAGGTGAAAACACAAATACAGGTTATGATGCTAGAACTGAACAGGTAGTTGATATGTTTGAAGCAGGTATTATAGACCCTGCAAAAGTAACAAGAGTTGCGTTGGAGAAAGCAGCATCAGTTGCCGGCACAATGTTAATTACTGAGTGTGTACTTACAACTTTACCGTCAAAAGACGGGGATGCCAAAGATAGCAATTTTACAGGAATGGGGATGATGTAATATGAAAAAGTATTTAATAATATTATTAGTTTCGCTTGGACTACAAACGCAAGCACAACAATCAACACTTTATTTCTGTTGTGATTCAATATCATATTGGACAGATCAAAGTCAAGGACTTGCTGTAGGACTTGATACATCAGGTATAGTTCATGATGCAGATTCAATGTTGGTATTATGGCAAGTATGTAATTCAAATATGTGTTATTCTGGACAAGGAATGTATGCTTATTTCGGACAGATTGTAACAACAGACACTATTAAAGTTTGTTATGATGTTATGATTTGGGAAGCAGGTATAATGGAAGTATGTACTAGATGTGATTCGTTAGTGTTTGATCAGAATACTTACACATGGGTATTGTTTAATATGAGTAATACAGTTGGCATTGAAGAGCTAATGAAAAACGAAGGCTATAATAGCAAGATGTATGACGTAATGGGTAGAGAATTAATAGTAGCTCCCAAAGGAACTATGTACATTAGAAATAACAAAAAATATATAAGAGTAAAATAATGGGTAGAGAAATAAACTTAAACCAAAACAAAGAACAAAAACAACAGCTAAATATAAATCCAAATGATTTAGAAGATATGCTGTGTGAAAAATGTGAAAGTCAGTATTTTGAACCAGCTTTCTTATTTAAGAAGCTTTCAGCTATAATGTCACCATCAGGTAAAGAGACGCTTGTACCTATGCAAATTTATAGATGCGCTGATTGCAAGCATATAAATGAAGAATTCTTACCAAAGGACCAGCCAAGTGCCTAATAATGATGTAGTAAAACATCCAGAACATTACACCAAAGGAATCGAGATGTGGGAGTATGCTTATTCTCAAAATCTTGATTTTTTTGAAGGTAATATAATTAAGTACGTTACAAGGTGGCGACACAAAAATGGCATGGAAGATTTACTTAAAGCAAGACAGTATCTTAACAAATTAATTGAAAATAATTTAAAAATAAATGCAAAATAATTTTTTTATCTCGGAAATTATGCGTATATTAGTAGTATAAATAAACTCATTATGAACATAAAGACACCAAAAGATTTAGCTATACATGCAAGGAAGCAAGGTAAGACAACAATATCTTACAGCCAAATAAATATGTATAAAAATTGCCCATTACAGTGGAAATTAGCTTATATAGATAAACTAAGAGACTTCGAACCTAATATGTTTTTGGTCTTTGGTACTGCAATGCACGAGGTGCTACAGACTTATCTAGATAAGATGTACAAGGAATCTATAGTAAATGCTGACAAACTAGATCTTCACAAGCTACTTTCAGACACAATGAAGATAGAATATAAAAAGGCAGTCGATGAACAAGGCGGTAAACACTTTAGCTTTTCAGAAGAAATCAATGACTTTTATAATGACGGTATACAGATTATAGACGAATTCAAAAAACGTCGAGGTGCTTACTTCTCCAAAAAAAATACAGAATTACTAGGTGTAGAAATACCTATACTGTGTCCGGTAGAAGGCTCAGACAAGATAATGGTTATGGGTTTTGTAGATCTCGTAATGAAAGAAGGTGACAGGATAAAAATTATAGATATAAAAACATCTATGTTTGGCTGGAAAGCTAAGAAGAAAAAAGGCGAAGGTGATCAGCTACGTATATACAAAAAATACTTTGCAAAGCAGTATGGTGTAGAAGAATCAGACATAGATATAGAATACTTTATTGTAAAGCGTAAGTTGTACGAAAACCTTGACTTTCCACAAAAGCGTATTCAAATATATGCACCACCATCAGGCAAACCCTCTATGAACAAAACAGCGAAGATACTTGATAACTTTGTAGAAAAAGCTTTCATAAATGGTAAGAAGAATCCCGATGCTGAATATCCTG
>Ga0307995_1000111_pt1 | contig 55427 bp, 48 predicted proteins | sample EllFjometagen262_FD_203132 | JGI IMG/M metagenome (GOLD analysis project Ga0307995, IMG submission 203132) | Marine microbial communities from Ellis Fjord, Antarctic Ocean - #262 | ecosystem: Environmental > Aquatic > Marine > Unclassified | place: Southern Ocean | collected 2014-11-02 | reverse complement strand
GACTCAAATTTATTAAGGATGTGGCCCATTTCCTGCGGCGCCAGAAACTGCGCCTTCTTGATGTTAATGATCGCGCCGCTTGTCGCCATGGCGACGACCAGATCCGTCTGCCTAGACAGGAATGCAGGCAACTGCAGAATATCTGCAACCTCAGATGCCGGCCCTACCTGAGATATCTCATGGACGTCGGTGATCACGGGAACGGAAAACTGCTCTTTGATCTCGGCGAGTATCCTTAGACCCTCGTCCAGGCCGGGCCCACGATAAGAATCTTTCGAGGAGCGATTTGCCTTGTCGAATGAGGCCTTGAATACGTAAGGGATCTTGAGCTCGGTGGTGACGGCGTGAAATTTCTCGGCAACCGTCATCGCGAGATCTCTAGACTCCAGCACGTTCATCCCTGCGAATAGGACAAAAGGTTGATCGTTGGCTATCGTGAAATCCCGAAGCTTAATTTGCTTTGCTGTCATGAGTAGCTACCGGATCCTTTTCCTAGCGCTCAGACTTGAGCGTTATTCACCGCTAGCGTCGGGGATGCGACGGCAGCATCCGACTCACTCGCGGACTTGTTATGCGCTATGGCAGCCTCGATAAAGCCCGTGAACAGTGGATGGCCGTAGCGTGGTGTAGAAGTGAACTCTGGATGGAACTGACATCCTACAAACCAAGGATGATCGGGAATCTCCACAACCTCCACCAACATGCCGTCTACAGATTTACCCACGAGCTTCAAACCAGCCTCGGACAACACGTCGATGTAGTCATTATTAAATTCATAACGGTGGCGATGGCGCTCGACGATCTCTTCCTTGCCGTAGCATTCGAAGGTGGTCGAGTCCTTGTCCAGAACGCATGTCTGAGCGCCTAGGCGCATCGTGCCGCCAAGGTCGGAATCCTCATCACGAAATTCGGTAGATCCCGCGCGCGTCGTCCATTCACTAATAAGCGCGATAACCGGATTATCACAAGCTGGAGAGAATTCAGAGCTGTGTGCATCTTTCAGCCCCGCTACGTTTCTCGCGTATTCGATGACTGCAGCCTGCAGGCCGAGACAAATACCTAGATAGGGGATTTTGTTCTCGCGTGCGTACTGCACGGTCATGATTTTGCCTTCCACGCCGCGCTCACCGAAGCCGCCAGGCACTAAAATCGCGTCTTGATTGGCCAGCACTTCGACGCCCTTGTCTATAACGTCGGCAGAGTCGATGTAGGTGATGTTCACCTTGGTTCTAGTATGAATGCCAGCATGAATTATCGCCTCATTCAGAGACTTGTACGCATCCAGCAGGTCCATGTACTTACCTACCATGGCAAGATTTACTTCCTTGTCTGGATGAAGGTGCGCATCGACGACACGATCCCATTCGGAGAGGTCAGCCGGCGGGCAGTCCAATCTAAATTTATTGATAACGATATCGTCGAGATTCGCCTCACCCAGAATCGAGGGGATTCTGTAGATCGAGTCAGAATCAGGCAGAGAAACCACGGCCTTTGGCTCAACGTTGGTAAACAACGCAATCTTCTTTCGCGCCGATTCGTCGATCTCCACATCGGAGCGACAGATCAGGATATCCGGCTGAATACCGATCGAGCGTAATTCTTTCACCGAGTGCTGCGTAGGCTTGGTCTTGGTCTCACCAGCCGTGGCGATATAGGGCACCAGAGTGAGGTGCATGAACAACGCGCGCTCAGGGCCCACCTCTACACGCAGCTGTCGTATGGCCTCTAGGAAGGGTTGCGACTCGATGTCACCTACCGTGCCGCCGACCTCGACAAGCGCGACGTCGGCATCACCGGCACCGATAATCACACGACGCTTTATCTCGTCAGTGATGTGCGGAATGACCTGAATGGTGGCCCCGAGGTAGTCGCCTCGGCGCTCGCGCTTGAGCACCTCTTCATACACCTTGCCGGTGGTGAAGTTGTTCTTCTGCAACATGGTAGTCCGGCTGAAGCGTTCATAGTGACCCAAGTCCAAATCGGTCTCTGCGCCGTCTTCAGTCACATAGACCTCGCCATGTTGGAAGGGACTCATAGTGCCAGGATCCACATTGATGTAGGGATCCAGTTTTAACATTGTGATGTTTAAGCCGCGGGCTTCGAGAATTGCCGCGAGAGATGCAGAAGTAATGCCTTTGCCCAGTGAAGAAACAACGCCACCGGTAATGAATATATAACGAGTCATGCTAGCCCCATCGGATAAGAAAAATTGGTCGTGCACCAACCCACACAGATGGAGTTGCAGCCTACCAGAAGCCCCTCGATAGGACAATCTGAAATGTCCCTATGAGCTGAAATTACGCGCCCAAAATACACTGGCCCGCTCATCAGCAATTCAGGCGCGCAATGTAAGGTCGGGCTGCTCCCATTCGATAATGCAGCCAGGCTCTATGCCCTTCGCTGCAAACTCTTCGCTAACTCCGAGGCCCGGAATATAGGCTAGGTCTTCGCCGTCATAGAGCAAGGGAATGCGGCTCCTCAGCCAGGGTGGGACCTCACTTTCCTGAAGGATTTTTTTCAGCGTCTTGCTAGGACGCCCGGCAAGACGGCAGATTTCACCACCGTGCCTATAGCGGATCGACAAGTTGCTGAGTTTATCTGCACAGATCCCCTCACCCTGCGTATCACGAAATCGCAGTCGACCATTTTCCGGCAGTATGAATTCTCCAGCGTCTGGCAATCCCAGAACAGGATCTAGGTCTCGCTCAATCTCCTGCGAGGCCAATACATAGACACGCTCGCGGAAGCAGAAGATTTGAATATCCTCGGCTATGAATTTTCCACTACTACCTAGCAAGACCTCGTTGCTCAGCTGCTGTAGCTGATTCCAACCCAGCTCCTTAGCGCCGAGATCTGCTAGCCAATGACGCAGTACATTGCGTCGCCTCGGCTCAGAAAGCGCCAATAGCTTCTCCCTGCTGACAATCGATTTGGATTCCGCGGCTATCTGGGCTAAGTCGATAGCAGCGAGCTCCTGAATCAGCGCCTCGCTCTCGTTAGCGAGCACTGCCGACTTTGACCAACTCTGCCTATACCCCGGCCAACGCGCCTCGATAAGAGGCAACAAACTGTGACGACAATAGTTTCTATCGAAACCCTGATCTTTGTTTGAATGATCCTCGACCCAACTCAGCTGCTGAGATTCGGCATAGCTTTGCAGCTCTTCTCGGTCGATATCCAATAATGGACGCAGCAGCCTGCTCGCTCCCAACACGCGGCTACGCGGAATACCGCTTAGTCCACGGCTCCCGGAACCTCGAATCAGCCGAAGCAGCAGCGTTTCCATCTGGTCGTCGCGATGGTGAGCCAGCAGTAGCTCCTCGTCAGGCAACAGCGCAGCCTTGAATTCGCGATACCGCACCTCTCTGGCGGCATTCTCTAGGCCAGAGCTGCCTGATATTTCCACCTGGGCGCTAGCGAACTCTACGCCGAGCTTTGCGCACAGACTCAAACAGTGCGCCTCCCAATTCTGAGCCTGATCTTGGAGCTGATGATTGATATGAAGGGCACGCAAGTGAATATCCGCGCCGGACTGATCACGCAGCTTAGCCATCGCGTGCAGGAGCACGACAGAGTCCAAGCCACCGCTCAATCCGATTAGGAATTTATGCACACCAGCGAACTCAGTGAGAGCTGCTTCTAGCTTGTCGTGGAGTACTTGGGGAGAGTAGTTCATGGCCTGTGGGCATAGCAGCGCTATGTATTGGTCCATTCAAGATAAAGGAGGAGTTCTACCTCCCCCTGCAGTTACTTCACTTCTTTCAATCCTCACACGAGCTAGCGAAGACCGGACGACTAGCTAGATATACCGTAGCTCATCAGTCGCTTATAGCGGCGATCTACCAATTCGTCTAAATCCAATGCAGTCAGGCGATCTAGCTGCTCGATGAGCGCGGCCTTGATACTAGCAGCCGTAGCAGCGACGTCTCTATGCGCACCACCTAGTGGCTCAGGTATTGTGTGATCGACTATGCCTAACTCTTCTAATCGTTTAGAAGTCACGCCCATAGCTTTTGCAGCAGCTGCTGCATGATCGGAAGACTTCCAGAGAATGGTCGCACAACCTTCGGGAGTGATAACCGTATAAGTCGAATACTGCAGCATATTGAGCTGATCAGAGACACCGATAGCGATTGCACCACCAGAGTTTGCTTCACCGGTAACCGTCGCAATGAGTGGCGTCTTAACGTGTGACATCATCGCCATATTCACAGCGATTGCCTCGTTAATCCCACGCTCTTCCGAATCCATTCCCGGATAGGCGCCAGGTGTATCTATAAAACTTAATACAGGAAGCCTGTACTGTTCTGCGAGAAGCACTAGTCGCCTAGCCTTCCTATAACCTTCCGGTCGAGGCATGCCAAAATTATGTCTAACTTTTTCCTTCGTTCCTCTGCCCTTCTGATGACCGATCACCACGACCGGACGGCCATCTATCTTTGCAAGCCCACCGATCAATGCCTGATCGTCTGCGAATAGACGATCACCATGCAACTCATCGAAGTCTGTAAAGATGTGCTCGAGATAATCGAGTGTATAAGGCCGCAACGGATGCCGGGCGACCTGGGAGATTTGCCATGAAGAGAGGTTCGAGTATATTTTCTCGGTGAGCTTCGTGCTCTTGTCTTTCAGGTTCTGAATTTCTTCACCGATATTCAACTCATTGTCACTGCCTACCAATCTCAGCTCACTGATCTTGGCTTCTAACTCCGCAATGGGTTGTTCAAATTCGAGATAATTAGGATCCATGCTGCACTCAATTTTCCTACTAGTTTGATTGTCAATGTTGTCGTGGCTGTCTATCTGTAACTTAACACTACCTTGTCTCTGCCGTACTCCAACCGTAGACGCTGAATCAAATCATCGGCAGGCGACACGACCCACTCTTGACCCAGCATTATACACCCTATGGAGTCAGAGCGCTGATAGCGCACCATGACCTGACAGCCTTCCCCCTCGTCCGCTGCCCCCCAGACTGCGTTGCCACTGGGCGGGAACTGTCCGGGGTGCTGATGACGAGTACTGATGCCAGGAGCAGGATTATCCCCCGAACTGTTTGCAGCTACCGCACCCTCTACTTCTAAAAGTTCTGCTGGTTTACGATAAGGCTCGAGAATGCGCGCTAGGTGCTCGCAGAAATCGCTGCCAAGCGACTCCGACTCAAGATTCAATGCCACGCGATGTGCATTGCGTTTACGCGCCTCTGATAGCGTCATTATGCTCTTGCCGCGGCCGCGCATGCCGCCGCTGTAGTCATCGATGCTCACAGCGCATTCCACCACCATGATCACGTCTTTGACCAACGTCTCTCTGTACTTCTCGTATTCTTTTGCGAACAGGGAGAACTCGAAGCGGGAGCTACTATCATCCAATACTAGGAATGCAATGGTATCTCCTGCCTTGTTCTTCATAGTACGGATGCTATGCAATACACCTGCAATAGTCTGAGGCCCTCGCTCCGGCCGCAGATTAACTAGCCTATTCTTAGTAATATGAGAGAGCTCATCCAAGAACTCGTCGATCGGATGACCTGACAGCCACAAGCCCAAAGTCTCCTTCTCCACCTTGAGGCGGTGCTGCTCCGCCCAAGCGCGGACCGTGATATTAGAGGCGCTAAGATCCGCATCTTCTGTGCCCGCCGGCGCAATATCTCCGAACATATCCTCAACACCGCTAGCCTCATTTCGGCTAGATTGCTCGGCTGCCTGCATGGCCTGCGGCAACAGTGCCGAGAGCAATGCGCGGGCATAGTCGAGATCACCCTCCACCATGTTGTCCAGGGCTCCGGAGCGTATCAACGCTTCCATGGTGCGTTTGTTGACGTTCTGCTTGTCCACTCGCTGGCAGATATCCAACAGGTTCGTAAATGGCCGCTCTTCTCGTGCGGCGAGAATACTGCCAACAGGACCTTCGCCTAAGCCTTTAATCGCGCCAAGGCCGTACACGATCTCATCTTTCTCGTTTACCGTGAAATTAAACTGCCCGCGGTTGATATCCGGGGGGACGATGACCAACTTCATCGAGCGACACTCATCGATCAAGGTTACGATCTTATCGGTATTCTGCATTTCAGCAGTGAGCACCGCCGCCATAAAACAGGCTGGATAATGCGTCTTCAGCCATGCCGTTTGATAAGAGACTAGCGCATAGGCTGCCGAGTGAGACTTGTTGAAGCCGTAGCCGGCGAACTTCTCCATCAGGTCGAAGATAGAGGCAGCTAGGTCAGCATCAATTCCCCTCGCCTCCGCACCGGTTTGGAACAAGGTACGCTGCTTCGCCATCACTTCTGGGTTCTTCTTTCCCATGGCCTTACGCAAAATATCCGCGCCAGCCAATGAGTAGTTCGCGAGAACCTGGGCGATCTGCATCACCTGCTCTTGGTAGAGAATCACTCCGTAAGTATTGCCTAGGACCGGCTCCAACTCCGCGTGGGGATAGACCACTTTCGTGCGGCCGTGCTTACGATCGATAAAATCGTCCACCATGCCCGACTGCAAAGGACCAGGTCGAAACAACGCCACGAGAGCGATGATGTCCTCGAAACTATTTGGCACCTGACGCTTGATCAGGTCCTTCATGCCACGGGATTCAAGCTGGAAAACCGCCGTGGTTTCACCCTTCTGCAGTAATCGATACACGCGCTCGTCGGTTAGAGGCAGCTTGGTGATGTCGACAGGCGGCACGCCTTCAGCCGCCCTGGCATTGATCATCTTCACAGCCCAATCGATGATGGTCAGTGTGCGCAGCCCGAGGAAGTCGAACTTCACCAGACCCGCTGTCTCCACATCGTTCTTATCGAATTGGGTAACCAAGCCTTGACCGGATTCGTCGCAGTACAGCGGCGTAAAGTCCGTTAGCTTAGTAGGTGCGATAACCACACCACCAGCATGCTTTCCGACATTACGAGTAATGCCTTCAAGCTTGTAGGCCATCTCCATGATTTCCTGCGCGTCCTCATCAGAATCGACGAATTCGCCCAACATCGGCTCTACCTCAAACGCCTTCTTCAGGGTTATACCGGGCTCGAAGGGAATCAGTTTTGAAAGCTTGTCGGCCAACATATAAGGCTTGCCTTGCACCCTAGCCACATCGCGCACTACAGCCTTCGCCGCCATGGTGCCGAAGGTAATGATTTGCGATACCGCATCTTTGCCATACAGCTCGGTTACGTGCGCAATAACGCGGTCACGGCCCTCCATGCAGAAATCCACATCGAAGTCAGGCATCGACACCCTTTCCGGGTTGAGGAAGCGTTCGAATAGCAGGTCATACTTAAGTGGGTCCAGATCGGTAATTCTCAGCGCATAGGCTACGATGGAGCCGGCACCCGAACCACGCCCTGGCCCTACAGGGATATCGTTGTCTTTGGACCACTGAATAAACTCCATCACGATCAGGAAGTAACCCGCAAAGCCCATCTGATTGATGACGCCCAGCTCGAACTCCAAGCGTTCCCAGTAGGGCTTCTCCACGTCTTTCGTCTCGTAGTCGTCCCCGTAGAGGCTACGCAGCCGTTCTCGTAGTCCGTCGGAACTCAGCTCGGAGAAATACTCCTCCATGCCCATGCCTTCGGGTACGGGGTAGTTCGGCAAACAAGGCTTGTCTAATACCAGTGACAGGTTGCAGCGCTTCACGATTTCCCAGGCGTTTTCCAACGCCTCAGGAATATCGCTGAATAACTCCCCCATCTCAGGCCCAGTCTTCAGGTACTGCTGGTCGGTATAATTGTGAGGTCGCCGCGAATCATCGAGCGTGCGCCTTTCATTGATGCACACACGCACCTCGTGCGCATCGAAATCATCCTGATTAATGAAGCGCACATCATTGGTTGCGACCACTGGCGTGTTCGTCTCGATAGCCAGAGCAACCGCCGCATCGATATAGTCTTCCTCATCCGCTTTGCCCACACGCTGCAGCTCTAGATAGAAACTTTCCGGGAACAATTCCTGCCATTCAATTAGCAGCTCCTTCGCTAAGTCTTTTTCATCTGCCAGGAGTGCCAGACCGATATCGCTGTTCTGCGCACCTGATAAAGCAATCAGGCCATCGACACGCCCCACCAATTGCGACTTGCGCACAGCCGGCTCACTCTGGCTGGGGTTCTCGGTGTACAACTCGGAGACAAGTTTAGTCAGACTGAGATAGCCGACCTCGTTCTTGACCAACAGCACGAGGCGAGTTTGTTTCGAGCGGTCATCGCTCTCAACCAATACATCACAGCCACAGACGGGTTTGATGCCGGCATTGAGGGAGGCGGTGTAAAACTTAATGAGGGAGAACATATTTGCCAAGTCGGTAATAGCAACCGCTGGCATAGAAAGTTCGCGCAGTCTCGCGATGAGAGGCTTGATGGTAACGATACCATCATTGATTGAAAATTCGGTGTGAAGTCTGAGGTGCGCGAAGGGCTGATTAGGCAAATTTTCAGACATTTATAAATCTAATTATTAAGTGGCGAAGAAGTCCCCAATATACCTTTTTTTGATTGAAAACGGGACCAAAAGTTTAGGAGCTTAGCGTTGCTTTCAGGATCCTAGCAACCGGCGCAAATGTGCGCCGATGAATAGGCGTTACCCCGAGAGATTCGAGCGCCGCTAGATGCGCCGGTGTTGGGTATCCCATATTGCTTGCAAAGCCATAGCCTGGGTACTGCAGATCCATTTCCTGCATCTCCTTATCGCGAGTCACCTTCGCAATAATCGAGGCGGCTGAGATACTCTGGACTAACGAGTCACCCTTGATTATAGCCTCCGAGGGGTACTTCCACTTAGGGCAGCGATTTCCATCGACGTAGACGAATTCGGGTTGCACCTTCAGGCCTGCGACCGCCCTACTCATTGCCAGCATGCTCGCATGCAGAATATTGATCTGCTCGATCTCCTGAACCGATGCTCGACCTACCGCATAGCAGTGAGCGTTCTTCACGATGGCATCGAAGCATGCTAGCCTCTGCTTGGAGGATAACTTCTTCGAGTCAGCTAGACCGCTGACAGGCTTTGCGGGGTCGAGTATCACGGCAGCGGCGACAACGTCCCACGCCAGTGGACCGCGTCCCACTTCGTCGGTACCCGCTATCAAGGTATAAGGTTCGCTAGCTGGGGAAAATGAAGGCTCTCTCGTCATTTACAGACTACTGTCTCTCTATCAGGGAAGCTACGGCTTGTGCAGCGGCAGAGGAGGCATCAAGGCGCAGACTCTTATGTATTCGCTCAAACTCTTGCATTAGCGCCTCGTGATCCTCCGTACCAGTCATATGCCTAACTATCCCTGCACGGACTCTTTCTGCGGTGAGGTCATGTTGAATATATTCAGGTACTAGCTGCCGTCCCGCGAGGAGGTTAGGCAAAGCAACATAAGGGATCTTCACTATGCGTGAGGCGATGGCAAATGTGCTCGCCGCCAGTTTATAACCAACGATCATGGGCCGTCTTAGCAGCAACGCTTCCAAAGTGGCGGTACCGGAAGACAGCACGACTAAATCCGCCGCACTGATTGCTGCGTGAGAGTCATCGACTAGAATGAATTGCTCACCTCGAATTATTGACTCTTCACGAAGCAGTGCAACGATCTGTGCCTTATTCGCAGCACTGCTATAGGGAATTAGAAACTTTAGCTGCGGACAATCCGCTAGCGATCCCACTGCTCCGGCAAGGAACACCGGCGCAAGACGTTTGATTTCACCGCCGCGACTGCCGGGCATCAGTGCAACTACAGCATCATCTGGATTAAGGCCGAAGTGCTCACGTGAAGATAGCTTTTTATCTTCAAAACCGATGGTGTCAGCTAATGGATGGCCTACGCACTTAACGTCGACACCGTGTTGTGTATAGACAGCCGTCTCAAAGGGAAACAGGGTCAGCATTAAATCGACTGCACGCTTCACCGTATGGATTCTTTTCTCCCGATAAGCCCAAAGGCTTGGGCTTACATAGTGCACCGTCTTTATGTTATCGGTTTTCAGCTCTGCTTCGAGACGCAGATTGAAGTCGGGATTATCGATCCCAATAAAGACCAGCGGGCGCCTCTGCGCAAAGAATTTTCTGAGGCGTTTCTTCAGCGCGAATAGCTCGGGCAATCTACCCAAAGGCTCGACGAAGCCCATAACCGAGAGTCTATCCATCTCAGCAAGAGAATTAAATCCGAGCGCAATCATGTCTGGACCACCAATACCGGCAAATTCCGCATCGGGGTATTTCTTACGCAAAGCACAAATCAGACCGGCACCCAGAATGTCGCCGGACTTTTCGCCGGCAACAATTCCAATTAGAGGGCCTTTACTCATATTTTGGTTTATCGTGATAAGTGGTTCGTTACTCACAGAAAAATGAGCCTATGACGCAGTCGATTCAAAATATTTAGCGATGTATTCCCTTCTTCGAACTCTCCAACGAGTCGATGAGAATCTGCAGCGCGTCACAATCTTTCTGCATGATCTTCAATTCCGCTATGGCGTCCTGCAGGCTGTGGCCACGCATGTAGATGACCTTAAACGCAGTACGTATTTGTTTGATAGTAGGCTTATCGAAGCCGCGACGCTCAAGACCGATAGTATTAACCGCCCTCACTGCCGCAGGTTGACCACTAACGATCATATAGGCTGGCACATCGTGATCGATATGTGTCACACCACCGACCATCGCGTGAGCGCCGATCTTCAGAAATTGATTTACGCCGGCGTAACCACCGAGAATGGCCCAGTCATCGACTTCCACGTGCCCTGAAATCCCCGCGTTGTTGGCGAAGATCGTGTTGTTTCCCACCATGCAATCATGAGCGATGTGCACGTAGGGCATAAATAGGTTGTCGCTTCCCACCCGAGTGAGACCGCCGCCAAAGCCTGTTCCGCGGTGTAAGTTAGAGCCTTCGCGCAGGACATTATTATCGCCAATCTCCAGCCAGGTCTCTTCACCCTTGAACTTCAAGTCTGTAGGGTCTTCGCCGACGGAGCTAAATTGAAATATGCGATTATTTTTACCGATCTTCGTGTTGGCGCGAATCATCACGTGCGAGTCGATGACAGTGCCAGATCCAATCTGTACATTGGGCCCGACAATAGTCCAAGGACCAATCGTTACATCGGAATCTATTTCAGCTTTAGGATCAATCCTGGCGCTGGAATCAATCGACATCCACCTTCCTCTCTGCGCACATTATGGTCATTGTTCCTACTAGCTCCTCACCCACTGAAGCACGGCAAGCAAATTTATAGATACCGCGCTTATTCGTGACGATCTCAGCCTCTAGGGTGAGACGGTCACCAGGTACCACCGGTCGTCGCAGGCGCACATTATCGGCGCCGACGAAGTAATAGAGGTAGCCGTCCTTCGGTTTCTTTTCCTGACTCTTGAACCCCAATACGCCAGCTGCCTGTGCCAGCGCTTCTATGATGAGCACACCAGGCATGATCGGTTGATTCGGGAAATGGCCATTGAAGAATGGCTCGTTCACAGTAACATTCTTGTAAGCCACGATAGACTTACCGAGGTCCATCTCAATTACTCTATCCACCAGCAGGAAGGGATAGCGCTGGGGAAGATACTCTTTAATTTCTTCGATGGTCATTAACATGTGCGGTTCTCTAGTCTGCCCTGCACGCGATCAATGCGTGCTAGGTTTATTTTAATTTCGGTGACTTCTGAGACGAAGCTCGGTCTTAGATTCAATCGACCTACTTCTTATCGGTAGAATTCTCAATTTCTTTCAGTCTCTTGGCGATACTGTCTAATTGCTGGAATCGAATCGCATTGCGCTTCCATTGCGAAGTCTTCGCTTGGATTGTGCCAGTAGAGTACATACCCGGCTCTGGAATCGACTGGCTCACCAGCGACATGGCACTCACTTGCACCTTATCAGCAATGGCTATATGGCCCACGACACCCGACCCGCCGCCCATGATGCAATATTTTCCTATTGTCACGCTGCCCGCGATGCCTGCGCAGCCACAAATTATAGTGTGCTCACCGATCTTACAGTTATGGCCAATCTGAACCTGATTATCGATCTTCACGCCGTTACCGATTTCGGTGTCTTCGAGGGCTCCCCGATCTATTGTGGTGCCCGCACCGATCTCAACGTCGTCGCCTATTTTAACTGCACCGAGTTGATGAATTTTAACAGACTTGACGCCATCGGATGCAAAACCAAATCCATCAGCACCGATTACCGAGCCAGAATGAATCTTTACATTCACTCCCAGGACAACACGGTGATAGAGCGTTACGTTGCTATGCAGTTTGCAGCCATTACCTAGACTCACACTGTCGCCGACATAACAGCCCGCGCCAATCACGACATCGTCGCCCAGCGACGCATTGGCCGCAATTACGGCATTTGCAGCGATGCTGACGTTCTTACCGAGCACGGCAGACGCATCAATGCTTGCGGATTCATGGACGCCCGTAGGCGCTACTGGCGAGTTATCGAATAACGCAGTAGCCTTCGCGAAGGCTACATAAGGCGAGCGTGTCACAAGCTTGTTGCCCGGACAGCTGTCTAGAAATTTTTCATCGATGAATATCGCAGACGCCTGACTACTCTTTAGTTGGCCTGCATAGGAAGGGTTGCTTAGAAAACTCAGCTCGCCAGACTTGGCGTTCTGGAGAGTAGCTAGGCCAGTTATTTCGCACTGGCCATCGCCGATCAATTCAGCGTCTAGCAATTCTGCCAGCTGCGCCAATGTATATCTCGTTTTATGTGTCACCTGACACTGACCCGATAATTAGACTTCCTTTACTGAGCAGGCTGCGAGTTTTCATTCAGTTTTGCAGTTACCTTAGCGGTAATATCCAATACTGGCGCAAAGTAAGGAGCACTATCTGAATTTAGAATCAGATCGTAACCGCCCTCTGCGACCACATCGGTAACAGCCGCGGCAAGATCGCCTTGCATGCTTTCGAGAAACTGCTGATTCTTAGTCTGCAGTGCTGTCTGCACTCTTTCTTGTATCAGCTGTAGCTGAACCTGCAAGTCCTGAGCATTAGAGTTCATGCGGCTAATTTCTTGCTCGCTCATAACAGCTTCGTTCTGCTGGAATTCTTCGCGAAGAACATTTAGCTGATCAGTAAGTTCTTGAGCTCTCACCTCGTCAGTATTAAATTCTTGCTCCAACTCCTCTTGCACGACACGAGCCGCATCTGAATTAAACAATGCCTGCAATGCATTCAGCAAACCTATCTTAGTATCCTGAGCAGCGGCACCTTGAGACACAAGCACCAAACTCAAACAGACAACTAGACTCTTAAATATTTTCACGGTAATTCTCCAATTCTTACAAACGCTATTGAGCATGCGCCCAACTAACCATTAACTACTAACACTACACAATGTGCTTAAACATCTAAAACACGTTGCTCTGTTTTGTACTGAACCTTGATCACTCGAGCATGATATACAGCCAGCTCTTCCAATCAAGACAATCTAAAAACCATTTCCAACGGTGAAATCGAAGCTCTTCGTATCATCACCCTCTTTGCCGAATGGTGCCGCCACATAGAATGTTAGCGGACCAAATGGCGACAGGTAGGTAACACTTATCCCTGCAGAGTATCTAATCTCACCCAAATCGAAATCTGTACAATTATTTAGAAGTGTCTGCCGTTCCGTACAATGCGAAGAGAACACATTTCCGGCATCAATAAAGAAAGCCGATCTAACTCGACTAGTATCATCAACAAACGGAATTGGGAACAATAGCTCCAATGTCGCGGTGGCGAGTATATTACCACCAAAACTGTCAAAATCCTCATCTAGGAAGAAACTTTGTACTGCCAGGGCGATTTCCTGATTTCCCTCTGCATCCAGCACCGGCTGGCCGTTATCATCAAAAAGACCTGTTGTCTGATAGCCCACATCACGATTAAGACCTGCAGCGGAGCCATCTTCATTGCGCTGGATTTCACCATTTTCATCACGCAGCAACGTTAGCCCGAAATCAGTCAGATATCTGGCGCCAGGTGTACTCTGCGGCCCCAGGCTATTTTCTTCAAATCCACGCACGATACCGTTCGAGTTTAGGCCGCCTGCGAAGTAGTTATTGAAGAAGGGCATTTGTTCGGTATTGCCATAGCCGATGCCATAGCCCAAGTTTGTCCGCATACCTACAACCCAACGCTGATCCCGAGAAATTGGCCAGTACATCTCATTGTTGTAGTTAATCCTCGCATATTGTAAGTCACTACCAGGTAATGTGATTTCTAGACCAACGCTGTGAAGCATGCCATCTGTTGCCATCTGTCCACGGTTTAGAGTATTGCGAAACCAACTGCCTGTAACCGTAAAGTTATCGAAGGTATCACCAAATTTGTCTACGAAGCCTTGATCCATATTCGACTGGAGCTGCAGCGGACTGAGTGTAGACACATCGCCTAATACTGCATCCGTGACCGGGCCATCAAAAGCATTACGGTTAGCGGGAGTAATCACAAACTTATCCACGCCGTCGAAGAAAGTAGGGCTGGAAACTATCTCTTGCACAGAACCAAGTCCTGCACTCAGCTCCGTGTGTGTGTATCCAAAATCAAATCCCAACAATGAGATCTCACTCAATGGATAACTGAAGCTTAAGGAGCCCCCGAAGGAAGAGGTATTGAAATCAGATACGTTGAAGGGTGAGTCGATCTTCTGAGCAAATAGATTGAATCCCCTGCTCACTCCATCAGGCGTAAAATATGGATCTTGATATTGAAAATTTAGACCAGTCTGAAAGCGACTCTTGTTGATGCCAATACCTAGCGTCTTTCCTGTGCCCAGAAAGTTCTGCGCCTGCAGACTAGAGCTGATGAAGAAGTTGCCGCCTCCACCTGTACCAACCTGAAAGCTGATGGCGCCAAAGTTTTGCTCTAGCACGTCATAGTTGACATCAATCTGATCTTCGGTGCCTGCCACCTCGATCGTATCCACTTCGACAGTTTCGAAGTAACCGAGTCGCTGCAGGCGAATTTTTGACTGTTCGATTTGTAGGCTTGATGCTGGAGCAGACTCCAGCTGTCGCATCTCTCTTCGTAGCACATCATCGGCGGTCGAGATGTTGCCTGCGAAGTTAATCCGATTAACATAGGTCCGATTGCCGGGCTCAATAAAGAAGGTTACATCGACGGTTTCGTCTTCCTCGTTGACTTCGGGCACACCCGTGGCCTCAGCAAAGGCATAGCCTAAGTTACCGAGAAACTGCACCATGATTTCCTCAGTTCCTGTAACCAAACCCTGCGAATAGATCTGTCCTGGGCGGACGAATACCGCCGCCCTCAATAGAGCCTCTGCATCGACTAAATCGCCGGCGAGATCAACTTCATTAATAGTGTACAGCTCGCCCTCGTTCAAATTAATAGTGATATAGACTTCTTTGCGGTCTGGCGTGATGGAGATAGGTGTGGAATCGATATTAAATTCTACGAAGCCGTTATCTAGATAGAAGGATTCTAAGCGCTCGAGATCGCCGGAAAACTGTTCGCGCGAATAGCGATCCTTGCGGCTTAGAAACATGAACCATGACTTGGTACCTAGCTCGAACAGACCGAGCAGGTCGTCCTCGTTGAAGGCTTCGTTGCCTACGATATTGATGTGGCGTATGCGTGACTCTTCGCCCTCGTTGATGTTCAGGCTGATACCAACACGGTTCCGCGGTAGCTCTTCGACCTCGATGTCCACTGCCGCACCGTAGCGGCCACGAGACGAGTACACGTCCTGTATTCCTTGGCGGATTACTTCCAGCGCGGCGCGCGTAAAAATCTGGCCCTCGGCAATGTCTGCCGTAGCCATATTTTCGATAATATCTTCAGTCTCGAGAACGCTATTTCCTTCGATGGTAATCTCGGCAACGGAGGGCCTCTCCAAAACCGTAATAATAAGCACATTGCCTTCGCGTGCCACTTCGATCTCATCGAAATATTCAGACTGAGAAAGCTCTCTAATGATTTGTGCAGAAACGCCAGGGGTGACTTCATCACCTATGCCTACCGGCAATAGGTTATAGATTATTCCGGGCGATATACGTTGATAGCCATCGACGATGATGTCTGCTATTACAAATTCCTGGGCGTTGAGGGACTTTGAAATTCCAAAAGCCACCAACAAACAAAAAAGTAGTCTTTTCATTTGCGCTGCATTCTCAATTTATTGTGTTACTTGGCGGCGAGTTGCTTAACTGTTCTAATTATTTCTTCTATTGTTTTCTTTTACAACAATCGATTAACGTCGTTGTACATAGCTAAAATCATAATCCCTGAAATGAACAACAGTCCTAGCTGTAATCCAAAGGCCTGAATTCTCTCTGGCACCGGTCTTCTGATGACGGCTTCGATCGTGTAGTACATCAGATGCCCTCCATCAAGAACTGGTATCGGCAGCAAGTTAAGTACGCCTAGCGAGATACTCAGTAATGCCAGAAACCCTAGATAGACATCGAGACCGTAAGTTGCTGTCTCTCCAGCCACCTGGGCAATAGTTATTGGCCCATTTATATTTTTGACCGAGATCAGCCCGACGAACATCTTCTTCAAAGAATCTAATACAAAGATCGATTTGTTCCAAGTCTCCATCACCGCCGGTTGAATCGCCGATAGGACGTTGTAATTTACCTGTCGCTGCATCTCGGGAGGCAATAACTCTGCCAACATTGTTTCCTGCACATAGGCGCCAATGCTGCCAATTACAGTACCATCATCGAGCGTCGCTATTTCCGGCGTCATCAACAAATCAGTATTGATTCCATCACGTTTGACCACGACATTCAGCGTGAGTTCCGGGCTTGCTCGGATAACCTCTACCCAATGCGTCCAACCGCGTATTGACCTGCCATCCACAGAGATTATTTCATCTCCTTCTCGCAGATCCGCTGCCTCGGCAGCACCGCCAGGGATGATGCCCGCAATATCAGCGGGGATTTCGAATTGAATGATACCGAGATTGCCAACCGGATTCGGCGCTGTCTCCGCTCCCATCCAGGCATCTATGGGGACTTGTATCTCTCTCGTTCGGCTAGAATCGGCGGGGCCCACCGTTAGAGTTATATCACCGGTTTCACCTAGTCGGGCTAGCAACTGCAGAGTGACTTGCTGCCAGATGATGGTCTCTTCGCCATCGACGGCAAGAATCTCATCGCCTGCTCTTAGCCCTGCTGTCTCGGCAACAGAGTCTTCGATTACGTTGTTCACTACCGGCGCGATACCGGAAGTTCCATAGGAAATATTAATCAGCCAGAATACGAAAATCGCCAACAAGAAATTCGCGATAGGCCCTGCGGCTACAATCGCCATCCTCTGCCACAGTGGTTTGCAGGCAAATGAACATTCGCGCTGACTCGCGCTCAAGCCGCTTGAATCGACAACGGTGGTGTCTTCCTGGCCCAGCATTTTTACGTAGCCGCCCAGTGGGATTGGAGCGATAACGTACTCACAGCCATCTTTACCTACCCAAGTCTTGACCGCCTTGCCAAAGCCGATGGAGAACTTAAGCACCTTTACGCCACAGCGCCTAGCAACCCAGAAGTGACCAAACTCGTGGATAGTCACCAGTATGCCGAGGGTAACCAGGAGGGCTATAACGCTTATTAAAACTTCAAGTATCATAAATATTCGCCGCAGCGCTAGGTCTAGGCACTAGCTCCACGACAGAAATCCTTTAATATCAATTCTTTAGATAGTCTTCTAGCTTGTTGATCAAGGTCTTGAATAATAGCGAGACTAGGCGCTGGTTCACAAGGTATTTGTGACCTAACTGCCTCAATTATTAAGGGAATTTGCGCAAAACCGATCTCTCCCTCCAAAAACGCCTCAACCGCTACCTCGTTTGCCGCATTAAGGACCGCCGGCGCCGTACCACGCTCGCCTGCAGCCTCGATACCTAGCCGCAGACAGGGGAATCTGAAAAGATCTGGCTTGGAGAATTGCAGCGGCTCTTCTGCCGTCAGGTCTAGCGCAGCAACTCCTGATGCAATCCGCTCCGGCCATGCCAGTCCGTAGGCGATGGGAACACGCATATCGGGTTTGGCCATCTGCGCCAACACCGAGCCATCTTTATAGTGAACCATGGAATGCACAATACTCTGTGGGTGAATCAATACATCCACCTGAGACGGCTCTAGGTCGAAGAGATAACAGGCCTCTATAAACTCTAAGCCCTTGTTCATCATCGTCGCGGAGTCCACGGATATTTTCCTACCCATAGACCACTTCGGATGTTTGCAGGCTTGATCGGGTGTGACAAATTCGAGTTGCTCAATCGGGGTATTCAGAAACGGGCCGCCGGATGCCGTCAACACAACCTTCTCAACACCCGTATTAGATCCTGTGTGTACGCTGCTCTTCGATTGCGGCAGACACTGAAAGATTGCATTGTGCTCGCTGTCTATCGGCAAAATCTCAGCACCAGATTCTCTTGCCGCCTGCTTCAGCAAGTCTCCAGTCATCACCAGAGATTCCTTATTGGCGAGCAGCAAGCGCTTACCATTAGAGGCGGCAGCGAGTGTCGATTCGAGACCAGCTGCGCCGACTATAGCGGCCATCACAATATCGACATTCGGATTACTGGCCACTTCGATCAGCCCAGACTCACCAACAAGCAGTTTTGTATCGAGATTGCTGTTACTTAGCAGGGCGTTAAATTCGGGGGCGGCAGCTTCGCTCAACACGGCGAATTCCGGCTTGTATTTCACGCATTGATCGAAGAGCAGTTTCGCGTTTCGGTGCGCGGTGAGTGCAAAAACTTTGTAGGCAGGATTCTCGTCGATAACGGCTAGTGTGCTTGCGCCAACTGAGCCAGTAGAACCGAGGATGCTAATCTGAAGATTGCTACGCGTCACGTTAAAGGTTCACCTGAAATTCGCTATCGAGAACTAACATCATCGTAAGCACAAACAGAGGCGTGGCTGCTACGAGACCATCCACTCTGTCCAGCACGCCGCCATGTCCAGGCAGTATAGTACCGCTGTCCTTAACGCCGCAATTGCGCTTGAGCATGCTCTCTATGAGGTCACCCACTATGCTAAAGAATGTGACACCCACCGACAAAGCGAGCAAGGCCGCAATCTGGATTGAGGATAATGGCTGGAGATTGCGATGCATTAGCCAGACAAATAAGGCCGCCACCAGCAAGCAGACAAGCGTTCCGCCCCAGACACCTTCCCAAGACTTTTTCGGGCTCAGGTTTGCGGCCAATTTTCTTGACCCAAAATTTACTCCGACGAAATAGGCGCCGACATCAACAGCGGCAACCAAGATCACCAGCGCAAGAACCAAATAGCCCGAAGGCAGGAGGTATTTCAAGACCACGACGCCAGCGAAGGTCGGCATCAACACCAGCACACCCATCAGCGCAATTTTCGACTCATCGCTCCAAAGACTGCTGTTATCGGGATACCCCGCAAGGAAAAATAGAGATATCAGCCAGAAAAACAGACCCAGAATCAGCATGAGGCTCGCCCGAAAGCCATCGATACTTTGCGCATCGGGAGATATTCCCAAAAGAAAGAAACTGCCAGCCAGCATTACAGCAATACTAGCGAGGTATGGGAGTTTCGCCATTTCTTTATCTGGGCTGACAAGCCCAGCCCATTCCCACGCAGCAACTAGAATTACTGCAGCAATGAAGAGCGAGAAGTAAAAAGAAGGCAATTGAGTAGTAGCGGCAATCAGTGCCACCAGAAGTATTACAGCGGTAATGACTCGTTGCTTTAACACATTAGTCGCCCGTAGTTTTCTGATCATCATGACTACCGTAACGACGCTGGCGCTTCGCGAATTCATCAAGCGCTAGTTGAAACTGCACATCGTCGAAGTCTGGCCAGTAACAGTCTGTGAAATAGAGTTCCGTATAGGCGAATTGCCAAAGCAGGAAATTACTAATGCGATGTTCGCCACCGGTGCGGATGCAAAGGTCTGGATCCGGATAGTCGCTGCTACTCGTGTACTGATGCACCAGATCTTCATCGATTGCATCTGCCGAGAGCTCTCCAGAGGTCACCTTGTCAACTATGCTTGTCACTGCGTTCGCGATATCCCATCGTCCACCGTAGTCTGCCGCGACAATCACGATCATGCCAGTATTATTACGCGTTAACTCTTCGACCTCACGCATATTTTTCTGCAATTTCTGCGAGAAGCTACTGCGATTCCCGATAAACTGCAGGCGCACGTTTCTTTTGTGTAACTGATTAATTTCTTTACGTTTTAGGACGGTAAGAAAGAGCGCCATCAGGCCCTGCACTTCCTGTCGCGGACGCAGCCAGTTCTCACTACTGAAGGCAAATAGGGTGAGGTATTTAATATCATGGGAGAGACAGGAATTGACAATCTCTCGCGCCGCCTCAGCGCCAAAGCGGTGACCAGATTTCGCTGGAAGATCACGAGATTTAGCCCAGCGATTATTTCCATCCATAATGATGGCAATATGCTGAGGCAATTCCGGTTTACTAGCAGGTGTCATTTACAGTTACCGCATTCCTGACGACGAGCCCGTATTGAATAAGCTGACTGAAGCAATCGCAGCCTCAGAAGGACAGCAGATCGGCTTCTTTAGCATGGAATGAAGACTCGATAGTCGCAATGTGCTTGTCGGTGATCTTCTGCACCTGTTCTTCCGCTCTACGCTGCTCATCTTCACTAATTTCTTTTTCTTTTTCGAGCTCTTTGAAGTCAGAGTTCGCATCTCGCCGGATATTTCGAATTGCGATTCGCGCATTCTCGGCTTCGGCCTTGGCCTGCTTAGTATATTCTTTGCGCGTCTCTTCAGTTAGCGGCGGCATTGGCACGCGGATGGTGTCGCCATTACTCGAAGGATTCAGCCCTAAATTCGATTTCATGATGGCTTTCTCGATTTCACCAATCATTGGCTTTTCCCAGGGGGAGATAATCAGAGATCGACCCTCCTCCACCGTGACATTAGCTAGCTGGCTCAGAGGGGTATCTGAACCATAGTAGGAAACTTGCACGCTATCCAAAATATCAGGATGCGCCCTTCCCGTTCGAATCTTCTTAAAGGCGTCACCTAACGAGGCGATGCTCTTATGCATCCTCTCATCTGCGTCGGCTATAGTTTCATCGATCATTGTCTGGCTCCTCGCACCTTAAACCTAGCTCCGCGCCCCAGGCGTAGAGTATTCATCAATCTCACTCAACCTAAGCCTAACAACTACTCGATGTGAGTGCCATCAGGCTTGCCCATGACATTGCTTAACAATGCACCGGGAGTGTTCATATTAAAGACCTTGATTGGCACCTGATGATCGCGGCTTAGACAGATAGCCGTCAAGTCCATGACACCAAGTTTCTTTTCGATCACCTCATCGTAGCTAAGAGTATCGTACTTAACTGCACTAGAATCTAATTCTGGGTCGGAGGAATAAACACCGTCCACCTTGGTGGCCTTCAGGATTAGGTCGGCATCAATCTCAATTCCACGCAAGCATGCGGCAGTATCCGTAGTGAAGAATGGGTTTCCGGTTCCTGCTGAGAATAAAACGACGTCGCCCGCGTCTAGGTGCCGAATAGCCGTGCGTCGGTCGTAGTGTTCGACGACGCCGCTCATAGGAATGGCCGACATAACACGAGTGGGAATACTCGCGCGCTCAAGTGCATCCCGCATCGCGAGTGCATTCATCACCGTAGCTAGCATACCCATGTGATCGCCGGTTACACGCTCCATGCCCGCGGCGTGCAGAGCAGCACCCCGGAATAGATTGCCACCACCAATGACCAGCCCTATCTCCACTCCCAGACCCACCAACTGACCTATTTCTACAGCCATGCGATCGAGTACTTTAGGGTCTATGCCAAAATCGCCATCACCGGTGAGTGCCTCACCGCTTAGCTTTAACAAAATACGATTGTACTTGCGTTCCTTATTTGGCATTTTCAGTGGTGTCCCTAATATTCCGCTCCTAGGAGCCTTTAACTTGAGCCGCTACTTCATCGGCGAAGTCTATTTCTTCTTTCTCGATACCCTCGCCCACTTCGAAGCGAACAAACTGAACTATGCTTGCATCGGCATCCTTAAGTAGCTTACCCACAGTAACATCTGGGTCTTTAACAAAAGGCTGCTCCAACAAACTTACTTCGGCGACGAATTTACGTAATCTGCCGCTGATCATTTTCTCGATGATTTCTTCCGGCTTGCCGCTCTCGCGTGCCTGCGCAGAATAGATCTCAGTCTCTTTCGCGATTTCTTCCTCAGGCACATCTTCTGCACTGATTACTAATGGATTTACAGCCGCTATATGCATGGCCACATCACGAGCAAGCGCTTCGTCACCGCCGGTGACAGAGATTAGAACCGCGATTCTATTATTGCTGTGTACGTAACTCTCAACGATGCCTGCATTCTCATCAGTGAATTGCAGGCGCGCTACACGGCGCACATTACAATTCTCGCCAATTTTCTGAACTAAGGCAGAGCGCGCATCTTCCAAGCCTGCACCAAGCAGTCCAGCAACATCGGCTTCGCTGTTCGAGTAAGCAAGCTCCAACGACTGTTGTGCAAAACCGAGGAAGTTATCGTCCCTAGCGGCGAAGTCAGTTTCTGAGTTGATCTCGATAACGACACCATAGTTGCCATCCTCCGCGATCTTAGTCATCACGACTCCTTCGGCAGCAACACGGCTCGCCTTCTTGGCAGCCTTGATACCACTCGCCTTTCGCAAATCATCGATGGCCTTTTCCATGTCGCCATCTGCTTCTGTCAGTGCCTTCTTGCAATCCATCATGCCCAAGCCGGTTCTTTCGCGTAACTCTTTAACCATGCCCGCTGTAATATTTCCCATCTCTTAATGCCTCTTTCTAATCAGCTTGAAGAGCGCGCTCTTCTATTAAATCACCTGTAAAAAGGGGGCTATCAGCCCCCTTTATTCAACTTTATTCACACTACTGCTAAGCCAGAATACTGTTAGCAGTAAAGCGTTCTATTAAGAATCTTCCTCTTCAGCCTTTTTCTTGGCTGGAGCTTTCTTCTTAACAGCTGCCTTCTTCTTAGCTGGAGCCTTCTTCTTAGCTGCTGCCTTCTTAGCAGGCTCTTCTGGAGTCGCTTCTACGGCAGGCGCAGCTTCAACTTCTGCTACAACTTCTTCTGCAGGAGCCTCTTCTACTGGTGCTGCCTCAGCAACAGGCTCGGCCGCAGCCTCTTCCGCTGGCGCTGCCTCAGTTTCTGCTGGAGCCGCTTCAACTTCGGGAGCCGCTTCTGTTTCTGCAGTGGCTGCAACAGCCGCATCATCTTCTATCTCGATGAATTCGCTATTTCCGCCCGCTGGAGCATTTCTCTCGCGGCCTTCAACACAAGCATCGGCGATTGCTTCTACATACAACTGGATTGCACGTATCGCATCATCGTTACCTGGAATTACAGTAGTAACGCCATCAGGGTTGCTGTTGGTGTCTACGATACCGATCACTGGAATCTTCAGGTTGTTCGCTTCAGTAACAGCGATGCGCTCGTGATCTACATCGACTACGAATATCGCGTCAGGAAGACCGCCCATATCCTTAATACCACCGATACTACGCTCAAGCTTTTCCTTGGCGCGAGTTCGCATGAGGGCTTCTTTTTTGCTCAGACGGGCAAGTGTGCCATCTGTCTCTTGTAGCTCAAGATCTTTGAGGCGCTTAATAGAACCACGAATAGTCTTGTAGTTAGTCAACATACCACCGAGCCAGCGATGATTTACATACGGCATTCCTGCGCGTTCTGCTTCCTGCTTAATGATTTTGTTAGCCGCTCGCTTTGTGCCGACGAAAAGGATTTTTCTTTTCTTTTCAGCAAGATAGGCAACTTCTTCAAGTGCAGAATTGAGCGCAGGAACGGTGTGCTCGAGGTTGATGATGTGAATTTTGTTTCTGGACCCAAATATATATTGGTCCATTTTTGGGTTCCAATAGCGACACTGGTGCCCGAAATGTACTCCTGCACGGAGCATATCTTTCATACTTACAGTCATGTTGTTTCCTTCAGTTTGGGTTAGGCCTCCATACACCCCATGGCTCAACCAATCTGAAATACTGCTACAGAGAGGCACCCAGAACTCATGTGACGGTGTATGTGCGACGTTAGTTAATGTTAAATTTAGCCTTCGAAACCGCTTATGTCCCCTAGACTCAGTTGAGAGCTAGAGACAGCAACCACGAAAACGCGCCGCTTTATACCATAATAGCGCCGCTACTGGAAGAAAATATCGCATTCACCCTAATAGCCATTTGCCCTCTACGGCCCATTCCAAGCCGGTTTCATCCGCACCCGAAAGCTGGAATCCGCTGTTACAAAGGTGGCTGCTGCATTACAATACTCAGCTTTTGCCGCTAGCGGTATTGTCGGCAACAACTGGGGAACAACTGGCACTTCGATGACGATTCATATTAAAACAGCCGACGACATTGTTAAAATGCGGGTAGCCGGCAAACTAGCTTCCGCGGTCTTGGAGATGATTGGGCCACACGTTCAGCCTGGAGTTAGCACCGGCGAGCTGGATCAGATCTGCCACAACTACATCGTCGATGTGCAGAAAGCCATCCCTGCCCCACTGAACTACAATGGTTTTCCTAAATCCATCTGCACCTCGGTAAACCAGGTTATCTGTCACGGCATTCCCAGCGATGGCAAGCTTCTCAAGTCAGGTGACACCATTAATATTGATGTCACGGTAATAAAAGACGGCTTTCATGGCGACACTAGCAAGATGTTCTGTGTCGGCGAAGTGCCAGAGCACGCAAAGCGCCTCATCAAGGTTACGCAGGAATGCCTATATAAGGCCATCGACATCGTCAAGCCTGGCGTCACCCTCGGCGATATCGGGCATATTATCCAGCAGCACGGCGAGGCCCATAATTATTCGATCGTGAGAGAATACTGCGGCCATGGCATCGGGCGCATTTTTCACGAAGAGCCACAGGTGCTTCATTTCGGCAAACCTAACAGCGGCACGACTCTTGTGGAAGGCATGACATTCACAATCGAGCCCATGCTGAATGCAGGGACTCGCTTCACCAAGCTCTCCAAGAAAGACGGCTGGACGGTAACCACTAAGGATCGAAGACTTTCGGCGCAGTGGGAACACACAATGGTAGTGAACAATAATGGCTGCGAGGTCTTTACTCGACGCTCCGACGAATCATTTTGAATCCAGATATTTTAGCGATCGATGAAAAATACAGCGATGATGATTTTGAGTTAGGCGCTAAGCTGCTCGACGTCACAGCTCTGCAGGCAGAACTCAATAACGCCAGCAATCAGATCAAACCTTTTAAGCAGGCCCTAGAAGCCGCCAGCAATATCCTAGATGAACGCTACAAAGCGAATCGCAGCATCACCGAGATAGTATCCGGCCGCGCTTGGGCTGTAGATCAGATATTAAAACTCGCTTGGCAGGCTCAGCCATGGCCGGATGAGACAGACATCTCACTAGTCGCCGTTGGTGGTTATGGCCGCGGCGAATTACTTCCCCACTCCGACATCGATTTATTGATTCTCACGCGCAAGGACAATGCCAGCCGTTATAAGAGCTGCATTAGCTCGTTCTGTACCCTGCTCTGGGATATCGGTCTTGAAATTGGTCAGAGTGTTCGCTCCATCAAGCAATGCAAAGCTGAAGCGGTCAATGACATTACCGTAGCCACAGCACTGATGGAATCGCGCACGATTTACGGTCCAGCAAAATTGCAAAGCGAAATGTACGCATTGACTACCGGAAAGCGTGTCTGGCCGATCAAAAAATTCCTGCGGGCAAAGTGGGACGAGCAGAACGCACGGCATGAAAAATACCATGATATCGACTACGCACTTGAACCTAATGTAAAGACGTCGCCCGGCGGCCTTAGAGATATTCAAACTATCGCATGGGTAGCGAAGCGGCATTTCGGTGCCCGCTCGTTTCAGGATCTAGTCGAGGCCGGTTTCCTGAAAGAATCTGAGATGACGATGCTCAACAAAGGGCAACAGTTTCTTTGGAAGCTCCGCTATGGCCTCCACCATCTTGAGGGCCGGCGCGAGGATCGCTTATTGTTCGATAAGCAGAGAGAACTCGCTAAACTTTTCGGCTACAAAGATGATGATAAAAGTCTCGGTGTCGAGAAGCTGATGAAGCAATATTACCGCGCAGTTGCGAATATGCGAGCGCTCAACGATGTGCTTCTACAACACTTCGACGAAGCCATACTTCGCGAGGGTGAACGGGTAAAGATTGAGAAGCTAAACAATCGCTTTCAAATTCGGAATGACTACATCGAGGTGACAAGCCCGGATGTCTTCAAGCGCTACCCATCGGCGCTATTAGAGATTTTCGTATTGATGGCGCAGAACCCAAGGATCCAAGCTATTCGCGCATCGACAGTTCGCCTGCTGCGCGACAATAGACGCCTCATCGACGAAGAATATAGACACGATATTCGCAACGTCACCCTGTTCATGGAGCTCTTACGTTCGCCGCACAAGATGACGCTGCAGATTCGCAGGATGGCTCGCTATGGAATCCTAGGTAGATACCTGCCGGAATTTGAGCAGATAACGGGCCAGATGCAACACGACCTTTTTCATATCTACACTGTCGATGCCCACACGCTGCAAGTAGTAGAGAACATGCGCCTGTTCAGGCTGCCCGATGCCGCCGAGAAATACCCAATAGCAGCCCATATCCATAAGAATTTACCGAAAGTTGAATTGCTCTATATCGCAGGCCTCTATCACGACATCGCTAAGGGCCGTGGTGGCGATCACTCTGCCTTAGGCATGAAAGATGCCGAAGATTTCTGCGTTCGACATAGGCTCAGCAGTTGGGACACCAAGCTAGTCGTCTGGCTAGTCAGCAAACACTTGTTCATGTCGATGACAGCTCAGCGCAGAGACATCAACGACCCTGAGGTGATTCATGAATTCGCCACATTGATGGGTGACAAGTTACATCTCGACTATCTGTATGCGATGACGGTGGCTGACATTCGCGCGACCAATCCTGAATTATGGAACAGCTGGCGCGCCAGCCTGATGAAGCAGCTGTATTTGAATACGAAGCAGGCGTTGCGCCTCGGGCTCGAGAATCCTCGCAATAGAGAAGATCGCATTAGTGACAAAAAGGAAACGGCCCTCAACAAGCTGGCCGAGCACGGCATTGATGAAGAACGTACTCAGCAAATTTGGGCGAATGCCAACGACGAATATTTCTTGCGCGAATCGGCGGCAAATATTGTTTGGCATACGGAAGCCATCGCGTCGTTTTCCGGATCAGGCTCTCTGGTATCAACCGACTGCTTGATTCAAAACGCACTCGAAGGCGCAACACAGATATTCATCTACACGAAGAATAGCAGCTACCTCTTCGCGAAAACTGCAGCAGCATTCGAAAAATTAAATCTAAACATCCAGGGCGCACGAATTTTTACCTCGGACAACGGCTACTGCATGAACACCTACACGGTTCTTGAAGCCTCGGGTAAGCCTGTAGGAAACAAGCCGAAGCGTCTCGCCGAGATAGGAAAAGTGACCAATGAGTATCTCAACTGGGATATGGCGAGTATCGCTCCTTCAAACATCCGTCGTAGCCGTAAGGAAAAATATTTTAGCCACACAATCGAAATCAATTGGCTCAATTCTCCAGACAGAAATTATTCGACTGTCGAGATTAACTGCCCAGACCAATCGGGAATTCTCGCAAGCATAGGCAAGACCTTTGCGGAACTTCAAGTAAATCTCAAGGATGCGCGCATCACTACTTTAGGTGAACGCGTAGAAGATTTATTTTTCGTCACCGATCAATCCAACAAGCCTATAGATGATCAAGACCTGATAGATAAGATAAGCTCAGAGCTGAAAATAGAACTTGAGCAACGACTCGGCACCTAGGAAGTTTTCAACCTTTAACCAATTTAACAACAAGAATTTAGTAAACAAATCATGATTACTCTCTACGGAATAAACAACTGCGACACCATCAAGAAGACACGTTCCTTGCTTTCCGAACTAGGGGTCGACTACGAATTTCATGACTACAAGAAGCTTGGTTGTGACGAAGCTCTTATCAAGAAATTTCTCAAGCACTTCGATTTTAAGTCCCTCGTCAACACGCGGGGAACTACATGGCGAAAATTACCTGATGCTGTAATAAAAGATCTAAACGAAGCATCCGCCATAAAAATTATGAGCGAGAACAACTCGATCATTAAGCGACCGATCATCGAGAGTGAAGGCAAGTGGCTGCTCGGTTTCGACAAGGAAGAAATTCAACTTTTAGTGCAAGAATGAGCACCCCAAGGAATAACTACACCATGAACGATACAACAATACATAGCCTAGGCTTAGGCCTAGCAACTCGCAATGCGAAAAACGAGATCATCGAAGTCTACTATCCACGACCACTACTGAGCCCAGATACAGCGCTGAGCAGCTTGCTGCTAGCTAGCTGCGCTATTCAGCCCGGCGAGAACGTGGTTACTCAGATCGACGAGAAATCGGCGCCCGCATTAACAACAGAACTACTTGCCTCCAATTTCCCTGAACACGCCGAGCAGGTTCAGAAAATGAATGCCGGCCAAGGCCAACTCATCCTCTGCGTACTATTCACCGACAGCGCTCCTAAAAGCGTAGCAGAAGCTTATCTCAAGCTTCACCTACTCTCGCATCGACTGGCCAAACCGCACTCACTCAATCTCGATGGGATGTTTGCCGTGTTACATAATTTGGCATGGACTAACGAAGGCGCAATCGACTTAGAGGAATTACCCGAACGCCAATTGGCGGCTAGGCTGGGTGGTACAACTCTTGAGGTTGCCTCTGTAGACAAGTTTCCTAAGATGACTAATTATGTCGTTCCAGCGGGTGTCCGCATCGCACATACTGCTCGGGTTCGCCTCGGGGCCTATCTCGGAGCCGGCACGACAGTCATGCACGAAGGCTTCGTGAATTTCAATGCAGGCACCGAAGGGCCGGCGATGGTAGAAGGACGCATTTCAGCGGGTGTTATGATCGGCGCAAATAGCGACCTTGGCGGGGGCTGCAGCACCATGGGCACCCTTTCCGGCGGCGGCACACAAGTCATTTCTGTCGGCGAGAACTGCCTGATTGGCGCCAATGCGGGCATAGGCATCCCCCTAGCGAATGGCTGCACAGTTGAGGCGGGCCTATACCTTACCGCAGGAACGAAATTAAATGTCCTCGGGCAGGACGGCGCATTAATAAAAACAGTGAAGGCGAAAGAATTGGTCGGTGTCGAAGACCTGCTATTCAGACGCAACTCACTTTCCGGTTGCGTGGAATGCGTGCCGCTAAAGTCTCCTATCAGCCTTAACGATGATCTACACAGCCATAACTAACTTGTGCAGACCAGTTAGATAACTAGCTACTTTCAGAAGATAGAGAAAATACCATGAGCGAAACTCTTGAACTCGCGCAACAGCTTATGCAACGCCCATCGGTGACACCATCTGATGAGGGTTGTCAGGAACTGATCGCTAAGCGACTAACCGCCATTGGATTTAGTGTTGAATCACTTCAATTTGATGACGTGACGAATCTATGGGCCACTCTAGGCAGTAGCGGCCCCCTATTCGTCTTTGCAGGCCACACCGATGTCGTGCCTACTGGTCCAGAGAACAAGTGGCAATACCCCCCATTTAGCGCCACAGTTGCCAATGGCTTCTTGCATGGCAGAGGTGCCGCCGATATGAAGGGCAGCATCGCTGCGATGATAACTGCTGCCGAACGCTTCCTCGCAGAGTCTGAGCTCAACGCCCGTATTGGTTTTCTCATCACCAGCGATGAAGAGGGAATTGCCATCAATGGCACGCAAAGGGTCATGAAAGAACTCGGTAATCGAAATATCAGCATCGACTACTGCTTGGTGGGAGAACCTAGCAGCAGCAAGCAGCTAGGCGACACGGTCAAGATTGGACGGCGCGGCTCATTAGGCGCGAAGCTTGTAGTAAAAGGTACGCAAGGTCACGTGGCCTACCCACAACTCGCGATCAATCCAATACACAAGGTATTACCCGTGTTAGCAGCCCTAACCGATATCACTTGGGACGAAGGCAATGCCTCATTCCCGGCAACCACCTTTCAGATTTCGAATATCAATGCGGGCACTGGCGCCACCAATGTTATTCCAGGGCAGGTAGAGGTCGACTTCAACTTTCGCTTTTCCACGGAATTGGATGCATCTGCTATTCAGTCGCGTGTTATCGCGTTACTTGGCGAGGCTGGCCTCAATTATCAAATCGATTGGAATCTTTCGGGCGAACCGTTTTTGACAGATACCGGAAGACTCGTCGAGGCCGTTTCCGAAAGCATTCAGCAACATTGCAGACTCGACACCGAGCGCTCAACCGCCGGCGGCACTTCAGATGGCCGTTTCATCGCCCCCACTGGAGCTGAGGTCGTTGAACTTGGTCCCTGCAATGCGACTATCCATCAGATTGATGAAAAAATAACCGTCGCCGAGCTAGATAAGCTATCAGACGTCTATCAGGGAGTGCTAGAAGCGCTCGTTAGCTAATTCCTGCAACTATGCCTAAGCGATGAGATAGACGTCGTAGCGGCTACTGCTTCCTTTAAACTCTATATCCGGTTTACCCGAACCAAGATGGGGCGAGAGCTTCGCTCGCTTAACCACTACTCGCTTCTTCGCGAGGCGCTTCGCGCAATCAAGTAGCTCAACCCCATCCGTCTGGTAACCAAGAAGCTGATGCAAAAGCGCCATATCTTTCTTCACCTTCGCACTCTTGCGCCTCTCTGGGAACATAGGATCAAGGTAGACAACATCAAATTGTTTGGAGTCCGCTTCGAACTCCAATAAGTCTCCAAAATGCAGCTTCATTCTCAACAGAATAGCGGCAATTTCCTCCCCGTAGTATCCAACCCTACTTAGACCGTCTGCCAAGAGTGCGTGTACCAATGCAGATCGTTCTAACAAGGAGACTTCGCATCCCAAGCTAGCCATGAGGAATGCGTCCTTGCCTAAACCTGCAGTCGCATCGAGTACCGCAGGTCTCTGGCCGCCCTTGAGCCCCAATGCCTTGGCAATATTTTGATTCCTGATTGAGCTGTTCGCGCGAAAGTTCAGTTTGGCATCGGAAAAATCAACACTTAACTCACCAGTTTGAGCGTCGCCAGTACCCTGTAGTATCAGTCTTGAGTCACGGTAGGTTAGCAAATAGTCGAAGTCACTGATTTCTCTAGGGGAGTAAGAAGGTGGTAATTCTATTGTGGGCAAACCGAGTTCGGTAGACAGCTTGATTTCCCGCTCTGCAAAACCCGAGCCTGTTCTAGCCACCGCTACCTTCACAAGGCTAAGAGGATCAGCGCAATACCGAGCAAGACTCGGTATATAACAAAAGGCAGAAAACCGAATCTCTCGATTAATCGCAGAAAGTAATGAATACAAAAATACGCGACAACGGCTGAGATAAAGATGGCATACAGCAGGACAAGCCATTCAACTGACTCTGTGTCTGCTGCAAGCAATTCGATGCCCCTCAGCAGGCCCGAGGCTGTAATAATCGGAATCGCTAGCAAGAACGAGAAGCGTGCGGCAGCGGCTCGACCTAGATTACAGAAAAGCGCGGCAGTCATCGTTACACCGGAACGGGAAGTACCGGGGATCAATGCGAGCACTTGAGAGAAACCGATTAGCAACGCTGTTTTCCAATTCATGTCGGCTAGCGAGCGTTGTTTGTTGCCGAAGCGATCGGATACGAACAGCAACAGTCCAAAACAAATGGATGTAACACCTATCAACATAAGCGAGCGACCGTACTGCTCTACCTGCGATGCGAACAGTAAACCTCCAAGGCCCGCAGGAATGGTGGCGGCGAGTAGCATCCACGCTAGTTTAGAGTCTGTGGTGTTCTCTCTTTGAAATACGTTCAATGTCAGAGCAAGAATGAGACGTTGCAGGTCGCATCTAAAGTAAACCAATACCGCGAGTAATGTCCCCACGTGTACTGCGACATCGAAGGTGAGTCCCTGGTCGTTCCAAGCAAACAAGAGCGAGGGCAATATCAAGTGCCCTGAGGAAGAAATAGGCAGAAATTCCGTGGCACCCTGTAGCATGGCCAAGAATGTTACCTGGAAAAAATCTAGTTCCTGTAGTTCCAATATAGTTCCAATGTGGTTTCAATGTGGTTTCAATGCTTAGTACCAATTCTGCTTAGCGGTATCACCGCTTGCCGCTAAGCAGGCTAAGTATAGTCTAATTGTTCCTTGACGTAGTTTGGTCGTAGCGCTGCGGCATCGACCGCTTCTCCGCAGTTAAAGCGCAGCAACGCCAATTTGGCTATTAGTTGATTCCCTATCACGGGTGTTTGGGGCTCTGCAGCAGCAGTACAACCGAGGTGTTGCAAGACTTCAGCCTGTCTTTCCCAGCCACTGCCGGCGAGACACCAACTAGCACCTACCGAATCCACGGGCAACGCGTCCAGGTTTTCAATCAGAGCAACCTGTTCCCTGCCAACTAGCTCTACACCTTGACGGTCTGAGCCTTGATAAACCGCGAAATAGAGCTCACCTTCTCTCGCCTCCTCACTTACCAGCACTCTATCAATAGTGCTCTGTGAAACTATCGCTATCGCCAACAAAGCGAGCGAGGAGAGTGGCACAACAGGAATCGCAGCGCTCATACTAAGCCCTTGAGCCACCGCCACGCCTATCCTGACACCAGTAAAGGAACCAGGTCCTGCAACTACCGCAATTATGTCGATATCACTTAGCTGAATCTTCGCATCAAGCAATAACTCGGAGATCATGGGAAGCACACGCTGAGCCGATTGCCGCTGGGCCTCGCTCACACGCTCAAGCAGGACATCGCCGCGCTGCAGCCCGACAGCACAATTAGTAGACGACGTATCGATTGTCAGTATGGTATTCATTTTCAGGTTCAGTACACCCTAGACTTTCTGCGCTATCTTACGGAGTCATAATAGAAAAAATCCCTGCTGGTACTTACCAGCAGGGATTTTTTACTACGTTTGAGTATTCATCCACCGACTGCGAGCGGACACGCAGGCGGCGGATTTACTGGCTAAAGTTACTCAATCCAGCTTAGGCCCTACTTCTTCTTTCGGGCTACTTTCTTACGAGCTGGTGCTTTCTTTTTTACTGCCTTCTTCTTGACTGCTTTACGCTTAACCGCCTTTTTCTTGGCTGGCTTGCGCTTAGCGGCCTTCTTCTTGGCAGCTTTTTTCTTAGCAGGAGCCTTCTTCTTAGCTACTTTCTTCTTAGCAACCTTCTTCTTAGCAACCTTCTTCTTAGCAACCTTCTTTTTGGCTACTTTCTTCTTGGCTACTTTCTTCTTGGCTACTTTCTTCTTAGCGACCTTCTTTTTAGCTGCTTTCTTCTTAGCAGGCACTTTACGCTTAGCTACTTTACGCTTAGCTACTTTACGCTTCGAGGCCTTCTTAGCGGCCGATCTACGCTTTACAGCTTTCTTCTTCGCCTTCTTCTTTGCAGCTTTTTTACGAGCTGGAGCTTTCTTCTTAGCAACCTTCTTTTTGGCTACTTTCTTCTTAGCTACTTTCTTCTTGGCTACTTTCTTCTTAGCTACTTTCTTCTTGGCTACTTTCTTCTTAGCTACTTTCTTCTTAGCTACTTTCTTCTTGGCTACTTTCTTCTTAGCTACTTTCTTCTTAGCTACTTTCTTCTTAGCTACTTTCTTCTTAGCTACTTTCTTCTTAGCAACCTTCTTTTTGGCTGCTTTCTTCTTAGCAGGCGCTTTACGCTTAGCAACTTTGCGTTTTACCGCTTTTTTTGCTGCTGCTCTGCGCTTAACCGCTTTCTTCTTAGCGGCCTTTTTCTTTACGACCTTCTTTTTGGCCTTCTTCTTAGCGACCTTCTTCTTGGCAACCTTCTTCTTAGCTACCTTCTTCTTAGCTACCTTCTTCTTAGCTACCTTCTTCTTGGCAACCTTCTTCTTAGCTACCTTCTTCTTGGCAACCTTCTTCTTAGCTACCTTCTTCTTGGCAACCTTCTTCTTAGCTACCTTCTTCTTAGCTACCTTCTTCTTAGCTACCTTCTTCTTGGCAACCTTCTTCTTAGCTACCTTCTTCTTGGCAACCTTCTTCTTAGCTACCTTCTTCTTAGCTACCTTCTTCTTAGCTACCTTCTTCTTGGCAACCTTCTTCTTGGCAGCTGGCTTACGCTTAGCAACTTTCTTAGGAGAGGCTTTCTTCGCTGCTGAGCGTCTCTTTACTGCTTTCTTCTTAGCTTTCTTCTTTGTTGCCTTCTTCTTAGCTACTTTCTTCTTAGCTACTTTCTTCTTAGCTACTTTCTTCTTAGCAGGCTTCTTCTTTCCAGCCTTGCGAGCTGCGGCTTTAGCTTTAGCTGCAGCTCTCTTCGCTGCAGCCTTTTCCTTCTTAGCTGCCCGTGCTGCGGCTTTTCTAGCGGCGGCGGCATCTTTACGCGCCTTCTTGGCTGCTACTTTCGCTTTAGCTTTCGCTTGCTTCGCCTTAAACGCAGCAGTAAACGCGTTTACTGCCTTCTTAAGATCGAATTCAGCTTTAGCTGATGCTGCTGCCTTAGCGGCTGCTGCTTTAGCTGCAGTCTCTGCGGCTCTAGCTCTCGCTTTCACTGTTCTGATCTTCGCGTTTGTAGCAGCTACTGATGCAGACGCTTTCTTTACTGCGCCTTGAGCTGACTTAGCAGCTCTCTTGCTCGCTGCTGTTTTAGCTCTTGCTGCAGCCTTCTTAGCAGCGACAGCTTTCCTTCTTGCTGCTGCTACTTTCTTGGCTGCTGCTTTAGATACTTTTTCAAGTTTCGCTACTGCGGCATTTGCTTTAGACAAAGCCGGGCTACTAACTTTCTTAGCCACTGACTTTCTCTTCGCTGGTTTTCTCTTTTTTGCCTTAACTTTAGCCATACTCGTTTCTCTCCTAGGTTATGAATCGTGCCCGCTTAAGTTGAAGAATTGTAACCACTGCTCGCCGGCAACATATCACATAAATAATCTGGCTTACAGTAAACTCTCTCTGCAGAAAACTGTTATACAAAATAATTCTTTTAAACAGTCCATGCATAATGCCCACCTTTACGTGGTATCAATCTCTATTTCGCTAGCTATAGTGAAAACTTTAAGAAAACATGATGGAAAATTGATCACAGAACTAAAAGCAGACTCATAAAATAGCAATTTGTCTGCCAGCTTTTATCCTCTTAGCTTCTAAAGCCTTCTAATTGACCAAACATTGACCAATGTCTATGTTAATTAACAACGCCACTTCTCTAACAACATCTACTGACAGACGCATTAAAAAACCCAAGATGAATTGCTAGAGATAAGCTACTGCAGTTGTTACGACAACTTCTGTGAACTGCTTAACAGGAATTGAAAGGAGTGATTGCTTTGGATAAGTGTGTAAATTCGTTACAAGAACGCACAGTTATGGATAGTGTTACGAGTACACCTAAGTGTCTGTAACAAAAAACCAGGCCGTAGCCTGGTTTTTTACTGTATCGGTGAGCACTGCCTGTGCGCTAAACACTAACTCAAGGACGCAAAAATTTGCTCCCTAATTGAATCCACACTCGCGATACCGTTCACCTTTTTAACTTTTACTAGCTGACTCTGCGCTTCTATGTCCTCATAAAACTTAACCAGTGGCTCTGTCTGCTCATGATAAACATCTAGGCGTGTGCGTATCGTATCTTCCTGATCATCTTCCCTCTGAATTAGATCCTCACCTGTTTGATCGTCCTTACCCTGCACTTTCGGCGAGTTAAATTCTACATGGTAAACGCGACCAGAATTCGGATGCACTCTCCTGCCTCCGAGGCGCTTGACGATTTCGTCATCGGCCACATCGATTTCTAGCACTATGTCGATAGGGACCCCAGCATCAACCATAGCTTCTGCTTGCGGAATGGTGCGAGGGAAGCCATCGAATAAGAATCCTGACTTGCAGTCATCAGCTTGAATGCGTTCTTTTACCAGTGCGATGATTATTTCGTCTGTAACTAAACCGCCCGATGCCATCACCTGCCCAACTTGCATACCCAGTTCTGACTTCGCCTTCACCGCCGCACGCAGCATGTCGCCGGTTGAGATTTGTGGAATTCCAAAGCGTTCACAAATAAATTGTGCCTGCGTTCCCTTGCCTGCGCCTGGCGCCCCTAACAAAATAACTCTCATTCCTTACTCCCTTGTTCTAATTGTAATGATTCAATATTGCTCAATTTTGCTTACAGCAAGATGCTTTACAGGCCTTTTGACTTCGCCTGATCCCACAGAGCACCCAATTCCTCTAAATTTGCGTCTTTAAACACTTTACCCTGACTGGATAAGGCCGTCTCGATCCACTTAAAACGTGTCTCAAAGCGCCGATTTGTAGACCTGAGCGCAACTTCGGGCTCTATGTTGCTATGTCGCGCCAGATTGATAGTAGCGAACAATACGTCGCCTAGTTCGTCATTCATTCGCTCAGGGTCGCCGCTGGCCAAGGCTTCCTCAAACTCTGCCACTTCCTCTTTTAATTTTTCGAGTACGGGAGCTATATCAACCCAGTCAAACCCTACCTGTGCCGCTCGTTTTTGAAGCTTACGTGCTCGCTCCATTGCAGGCAATGCTCTAGGCACGTCATCTAAAATACTCTCGACTTCTTGAGAGGACTGTTTACCACCCTTCTTGCGCTTCTCTTCCCGCTCAATCTCTTTTATGGCTTCCCAATTGACTACCACTTGCTGCGCACTGATGTCTTGCGGGATTCCGAATTGTCCTACATCACCATCGGGGAAAACATGCGGGTGCCGCCTGACTAACTTGTTGCTTATGGCCGTCGCAATGTCTTGAAAATCGAAGGCCCCCTGCTCCTTGGCAATCTGTGCATAGAAGATTACCTGAAACAGCAGATCGCCCAATTCATCTTCAAGCTCTACCAGATCATTGTTCTCGATAGCGTCTGCAACCTCATAGACTTCTTCAAGCGTGTACGGCAATAACGACTTGATGGTCTGTTCCAGATCCCAAGGACAGCCATGCTGCTTATCCCGCAACATCGTCATAATCGCTATTAAACGATCGATCGCCGTCAGCGCATCCAAGCCGCTATCATTTCCTGTACTCAACACTCATTACCTCCGATACATCGCGTTCTGTTTAGCTACCGCATTATTTCCGCGGCCGTTTTCCTGCATCGAATACGGCCATCGATTCTACATGCGTCGTATGAGGAAACATATCCATTACCCCAGTCGCGCGCAATTTATAACCCGCGCTAATCAACTCGGCTGTATCCCTCGCCAGCGTTGCCGGGTTGCAAGAGACATAAACAATAACCTTCGCTCCGAGTTTTGCTATTTCCGGAATTATCTCGATAGCGCCTGATCGCGGCGGGTCTAGGATTATCTTACTGTATTCTTGCGCGGCCCAATCTTTTTCTGATATGGGTTTAAATAAATCAGCAGCGTGAAACTCTATGTTGCTCAATCCATTCAGGGATGCATTCTCGGAGCCACGAATCACCATCTCTTGACTTCCCTCAACACCTACAACTTTCTTCGCACGACGCGCCGCAGCCAGGGTAAAGTTTCCCAGGCCACAGAACAGATCCAATACCGTATCGTCTTCACTCAATTCGAGTAACGACAATGCCTGACTAATGATCTTTCGATTAATGCCCGCATTAATTTGCGTGAAATCCATCGGGTGAAAGTTAAGCTGTAAGTCAAACTCTGGAAGGTAGTACTGCAAACGTTCTACGCCATCTGTCGGAAACACCTTGTGCACGGAGTCATTCCCACCTGGCTGCAGGTAGAGCTGGATACTGTGCTCTTGCGCAAACTGAATTAGGCTTTGCGTATCCGCTTCACTGAGCGACTCTAGGTGGCGAAATACCATGGCGACTTGGAGATTAGAGTCCCCGGATGTGCTCCGGGCAGCATCTTCACCTTTTAGCAGTTCCTCACCAACAGCCACTTCTATCTGCGGAATATTTAGACAGCCCTGCAATCCCGTAATCAAATTACGTAGAGGTCGAATCAAGACAGCCACTTCTTCTACGAGCACCTTGCAGTCATCCATATCTGCAATAAAGCTGCTGTATTTTTCTCTGAATCCTACCAGTCCACCGCCCTTCTTACTGACGACACGGACTGCGAGCCGCGCCTTGCGACGGTAGAATTGAGTAGCATCCTGCAATTTTGGCAGCAACTCGATGTTATCCAATGTCTTGCCGATAGCGTGCTGCATCTGCTCAAGTAGTACCGATTGCTTGAACTCGACCTGCGCATCGCTATCCATATGCTGCAGCGAACAACCGCCGCATAAGCCCGCGAATTCGCAGGGGGGAGTTACCCTGAGCGAAGATGGGTTAAGCACTTCGATGGTTTTCAATTCATCGTATTTACCACGGCGTCTTACATACGTGGCGGACACCTGCTCACCCGCAAGTGCGCCATCTACAAAGGCTACCTTCCCATCAAGATGTGCGATTCCACGCCCCTCATGACTCAGGGATTCAATCTCAAGGCTAACTGGTTCGGTTGGAAGCTTGCCACGTCCATGTCTACGTCTGCTCATAGTTTAGTTTATTGCTAACTCGGTAGGTGATGTAGCCCCGTCAAAATCGACTGCTGCCACATGCATAGTTAAAAAATTGGATAAATGATCAAATTAGTGATTAGTAAACGGTTAGTCAGGCTTGGTTATTCAAATACGCCTGTGGAAAGATAGCGATCGCCACGGTCACAGACTATCGCCACTATAGTGGCGTTACTAACTTGTTGAGAAAGCTGCAGCGCTGCAAAGATCGAACCGCCGGACGAAACGCCGCAAAAAATGCCTTCCTGCTTAGCTAGCTCTTTCATCGTATGTTCCGCATCGCCCTGTTCAACATCTACAACGCGATCAACACGATTGCGGTCGAATATGGAAGGAAGATATTCTGCGGGCCAACGACGAATGCCGGGAATACGAGATCCATCTTTCGGTTGTAGGCCGATAATTTCTATCTCTGGGTTCTGTTCCTTCAAATAGCGTGATACGCCCATTATGGTCCCCGTTGTTCCCATGGAGCTAACGAAGTGAGTTATCTCGCGCTTCGTATCGCGCCAAATTTCTGGGCCTGTATGAACGTAGTGCGCGTTGGGGTTGTCTTGATTAGCAAACTGGTCCAGTACCTTGCCTTCGCCTGCCGAATGCATCCGCGCCGCTAAATCACGGGCACCTTCCATACCCTCTTTCTCGCTTACGCTAATGAGTTCTGCTCCGTACGCGGTCATCGATGCTTTGCGCTCATCACTCATATTGTCTGGCATGATTAGGATCATCCGGTACCCCATCACTGCAGCGACCATCGCCAGCGCTATACCGGTGTTGCCGCTGGTGGCCTCAATGAGCACATCGCCGGGCTTGATCTCTCCGCGAAGTTCCGCCTGCTGGATCATGCTGAGCGCAGGCCTATCCTTTACCGAACCGGCCGGGTTGTTACCTTCCAGCTTTGCCAAGATTGTATTGCTGGTGTCACCCGGAAGACGCTGAAGCTTAACCAACGGCGTATTGCCGATTTGTGCCTGAATAGTTTGATAGGACATGAGTGAGTGGCCAGCAGCAAGTTTAAGAAGGTGTCACAAAGCGCAAAATTCTACACGGAAAGCGCAGCAGACGAAAGCTAGCGGGGATCTCAGACCTCTAGGTAAAGTGAGATGAGATGAAGCAGACCTCGCCTACTTCGCAAATAGGCTGCGGCTGTGAAGAGGCTTACCACCGAGATGCGCAGCCAGTGCAGCTCTCAAGAGCCGCTTGGCGGCTTTGGCGACGTCAGTATCTGTCAGGTCATGCTCGCGCAGAGAGACTATATGTGCCCCTAGATAGACCTTGCTACTGCTGTGTTGACCTTCATCAGCTAGAATCTGGAAGCCAATGTCGGGTGTAAACCGGTAACTTCGATCCACTTCGATGGGCTCGTGGGAGTGACAGTCCGAATCCAAGTTGATGCCATAGCCTAACTCACTCAAAAGGCACAACTCGAACTGACGCAGCAAGAGCTGGATGTCCGCATCTCCTTGCAGGGCTGCTAGCGTATCCTGGTAGGCGAGATAGAGTTGTTTGTGCTCAACGTGATTCATTAACAAGCGCGTCAACAGCTCATTGATATACATGCCGCTAAACAAGCGTTGTGCTTCTAGCCTCATCGCACCTAGACTGCTCTCTAGGCCGGTTAGGGTTTTTAGCTCACCACGACCGGAGAGCGAAACTAGTAGTGGCTGAAAAAGCTGGAGAAGTGAACGGTATTTTGATTTGGCGCTGCGTGCGCCCCTGGCAACTGCGCGTACGCGGCCATAGTCCATGGTGAAGAAATCGACTAGCAGGCTGGTGTTCTGGAAAGGCTGGCTGTGCAATACGTAAGCCGGCTGCAGTGCAACTCTCGAATCCATGATCGTCTCAACAGCTCTCTCTATTCGATACCAAGAAGGTCATCCATAGCTTTCTTGGTATGGCGTGCGCCCTTAGCTGTCGTAAAATGTCATTTTACTTGCTTCTGGCGCACTCGCACAGCCCTTAGCGGGCAATGGTTGCACATCCCTGTGCGCTTATTCGATCTATCTATCTACATAACCCAAACTCTGCAACGCTCTTTCGTCGTCAGCCCAGCCGGATTTTACTTTCACCCAGAGATTAAGCATAACCTTGCTCTCAAATGCCGTCTCCATATCTTCACGGGCTGAACTTCCGATCTGCTTTAGTCGATCGCCATCCTTACCAATCACAATTCGCTTCTGCCCTTTATTGTCCACTAGAATTAAGCCGTGAATATGTAATACGGACTTAACAGCCTCAAACTTCTCGATCTCCACGGTGACTTCATAAGGCAATTCGTCGCCCAGTTGCCGCGTCGCCTTTTCGCGAATCAATTCGGCAGCGAGAAACCTAGAGCTTCTGTCGGTTACCTGATCTTCGGGGAAGAGAAACGGCGCCTCGGGTAGTAGTGCTTTCACCAATTGGTCTATGGTGTCTAGGTTGTGGCCACCAAGAGCGGAGACGGGAACTATTTCAGCAAAATCCCGCTTCTCCCGTAACTTCGCGATATGCGGTAACAACTCAGTCTTGTCCTGCACTAGATCAATTTTATTGATGACCAACAACACAGGCACTTGCGCATAGGTCAGCGCATCTAATACATATTGATCCGCTTCGTTCCAGATAAAGCGCTCAACGACGAATAACACCACATCAACATCTTTAATTACATTAAGTACGGTGTCGTTCATAACCTTATTCAGCGCCTTGCTGTATTTAGCATTCAGCCCTGGCGTATCTACGAACAGACACTGATGATGCTCATCACTGTTTATTCCCATAATTCTATGACGGGTAGTCTGCGGCTTGCGCGACGTAATACTGATTTTTTGATGTAGCAGATGATTCAGCAGCGTCGATTTACCTACATTGGGACGACCCACTATAGCGATGTAGCCGCAGCGGCTGGGTGGCGTAACTTGTTCCGTGGGATTGCTCATGCCTAGTATGTTTTCGCCTCTATCGCTTTCAAAATTTTCTTCGCAGCCTGCTGCTCTGCTTCTCGCTTGCTGGCACCGAATCCCGTTGACTCTGCGCCTAATGATTCCAATCTGCAACTAACATGAAATACTTGTTCGTGTGGCGGACCACTAATTTCCACTACTTCGTATTTAGGTAAATTCTTTCCCTGAGCCTGCAGAATTTCCTGCAGACGAGTCTTCGCATCCTTCTGTTCAGTTACGGCCGCATCGATTGCTAGCTTACTCTCGCTGATCTTTTTTACGAATGTTGCGCAGTGGTCTATCCCACCATCTAGGTAGATTGCAGCTATTAGGGCTTCGACTGTATCCGCAAGAATAGAGTCTCTTTCGCTACCACCGCTATTTGCCTCGCCAGTTCCTAGTTGAAGATACTCGCCAATTCCGAGGCTTCTTGCAGCTGCGGCAAGAGCATTCTTGTTGACTAGGGCTGAACGCATTCTACTGAGTTCGCCCTCACTTGCCTGAGGATTCAACGTGAATAACGTTTCGGCAACGATGAATCCTAGGAGAGAGTCTCCTAGGAATTCGAGCCGCTCATTGTGTGCGGCATTCGCACTGCGATGAGTTAATGCTAGCTGCGCCAGATCCGGATTGGAAAATTGGTAGGCTAAGGACTTCTGAAGATTTTCTAGTTTATTGACCATCTATTGCAAAACAGTGTTGAATTTCGCCACCACATCTAGATTCGCTGCAAGCTCAACACGGCGTTCGTAGGCAATAGTAATAATGGCTTGGTCATTTTCCTTGCGCACTGTAATCGCAGACAGATCGAAATCAATCACATTATTGATGCGCAAAGTATTAGAGACACGTTGCCGGATATCGGTAGTGGTCATGTTCGCCGCCTCGCCGTTTTCGATTAGCTCCTCACAGACGCCGGTGATCAGATTATGATCGACGTACAGAGGTACTACTTTTAAGCCAAACGTTAGAAATGCCACTATCAAAATAAACATCATGAGCATGCCAAACTTAGAAACGCCCTTTTGTGCTCTCAAGCTTTTTAATCGTATTTGTTTCATGGCCTCACCCGTAGGAAAGTTGCAAAGGGTTAATATTGAAAGTTAACTAGTGTGTAGCAATTTCACAGACTGCCAAGCTTAAGGAGTTGAACCGGTCAAATCCGCTACAGCTGCCAAAAAACTCTTACTTGATTCGTTGGTTTCTGGCGAAAGTCGGCAAATTTAGCCCCGGATCCTTGTGCATCCAAACGGCTATCGCCCTTCCGACTATGTCTTTCTCTGGCACCGTGCCCCACTCTCGGCTATCGCTGCTATTGTCTCGATTGTCACCCATCATGAAGTAATGCCCATTCGGGATTACCCACGTCGTGCGTGAACGCTGCCTAGTGACGGCAGTTATATGCTGTGTGGCGTGATCGACTCCATTGATAGTTTCTGTATGCAGGGTGCCCGCTAAGTCGCCCAGATTCGTATCGATATCTATATCTTCGACAAACTCTTCACTGATCAGTTCACCGTTAACGAACAGGCGCTTGTCTTCATACCGTATTGTATCGCCCGGAAGCCCGATTACTCGCTTAATATAATAACTATCCACATGCGGGGGAATAAAAACCATGACATCCCCACGCTCCGGATCGGCAACATTGACGATCTTAGTCCCAATCACCGGAAGTCGCACGCCATAGGCGTATTTATTCACCAGAATAAAATCACCAACTTCTAGGGTTGGAATCATCGAACCTGTTGGTATCTGAAAAGGTTCAACTAGGAACGAGCGGAGTATCAAGACAATCAGCAGCACGGGAAAGAAGGACTTCGCGTACTCTATGATCAATGGCTCTCGGGATAAGCCGGCGATGTGCTGCGCTACTTTCTCTTCGGCTTTTCCCTTCGTCTGAATCGCCTCATAATCCGCGATGGCCTGCAGGCGATACTTCTTAATCCATAGACTATCAAGCAGCCACAGGGCTCCGCAGGCGCTAACGAGACAAACCAATACTAGTGAAAAATCTATGTCCATTTCGTTCTTATCTATCGTTTATTTATGCTGAATGAATTGGTTTAACTATCAACTTTTAGCACCGCCAAGAACGCTTCCTGTGGTACTTCCACGTTGCCTACTTGCTTCATTCGTTTCTTACCCGCCTTCTGTTTTTCTAGGAGCTTCTTCTTGCGAGAGATATCACCACCATAGCACTTCGCGGTGACATTCTTACGCAGCGCCTTAACCGTCTGCCGGGAAACAATCTGCCCACCAATCGCGGCTTGAATTGCCACATCGTACATCTGACGCGGAATTAATTCCTTCATCTTCTCTACCAGCGCACGAGCCTTCGACTGGGCGTGCTCGCGATACACAATAATCGCTAGCGCATCTACTCTATCGCCGTTAATTAGAATATCTAAACGCACCAGATCGGATTCCTGAAAGCGCTCGAATTGATAATCGAGCGAAGCGTAACCACGACTAGTCGACTTTAGCTTATCGAAGAAATCCAACACTACTTCGTTCATCGGCAATTCATAGGTTAGCGAAACCTGTTTACCGATAAACTGCATGTCTTTCTGTACGCCCCGTCTCTGGACGCAGAGGGTTATCACGTTTCCCAGATGTTCCTGTGGAACGAGGATGTTCGCCTTCACTATGGGCTCACGCATCTGTGCAATAGACATTACTGGAGGCAGGCGCGAAGGACTATCCACCTTGAGCTCCTCGCCGTTCTCTAACAACACTTCGTAGACAACGGTGGGCGCCGTGGTGATGAGCGAGAGGTCATACTCGCGCTCTAGTCGCTCCTGAATAATCTCCATGTGCAGCATGCCCAGAAAGCCACAGCGAAAGCCGAAGCCTAGCGCGTCAGAATTCTCGGGCTCAAAGTGCAGAGAAGCGTCGTTCAATGTCAGTTTGGATAGCGCATCGCGAAAATTTTCAAAATCGTCTGAAGAGACTGGGAAGAGCCCGGCATAGACCTGAGGCTGTATTTTTCGAAATCCATCTAGTGCATCCACATCAGGAGTTTTCGCGAGCGTAATGGTATCGCCGACTGGCGCCCCTAGAATTTCCTTGATGCCGGCAACGATAAACCCAACTTCACCTGCCGCCAAAGAGCCCGTCTCTGTGCGCTTCGGCGTAAACACACCGATGCTGTCTACCACATGGGCCTTGCCTAAGGTCTTCGCGATAATTTTGTCGCCCTTGTTTAGGGTGCCGGCCATAACGCGCACCAGGGATACTACACCCAAGTAATTATCGAACCAGGAGTCGATGATTAGTGCCTGCAAATCGGCATCTCTATCGCCAACCGGTGGAGGAATCTTGGTGATGATCTGTTCGAGTATCTCTTCGATGCCAAGGCCGGACTTCGCACTCGCGCAGACAGCGTCCTGGGCATCGATACCGATTATCTCTTCTATCTCCACGCGCACGCGATCTGGTTCCGCCTGAGGCAGATCCATTTTGTTCAATACGGGAATAACCTCGAGGCCCTGCTCTATCGCTGTATAGCAAGTCGCAACAGACTGGGCTTCTACGCCCTGCCCTGCATCCACGACGAGTAACGCGCCCTCGCAGGCGGCGAGTGAGCGGGACACTTCGTAGGTAAAATCAACGTGACCAGGCGTGTCGATGAAGTTGAGCTGATAGCGTTTACCGTCCAATGCATCGTAATGCAGGGTGACGCTCTGCGCTTTGATAGTAATGCCGCGCTCGCGTTCAATATCTAAGGTATCGAGAATCTGCACATCCATTTCGCGATCACTCAGGCCTCCGCAGGTCTGAATGAAGCGATCGGCAAGCGTAGATTTGCCGTGGTCGATATGGGCGATAATCGAAAAGTTTCGAATGTGGCTTAGGTCAGTCACGGGGCAATTGGGTCACAGTAGAAGGAATTAGACAGGATGAAATTAAGCGGGCAAGTCTACAGCAATTGAAACCGAGTGTCAGGAGAATTAGCGAGTTAAGCCGCGCAGAATCAGGCCTGCAAGCTGTGAGTTCACGGGCCTTAGAAGCGCATCATATATTAAGGGTCGAGTTCCAGCGCCATGGTCGTGCCCTGGCCCTCACGCACTATGCGAACTGGAACGAATCCCGAGTCGGGCAGATTGCTAGCAACACTGGCAAATTTATCGGCCGAATCGATGTCCTGCCGATTGAGTGAAACGATAACATCTCCAACCCGCAAGCCTGCCTCACGGCCGGGGCCTTCATTCAATTCTGCAATCCGCACGCCGCGCAGTCCGGTAACTCTGCGCATATCATCGCTAAGCTCGCTGACACGAAAACCGAGTGGATTAGCGCGTTCACGAACAACTTCCGGCTCGACGACTGCAACGCTGTTGGTCGGCGAACTACCCAAAACTACGGTGAGGTCTCTAAGCTCGCCTTCGCGATAGACAAGCATCTTCGCCGCGGTGCCTGGGCGGTATTGGCCCACGTAGAATGGCAGATCGCTGAAAAAATCGATGTCGTGCCCATTGAATTCGAGAATGATATCCTCGATGAGCACACCCCCCTCTTCTGCCGGGCTGTCGATCTGCACATCATCGACGAAGGCGCCACGCGGTCGCTCCATATTGAAGATTTCGGCAAGTGCATAGTCCACCTCACGCATACGTACGCCCAACAGCCCGCGCTCCACGGTACCGGTGTCGCGCAATTGCTCCATAACATTCATAGCTACGTTGCTGGGAATAGAAAAAGAAATGCCATTCGAGCCGCCGGTGCTGCTTAAAATCTGCGAATTGATGCCGATGACATCGCCCGCCAAATTGAAGAGAGGACCACCCGAGTTACCCTGATTGATAGCGACATCCGTCTGGATAAAGGACATGTAATTGTAGGTAGACCTTCCAGGCATGGAGCGGCCTTTCGCGCTCACAATGCCGGCGGCCGCAGAAAACTCCAAGCCGAATGGCGAACCAATGGCTAGCACCCAATCGCCTACACGGAGGCTGTCGGAGTCGCCGAACTCAACATACGGCACATCTGTCGCGTCTATCTTCAATAGGGCCAGGTCAGAGGGCTCGTCGAGTCCTACGACCTTCGCGTCATAGACTCTTCTATCATTAAGGGTTACCTGTATTTCATCGGCATCCGCGACAACATGATTGTTTGTCATGATGTAACCATCTGAGGAAATCACAAAGCCCGAGCCTACCGCACCGCGTTGTCGCTGCTCCGGTAATCCTTCGATGTCTAGATCTGGTTCCTGGCCTGGATTTATTCGTCGCAATAATTCTTCGATCTCATCGTCGCCAATAGCGCTTCGACCGGTCACGCTTTTGGTAGTGGATATCTCTACGATTGACGGCGCGTTATTTTCAACAAGATCGGCAAAATTTGGCAGGGCTGCTTGAGCATAGCTGCTGTTACTCGCCGATAGAAATAAGGCAACTACAAAACCGATCGATGACAACTTGAGGCTTGCTTCACTAAGAGTTCGCATAAAAGATTTCCGCATCTATGAAATACTGCACAGGCTGGCTAGTCAAACTGAACTCGGCCGAGGGGGAACCTGAATCGAGGCACTACTTTAGCACAACGGCAAGGGGAGCACGCAAGCCGTAGCACTTGGCTCGAGGGGGTTTAGAAAGGTGGTTTTAGAGGGATAGTATTAAGGTTTTGCCTGCAGCTCGTTGACTAGACGGTACAGTGGTGAATCCTGAATATGCTCGATGCGCACCGGCTCCTCATCGTCAAGAGTCAGGCTCTCAATGTATTGGCGCACGATACCGCCATCGACCACGACCGGCGCATTGAGGCTAGCCTCGGCTAGCAGCGTCGTTGCTGCCAAGGATGAGATGACTGGCGCTTCGATGTTTTCAGCAGATTGATCGGCGATAACAGGAACGGCAGAAGTGCCAGGGCTGCTATCCAGATTGACCTGTACCGCAACTAAAAATACCGCGGCCACGGAGGCGGCGATTGCCATCTTGGCAATCCCTTCTTTCCAAGAAGGCTGAGTTGGTGCTACCGGGGCTGCCGATAGTGGGGCTTCTTGCTCTATTTGTGCCGCGATGCGCTGGCTCAGGCTCGCGTTCACGGGTTGCGCAGATTCATGGAGGGCAGACTGAACCAGAGAGTAACGCTCCCAGGTCTCCAGCAGAGCTGGGTCCTGTTCACAAGATTTTAGGAAGCGACGCAATTCCAGATCATCTGCCTCATTATCGAGTAATGCAGATATTGTCTCGCCACTATTCTCTGAGTCGTTCTGGCTCATTGAGCACCCCTGTGATTCTTCGATCTTACTTAATTAAATGTTAGTCAAAACAGTTAGTCGGACTATTACCAATGCCTGCCTGACTCTCTATTCGAGTAATTCCCTAATCTTCTTGTCTATCGCTTCTCTGGCTCTAAATATTCGCGATCGAACTGTGCCCACTGGACAATCCATGACTTCGGTAATGTCTTCGTAGCTCAGCCCTGAAAACTCGCGAAGCGTAAACGCGGTACGCAAATCTTCCGGTAAATCTTCTATCGCCTGTTCTATCACCAATTTTAGATTGGCGGTGGCCAGCTTACTCTCAGGATTCTCTATCTCCCGCAGTATGCTGCCTCCTTCACTCTGTTCCGCGTCTTCTACTTCCACGTCGCTAGCAGGTGGTCTTCGCTTCCTTGAGACCAAGTAATTCTTCGCTGTATTGACCGCTATACGGTACAACCACGTGTAGAAAGCACTATCGCCACGGAATAGAGGTAACGCCCTATACGCTTTGATGAAGGCTTCCTGGCAAACATCTTCAGCCTCATGTGAATCGTGGATGAAACGCCCTACTAGGGCCGATACTCTGTGCTGATAACGCAAGACCAATAGGTTAAATGCGTTTTTATTGCCGTTTAAAACCCGGTCAACTAACTGTTGATCCGTATCCTGGGACATCTGTTCCAACTCCATTATTGCTGGGGTTCTAATACGACACTACTGGGAACAAATGCATTCATTCACATCGATAGACAGCGTGTTTACGCAAAAGTTCTCGAAAAGAGGCAAATTATGACAGTTTTCTGCAATCGAGATGCCCCTTAACCATCATTCGGCTAGAGATTTTCAGTGTAACTGTGCAAGAATCCTCGCTCGATCGCTGGCAGCACGCTAACTTGTCGGAAATAATCTTAGCGGGCTAACCTTTTTTCCAACCCATCCTACACAATAAAAATCAATTAATTCAATTGATTGGCATGCTTTTATGAACTCCACGGCAACTCCGAATCAGCTACAGTACGATATCCTGATCATTGGCAGCGGTGCTGCCGGCCTTACTCTCGCCCTGAAAGCGGCTGATTTTTCCCGCGTTGCCGTGCTTAGCAAGGGCGACCTCAATCAGGGAGCCACATTCTATGCACAGGGTGGCATTGCTGCCGTATTAGATGAAACCGACAGTATCGAGTCCCACGTTGCCGATACGCTTTCGGCCGGTGTTGGCCTTTGTCATGAAGACATAGTTGAGCACATCGTCGCCGAGAGTGCCCAGGCGGTAAAGTGGCTGGTCGAGCAAGGCGTCCCCTTCACCACGAAAGAGAGCTTCGAGAGTGGCGAGGACAAATCGATATCACAAGAGCTAAGCTCGCTGCATCTCACACAAGAAGGCGGGCACAGTAGGCGCCGCATCATCCATGCCACCGATGCAACAGGTAAGGCGGTGTTCGAGACTCTTTCGAGGCGCGCTCAGGCGCACCCAAACATCGAGCTACTAGCTGACTGTACCGCTGTAGACTTAGTGACACACAGCAAAGAAGACGGCTCAGGGAGTGTCTGCGTGGGCGCCTACGTACTAAATCTGGAGTCAGGCAGCGTAGAACTCATCAAGAGCAAATTTGTCGCTCTAGCAACCGGTGGGGCCAGCAAGGCTTACCTGTACACCACGAATCCTGATGGAGCCAGTGGCGACGGCATCGCCATGGCTTGGCGCGCAGGCTGCCGCGTAGCCAATATGGAGTTCAACCAATTCCACCCAACCTGCCTATTTCACCCCCATGCCAAGTCATTCCTCATTAGCGAGGCGCTGCGCGGTGAAGGAGCTACCTTAGAGCTGCCCGATGGCAGCCGTTTCATGCCCAACTTCGACAGCCGCGAGGAACTAGCACCGAGAGATATCGTTGCCCGTGCCATCGATCATGAGATGAAGCGACTTGGCTGCGACTGTGTCTATCTCAACATCACTCACAAGCGCGCCTCGTTCTTAACCGAGAACTTCCCTACTATTTATTCTCGCTGCCTGGAATTTGGCATCGATATAACTACCGATCGAATCCCTGTCGTGCCTGCCGCTCATTACACCTGCGGAGGCATCATGGTGAGCAAGGACGGCGAAACCGACATCGATCATTTATACGCGATCGGCGAGACTAGCTTTACCGGACTGCATGGTGCGAATCGCATGGCCAGTAATTCCCTACTCGAGTGCTTTGTTGTGGCATTCGGAGCAGCAAAAGACATTCAGAGTAAAATAACGTCCACCGCTCATGGCACAAATATCGATGCCTGGGACGAGAGCCGAGTTAGGAAATCAGATGATGAGGTGCTCGTATCTCACAACTGGGATGAGCTACGTCGCTGCATGTGGGATTTTGTCGGCATCGTGAGAAACGATGAGCGCCTACAGCGAGCAGAACGGCGCATTAATATCTTGCGAGAAGAAGTTCAGGACTACTACATCAAACACCGTGTCACGAAAGATATGCTGGAATTGCGGAATCTGGCGCTTGTATCCGAACTGATCATTGCCAGCGCCATCCAGCGTAAGGAAAGTCGAGGCCTGCATTTCACGCTAGACTATCCTGAGCCGATGGCAAACCCTACTGATACGGTTCTGAACCCATCCACTTTCGACTAAGCACCTGCTTAACTCTCAGCTTAACTCCCTGCCTAACTCCTTGCCTAATTTACTGGCAGGCTGCTAGGTAGATCGAAGCGCAGATAGCGTCGCAAGCGCCTATCCTCGCTGCGGGCTAAGCTGTCCGGCCACAACACCAGATGAATGGCTCTCGCAGAGCCCTTCCTAGCCTCAGGGCGAAAGCTTAGCACCAGCAGAAACTCACTAAAATAGATCACGCTAGGCAGCTGCATTTCCCATGATTTACCGAGGTAGCCCAAGCTAGCGGATTGCTCACCAATAATGAGCTCGGGTTTTACCCGCTGCCAACCCCCCTTCCTCTGCCCACAGAAGGTTCGAAATCGATCTCGAAGATAGACCAAATAACTCAGAAGCACTGCGCCTGCTATTGCGAATTCTAACGAGGCCAACACATCGGCCAGCAGCGCAGATATTGCCGCCGTTAGGTGACAGGCACTCACAAAGGCTAGCTCACAGCGAGACCAACGCAGACTACATTTCACCATGGGTTTTTAATCGGCGACTTCTTTGAGGGCTAATACCTCAGTCGCAGTTCCTTTGCAATAACCTTGCTTAAGCTTAGTACTAGCGGCTGTTGTGCGCCAATATCTGCCGAATCATTGGTTCGAAGCGCGGATCGTTAGGCGCGCTTCGTTGCATCAGCCAAGTAAACAAGTCCTGATCCTCTTCTTCGAGAAACTCGCTGTATAACATTTGATCTGGGAGAGAAAGCGACTCGAAGACGTCGGTCGCGAAGGGAACAAGTAGTAGATCCAACTCAAGCATGCCACGACGGCTATGCCAAAATATTTCGTGTTTATTGAATTCCTGCATTTTGTCGCCATCTAATTGTGTAGGCCGACTAGTCATTCGGCTGTGATGAATTATGCGGAAATTCGCGCACACTTGCGACCGCCTCTTTATGAAACATGGCAACCCTGTATCATCCTTACTATGCAAAACAATATTTATGTCCTAGAAGACTACGAATTCATCCGCATCAGCGGCGCAGACAGAAGTAGTTTCTTGCAGGGCCAACTCAGCTGCAACACCGAACTACTCTCTACTGAACGCAGCCTAACCGGCGCACTGTGTAATCTCAAAGGCCGTGTCATAGCGGATTTGCGTCTGGTTGAGATTGGTGAAGACATTATTATGCAATGCGCTGCGGGCATGGCGGGAAAAATACACGCGACCCTGAGCAAATACGCTGTTTTTTCAAAGGTCGAACTAGAGCAATTGGACGGCGCATCTGCCTCGACTCCACAAGCTCTAGGCATCATTGGTGATGGCGTCGATGTCGCGCTAAGTGTCTTGCAGCTGAAATTGCCCGACGCCATTGGTGAGGTCAGCCAAAGCGTTGACTACTCCGTGGTTCGGCTTCCCAGCTCGACGAAGCGCGTCGAAATTTGGTTCCATGAATTGGCAGCGAAGTCAGCGTTCCTCGCCTCTTCAGATCTTTCTATCAGCAGCGAGCTACAAGCGTGGGCTCGAGCAGAGATCGAGGCAGGCATAATCCACGTAACCCCCGCGCTGAGCGAAGAGTACACCCCGCAATTACTCAACTACGACATATCCGGTCTGATCGATTTCAAGAAGGGTTGTTATACGGGACAAGAGATTGTCGCGCGCATGTTCTATCGCGGCACTGCCAAGAAACGTCTCTACCTTGCCAGTTCAAATCACCCGATTAGCGGAAGTAGTCAAGTAGTAGCCGATAGTGCTGATGACTCAAAGGGGACGAGCAGCGCGATTCTCGTATTCAATAATTTCGAATCCCCTGCCCTGCTGCTGGCTATCTTAGCCAGTGATGCTGCGGAGTCGGGTCAAGAGTATCGGCTATCAGATCAGCTTAGCTCTGAAGTTCGTATCCAGAACCTAGCTTATACAGAAAAGCTAGCCGACTAGACCAGGCTAGTGCTCTGGCTGCTGAATGACTCCCACAAGTCGTCCATGCCGACGAAGTTCATATTTTCCATCATTTGAATCAGGTCGATGCGACGCTCGATCTCTTTTTCCGAGATATCTTCCTTTTCCAAAATCTTCTTGTTCAACCAGATCGCCTCGCCTACCCCAATCAGATAGAGCAGAGCTCCCCGCTCGTCATTCACCATACGCACGTGGATAGAGCTCACGCCGTACTTTGTAATTTTGTCCAAGCATGCAGCTCGATCATTGATGCCTATCGCAAATTCAATAGGGATCAATCCATCGCGCATCGCTTCGCTCGATTCAGCCGCTAGGTTTTTCCGGTAATCGCTCATATTAATCACGTTACTCATGACACTTTCCTTATGCTTCCTATGTATTCCAGGCTTCTACCTCTCCAAATATTGCAACGTGTGCCGTGAATTGCCTGGCTCATTATCCAGTTCACGCACACCCTGTAAAAAGTGGATAACTGATTCTCGTCCCAAAAATACGGTGGGGTCAATATCTTGATTTAACTAAAGAAAAAATAGTGCTTTTTGTATTTTAGACATACTGATAAGTGCAATAAATAGCCGGATTTCACTTTTGAAACAGCCTATTTAGGGCAAATTCAATACTGAAATGCGAGAATATTTTCCCACGATAGGTGCGGGAAATTTTGAGAGGTAAATTAATCGAGGAAACGGGTAAAGGATTCGAAACCCTGAGTCGCAGCAGCGCCTCGACAAAGGACTTAACAAAGGACTTAACAAAGGACTTAACAAGAAACGAGTAAATCGCCCCCCCTAAACGATGAGATTCAAAAAGCAGTAGCTGCGGCGCCGCTAGGGAAATGCATCTGGCTCGTGATTCATGATGCCATCGATCTTCAGCGTATCCATGAGATAGGCCATATAACTCTTCGCCATATAACCTGCCGCCGGAAAGTTCGCCTCGGCATGCCAGATATGCACCCAGAGACCCGCCGCATGAGCCGCCGTTACGCGCTCAGCATTGGGAGGAATCACCATGCGCAGTATCGGTGCGACGCCATCGGCATAGGTTGCGATGTGCGCTAGCCCGGCGTCGCTCATATAGTCGTAGCCTTGCCCTTCCCACACCAATTGCATGAGCGCGTAGTTGTCGCCATTGAGCTCACGCAGTCGCTGCAGACTGGACTCATAGAAGGATTGAATAACGATAGGCGTTCCTCTCTGACCTTCGGGTGTGTCCAGACCGTTGAGTACGAACAGATCGTGCAAGGTCTTGTCGATATCTATGCCGCGGGCACTATAAAAGTCGGGGTCCTTAGACTCAGGATACAGACCGACTTTGCCCCTAGCCAGATCGATCAGTTCCTGAAAACTCACTATGCGCTCGGATGAGTATTCCGGTGAAAACCAGGAGCCATAATCGAGGGTCTTTATTTCAGCTAGCGTGAAATCGTTTACATACCAGGTCTTTGCGCTATTTCCATCGACCTCTGTTTCGGAATAGCGATCGGGGAATAGCTCTTCGACATTCGTGCGCCGCTCCAGCACCAGGTCATGAAAACAGATCAACACTCCGTCGCTGGTGATCTGCACATCGGTCTCTATGTAGTCGGGGCGCATTTCCACTGCCGCCTCAAAGGCTGCTAGGGAGCTAAACGGTAGGTATTGGCTGGCGCCGCCATGAGCGATAGATACCCTGTCGTAGAGATCATCGAATTGGGCTAAGCAGCTTGGGGTTAAAAATAGTAGCGCAACGGAGACAATAGCTTTGAAGTTAAGATGGAGTTGTAGCAAATCAGTAACTCCTAAACATGTGAAGGCAGAATCGAACTGATTGGATTCTAACATTAGGATTGTGACTAATAGCTTTTAATTAGTAAGGAGAAACCTACTCTCAACAACCCTGCAACGTCTAAAACAAAGAGGCGGCTCCGAGGACTGCTAACCGCCTCTTTGATCACAGCTTAATCCAGCGCTGTGATAACCGACATACCACGATAGTTAATCGTGTAGTTCTGTACAGGAAAGCTCGTGAATGCCTGCTGAAATTCTCGGCTAGCATCTTGCTCTGCGCTTGCTGCCGCCCATGCTTCTGCGCTGTCAAATCGCACAATAATGTTTGCCCGCGCCGGACCCGCCCCAGCAACGATAGGAGACAATAGATTTATTGTAGGACTTCCACCCAATTCACGAGCAGCAGCAGCTACCCCTTCCAGGTAAGACATCATCGGCGCTAGACCGCCCTGCCTAATAGCTATTCCGTAAACGAGTAATACATTGCCGTCCTCGGCAGGTGCAGCATTACCGGTACTCCAAACAATCTCGCTTAGCCCTTGAAAATTCACCGTGAAATTGTCTGCAGGAAAAGTTTGCAACACCTGCTGCCACTCGCTATTGCCACGCTGACTTGCTGTTGCCTCAGCCCAATCCTCGAGGCTGTCAAACGTCAGCGCGATGAAAACATCGTTGCTGCCTACTGGGCCATGAAAGGAATTCGTGAGCAGCACGGCCGTTGCTGTAGCACCGGGCGATAGCTCACCTGCGACACTACTCGCTCTTTCTAGAAACGACTCCAGCTCACCGACGGGCCCGCTCCCTGAAAGACCAATTCTCTGAACGACCGGATTTGCGAGTGCAGCTGCACTAGAAAGCGCAACGAAAGCAAAGGCCAGGGACTGAGTTATATTTTTTTTAGAAATCATACATATTCCTTCGATTTGCAAACTCGGATAATTTACGCTGAGCCTGCTTCACTGGGTTTGTGCGCATGAACACGACTAGGCGCGCATCATGATCACTTCTAGGCAGCCTGATAGACATCCTTCGTACTGCCACGACTAGAAGCTATTGCAGGCTAGAAATTAAAAGTATGGTTTGGGGAAACCATACTTTTGCAGTGGGAGTATGGGGATTTAGTGTTGGATGCTGCTGAAGACGTATGTTCGTCTTGAGTGCGCAGCCATATGAAAGCCGCGTGAACGGTTAGGTTTTTGCGGACGGTTCGAACAGGGGGCATTCGGTATTTGGCTTAGCCAAATTCCTCTCCCTACGGGCAGCCTCTGGCTGTGTGCGGAGCTACGCTCCTTGCGAACGGTGTGCCTCATCTCCTATCCGGGGCACCATACAAAAAAACCCGCTCTCGCGGGTTCTTTTGTATGGTGCCCCGGACAGGAGTCGAACCTGTGACCTGCCCCTTAGGAGGGGGCCGCGCTATCCAGCTGTGCCACCGGGGCTGAAGCGGACGCAGTATAGCACCGGCGGCGGTTTTTTTTGTATCCTCTCA